>Ga0315288_10000067_pt1 | contig 105742 bp, 84 predicted proteins | sample YL17G11_20_MG_FD_203454 | JGI IMG/M metagenome (GOLD analysis project Ga0315288, IMG submission 203454) | Sediment microbial communities from Yellowstone Lake, YNP, Wyoming, USA - YL17G11_20 | ecosystem: Environmental > Aquatic > Freshwater > Lake > Sediment | place: USA: Wyoming | collected... | reverse complement strand
TGGCTGCGGGGCATTCCGCATGAAGTCTCGGACCGGTTTGACTTTCAGCTCGTGGCAACACCAGCGGGCATTGTGCCCGGGAATGCCCCACCGCATCGCGAGCTCGAAGTAGTCGCGTCCCGGGCCTACGACCGTGAGTGGGACTCCGAGCAACCTGCACACTTCCCGCGCGTACTCGGTGACCTCCGGGAAGCCGGCCGTGGTATCGACGTGTATCGCCTGGAGCTCAACCCCGCTATCGCGGAGCAGGCCCTGGACGTACATCAGTGTACACAGGCTGTCGTCCCCGCCGCTGAACAGGACATACGGAGCCGCAACAGCCGCCAAGCGTCTGACATCACCCGGAAGGAGACGCCCTCGTGCGCGCAGGCCCGAGGCGTGCTCCGGGGGTACCACGCACTCCAGCGGCGCGGTGGTCCCATTGCGGTGATACACGCATAGCCGATTGTTGCCATTCCCCTTAGTCCACTTCGACAGCACGACACCACGCTTCCCACACGTCGGACATGTGGCGGCGAGACCTCGAAGCCCGGCGTCCATCATGAGTCCGAGCCCCTGGACCCAAGCGCGTGTTGCGGCAGTTGCGCGGGCTGTCATGGCGTCCCCGATCCAGCCGCCTCCGTTATGGCCACGGCGACGCGCTGTAGCCGAGCAGCGCAGTCGCACGCGGGCACGGCACACAAGAGCCTCCCGACCCCAGGGTGAGACGCTACCTCGAGGGCAAGCCGTTGCCCCACGAGTGCGTCACAGATCGCACCAGCGTGGAGCCGCTGACCACAGCGCTTGAGGCAGGACTCCACGTGTGCGTTGCCTAGAAGGTCAGAAAGCAGCTCTCCTGCGTCCACATATCGATTGGGTCGGCCGCACATCGCCTGATAGGCCGCAAGGCCCACAATGGCACCGATCTCTCCCTCGAGGACTTCCCTCGTCCATCCGCGTATCTTCCCATCGACTTGCTCTCGGAAGGACACCACCTCGGTGCCCTGTCTGGTGCGATCCTCGATGAGGCCCAGCACCCGAAGCACATCCGCATCCCGAAGGCCGATCGCCACCTCGGCAGCCTCCAGGATACCGGCGAGGGCTGTCGGCTCGAGGGGCACCTGCGGCCCGACACTGCTCTTCTCTGGCCCCGAATTGTGGGTCCTGATGAAGTCAAGAGACGTGCCCCTGAGTGCCCTGGGCACGAAGACCGAGATGCACGGCTCGCGGCGTCTGTGGGGAGGCAGCCTGCGCTCGCGCGCGTGCCGACCAAACTGCTCCAGCTCCTTCTGAGCCTGTCCTGCCCCGGTGTTGAGAGTGGCGTACACCAGCAGGTGGAACCCCCGCGCCCGGACGACCCCGTCGGGGCCTGCGGGTGCCTTGTTCCGAGGGCCTGTTTCTGACCCGAACCAGGTGACCCGATCCCGCACACTCCTGGCGTCGCCCGGTCTGTCGTAGAGCGGCAGACGCAGCGCCGCAGCCAAAGCGCGCATCGTCTCAAGCTCGAACCTCCAGGAATGCTCCGGGTCTGGGTACAGCTTCAGGTGTGCATCGATATCAGCCATGACCGCGCGCATCGTAGCGGCGTTGGGCATCTCCTTCACGACTCTGCCGTCCCCCCTTCTCCGGCGCCCTTGGTACCGGCCCGCGCCAGGAACCCGACCACAACGTCCCGCACTAGCTCGGCTGCCTCGAGTCCCTGGCCCCGGGCTAGCCGGGCGATCCGCTCGTAGTCCGCATCGCGCACCTCGATCAGGAACACGTGCAGAGTACCGAGGCGAGACTCCCTCACGCGCACCGTCGCGTCGGCGACAGACAGCCCCTCACGGTGGAGAAGCTGACGAACATCGCGGATCTCGTCCGTCGTGAGGCCAGCGGCTTGGCGGGCTGCCTCCAACTGCGCCACGGGATCCTCGATCATCGCCAGACGGTACGCCGCATCCAGGCGGTCAATGCGCCTCTGGCGAACGAGCTCCCGCACGGGCTCCGATAGCCGCAGGAGGCATCGGAACTCCCTCACGATCTCCGCGGAGAGTCCCACCTTCCCAGCGACTGCCTGTGAGCTTCCGTACAGGCCGGCCAGGAGGTCGAACGCCTCCGCTACGGTGATCAGGTCCTGCGTTCTGCGCTTGCGCCGCGTGTTGGCGAACACGATGGCGCGAGCGCCATCCTCATCCGTGGCACTCATGGCAGGAACCCGTTCATCCCCAGCCAGTCCTCCAACGCCCTGACGGCCAAGTCCTCTCGCACACTGTCGAACTTCTGGCACGCCTTGTCGAGCGCTTCACGCAGCACTGGAGTCAGGTGAAGCGTGATGGAGTCGAAACGCTGTGACGCCACGATCTCCGCCACTTCGCTTAGCTCTTTCCTCGGGTTAGCCTTTGCGACGTCAATGAACAGGTCTTTGCGCGCGCTGGTGGGCTGCTCGACCACAAGCTTGGCAATCTGCGCGGCCCGGTCGGGATCCTCTTCGTGGCGGGCGATACGTATCGCCGTGACGGCCCCTAGACGACCTTCGTCGACCAACGACTTCACCCCGGGGGGGACCGCCGCGTACCCGAGCCAGTTGTAGACGGTACTGAGGCTGACCCCGAGCGCGTTCGCCACCTTCCTCCGCGATTCCAGTGCCTCGACGAGCTTGGTGGCAATGGCCATCTTGTCAACGTAGTCGAGATCGAGACGGTGGATGTTCTCGCTCAGTGAGATGATCGCCGCCCGTGTCTCGTCTTGGGGGCCGAGGACGAGTGCAGGTATGTCAGTCTCTCCTGCCTTCCCACTGGCAAGGTACCTGCGCTGGCCGACGAGGAGCTGGTACTTGCCACTCTTCTGTGGCCTATAGACAATCACGGGCTGGAGTACGCCGTACTCCCGAATGCTGTTGGCCAGTTCGTCGAGGCCCTTCTCCACCTGCGTGTGGCGGACGTTGTGGGGGCTGATCTCGATCTGGTCGAGAGGGATCAGGCGCGCCTGCGGCTTCTGGACCATCTCGTATGCCTTCCGCCGGGATCGGTCGCGCTCCGCGACACCACCCGGCCAACGCGCTGCTCGGTTCGACAGCGGGCGGCGTGCCTAGATCAGTGCCCGCTTAGTTCGCGCCGCGGCCCCTGATCCCTCCATGAGGGCGCGGGACACGCGCGGCCGAGGGACGCGGGGGGACCAACGAGCCACACCGAAACAGACTGGGCCGCGCAGAGGCCTTGACGCGTCCCGCCCGCCCCGACCTTCCTGTGCATTGCGGCCCCATGTCCGCGAAGGCAGATCCCAACGCCGGTGGGAGTGATGTCGGCCCCGACGGGGTCCCAATGGACTGGCATCGTGGCTCAGGCCGCGCCCGGCCCGACACACACCACATCGCCGTTCGTGAGCATGACCAGCACCTCGGGCCGGCCGTCGCCGTCGACATCCGCAAGGGCCGGCGTGAAGCCGGGAGCCGGCAAGTCGAGGGACCAGTCCACCTCGCCCGCGCCGACGGCAACCAGCTTCGCCCCGAACATGGCGATGGCTTCGTCGCGTCCGTCTCCGTCGATGTCACAGCTCACCAGACTGCCGGACACGGCTCCGAGAGGCAGCGACCACAGGTCCTTGCCGTCCGAAGCCGTGAAGCAGCGCACCACGGCCTCGCGGTCCTGCTCCACGGTCTGCATCGCGCCGCTGTCGTCGAAGCGACCGATCGCCTGGACCGGGACGCCCTGCTTCCCGTAGGCGTCGGCGTACGGACGGGTCCAGAGGGGCTCGAGGTCGGTGCTCAGCAGGCCGGTTGCGTAGGTGCAGCCGCCCCAGAGGATCTGGTTGCCGCCGTCCCCAAGGAAGTCCGCGACGATGGGCGTCGCGTAGGCCGTCCAGCCGCCGAAGACCTGGCTGTCGGCCATGCTCCGGGACTTGATGATCCGCCCGTCGAGGCTGCTGCCGATCCACGCCATGTCGGAGTAGCAACACACGATCTCCTCGCGACCGTCGCCATCCAGGTCCGCCGCCGCAACCAGCTTCCCGCCGCAGCCGCGAAGGTCATGCACCTCCGGCGGCTCGAGGCGCGGCCGCGACCACAGGGTCTCCCCCGTCTCGCCGTCGAGGAAGTGCCCCTCATCGCTGTGCATGGTGGATCGGCGAACGGAGGCGAACACACGGTTCGCCGCGCCGGTCCACACGGGCCACCAGTAGGTGAGGCAACCGATGTTCCACGGCGACGGACCACCCGGGATGTCGGGGAAGTCGTGGACCCACTGGTCGCTGCCATCACGGGCATCCACCGCGGCGAGCTCCGCCCCTCCCTCGGGTGACCTCCGGCCGATGAGGATGCTCGGAAGGGCGTCATCCACGAGGTTGGCCGCAACAACCCCATAGCGCGGGTTGCCTGAGTCCGCCATGCCTCGCCCCGGCACCGACCAAAGGACCTCTTGCGCCCCGTCCTGCGGAGCATGGAACGCCGTAACGGTCTCAAGCGCCGTCTCTGCGATGATCAATGGCCTACCGGCGTTCGAGGACAGAACGATGGGAGAGGTCAGGGGCGAGTCGCGGCGCGACTGGCTGTACCATGTCGCCTTGGCGCCCTCAACCGTCATGTCGGGTGCGGCGCCCAGCCCGCTCGCCGAGAGGAGCGCGGCCTGCTCGCCGATGCTGACAGCCCGGAGTTCCGGAGCCCTCGCCCGCCAGGCCACGCGCACGCCGTTGTCACCCAGGCCGACCGCCGAGACCTCGGTCTCTGTCCCGACGCGAGTCTGCACCAGCACCTCGGGTCGGCCGTCGCTGTCCAGGTCACCTGTCAACGCGGTCCGCTTGCCATCGGCAGCGCCGGTGTTCTCAGTCAGCGGCAGGCTGACCACCTCGCGGGTCGCGAACGAGGAGTCCTCGAACGATGCCAGCACGGCGCCCGTTCGACCGGACAGGACCGATGCGGACCCGAAGTCGGGCACGGGGATCCGCTCGGCCGCAACGAGGAGCAGCTCGTCTGTGCCGTTGCCATCGAAGTCGACATGCCCGCGCAGGAACTGCCCCGGCAGGTCGAGGGTCGTCTCGCCCGTCCTTGCATCGATGGCAACGACGTGCCACCTGCCATCGCCGGTGTCGCTGAAGAGGTTGAACACCAGCTCGAGCCGCCCGTCGCCGTTGGCATCGAATACCGGGCCGGGGCTGACACGGACGGACTTCTCCTTGGCGCCGATGATCGGCTCGATGTCGCGCCGCCAGAGGACCGAAAGCTCCTTCCCATCGTTGTCGAGCACATCCACATGGGATGCGAAGTCGGCGATCGTGACGAACTCGGCCACCCCGTCGCCATCGATGTCGGCGCTCCCGAACCACCCGTAGTTGCGCAGGTTGTGGTAGCGGCACTCCATGAGCTTCGCGCCCGTCCGGGAGTCGTAGACCATGACCCGGTACCACGTCGCGACACACACCTCGTCGAGCCCGTCTCCGGTCGCATCCGCGAAGATGACGAGGGGAAGGAACATCATCTCCTCGGGCTCCGTTTCCCAGAGCTGCTTCCGCTCCGGGCCCTCGTGCGTGTAGAGACGGCCGCGCGCCTGCTTGAAGCCGGAGAACTGGTCCTCGAAGACGACTTCCTCGAGCCCGGGAACGTCCGGCAGGAGGTCGGCGACGCGCGACTGTGCGATGAGAGCAAACGGCTGTGGCGCGGCGCCCGGCTGCATCGCGATGCTCGGCGGCCCGAGCGCGAAGTCCACGCCCATGGCCCCGCCCGGCGGGCCGCCTACGGTCCAGTACGTGTCCTGGACCGCCAGAGGCACGGACCAAAGCACGGCCGGCTGCGTGATGGCGCCGGGCACCGGCTGCCGCCCGGTAAGCTGCGGGTCGTGCCGGTACATAGGCCAGTCGGCGGTGGGAGCCAACAGTGAGGCCAGAAGGCTCAGGGCGAGAGTCATGTCGGGCTCCTCCTCACTCTTCCAGAGCCAACCGCACGGTCTCGGCCGCCAGCTCGTGCCCGGCCGCGCCCAGGTGCGTGGCGTCCCATGCGTAGAGGTCCGTCCTCTTCGCCTCGTCCGCGCCGGCCGTGTGGAACGCTGCCGCTACGTCCGCCAGGCCCGTGTGCTTCTCCGACGCGACCGTCCGCACCGCATCGGCGAGCTCCGCCATGTCGTCCCAGCGGTTCAGGGCGGGGCACGTGCTGAGAAGCATCACCTCGCTCGTGCCACCGGTCATGCGGCGAATGCGATCCACAGCGTACCCGAGCATCTCCCGGAAACGCTCGCCGCGCATCCCGGAGTCCCAGTCGTTGTAGCCGAACCAGACGGTCACGAGGTCGGGCTTGGGCGTTGTCTTCAGCCACATCGGCATGAGGACCAGGTTCGCGTTCAGTGTCGTCCCGCCGATCGCCACATTGACGATAGTCACGTCGCCGCCGTACTGGGCCTCGAGCTTCTCCTCAAGCAAGCGGGACCACAGCACATCGCGGTTGGCCCAGTGCTCCTTCGCGCTCAGCGAGTCGCCCATGGTCACGATCGTCACCGGCTCGCCCGCTTTCAGCTTCGCCATCGTGTTGGCGAGGCCGCCGTCCTTCGGCGTGTAGTCCGTGGTGTCGATGTCGATGTGCGGTGCCAGCCGGATGTCGTCGATCGCGTATGAACGCGCCGGGTAGGCGGGCCAGTACCACCACCGCCCGAACCAGAGGTTCCTCAGTCGCGACGGCTTGTACCCCGTCCTCGGGTCGATCGGCGGAGCTGCCGGATGCTCGGGGACGAGGTCGCGCCACGGGATGGTGACCTCGCGCCACTCCGTGGAGTCGATGGGGAAGCAGCAGGCATAGCGGAAGCTGTAGTCCTCGCCGTCGATCAACTCGATCTCGCCCCAGTTGTCCGAGCCGTCGCCCTGCACCCAGAAGCGGATGCCCTCGGCCTTGTCCCAATCCTCGGTGGCATTGACCCACGCCGAGAGGAACCCGCTCTTCGCGTTCTCGATGAAGGAGAACCGGCACGCCTGGTCGACCTTCCCTGGGACCAGCTCGACCGTCCCCGCCGGTGTCTTCGGGTCGCCCACCTCGTTGGGTGTGTGCCGGATGGTGTCCATGTCCATGATGGTCAGCGCATCCTGCGCCGAAAGACCGCTACAGACCAAGGCTCCGAGCGTCGCCGCGCCCCACAGGGTCTTCATCGCGTCTCTCCTCATATCCCGCGACACCGCTACTCGCGCAGCAGGTCGGCGTAGCTGAGTAGCCCAATGCCCCGTTCGTCGATGGCCGCCCGGACACCGGGGCTGGTGAACGCGGCAGTGACTCCCGCGCGGTCGTTGGCGACGTGCTCGTAACCAACGTGGCCCATCGCGCGCATCTCGTCGGTGTCAAGGCCCGGGTGCTCGATGAGCAGCCACGTCCCCGGCTCGAGCCCACGGACGCGGGCCGCCAGGGCTTCGGCGCGCTGCTCCGGCGCATCCGTGCCCTCCCCGAACCCGCCGAAGTGGCCTACGTCATCCAGACCAAGGGGCAGGCCGTACTCCCTCGACAGGCGATCGGCGATGGCCGCAAGCTCCGGCGTGAGCAGCGGCGTGCCCATGTGGGTGCTCAGGTGGGACGCGCCCTTGATGTCCGCCAGCGCTCTCTCGATCTGCGCTCTCAGCTCGGCCTCGACCTCAGCCAGGTCCGGCCTTGCCTCCAGGAAGCCGGTGTCCGGTGGGAAGTCATCGCGCTGAGAGTTCATGGGTCGGAAGTGCCCCAGGGCATCCACGAGGGACGGCGCATGCGTAAGCGGGCCCCACTTCACGCCGGACCATTCGCTCGTGAGCGTGAGGTGGACGCCGACATCGAGGCCCGGACACTCGGCGAGCATCTGGACCGCCTCCGGGTACCACGGCCCGGGCACCATCACCTCGACCGTGCGCATGATGCCATCTCGGAAGCACTGCACGCACGCGACGTTCGCGGTGTGGCATGAGCCCATGTCGTCGCCGCGAACGACGAGACGGACCGCGGGACCATCCGCGGCGGTCACTCCCGCACACACGAGCCCGGCACAGGAGATGAGCGAGGGGACGAGCATTCGCGTTCCTCCCCGTAGGACGCAAGCCTATGTCCCGAGGTTCCCAGCGCGCCGGAGAAGTCCTTGTCCCCCATTCGCCCCACCCGGGTGGACCATTGGGCCCGTACCCATCCACGACTTCCACGACCAGGAGGGGGACCCTGACGGGTTCAGGCTCTGGCAGGAGGCGGGCTTCGGGTGCGCGGGACTGCTCATCAACGGTCAGAACAAGCTCACTCTCGGAGTGGGGAAGGATGCTCGGCTCGTCACCCTCCAGCGGAAGATGGACGTGAGCTGGAAGAAGGAGGACCTGCTCGAGGCCATCGACCAGGAGCTGAGCGCGAACGGAGCCAAAGGCGCCGGAAGCCTGAAGCGTCTGCCAAGGCTGCCGAGGGCATGGCAAACCGACCAGAGCGCATGGAGGATCGTGTCCGTCGACGTGTAAGGAGAAGGAGTGAGTGGGCTGTCCGAGGTAGCTGAGGGAGGAGCGGGGGCCGTAACGTTCACGGGAGGTGCTCGCGATGCGGAGACACCTGACCATGACCGTGCTTCTCACGATCTGCGCTTCCGTCATGGGCACGATGTGCACGTGTGAGGACCGGTCGACTCGACGGCGAGAGACCGGCAGTGCGGCCAACCGGTGCCAGTCCCACCTCAAGCAGATCGCCCTCGCCATGCACGCGTACCTCGACGACTACAGCGGCGTGTTCCCGCCCGCCGATCGGTGGACAGACGCGATGACCCCGTATCTCATGGATCGAGTCCCGCTGGCATGTCCGTCGGACAGCGGAGGCTCGAACGGCTATGCGTTCAGCCGGGCCCTCGGCGGCAAGCGGCTTAGCGATGTCCGGTCGCCCACGGAGGTGCCCATGGTGTACGAGTCGACAGCCGGGAGACCGAATGCGGCGGACGATGGCAGCAGTTGGCCAACGAAGCTCCGCCACAGGAGCGGGAACCACTGCGCCTTCGTTGACGGCAATGTGCAGGCGCTGAAGAGGAAACCAGGCTTCGCCGTCCGGTGAAGCAGGCCCGCGCCCCCATCTCCGCCGAAACACCAGCCCAGCGAGACACCGGGAGGCGGTGCGGCGATGTACGAACGAGTAGCGCAGGGGGCGGCTCGGCTCTGTCTTGCGGTGGCGACCATCGGAGGGGCACCCATGAGCCATGCAGCAGCGTCGTTGTTCCCCACAGACCTTCCTTCGGGCGAGTGGTGCGAGTTCCGCGCCATGGGCTACACGGACCCCGTCTGCGGAGTCGTGTACCGCCTGGCGAACCCGGCGACGAACGGGATGCCGGTGGGCGGGGTGGACACGGGGTGCCTGGACCTGGAGACGAATGGGCTCCTGGGCTACTGCACCCTCTTCAACTCCCACGTCCCCCGTCGCGGCCCCATTGGGCTCCCCTACCTCGGGCTGAGCGTGGGAGGCGAGACCTGGGTGCTGTGCGGCCGCACCAGCTCCGCCGACACCGATCTCAAGCCGCTGACATCGTGGCAGCTCGAGCCCGCCCTGGGCCCGAACCAGCGGCTATGGGCGCCGTCGATCGACCGGCTGCCCGCGTGGTTCCGGAGCGTGGGGGAGCTGCCCTACGACATCCCGAAGGGGCGAGTGGCCTGCCATAGCCCGGGTGTGCTCCGGTGGACGGCGCCGGTATCCGGGGATCTCACGATCGCGGGGGGCCTCTGGCTCGCCCGCAACCTCGACCGACCGCAACTGTGGGACCTTCGCCGGAACGGCGCGACGCTGACCTCCGGCCGTCTGGAATGGGGTGCCACCTCTGCGCAGCCGCAGAGCTTCGGCACGGGCAGCGGCGGGCCCGGCGCTTTGGCGCTCACGGTCGCGGAAGGCGATGTTCTCGAGCTTGCCCTCAAGCAGGCCGGCACGTTCGGTGACTACGTGGGGATCGACCTCACGTACCGCATCGGCGAGCGGGGGTATGACCTAGCGACCGACTGGAGCGATGAGCGCAACCCCAACGGCCCGTGGACGTACGACTCCATCGCCCGCCCCTACTCGCCGGCCGCGCTCTTCGCCGGCGACGGCGGGCTTCACCGCGCGGATGAGGTCCACTACTGGGGGCACTACCCGGTCGCCGACATGGAGTTCGAGACAGCGGCGCCGGTTCGCGTTGGGGTGCGAGCCCGGTCGCCTTTCCTGCCGGGCGATGTGGTCGGCTCGATGCTGCCTGGCGTCGCGTTCGAGGTCCACTTGCGCAACCCGGGGCGGACGGAGCAGTCGGGCACAGTGGTGATGACCTTCCCCGGGCCGCTGGCCGACGAGGCGGGAGGCGCGCGTTTCGAGCGCGAGGAGGTCCGCGGGGCGTTCCGCGGTGTCGAGGTCCGCGCGCCACTGGCCTCATACACCCTCGGCGTCGCCGATGGGCGGCATGTCCGCATAGGTGGCGGCCTCGGGACTCGCCGGGCAGCTTGGGCCTCGATTGGGGCGGAGCTGCCGGGGGCGCGGCCTGAGGATGCCGGCGCCACCGTCGCCGTCGACTTCCGCCTCGGCCCGGGCGAGAGCCGCCTTGTGCCCTTCATCCTCGCCTGGCACGCTCCCACCTGGCGCGGCGGCGGCACGAACTCCGCGGTGGACACGAACCTGTTCACACACACCTACGCCAAGCACTACACGAGCGCGCGGATGGCCGCCCGTGCGCTCACTGAGCAGCGCGACAAGCTGTTCCGCCGCGTCGCGGCTTGGCAGCAGGTGATCTACGCCGAGGACGCGCTGCCCGGCTGGCTGCGGGACTCGCTGATCAACGTGCTCTACATGATCACCGAGGACGGCTACTGGGCGCAGAAGGCCCCGCCGTTGCCGGACTGGGTGCGTGAGGAGGACGGCCTGTTCGGCATGAACGAGTGCCCGCGCGGCTGCCCGCAGATCGAGTGCATCCCGTGTAGCTTCTACGGCAGCCTGCCGCTGGCGTACTTCTTCCCGGAGCTGCAGCTTTCTACCATTCGAGGCTACCAGGGCTACCAGCTCGACGATGGCGCGCCGCCATGGATCTTCGGCGGCTGCACAGGCCAGACGCCGCCCATCGACTTCGCCTCACCGACGCGCGGCTACCAGTTCGCCTCGAACGGCATCAGCCTGGCGGGGATCGTGGACCGCTTCCTCCTCTGCCGCGACACTGAGGACAAGGAGTACCTCCGCGAGCTGTACCCGATGATGAAGCGCAGCATGATCCACACCGTCGGCCTCCGCTCGACGCCCTCCTATCCCATCGGCGAGCAGATCATCGCGATGCCCGACGGCAATGTGGGCACGGAGTGGTTTGAGGCGCCCGAGCCGGGCTGGGCGGGCATGACGGCCCACATCGGCGGCCTGCACCTTGCGGAGCTGCGCATCGTCGAGCGCATGGCGCAGGAGGTCGGTGACACGGCTTTCGCCGAGCAGTGCGCCGAGTGGATCGCCGCCGCTCAGCAGGCCATGGAGACGCGGCTCTGGGACGAGCGCGGCTACTACCTGAACTACCTCGAGCCCGAGACGGAGCGCCGGTCGGACCTGGTCTTCGGCTACCAGCTCGACGGCGAGTGGGTGATCGCCCACCACGCCCTGGAGAACGCCCTGCCGGACGACCGCATCCGCATGGTCCTCGACACGGTCAAGCGCTGCAACGTGGCGGTGACGAAGTACGGCGCGGTGAACTACGCGAACGCCGACGGCACGGTCGCGAACCCCGGCGGCTACGGCGCCTACAGCTACTTCCCGCCCGAGTTGCTGATGCTCGCGATGACCTACATGTACAACGGCGAGCGCGACTTCGGGCTGGAATTGGCCCGTAAGGCGTGGCACAACCTGTTCTGTCTCCAGGGCTACACCTGGGACATGCCCAACATCATGCGCGGCGATGTGGACACGGGCGAGCGCACCTTCGGCAACGACTACTACCAGGACATGATGCTCTGGTCGCTCCCCGCCGCCCTCGCTGGCGAAGACGTGAGCAGCCCCTGCAAGCCCGGCGGGCTTGTCGCCCGCGTTCTCGCCGCCGCGGCAGACAAGGCTTCGTGACAGAGCATTCGCCCGCGCCGGGAATCGAGTGGAGCGGCCGCGTGATCGGTCTGTGATCACCCGGCCGACGAGGTCGGCAACGTAGCAGAGGCCCTGTAACCGCCCTCGGCGAGCGCGATCTCGCTCCCCCTCGCCAGCCACCAACCGCGCCCCTGTGGGTCCGGACTCCGCGCCGGACACCGCCAGCCTCCGCCGGCGGCCTTCGGGTGCATCATCCGCCACCAACCACGCCCCCGTGCCGGCGGGTCTCCGAACCCGCCACCGGGAGCCCCCGCCAACCGGTCTTCGGGCGCGTCCTCCAGCTCCCGCGCCTGGCCGAGGGCGGCGTGGTGTGATGGGACGCGCCCCTCGGCAGGGAGGCGAGCACACGCCGACGAATGGTCCGTAGGAGCGACTTCAGTCGCGAGTTCCTGCGCCGTTTCGCGCCGTCCTCCTCATGGCCCGAAGGTTGGGGGGAACCCGCAATGCAGTTCATCGTGCGCCACATCCCGGACCACTCCGCCTGGCGGTTCGAGGTGCTCCGCGACGGCGGGCGCGGCGTCGCGCCGGTGGAGGTCGTCTCGCCCATCGGGTTCCCCGTCAGCGGCCGGCCGAGCAGCGACCTCATCCGCGAGCTGGCATGGTATCTGGAGACCTTCCTCGACTACCCCTTCCCGCCACGCACCGAGCAGGCCGAGCAGGTCGTCGAGGCGCTCGGCGACTGGGGCACACAGGCGTTCAACGCGCTCTTCGGCAGTCGTGAGGCCGGCCGGCTCTTCGATGATGCGACGCGCGAACACTACGCCGACCTCCGCCTGCGCATCATGAGCGAGGACCCGATGGTGCTGCAGTGGCCGTGGGAGGCGCTGCGGGACCCACAGGGCGGCTACGTCGGGTTGCAGTGCCGGGTCGAGCGGTGCCTCGACAGTGTCCGCGATCCCATCCCCGCCGACCGCCTGCCGCGCGATCGGGTCAACATCCTCCTCGTGACCGCGCGGCCCAAGGAGAGGGACGTGGGCTTCCGCTCGATCTCCCGCTCGCTCGTCGAGCTGATCGAGGAGCAGCACATCCCCGCCCACGTCCACGTCCTCCGCCCGCCGACGTTCGGGGAGTTGCGCCGGCATCTTCGCGAGCGACCGGGCTTCTATCACATCCTCCACTTCGACGGCCACGGCGGCTATCGCGAGGGGACCGGCCCGCCTCGGCATGGCGATGGGCACTCCTTCCGCGCCGCGGACAGCGTGCTCCTCTTCGAGACCGAGGACGGTGGGCCGGACGAGGTGTCATCCGAGCAGCTTGCGGAGCTACTGCGGGAGTACGCGGTGCCGATCATGGTGCTGAATGCCTGCCAGTCGGCGATGCTGGATGAGACGGCGGCGGACCCGTTCGCCTCCGTGGCGGCATCGCTGGTGAAAGCCGGCTCGCACGGCGTCGTCGCGATGGCCTACTCGCTGATGGTGAGTGCCGCGCAGCGGTTCCTGCCGGCGTTCTACGAGCGGCTCTTCGCGACCGGCGACCTCTCCCTCGCCGTGACATCGGGCCGGCAGCGGATGTTCGAGGACATGGGCCGCGTCTGTGCGCGCGGACGGCACGACCTTCGCGACTTCATCATCCCCGTCCTCTACCAGCAGGAGCCCTTCCCCCTCTCATTCGACCCAACCGGGAGCGCGGACTTCAGTCCGCAACAACGGGCGCCGCTCCCCGAGGAAGTGTCGGACGAGGAGAACCCCTACGGCTTCATCGGCCGCGATCGCGAGCTGCTTCGGCTGGAGCGCGCGATGCGGCGGAGCACCCCGGCGATCCTCATCGACGGCATCGGCGGCGTCGGGAAGACGACGCTCGCGCGCGGCCTGGCGAGGTGGCTCCACGACACCGACGGGATGGATGCCTGCCTGTGGCTGGGCTTCGGTGACATCTACAGCGCGGACTATGTCATCAACGCCATCGGCGGCCCGCTGCTCGGCTCCCAGTTCCTCCCGCTCCCGCTCGATGACCGCATCCGCATCCTCGGCGAGAGGCTGCGGGAGAACCGCGTTGTCATCGTCTGGGACAACTTCGAAGTCGTCGCGGGCAACCCCGATGTGGGCATCGCGCCCCACCTCACGCAGGGGGACCGCGACGCGCTGCTCTCGTTCCTGAAGAAGCTGCGCGGCGGAAAAACGAAGGTCATCATCACCAGCCGGAGCGATGAGCGGTGGCTCGGCGAGGAGCGATTGCGCGTACCCGTCGGCGGGCTGGTCGGCGAGGAACGTTGGGAGCTGTGCGACACGATCATCCGGGAGCGCGGCCTCCGCGTGCCAAGGGACGATGCGGACCTCGCGCGGCTCATGGACCTCCTCGACGGCCATCCGCTCGGGATGCGCGTCGTGCTTCCGCGGATGGAGGGGAGCTCCGCGGCACAGCTTATCGCGAAACTGGAGTCCTACACGGGGCCCACCGGCGGGGACGCGGACAAGTTCTACGCGGTGCTCCACCTCGCGACCGACGACCTCGCCGCGGACCTCCGCCCCCTCCTAGTCCCGCTCGCGCTCCACGAGCGCTACGCGGACGCCGCCCATATCGAGGCGATGGCAGAGCAGGCGGATGCGTCATGCACACGCGCGCACATCGACCGCCTGTTCTCCGCGCTTACGGCGGCGGGCGTTGTGCGGCCCATCGGCCAGAACGTGTTCGAGTTGCACCCGGCGCTGACCGGCTTCATTCGCTCAACTGCGCTTGCGGAGGCCGAAGATGCCCAGCGCGACGCGTGGACCCGTGCGTTTGTGGACTCCATGGGCGCTGGCGCCGACCACTACACGCCGCGTCCGCTGCACGAGCAGCGCGGCGTGTTCCACATCCACGGTGCGAACTTCCGTTCCTCGCTCGACCGGGCCGGGAGCCTGGGTATGCACAAGGGTGAGATCGCACTCACGCGGTGCCTTGCGGCCTACGCGCAGAATGAGCGTCGTCTCGACGAGGCACAGGCCCTGCTCGAGCGGCTCGCGGGGTTGCGGGCGGCGGCTGGCGACGAGGACGGCAACGCGGAGACCTATCACCAGCTTGGGATGGTCGCGGAGGACCGGCGGGACTTCGAGGCGGCGGAGCAGTGGTACCTCCGATCCCTCGCGATCAAGGAGAAGCTTGGGTACGAGCGCGGCGCGGCCGTGACGTACCACCAGCTTGGGGTGGTCGCGCAGAGGCGGCGGGACCTGGACGCGGCGGAGCAGTGGTATCTGCGGTCCCTCGCCATCAAGGAGACGCCTGGGGGCGAGGACAGTGCGGCCACCTACCACCAGCTTGGGGCGGTCGCGGAGGAGCGGCGGGACTTCGACGCGGCGGAGCAGTGGCTGGCGCGATCGCTTGCCATAGAGGAGAGGCTTGGGGACGAGCCCGGCGCGGCGAGCACCTGCCACCACCTTGGGAGGGTCGCGCAGGAGCGACGGGACTTCGATGCGGCGGAGCAGTGGTACCTGCGGTCACTGGCGATCAGGGAGAAGCTCGAGGACGAGCACGGCGCGGCCAGCACCTACCACCACATTGGGATGGTCGCGCAGGAGCAGCGGGACTTCGCCGCAGCGGAGCAGTGGTTCCTGCGATCCCTCGAGATCTCCGAGAAGCTTGGGGACGAGCATTCCGCCGCCAGCACCTACCACCAGCTTGGCATAGCCGCGAACGACCGGCAGGACTTCGCCCTCGCGGAGCAGTGGTTCCTGCGGTCCCTCGTCGTCAAGGAGAAGCTTGGCGACGAGCACGGCGCGGCGGCCACGTGTAGCGGGCTGGGTGTTGTGGCCGCTCAGCAGGACAGGTTCGAAGATGGCGCATCGTGGCTGGTCCGGTGCATCAGAAGCTTCCTGGAGACGCGCGACCCCGAGGAGGCGGCGAGGCACGCCCGAAACTACGCGGTCTTCATAGCGTATGCGCCCGCAGAGGACGCAGCGAGGATGCTGGCGATGTGGGAGGCGGCGGGGCTGGGGCCGCTGCCGGAGGTCCAGGATGCGGAGCAGCCCGCGGCGGACACCCAAGCTCCGCGTGGCGCCCCTTGGAGCGGCCGAATGATCGGGTTGTGATCACCCGGCCGACAAGGTCGGCAGCATACCACTAGCCCTGCAGCCGGGTACGGGTGGACTCGGGGGGGAGGCATCGCGCGGACGCGAAGCTTGGGCATCATCGAATGGCCGGACCGTCTGCAGCGCCCGTAGGTTCGTCGGCCGGACGATCAGAGAGCGATCGTGCGGCCGCTCCGGAAGGCGGCCCCCGACGCGGAAAGCGGGGACAGTCCACGACCACCGCTCCTCCGCCGCACCGGGACAGTCCCCGTTCTCCGCTGGGTCACCCCCGCGCCGCTTCGCACACGCGGATCGCCTGCAGGCGCTCGATGAGGTAGCGGTAGTGGGGGAAGGGCATGTCGGGCGAGGCCATGTCATCGAGCGCGGGGAGGAAGGCACCCTCCTCGATGAGCGGCTGCAAGCGCTCGATCTCGCGGTCGATGGCATCCAGCCCGGCGATGACGGCTTCCTTCGCGATGTTCCCGCCGAGGCGCAGCTCGGGGCCGAACTGGCTACGCAGGCGCGCGGCGTCCATTCCGGCCATCACCTCGAGCGGCCAGGTCGCGTTCATGCCTTGGTCCATCATCTCCGGCAGCAACGCCGCGAACTCGCCGGCGCTCCACTGGCAGATCACCGGCACGCCATGGACGTGCAGCCGCTCGATGATCGGCGCCTGGTGCGGTCGCCAGAACTCGCGGTAGGTCTGCGGCGATACGAGCGGCCCGTTCTTCCCCGCCAGGTCCTCCGCGAAGATCGCGTAGTCCAGCCGAACGTGCGGCAGGATGCGGTCAAGGAGGTCACAGACGAAGCGGCTCCAGTCGGCGAACACCTGGTGCATGAGCTCCGGCTGCGTGTGGAAGCTCATGAGGAAGTGCTCCATCCCCATGGCATAGAAGCCCAAGCGAAAGAAGAACGGGAAGAGGCATAGGCCGGTGGGCTCCGTGGAGGCATCGAGCTGCGGCGCGACGGTGGCTTCCCACTCATCAGGCAGGCGCCCCGGGCTGGATGCCTGGAAGCGCTCGCGGTACCGCTGCCAGTCGGTGCGCGTCTTCACCGGGTGGTCGAGATGACCGTAGAACATCGTGGGGTTGTCCCTGCGCTGCCGGATCGTTGCGCCCATGGGGCCCATGACGACCTGGTAGTCGGCATCCTCGCTCAGCACTTCGGGCGCGAAGCCGGGGATCGGGCCGAAGTTCACGGGGACATGGTTCAGCCGCGCCATCCCGAGGAAGTCGACCACGTCGGCATCCGCGGGCAGGCCTTCGGTGCGCCAGCGCTCGATGGCGGTCGGCTCGAAGGGCTCCAGCGCCAGGACGGGCAGCCGGTCGACCGGCTCGTAGGCCATCAGGCGCAGAAAGCCCTCTCGGTTCGTCACACCTGGGCCTCTCTCTGGGCGATGTGGCTCACTCAGCCCTCCTCGTAAACCGGGAAAGCGGGGACAGTCCACGACCACCGCCCTTCCACCGCGCCGGGGCAGTCCCCGTTCTCCGCTAGAGGTCCACCACTGCTACGACAGCTTCCTCTTCGGTGTGGGTTCGCGCCCGGGCGAGGATGCCCGAACCATCAGGGGTCCCATCCGGCGGACCGTAGATGGCGGAACGGCCCTCGAATGCCATCCCGCCGAGCGCGCCCACACTGAAGGCCTGCACAACATAGGCAGACGCCTGGTCGCACCAAGCCCGCATCTCCTCCGCAAGCGCCTGCTCACGGTCCCCTTCCCACGGCTGCGCGCAGGCCGCGGGCGCCGCCACGATCCGTGCGCCCCCTCGGGAGAGCCGGTCCACCAGATCGCCGTCGAAAGCATCGGCGCCCGGGGCCACGCCCATCGGGCCAAGGGGTGTCTGCAGTGCGGCGTAGTCCTCCCGTTTCCCCGGCACGAGGTCGAGGCCGCCCAGCGCCTCGAACGCCGAGAGGTTCACCTTGGTCTGCGAGCCAACCACCTCACCGGTCGGCGCGAACACACACGATGTGGAGAAGACCGCCGCCGTCCCGCTCCCGCGGCGCCCCAAGGGCGCGGTGCCTCCGATGACATAGAGCCCATGGGCCCGAGCCACGTCAGAGAACACTTCCTCGTACCGCCGACGTGTGGCTTCCGAGCGGGCGAAGAGGAGAGCCCGAGTAGGGCCCACGGGGTACGACTCGACCATGGTCATCACCGTCTGCCGCCGGCGCTCCAGGAGGAGAGCGATGGCCTGATGCAGGTCGGGCGCCTGATCGAGGATGTCGGGGTCATCGGCGAACACGAGCGGGAGGCCGACGCACTCCGGGTACACAACGGTGTCCGCGCCTTCGCTCCGCGCCTGCGCCGCAAGGCGATGCGCCGCATCGGCCAGCTCCTCGGGACACCGGTACCAGCGGAGCCGCAACTGGATCGCGGCCAGACCGACGGTCGTCCGCGAGCCGTCGGCAGTGCCCGCCGCGATCGCCGGCACGAGCAGCTCGAGCGGACCGATCATGCTCCCTGCCTCCGCTGACCCAACTCGGCCACGACGTAGGGGCCGTCGGGGATGACGGCCACCGTCGCCCCTGCACCGTGTTTCACCAGAGCCCGGTCAAGCCCCGCCTGCAGGCCCGCAACGGGGGTCAGAAACGCGGCGCGCGCGTCCGCATCCGACAGGCCCTCGGCGTGGATCATCACCTCGCACCGCTGTACCGCCTTCGCCAGCATGACGACCCCCCACTGGTCGATGACGAACCGGTTGGGGTCGCCGAGCCGGTCCAGGGCATCTTCGATGGAGCCATGGTCGTGGACGACCTGCGCGAAGTCCGCACTGCCCAACCCCTCGGGGCATGCCGCGGCGATGACCACCGTGCCGCCGGGCTTCAGGATCGGGAGCGCGCCGACCATGCCCTTGGTCGCCTGGTAGACCGATGCGTCCAGAGGGTAGCCGGCGTTCGATGTGACGACGATGTCGACAGGCTCAGCACAGTAAGCGCGAGCGGCCGCGCCGACCGCGGCACACCCGGTCTCATGCGCCGCGACCAGCTCTCCCGCCCACAGGCCGGTCACCCGGCGCCCCTCGTCTACGGCGGCGTTCACGATGAAGTCGACCCCGGCGGCTCGAGCACACGCCAGGGACGTCTCGTGCACCGGGTTGCCGGCCAGCACGGTCGTGCTCGCGGCCGGGTGCATGAGGAGGCGAGCGCTATGGAACTCGCGGACCGTGTCGATGGCCGCAATCCCGGGGCAGACAAGCTTGCGTCCCCCGGAGAAGCCAGCCATATAGTGGGGCTCGATCAGCCCGGTGGCGATCTTGAGGTCGGCGTCTACGTAGGTTCCGTCGATCAGGATCGGCACGTCGAGGGGGGTACGGCCAAGGTCCACGTGGCTCGCCGGATCGCGCGCGACGTGGTTGACGACGCGGAAGCGCCGAACCGCGTCCGGGCTGATCAGCTCATCCAGCTCCGCGCCCTCGTTGGATCGGTGGGCGCCGGTGGCCACAAGGATGGTGATGGCCTCGTCGGGCAGGCCGGCCCCGTTCAGTGCCTCCGCGATATGCCGCAGGAACAGGGCGTTGGGAGCCGGTCGGGTGATGTCGGAGACGAGGATGACAGCATCGCGTCGCCCGCGGGCGATCTCCGCAAGAGGGGCACTGCCGATGGGGGACCGGAGGGCGGCCTCGAGGTCCGCATCGGGGTCCGCGAGCGGGGGAGGCGGCGAGGGGCGCAGCACGGCCACGAGCCGGTCGGCGTCCACCTCGACATTCGTTGTGCCTCGGCCAAACCGGACGGCCACCTGCACCAGAGCCCACCACCTGTCGCTACGCCGCGCCCAACACCCGTCGGGCGTCGGGCATCAGATTCGCCGAGCCCGGCCACCGCGTGCCTGCGAGGATTGTGACGCAGCGCCCGGAGCGAGGCAACCCCCTCGCCGGCCCGGCCGGGGTTGGGGCGACAGCGGGCGCGTCCGCAACCGGGCGAGGAGATGACCGTCAGTGGACAGAAACGGACCTGGGTGAAGTCCGATGCCGCGCCCGCCCGTGCGGGTGGATGGGGGTCCATCATAATGGCGATGCTCGAATGCCACGCGTTGCGCAAGGTCTACCGCAACCTCGTGGCCGTCAACGATCTGTCCCTGACCATCGACGAGGGCGACATCTTCGGCTTCATCGGCCCCAATGGCGCAGGGAAGACCACGACGATCAAGATGCTGGTGACTCTTCTCCGGCCCGATGGCGGGACGGCCCGGGTCGACGGCAAGGACATCGTGCAGCAGCAGGACGAGGTTCGCAAGGTCATCGGTTACATGCCCGACTTCTTCGGCGTCTACGATGACATCAAGGTGTGGGAGTATCTCGACTTCTTCGCCGCAGCCTACAAGATCGAGAGAAGCCGGCGGCCACAGATCATCGACGACGTGCTCGCACTCACCGACCTCACCGTGAAGAAGGAAGCGTTCGTGGAGGAGCTGTCGCGGGGCATGAAACAGCGCCTGTGCCTCGCGAAGACGCTGGTCCATGACCCTAAGGTCCTGTTCCTGGACGAGCCGGCGAGTGGGCTGGACCCTCGGGCCCGCATCGAGCTGCGGGAGCTGCTCAAGGAGTTGCGCCACCTGGGCAAGACGATCTTCATCTCCTCCCACATTCTCTCCGAGCTGGCGGACTTCGTGACCAAGGTCGGCATCATCGAGCAAGGGCGCCTGATCGTCGCCGGGTCGGTGGACGAGATCATGGCCCAGCTTCAGCCGTTCAGGAGGGTCTACGTGACGGTGGCGGGCGATGCGGAGCCGGCGGCGCAGGTGCTACGGCAGATCCCGGGCGTGGAGAACGTCGTCGTGGACGCGAACCGGATCCAGCTCGAGTTCCACGCATCGGAGGACCAGTTTGCGTCCATTCTTCCGGCCCTGGTCAACGGCGGGTGTCAGGTGACCGGTTTCGGAGAGCAGGAAGCCAGCTTGGAGGAGATCTTCATGCGGGTCACTCGCGGGGCCGTCGCCTGATGGGCCGGACCGGAGGAGTGCGCATGACCGCGATCCGAGAGCTGTTGTCCGAGCTGAGCCCGCTGGACAACCCGCTCATCACGCGCGAGCTGCGGTCGCGCATGAGAGGACCCCGGCCCTTCTGGCTGCTGATGGGGTTCCAGTTCGTTCTGTGCACGGCCCTGACCGTGGCGTGGGGATCAGCGCACGGGTTCGACCCGTCCCGGGGCGCTCTGGCCACGCTGCGCACCTACGGCCACCAGACATTCCAGGCCATCATGTTCACCGAGGCCGTCATCATCTGCTTCATCGTGCCGGCGTTGGCCGCCGGCGCGTTCACACTCGAGCGCGAGCGGCAGACGCTCGACATGCTCACACTGACGCGCTTGAGCGGCCTCAGAGCCTGCTTTGGGAAAGCGGCGGGGCCCGCCCTGGTGGGCTTCCTTCTCGTTCTGACCAGCATCCCGCCGTGCTTGATCTGCCTTCTGATGGGGGGCGTCTCTCCCGGCGAGATTGCGCTGTGCTTCAGCGGCCTCGTGCTCTTCACCGCGTTCATCTCCGTGCTCGTGACGGCAATCTCGGCAGCCGGACGCTCGACGCCCAACGCGGTGTTCGCCGCGGAGATGCTCGGCCTGCTACTGGTCCTCACGGGCCCGTTCGAGCTGATGAGCTCGAAGGCCACCGTTTGCTCGGGCTTGACGCCGCTATCGTGGATGATACGGGTCCTCCGCCCGGAGGGCCTCGCCGCCCCGCTCTTCTCCGGGGAGGTCGCGTTCCCGATCCCTGCGGTGCTGTTGATCGCGTCGTGGAGCTTCTTCCTGCTGATCCAGGCGCCGGCGCGGATGTTCCCGCCTACTCCCATCCAGACCGCGGCCAAGCGAGTGGCAGGGCTGTTCGCCTACCTGATGCTCCTCACGATCATGCTGGGCGGGTTCATGGACAGCCTCGTGCACTCGAGGATGGGGGGCTCGTGCATACCACTGGGTTCCACGACCGGTACGGGCTTGGCGGCGGTGTTCGGCATCGTGACGGCCGGTACGGCGCTGATGGCGGCTCTGTACGCGAACTACGTGGCCATCGACGACGGCTTCCGTCCGAACGCGAGTCCGCTGCGGTCAGCGCTGGGCGGCTTTCGGCTGAGGACACTGCTCTTCGCCCCGGGGCCGCAGGTTGCGGCGGCGGTGTCGGCCATCCTGTGGCTGATCGGGCCGGCCTATGTGCTCGTGGGCATCGGCCTGGCCGGAGAGGACGTCCGAGACGCGGGCGCGGCCTACATCGCCACGGCTCTTGCTGTCGAGGGCGCGATCGTACTCCTGGGCCTCCTCATCGGGCTCGTCCATGGCTACGCACGCCCTACCGACCTCCGGACTGCGCAGGCCCGGGCCACGGCATGGCTGTCGCTCTACCTGGCGTACCCCCTCCTCGCGAGCGTGGTCTACTGGGTTGTGCTGGCGGCCTCGGAACATGGCGACGTGGTCCTGTCCTGGGTGAGCTCCCCCAGTCCGTCGGCGATCCTCTATCTGATCGCCACCGCCGGTACGACTGCCGGCAGGAGCCTATGCCTCGGCATCGGCGGCGAACAGGTGGCTCCGTGGGCGGTGGGCTCGTGTGTGCTCTTGCTGGTGCTGCTAGGCTTGGCAGTCCGGCTGGGGTGGCTCGCGGCGGGCGTTCGCTCGAACCGGGAGCCGGCCTTCGGCCTCGTCGGGGCTGCCTCGACTGCCGACGCGCCGGGAGAGTAGTGGACCGGAGACGTAACCCATGAGCGGCGCCACCCACAGTCCCTCAGGCCCATCGCGCCCGCATGGCAGGCTCCTCCGGCTGCGGAGGTCGATTCGGCTGTGGGTGACGGAGCTTGTCCACATACGCGACAACCCGTCCTACATGCTCGACGGCCGTGCGCGGTTCCGACGTTTCCGCGTGTGGCTACTCCCTCTGTTCTGCCTGCTCTGCGGTGCGGGGTGCGTCCTGGGGGGCTTCGCGCTTATCCCCGTTCTCCCCAAGGACACGGAAGTGGCCTTCATGCTGCGGCTCATGCTCTGGGCCACGACCTACTCGGTGCCCGGCATGCCGGACGTCGCCGGATGGCAGATGGTCATGCTGCTGGGGTTGTGGAGCATCCTGAGCGTGGTCGCGCAGCTCATCGCCCCGGCCTACGCTGCAACGGCCGTGACCCGCGAGATAGAGAGACGCACGCTCGCGTCCCTCCTGGTGACGCCGCTCGAAGCTCGGTCCATCGTGGCCGGGAAGGTCGTGGCCGCGTGCTACCCATGCTTTCTCTCGGGGCTGTGTCTGATCCCCTTGTTCGCCCTCACCGCCTGCGTCGGCGGGCTCGGTCTGCCACTGACGTTGAGCGCCATTCTGAGCATGGCTGTGTGCCTCTTCAGCCGGACGGCGATCGGCGTCGCCTGCTCAGCGTACTGCCGAAGCACAGGCGGAGCGATCTTCGCCACTTACATCACCGTGCTGTTCGTCCTTCCCACGATCCAGTCCATTCTCATCATGCCCCTGTGGCTGGCAGTCTTCCTGCCGAAGATGATCGGCATGGCGTCGACATCCATGTCATCGCCCTTCGCCATGATGTCCAGCATGGGGGCCTGGACCACTGTGGTGACACTGCTTACCATGGCTCTTGACGGGATCTTGGGCTATATAGCCCTCTGTGTGGCGCAGAGGCGCCTGGACGTTCTGCGCGGCCTGGGCGCGCAGTGACCACTGGTGCATGACTGAGGGGGAGTGTCTGTTGCGTTGGGTCCTGATCGGCGTCTTTGTCTTGTGTGCCATGCTCGCCGGGTGTTCCTCCGGGCTGGATGTGCCCCTTGGCCCGTGGGCTCTGGCGGCGCAGTCGCAGCATGTACGCTACTACACGCTGGGCTCGCCCGCGGGACGGGCCCATACCGGCAGTGCGGCACAGCGCCTGGAATCGCTGTTCGAGGAAGCCGCCCCGGTCTGGGGCGTGCCGGATAGCCTGCGGGTCCGCTACTACCGCTTCAGCTCGCCGGAGGAGCTGAGCGGGTACACGGCGCGCAACGTCACTAGCGTTGCCCTGCCGGCCTCGGCTATCATCCACGGGACCCGAGACGTCGAGGCGCACGAGATGGGTCGCCTGCTCGTGCTGTCGCCGCTCTATGCCGCGTCGGGGCATCTCGATGTGCCGAGCTTCTGGGTAGACGGTGTGGGTATGTACTACTCCTGGCCACGCATCGACTATGCGGACGGTGATCCGCGACGAGTGTACGAGGCGCGCCTGGGAGCTGATGATGGCCGGTCGGTGAACGGTCGCGCGGCCGACCTCCTGGCATCCGGGGCGCTGCCGCACATCGGCGAGGTCCAGAGCAGCTCGCAAGCATTCGAGGCGCTCGAGAAGCCGGTGCGCCGGTCGGTGGCCGGGTCATTCGTGACGTATCTCCTGGGCGCGGGGACGCCGACCCCCGAGGGCGTGGAGCGGATGAAGGAGTTCCTCGCCGCGGTGAACCGGGCAGGCATCAGCGCGGGCGAGGCCAACGCGGCCTTCGCCGAAGCCTTCGGACGGACGGTCCCCCAGGCAGACGAGCAGTGGCGCGCCCGCCTGGCCCTGTGGGACGAGTCGTCAGTCCTCTGAATGCCGGCGGCCCCCCGAGCGTCTGACCCAGTGGTGGAGTCACCGCGTTGCGTATGGACAAGCCCTGTAGATTGCTGACGCTTGCGTTCCTCGCGATGCTGGCGGCGGGGTGCTACCGGTCCCCGTCGTCTCCCATGGCATCGCTGCCGGCCATTGAAGCCGCTGACGCGCCGGAAGGGCCCCCCCGGTCGGGGGTGGCCGTACCCGAGGAGTACGACATCCACTGCCTGGCCGTGGTGACCGCCGAGTCGGCGAGCGTCTATCGTGAGCCAAGGGTCTATGCAGCCGTGGTGGGGCGCGTAGACGAGGGGCGCTACGTTGTCGCCCAGACCGGCCGCGGGGACCTTGTCGGCGTTCGGATGGAGGACGGCGCCCTGGGTTGGATGCGTGCCGATGCGCTGATGCTGCTCGACATCTCCAGCGAACCGGAAGCCGCAGTGGAGTTCCCGGACTTCGAACCCCGCGGTGGCAAGCCCGTCTTCCGCGCCGGCAACGCCGTTGTCAGCCGCGCCTACGCCTACCTCGGCATCCCCTATGTATGGGGAGGCACCTCCAGGTCCGGCCTGGACTGCTCGGGGTTCGTCCAAAGGGTATTCGCCGAAGAGGGGATCCAGCTTCCCCGCGTCGCCGCGGACCAGTACGAGGTTGGCTTCCCCGTGTCGCAGAGCGCACTACAGGCGGGTGATCGGCTCTATTTCCAGTCTGGGACCGAGGTCGACCACACCGGTATCTACATCGGCGACCACCGCTTCATCCACTCGTCCAGTAGCGGGGGCGGCGTCCGCGTGGATGACCTTGCCGAGCCGCGGTGGCAGCGGCTCTATGTCGGCGCGCGGCGGTAAGGAGCGCTCCTGGCGATCCCGGCCCGGGAGCGTGGACGCTCTGCGCAATCGTGTGAACCCCCGGGACCTGCTGCCCGTTCCTCACCTGGCAGCCAGGGCCGGGGGCGGTTATCGAGCATAGCTCGATGGCCGCCCATCTTTTTCGCTCCCCCGGACCCCCCGGGGGTCCGTCTCACTCAGACAGGCAGCGGGCGAGCCTCTTGTGTGGCGACGGTAGGGCCAACGTCTCCAGCTCCGCCGGTGTGACCCAACGCGCCTCGATATGCCACACCGGGCACGCTCGCCCCTTGGGCGCAGTGCACCGGTAGGCCACCGACTCGATGCGCCGGTTCATGATGCTATGCCTCACCCGCGTCACCTCCGCGCCCGGGCGAACGGTGAGACACAGCGACTCGTGGACGTATGCCCGCAGCAGCTCGGGCGGCGAGGCCCCTTCGGGGACCTGGACATTGGGGAACTCCCAGAGCCCCACCCACAGGCCGTGCTCCGGGCGCTTCGCGACCAGCACTCTCCCCCGGCGCATGATCAGCGCCGCGAGGTAGTGGACGCGCTCGGACCGTGGCCGTGCCCTTCGGGCAGGAATACGGTCGATCAGGCCCGACGCGCGCGCGGCGCAGTGACGATCGACCGGGCACTCGTGGCACCGCGGCTCGCGCGGCAGACACACGGTCGCGCCGAGTTCCATGACCGCCTGGTTCCACTCCCCGGGACGGCTCCCGGATGCCAATGCCGTGGCGTGACGACCCACAGTGCGACGGGCTTGACCCTTGCGGACATCGCCCCGGACGCGGAACAGTCGTGCCAGGACGCGGAGGGCGTTGCCGTCGACCGCGGGTACAGGCTCACCGAAGGCGATGCTGGCCACCGCGCCGGCGATGTAGGCGCCCACGCCGGGCAGCGTTCGGAGCGTCTTGCTCGTCGAAGGGACCCGGCCGCCGAGCTCGTGGGCGATCGCTCGGCACGCCGCGTGCAGATTCCGCGCGCGCGAGTAGTAACCAAGGCCGGACCACTGGGCGAGCACGTCGTCGAGGCCGGCATCGGCCAGCGCCCCTACCGTCGGGAATGTCGCCATGAACCGCTGGTAGTAGGGGACCACGGTTGCTACCTGAGTCTGCTGCAGCATGACCTCCGACACGAGGATCTGGTACGGATCGCGCGTGAGACGCCACGGGAGGTCCCGCTTCTGGCGGTCGTACCACGCGAGGAGGGCACGGCGGGTGGCAGCATAGTGGGGGTCAGCCGACATCGCCGCCCACCGAGAGCACAGCCGCATCGATCTGCTCGCGTGTGACCATGGGTGGCTGCCCAGGCCGGAACCACAGGAAGAACTCGGCGTTCCCCTTCGGGCCCAGGATCAATGAGGGCGCCACCGCCGTCGCACCCAAGCCGACCTGAGCGCCGGCCTCGAGGACGCGAGTCACACATTCCGCTCGGACACTCGGGTCGCGCACCACGCCATGCTTCCCGACTAGCTTCGGGCCGGCCTCGAACTGGGGTTTCACCATAGCCAGGACGCCCACCGCTGTTGGGCTCAGCAGCAGCGGCACGACCGGCAGGATCTTCGTAAGCGAGATGAATGAGACGTCGATCGTTGCCAGGTCAACGCGGCTGGGGATGTCGCCGAGAGTCAGCGCACGCGCGTTGGTACCCTCGATGCTCACAACCCGTAGGTCATCGACCAGCCGTTGGGCGAGCTGCCCGCGGCCGACGTCCACAGCGAATACGCGAGCCGCCCCACGCTGGAGGAGGCAGTCGGTGAACCCCCCGGTCGACGCACCGATGTCGAGAGCGACGAGCCCGGCCACGTCGAGGCCGAACGCATCCAGCGCGCCCGCGAGTTTCACCCCACCCCGCGATACGAACGGATGCGCCGCCCCGCGCAGCTCCACGCGGGCGTCCGTTGACACGCTATGCCCGGGCTTATCCTCAACCCGCCCGTCTACCAGGACCAGACCGGCCATGATCGCCGCCCGGGCTCGTTCCCGGCTCTCGAGCAGCCCGCGGTCCACCGCAAGCTTGTCGAGCCGCTCTTTCGGCATGGGCGTCGCCCTTCGGACAGTGGGGCCGGACTTCGCACGCTCCGCGTGCTCGTTCGAGTTATCCCCTGGAGGGGCCGAACAAGCGAACGCAGTGAGCGTAGTCCGGCCCTGTCGTCCGAAGGACGACCCCGCCCCGGACACGTCCGCCCCCGCGACGCAGCGTCCGCCTTTGGCGGACAGGGCCGGACTTCGCACGCTCCGCATGCTCGTTCGGCCCCTCCGGTTGGCGCGCCGGACTTCGCACGCTCCGCGTGCTCGTCCTGCCCCTCCGACTGGTCCGCAACGGAAACGGCCCAGCAGCATGCTGGGCCGTCACATTCTGGCACACCTGCGCGATCAACGGCTACGGGGCCGACCCTGTCGGGGGCGCGGGCATGCTCTTGTCGTCCTTCTCGATGGTCCAGACCGACCAGTCGTAGAGGTACTGGAAGCCCTGCCACTTCGCGTGCCCATCGCAGTAGCCAACGACATAGCCCTCCTGGTGGCGAGCTTCGGGATAGAACCGGGCCCCGATGTCGACGCCCGTCGCCCAGGCGCCCGCCGCGGCGATCTGGTCCTGGCAGACCGGCTGGACCTCCCCCCCCGGATCAGCGGTGCTGTCGCCCAGCTCATCGCATCCTGAGAAGCTGGAGTCGGCGACCATCAGCGTTCCGGACGAGTCCTTGATCATGCTCTGCGGGATCTTGCCGTCGAGGCCGGACCACGGGTCGCGCGGCACCCCTGTGCCCGGGCAGCCCTGCCAGAACGCGCCATTGTAGGCGTACCCCAAAGGCCCGTCGGCGGCCGTTGGCACACCGTTTGTCCACGCGTCCGCCATCTCCTTGCGCGCCGGGCAGATGAACACGCTCCAGTTGCTCAGGTAGGGCTGGATCACCGAGGCCCACCCCCAGTAGCCCGGGAGCGGGGTGGGCTTGAAGGCCGGGTTGTAGAACTGCGGATCGGAGTCCGGCAGACGGCCGTCGTAATTCGCCACGTACTGAAGCACGGCAGCGGTGATGTTCTTCACGTTGGAGATGCACTGGGTGGTCTCGGCGGCTTCGCGAGCCTTCATGAACACCGGGAAGATGATCGCGGCAAGGATCGCGATGATGGCAATGACAACGAGTAGCTCAACCAGGGTGAACCCTCGGCGATGCAGCATGGTGTTCCCTCCCTGCGGCATGGTCACGCGTACATGTAGATGCGCGGCGGGGGGTTGCGGTTGCGCCCGGGCCCAAAAAAAGGGGGCGGGTACTACCGTGATTTGCGAGCTGCCGTGCGCCGAACAAGGACAAGGCCCGTCGTCTATCGAAAGCTGAAGTAGACTCTATGGCAGGAGGGAGGTCTCCCATGGTCGAGTTGCTGCGAATCGTGCTGGACCCAGAGAAGGCGCTTGGAGTGTCGCCTCATGTCTTCTACGGGGCGCTCGTCGCAGTGATCACCCTCCCTTTCATCGCGCTCTGGGTCACCCGGCTCGTGCGCGCGCGTATGGAGGCCGCCCGGCGGGAGCGGCGGCGGCTTCAGTACGAGCTGTCGGAGATGGGCCGGGAATCCCGTGAGGAGGAGGAAGTGGCGCGCCGTCGACGGGCGGAGGCAAACCAGCGGCAGCTCACGCGATACGAGGCCGGCGAGACCACTACGATGACGCGCCCGAGGATCTCGACACACTCGAGCGCCACCCGGCTCCGCGATGGCGAGGAGTCGACCAAGCCGGGGCTCCGCTACCGCAAGCGGCAATAGGCCGTCTCCAGCAGCGCGGCCCGTGTCCGCCTCTAGGCGCATTACCCCCATGTCCGCGACAGGGCGTCTACCAGGTCCTTGCTCTGGACGACCCGGCGATCGACGGTGCCCGGCAGGGCGCCTGGCCGTGTGCTGACGAGGCGGAACGGCGGCTCGGGACACCATGGGGGAATCTCGGACAGTCGCTCCAGCCCTTGACGCGCGCCCTCGCGGATCAGCTCCCTCGCCCGGTCCGGGTGCAGGTGGATCGCGGCGCCGCGGTTCAAGCCTTCCTTCACCGCCGCCGTCTCCAGGCCGGGCACCAGCGCCTGCGCTTCCTCGCAGCAAGCGCGGTCCCCGGTCACGAGGACGCAAGGTACCGCGAACCAGCCAGCCAGCGCGATGTTGATTCCCACTTCACCCACCGAGACTCCGTTGAGCGTGAAATCGATCTGCTGGCGGTCCATGGTGTGCCACAGGTGCCCGTTCAGGGTCCCCGCCTTGGCGTGGTGACCGACCAGCATGATCGCGTCGAAGCTCGAGTCCAGACCGAACGGGTACCGCAACGGGCGCCCGGCGATGAGCTTCGCCGAGGCGTGCAGCGCGGTTGGCACCATGGCTCCCGCGCCGTGACCGTCGAGCACGTACACCTCCGAGGCGCCCGCGTCCAGCGACCCCTGAACCGCGGCACTGGCCTCCAGCGTCGCCAGGTCACGTCCGACCTCGTAGTACCGGCTCCCCGGCCCCTCGTAGTCCTCGAAGCTCAAGACTCCCGCGACGCCCTCCATATCGGTGAGTATGTAGACCTTCATGGGGCACCTCCATTCTGCACGGGTTACCCCGGCGCAACGCGCCTTCGTGAGGGGGGTGCGCCAGTCCTGCTGTGGTCCTCGGCCGCGCCGGCCCGCACGAGCGTTGTTGCGAGAGAAAGCATTGGATGTCACAATACCCCGCGATGGCGTCGTCAGCGGGTTGCGTTCACCCCGAGAGAGCGCCGCAGGGGAGTCTCCCGACAGCGCTTGACAGCAGTCGTCAATCCAGTATAATAAGTACTGGAATACCTAATTAAGGTCGGGCTCAGATGGCTGGCGTGCTCAGGATCTCGGAAGCGGCATCTCTCGCGTTGCACACTGTGGCATGTCTTGCGGCGTCCTCGGAGAAGCCGGTGGCGGCGAAGGATGTGGCGGGGCGGCTTGGCGTATCCGAAGCGCACCTCTCGAAGGTGCTGCAGCGGTTGTCGAAGGCCGGCATAGTCCGGTCGACGCGCGGTCCGCACGGCGGGTTCCGACTCGCGCACGACGCCAACGATGTGACACTGCTGGATGTCTACGAGGCCATCGAGGGGTCGGTGGCCCCAGCGACCTGCCTCTTGAAGCGGTCGGTCTGCCACAAGGGGTGCTTGCTGGGTGACCTCATTCGAGACATCACGGAGCAAGTCCGTGACCAGCTCGCGAGCGCGCGTCTGGCCGATCTGAGCGACCGGTTTGGGGGCGACGATGACGTCGACGCTGGTCCGGAAGATCGTTCGCATCGATGAGAGCAAGTGCGATGGTTGCGGGTTGTGTGTCCCGGCCTGCCACGAAGGCGCCATAGCGATCGTGGACGGCAAGGCTCGTCTGATCGGCGAGGTGTACTGCGATGGTCTTAGCGACTGCCTGGGCGAGTGTCCCAGGGACGCCATCACCATCGAGGAGCGCGAGGCGGAGGCCTATGACTCGGCCGCCGTGGCATCGCTCCTCGAACGGAAAGACAACGGAGCCCAGCGCCCGCCCGTGGCGCCCCACGGCTGTCCGGGAGCGGCGGCTGCAACGCTGAGACCGACGGCCCCGGCGCCCGCTGGCGAAGCGGGCTCGCCGCCGAGTCCGTCCCAGTTGACCAACTGGCCGGTTCAGCTCCATCTGGTCTCACCCGGCGCGCCCTACCTCCGCGGGGCGCCTCTGCTGATCGCCGCCGATTGCGTGCCGTTCGCTTACGCGGACTTCCACCGAAAGGTCCTCCAGGGACGCATCTGCCTCATCGGGTGCCCGAAGCTTGACGATGGGCAGGCCTACGTTGAGAAGCTGGCCGCCATCTTCACGGCGAACGACACTCCCTCCGCCGATATCGCTTACATGGAGGTGTCCTGTTGCCACGGGCTCGTCCGCATCGTGGAACAGGCCATCGCCCTCTCGGGGAAGATCGTCCCCCTCTCGCTCATCGAGATCGGCGTGCGCGGCGATATCTGCTAGCGTCACCCCGGTCGGCTTAGCCCCGAGCCCAGCGATGCGGTGCTCGCGTGGGAGCGGGATACCTGCAAGAGCCGAATGCGTTGTTGACCGTGGGAGGTCCCTGCAATGAGCCCGAAGTGCGGCTCGACGACTTCGAAGGCGACCGCGCAGCAGCTTAGGGTGCTCACGCGGTTCATCCAGGTCTACTGCGCGAAGCGACATGGCGGCAAGCCACGGGAGTTGTGTGCCGAGTGTGCCGACCTGCTGGCCTACGCGACGCAGAGGCTGCAGAAGTGCCCATACGACCCCAAGCCCAAGTGTAAGGAGTGCCCCACCCACTGCTACAAGCCCGAGTACCGCGCCCGGATCCGCGAGGTGATGAGGTTCTCCGGGACGCACTTCGTCAAGCGCGGTCGCCTGGACTGGCTGCTGCGCTACTTCCTCACCGAGGGTCCGCCCGCGAGATCCAAGCGGGCCTCGTCCTCGGACCGGAACCATGGCAGTGCTGATCTGCCTGTTCGCCACCGAACGCGATGACCCGGCGATGCCGGAGTACTCAGGAGAAGAGGGAGAACCGAATGTCGATGTTCTGCTATCAGTGTGAGCAAACCGCTCGCGGCGAGGGCTGCACCGTCCGCGGCGTATGCGGTAAGAGCGCCGAAGCGGCCGCGCTTCAGGACCTCCTCGTGTATGCCACCAAGGGTATTGCCATGTACGCCCATCGCGCGAGAGCGCTGGGCGCCTCCGATCGCGAGATCGACGTCTTCGCTGTCGAGGCACTGTTCACGACCGTAACGAACGTGGACTTCGACGTGGAGCGCCTGGCGGGCTGGTTGCACAAGGCCGCCGCGATCCGCGACAAGGCGAAGGCGCTCTACGAGTCCGCAGCGCGTAGCGCCGGGAGGACCCCGGAGGCTCTCTCCGGCCCGGCGGCATGGCAGCCGGCCGCTGACGTGGACGGGCTGGTGACGCAAGGTGTTGACGTGACCATCACCACACGGCTCCAGAAACAGGGCGCCGACCTGACCGGCCTCCAGGAGCTGCTTACCTACGGCGTGAAGGGTACCGCCGCGTACACGGACCATGCGCAGATCCTCGGCCAGGAGGACGACGCCGTCTACGCCTTCATCCATGAGGCGATGGACTACCTCACTCGCGCCGACCAGAGCGTCGACGAGCTGCTCGGCTTGTGCCTGAAGTGCGGGGAGATCAACCTCCGAGCCATGGAGCTGCTGGACGCCGCCAACACAGGCGCCTACGGCAACCCGCAGCCGACCCCAGTCCGGGTCCACCCTCTCAAGGGGAAGGCCATCCTCATCTCGGGGCACGACCTCAATGATCTCGAGGAGCTGCTGAAGCAGACAGAAGGCAGAGGCATCAACGTCTACACGCACGGCGAGATGCTGCCCGCCCACGGCTACCCCGGCCTCAGGAAGTACACTCACCTCGCCGGCAACTACGGTGGAGCATGGCAGGACCAGCGGAAGGAGTTCGACGCCTTCCCCGGGGCCATCCTGATGACCACCAACTGCATCCAGGAGCCGAAGGAGGCCTACAAGGGGCGCATCTTCACCTCGGGACTCGTGGCCTGGCCCGGGGTGACCCACATCGCCAACCGCGACTTCGGCCCGGTGATCGAGGCCGCACTGGCGACCGACGGCTTTGCGGAGGATGGGCCGGATGACACTATCCTCGTGGGGTTCGGCCATGCGGCGGTGCTGGGCGTGGCGGACAAGGTCATCGAGGCCGTGAAGGCCGGCGCAGTCCGGCGCTTCTTCCTCGTCGGCGGTTGCGATGGCGCCAAGCCGGGCCGGAACTACTACACGGACCTCGCCGAGGCAATCCCGGACGACTGTGTGATCCTCACGCTGGCGTGTGGAAAGTTCCGGTTCAACAAGCTCTCCTTCGGTGACATCGGCGGTATCCCGCGTCTGCTGGACATCGGCCAGTGCAACGACGCCTACAGCGCAATCCAGATCGCTGTGGCGCTGGCGAATGCCTTCAACACAGATGTGAACAGCCTGCCGCTCTCGATGATCCTCTCGTGGTATGAGCAGAAGGCCTGCTGCATCTTGCTGACGCTGCTCCATCTCGGCATCAGGGACATCCGCCTCGGACCGAGCTTGCCGGCATTCGTGACGCCGCCGGTGCTGAACGTACTGGTCGAGAAGTTCGGCATCAAGCCCATCGGCACGCCGGCAGAGGACCTGGCCGCGATCCTCGGGTGAACATCGATCACTGACGGACGTCTGGAGAGGCGAACGGCTTGGCCGATCGCCTTGGGGGCTTCCCGCGGCACGCCGACGGGGAGCCCTCGTCACGTCCGGGCCTTCCGTGCAAGAGTCACGAGAGGCATTCGGAGGGCGGGGCGCGAACGAAGTCAACGGTACATCGTGCAGCTCCAGTGCGTCCGAGGGAGGCGCTCGCTCCATGACGGCATCATTCCGCGCGCGTGGCGCTCTCGCCGTGCTCGCCATCGTCGGCACAATGCTCGGCTGCGCGCCGCCTTCGGTCGTCCCCGGCTCGCAGTCGGCGGTGACGCTCTACATCGCGGGGCGAGTCGTAGGCACACCGGACGGTACGCGGATCGAGGGGTTCCATATCAGCCCCCTCGACGGCGCCGGACGCATCACCTTCGATGAGGGCGGTACGGAGTTCAGAGTCTCATCCACCGGAGGCAGTCGTAGCGATCCGGTGGCGGCGGCGCCGTTTCTGGCGGGCATAGCGCCGGCTCAAGACCTCGATATCCTGGGGACCGGCCCGATAGAGCTGTCCGTCCGCGCGGTGCAGGGGGCCACGCCGATCCTCGTCGAGGACGGCTACGGCAACGCTCTGCCGTTGGACGCGCTGACCATCGCCTTCGAGATCCCGGCCCGGGGGGAGGCCAACCTCTTCGACGACGCATTGGTCACGGTGCCGATGGCCGGCAACACATGGGCCGTGGCGCAGGCGCGCCTGAACGCCGTGCCGGCCGGCACGAAGGTCACCGTCGGGTTCTCAGTGGCCGGGGGAACGCTGACCGATTCGGTGGAAACCGGCCTCGCGCAGACCGATGTCGCACTCGTGGACTTCGGGAGCAGCGCCATCGCCCAGAGCACCTCGATCACCGTTCGCCTCGAATCGCTAACCGCAACGGGTGGCGCTGACGCGGTGCCCGATGGGGGCGAGCATGTCGGGGTAGCCCAGTCACCCATCCGGTAGCGCCCGCCGCTTCGCCTTCACACAAGCCGCACTGTCAGGGCATAATGGTCCCAGCGGAGGAGACGGTGCGACTCTACTCGGGTGTCCTGCGGTTCGCTGCCATCGTGGTGGTCATCCACCTCATCGTGTTCGCACTGGTCGCCGCCTTGGCGAGGAGCTCCACAGGCCCGGGGCTGGGCGACAACACGTTCCGTCTCGCCTTCAGCTCCCTTCAGGTCCGCACACTGGATCCCGTGGCCATCGGTGACACGTCGTCCCTCGGGATCGCGGCGCAAGTCTACGAGGGCCTGGTCAGCTACAACCAGGAGACCCTCGAGGTTGAGGCATGCCTGGCCGAACGATGGGAGATCTCGACCGACGGCAAGGTCTACACCTTCCACCTTCGCTCCGGGGTGCGCTACTGTGATGACCCGTGCTTTCCGGATGGGCGCGGCCGGGAGCTGACGGCCGAGGACGTGCGGGCGAACTTCACGCGGGTCTGCGATCCCATCGCCCTCGGTACGGGTTCATGGCTCGTCGCCGACCGCGTCGTGGGCGCCGGCGAGTACAAAGCCTCGCGGGAGGGACTGCTCGAGGAGAACCCGCGGTTCTGGGAGATCGCCGACGATGCGGGCGATGTCCCGGATGTCCGCGGCTTTCGCGCTGTCGATGACCGCACGTTCGAGATCGAGCTAGTTGAGCCGTTCGCACCCTTTCTGAAGGTCCTCGCGATGCCGTACTTCATGGTCGCAGCGCCCGAGGCCATCCGGGCATACGGCCCCGGGCACACGCCGCCCGGGCAGGACACGTTCTTCAAGCACCCCGTCGGCACGGGGCCATTCGTCCTGGAGCGCTGGGAGCCGGACGTGGAGATCCTGCTGAGGCGGAACCCGCACTACTGGGGCCGCAACGAGGCGGGCCACCGACTGCCCCATGTCGACGCCGTGACCATCTTCAGCCGCCGTGACCCGCACACGGCCTTCATGGAGTTCGAGGAGGCGCATTCGGACATTGCCGGAGTGCCCGACCAGGACTGGGACCGCGTCATGAACAAGGACAAGACGCTCAAGGAGCCCTACGCGAGCCGGTACGTCCTCGAGACCGCACCGACGCTGTCCACCTCCTACTACGGCTTCGACATGACCTCGGAGCCATTTGGGGCGAACAAGACGCTGCGGCAGGCGCTGAACTACGCCATCGACCGGGAGTCGATCGTGAAGACCATTCAGCGCGGCGTCGGCTGCCCGGCCTACGGCCCGATCCCGCCCGGGCTGCCTGGGTATGACCCTGCGAGCCGCCGGTATGAGTACAACCCGGATCGGGCGCGCGAGTTGCTGGCGGAGGCGGGCTACCCGAACGGGGAGGGGCTCGAGGAGTTGGTGCTGTTCGTCTCCGGCGCAGGCGATGCGCCGGACCGGGTAAGCGTGGCGGTGATGGACCAGCTCCTCCAGATTGGCGTTCGAGTCCGGCTGAAACAGCAGCCGTGGCCGCTGCACCTGGAATCCATCGACCGGCATGAGGCCAAGTTCTTCCGGCTCGGGTGGATCGCCGACTACCCGGATGCCGAGAACTTCCTGGCGCTCTTCCTCTCCACCAACTACTCGCCCTTGGGGCCGAACTCGACCTTCTACTCGAGCCCGGCCTTCGATGATCTCTACCATCGTGCCATGCTGGAGCCCAACGACGACGCCCGGGCGGCCATCTACCGACAGGCCGCCGAGCTCATCACGGAGGAGGCACCATGGCTTTTCACGACATACGGCGAGACGGTGTCGCTTCGGCAGCCTTGGGTGCTCGGTAACCCGATCAATGCGCTCGGCGTCTACTACTACAAGAACGTCCGCCTCGCCGGCGTCCCGGAGGCTGTCTCACCGTGAGCAGCTACCTCAACTACGCCCTCCGCCGGCTCCTCCTGACGATCCCTGTGCTGTGGGGAGTGTTCACCGTCACGTTCATCCTGTTCTTCGTCGTGCCGGGCGATCCGGCGCGGCTGATCATGGGACAGCATCGCGATGAGGCGATGGAGGAGGCGATGCGGAAGCAGTGGGGGCTAGACCAGCCGAAGACGCACCAGTATGTGAGCTTCCTGGGGAAGGTCGCGACCCTGGACTTCGGCCAGTCGTTCACGACCAAGCGCCCAGTGACCCAGTCCATTCTGCAGCGGCTTCCTGCGACCGCCGTGCTTGGGCTGCCGTCCCTCACTGTAGGCATGTTCCTCGGTATCGCCGCCGGCCTGTGGTCGGCGATGCGCGCGAACAGGGCCGTGGACAACACTATTCGGTTCTTCACCTTCTGCCTGGTGTCCGTGCCGTTCTTTCTCATGGCCATTCTCCTGCAGTGGTTCTTCGGGCAGTATCTGCGCATTCTCCCGATCTCGGGTTACATCAACGGCCCGAGCGGGTGGGCGCATATCGTCCTGCCGGCGTTCGTGATGACCATGGGCTCCTTCGCAGGGCTCACGCGGCTGACACGGACGTCGGTGCTCGAGGTGCTCACGCAGGACTACATCCGCACAGCGAAGGCCAAGGGGCTGCCCGAGCTGGTCGTCGTCGTTCGTCATGCGCTGCGCACGGCCATGATCCCACTGGTCACCAGCCTATCGGTGACGGTGGCATCTGTGCTCACAGGAGCGTTCTTCGTGGAGGCCGTATTCGCGTGGCCGGGCGTTGGCCTGTTGGCCGTCGATGCCATCAATAACCGCGACTTCCCGACGATCATGGGCACCGTCATGTTCGGCGCGCTGCTGTTCGTACTGGCGGACATCGTCGGCGATCTCCTGACGGCCTACGTGGACCCGCGGGTCGTGCTGAGGTAGGGGAGGGGCCCATGGCGAGCGTGGCGGTCGGCGAGCGGCCGAGAGTCCATCGGAGCTACTGGCGCGATGTGTGGCTGAGGCTGCGCCGGAACAAGCTCGCACTCGCGGGGCTCGCCTACGTCGTCCTGCTGGTGACGTTGGCCATTCTGGCGCCGGTGATCTGTGGGCACGACCCGGTGGGACAGGACCTGGACAACGCCACGAAGGGTCCGTCGCTGTCCCATCCGTTCGGCACGGACATCTACGGCCGCGACATCCTCGCTCGGGTGTTGTTCGGGGCGCGGATCGCGCTCGTCGTCGGGATCATCGCGACAGGCGTGGCCATCACGATCGGCGTCTTCCTCGGGGGGATCGCCGGGTACTTCGGCGGGCCGGTCGACCAGGCGGTCATCGCGCTCTACAGCATCGTGGCCACCTTCCCCGAGCTGCTGTTCATACTCGCTCTCACCAACGCGCTGCCGCCCGTCGGAGAGCCGAGCCTCTCCAAAGTCTACCTGGCTATCGGGCTGTCTTCGTGGGTCGGCATGTGCCGGCTGACGCGGAACCTGTTCCGGTCGTTTCGCGAGCAGGAGTACGTGTTGGCCGCGCGAGCGTTGGGTGCAGGGCCGCTGCGTGTCATCTTCCTGCACATGGTGCCGAACATGGTGGGGTTCATCGTCGTCGCCATCGCCGGCGGGATCGCGGGCGCGATTCTCGCAGAGGCCGGGATCAGCTTCCTTGGGTTCGGCGTCACGCCGCCGAACCCAAGCTGGGGTGTGATGGTCTCCGAGGGGCGATCATACCTACAGTCGGCATGGTGGATGATCGTCTGTCCGGCTGTGGCGACGCTGCTGGCCGTGCTGTCTTTCAACCTACTCGCGGACGGGCTCCGAGATGCCTTCGACCCGCGGCATGAGACCGTCTGAGCGAGGAGCCCCGTAGTGGCTTTGCTGGAGATCGAGGACCTGACCATCGACTTCCGTACCCTCGCTGGCCCGGCTCGGGCCGTCCACGGCGTCGACCTGTGCGTGGACGAGGGGCAGATCGTCGGCCTGGTGGGCGAGTCCGGGTGTGGGAAGACGCAGACATGCCTCGCGGTCACGCGCCTGGTCCATCCCACCGGCACGATCCGTGCCCGCCGACTCGACTTCGACGGACGGGACCTCTTGCGGCTGTCCGAGCGGGAGATGCGCCGCGTGCGCGGGAACGGGATCAGCATGGTATTCCAGGAGCCGATGACCTCGCTCAACCCGTGCATCACCATCGGCGAGCAGCTTGCCGAACCCCTGGTGCTTCATCGCGGCCACACGTGGAGACAGGCCGTGGCCCGCGCGGCGGAGCAGCTACGACGCGTGGGCATCCCCGACTCGGAGCAGCGGTGCCGAGAGTACCCCCATCAGCTCTCTGGCGGAATGAGGCAGCGGGTCATGATCGCCATGGCGCTGATCTGCGAGCCTCGGTTGCTCATCGCGGACGAGCCGACCACGGCGCTCGACGTGACGGTGCAGGCCCAGATCCTGAACCTGATGCGCCGGCTGCGGGATGAGACGCACGCCGCCGTCTTGCTCGTTACGCACAACCTGGGCGTCGTGGCGCAGACATGTGACACCGTCTCGGTAATGTACGCGGGCCGCATCGCCGAGGCGGGCACATGCGCTCAGGTGTTCGGGCGGCCGGAGCACCCATACACCCGTGGGCTCATGCGCTGCGTGCCTCGCGTTCACCATTCGAGCGCCTCGGCAGCCCGTTTGGCATCGATCCCCGGCACAGTGCCCACCATCCACGATGCCGTCCCCGGCTGCCCTTTCCATCCGCGGTGCGCCTATGCCCAGCCCCTGTGCGCGCAGGAGCTTCCGCCGCATGTCGAGACCGAGCCAGGCCACCGGGCGGCCTGCCACTTCGCGGGGGAACTGCCCGAGCGGGAGGACGCGGCATGACGGCTCCCACCGGTGCGAACGGTCCTCTGCTCGAGTGCCACGATCTCACGAAGTGGTTCCCGGTCACGGCAGGACTGCTACAGCTCACCGTCGGTCATGTCCGAGCTGTGGACGGTGTCTCCCTCATCCTCGGCCGCGGCGAGACCCTGGGGCTCGTGGGCGAGAGTGGGTGTGGGAAGTCGACGCTGGGACGGATGGTCGTGAAGCTCAGTGAGCCGACATCGGGCGAGGTGCGGTTCCAGGGGCGGTCACTGCGTCGGCTGCGAGGGCTGGGCCTTCATGAGTTCCGCCGCAGGGCCCAGATCATCTTCCAGGACCCCTATTCCTCGCTCAACCCACGGATGACCGCCGGTACCATCGTGGCCGAGGGGCTGCGCATCCACTGCCTGGCCCCGAGGCGCCAGGTGCCGGGCCGGGTTGCCGACCTGCTCGAACGAGTCGGGCTCCATGCCGACGATCGGTCGCGTTACCCGCACGAGTTCAGCGGCGGTCAGAGGCAGCGGATCGGCATCGCCCGCGCCCTCGCGGTGTCGCCCGAGCTGATTGTCTGCGATGAGCCGGTGAGTGCCCTCGACGTCTCGATCCAGGCGCAGATTGTCGAGCTGCTGCGGGATCTTCAGGGCGACCTCGGGCTCGCGTACCTCTTCATCGCCCACGATCTGGCGGTTGTGCGGCACATCAGCCACCGGGTCGCCGTGATGTATCTCGGCCGGCTGTGCGAGGAGGCCCCCACGGACGAGCTATACGAGCAGCCGCTGCACCCCTACACGCGTGCACTGCTATCCGCTGTTCCCGAGCCCGACCCCGGCATCCCGCTCGATCCCATGCCGCTGCCCGGAGAGGTCCCGAGTCCTGCGCACCCACCGTCCGGCTGCCGCTTCCACCCCAGGTGCGGCCTCGCGATGGATGTCTGCCGGGTAGAGCAACCCGAGTGGCGCGAGCTGTCGCCGGGGCACTTCGTGGCGTGCCATGCGGCCCACTAGGCGGTGGGCTCGAGGTCGTTCGTCATCGGCGCCTGCTTCCACTCGTCGACGGTGTACCCGAACCGCTCCCAGTAGGCGTCGCGAGGCGCGAAGTCGTCATCACAGTGTGCGAGCCAGGCGTTCAGCTCCTCGTCCAGCTCGGACTGCAGCGCGCGTACCGTCGGATCGCTCGCGCGATTCTCGAGCTGGTAGGGGTCGTTCTGGTTGTCGTACAGCAGCCACGGCCCGCTGCGAGTGCGGATGTAGGTGTAGCGCTTGGAGCGGATGCCGCGCCACTCCGGCACGTCGCGCGCATCGGCGAAGGTGCAGCAGTGCTGCAGGAAGGCCGAGGATGGCGTGGGGCCGGCTTCGCCGCGCATGACATGCGATAGGTCCGTACCCTCGCAGGTCGCGGGCGCCTCGACACCGGCGAGGCCGAGCAGCGTCTGCATCAGGTCGACCGAGTTCAGCAACGCGGGTGTCCGTCTGCCGGCAGGAACGGCACGCGGATAGCGGAGGAGGAACGGCACGCGGATCGACTCATCCCACGGCCGCTGCTTCTTCCCCACGCCCTGCGACCCGAGCATGTCGCCATGGTCGGACGTGAACACCAGGATCGTGTCGTCCGACATCCCGGCCTCATCGAGGGCGCGAAGGATGCGGCCGAAGCACCGATCGAGGGCTGTGGTGTGGGAGTAGTAGCCCGCGATGTCCTCCCTGCACCCCACGGAGTCTGCGACTCCGCGGGGGCCCCGCTCCTCCCGCGTGTCCTGCGTGCGGTTCGGCGACAGCTCCACCTCAGCCGGTTCATAGACCTTGTACTCGTCCGGCATGAGCTGGTAAGGGTCGTGCGGCGGTCCCCAGGAGACAAAGAGGCAGAAGGGTTTCTCCACCGACTGCCGGCGGATGAACTCGATGGCGAGGTCGGTATGCCCGTCGGCATCGTAGCCCTCGATGAAGATCGGGACGGGCTCGTCGCGGTAGTAGTGCGAGTGCATGTAGTTGTGCGTGCAGTTCGCCACGGCCCAGTAGTCGAAGCCCTGCCGGCGCGGCCCCGGAGGGGTGAAGCCACCGCGGCGTGGGCCGTCCAGGTGCCACTTGCCCACGTACCCCGTCGCGTAGCCCGCGCGCTTGAGCACGTCGGCGATGGAGACCTCATCCGGCGGCAGGAGGACATCGTTGAGGACCATACCGTTGCTGAGAGGGTAGCGCCCGGTCAGTAGCGTGGCGCGATAGGGGGTACACACCGGGCAGCAGGAGACGGCATGGTCGAAGACGATGCCCTGAGCGGCCGTCGCGTCGAGGACGGGCGTCCGGACCTGCCGGTTCCCCATGAAGCCCACTGACTGCGCGCGAAGCTGGTCGGCGAAGACGAAGACGACGTTCGGGTGGGCGGGCACGCGTGGTCCTCCTCGTGGGCTCGTCGTTCCGCGTAGCTCTGTCCCTCACCCGGAATGGTCCAACGGCAGCCCATTCCGACCTCTCCCAGAGGGAGAGGTGGCCAACGCCCTCTCCCCCTGGGAGAGGGTTGGGGTGAGGGGCATGGCTCGCTATGACGCCCGCTACAGCGCCGCGCGCACGATGGCGGCGAGGCTGTCGGCCTTGAGCGACGCACCGCCGACGAGGGCGCCGTCGATGTTCGGCTTGTGAAGGAGCTCAGCGGCGTTCTCCGGCTTGACGCTCCCCCCGTACTGGATGCGGATCGCATCGGCCGCATCCTCTCCCGCGATCTCCGCCACGACGTCGCGGGCCAGGCCGCAGACGCGATCGGCCTCAGCGGCATCACAGGTCTCGCCCGTGCCGATGGCCCAGACCGGCTCATAGGCCAGGACCAGCTCGCCGATCGACGCGGCGTCGATGCCGGCGAGTGCGGCTTTGATCTGTCTCGTGCAGACCTCATCGGTCTTGCCGGCACGACGCTCATCGATGGTCTCGCCGAAGCAGATGATCGGGATCAGGTCGCACTCCAATGCATACCTGGCCTTGGCGTTCACGGTCCCATCGGAGTCGCCGAAGAGAGCAATGATCGCCGGGGTCATCCACTCCTCCGGCACACCGAATCGTCCGCGTCGCTCCGAGTGTCCGACGATGACGTAGGCGCAGCCGACATCGTTGAGCATCTGCGGGGAGATCATCCCTGTGTAGGCGCCGTTGGGCTTGGGGAACACGTCCTGGGCGCCCAGGAGGATGTCCGACTCGCTGTCCTCCAGCTCGGCCCCCACGGCACCCAGCGCGACGAACGTCGGGCAGAGCAGCACGTCGACACCCTCGACGCCCTCGAGCAGCTCCACGAGGCTCTCCGTCAGGTCCACGGCCTCATCCAGGAGCTTGTTCATCTTCCAGTTGCCGGCAATGAGCGGGGTCCGCATGGCGTTTCCCTTCCGTCCGTGAGCCAAGATGGGGGGCAGGCTCTGGAGGGTGTTGGGAAAGCCCATTCCCGTGGGGCTGAGTGGCACAGGCGTCTCTGCCTGTGATGTCCCAGCCTACGCTCACCGGCAGGGACGCCGGTGCCACCGGGCTGGGGGGCTTTCCCAACACTCTCCTTGGCCTGCCCTTGGCCGGTACCGTTCCGCAAGCAGTGCTACTTGTCGTTGAGTGCTGTGACGCCGGGCAGCTCAAGACCTTCGAGCAGCTCCAGGGAAGCGCCTCCGCCCGTCGAGATGTGAGTCATCTTGTCGGCCAGACCGAACTGCGTGACCGCCGCCCCGGAATCGCCGCCGCCGATGATGGTGATGGCCGGCGAGGTCGCCATGGCCTCCGCGATCGCCCGAGTGGACTTCGCGAACGGCTCCAACTCGAATGCGCCGGTGGGACCGTTCCAGATGATCGTGCCCGCACCCTCGAGGGCCTTCACGAACAGGGCGGTCGACTTCGGCCCCATGTCGAGGCCCATCCAGTCGGGCGGGATCGCATCCGCGGGGACGACTCTGAACTCGGTGTCCGCGGCGAACGCCTTGCCGATGGCGACGTCGACGGGCAGGAGCAGCTCGACGCCTTTCCCCTTGGCCAGCTCCATCATGCGGCCACACAGCTCGACCTTCTCCGCGTCGAGAAGGCTGGTCCCCACCTCGTAGCCCTTAGCCTTCAGGAATGTGTAGGCCATCCCGCCGCCGATGAGGAGCTTGTCCGCCTTCTTCAGCAGGTTCTCGATGACGCCGAGCTTGTCGGAGACCTTCGCGCCACCGAGGATGGCCACGAGCGGGCGCTCGGGGCTGTCGATGGCATCCATCAGGATCTCCAGCTCACGCTGCACGAGGAACCCGGCGACGGCGGGGAGGTAGTGCGTCACGCCCTCGGTCGTCGCGTGGGCGCGATGGCTCGAACCGAAGGCATCGTTGACGAACACATCGGCCAGGGCGGCGAGCTGCTTCGACAGTTCTGGGTCGTTCCTCTCCTCGCCGGCGTGGAAGCGGCTGTTCTCAAGGACGACGACCTCGCCCGGCTGCATCGCGGCGACCGCGGCCTCGACCGAGGGTCCGACGAAGTCATCCAGCATCGTGACCTTCGCCGGGATCAACTCCGCCAGGCGCCTCGCGGTCGGCGCGAGGGAGTACTTAGGGCTGCGTTCGCCCTTGGGGCGGCCGAGGTGCGAGGTCAGGATGACCTTGGCGCCCTGTTCGAGCAAGTAGTTGATGGTGGGGAGCGCCGCCCGAATGCGCGTGTCGTCCGTGATGGTCTCGCCATCGAGCGGGACGTTGAAGTCCACGCGGACGAGCACGCGCTTGCCGGCGACATCGATGTCCTTCACCGACTTCTTCGCCATGGTGGGTCTCCTTCGAGTGCAAGGGGCCGTTCAGGCCCTGAGAACACGAAGCCGAGGCGCGCTGCCGCGCCTCGGCTTCGCCAATGGCTGCACTGTCCGAGCGTACCGAGGCGCCTAGATCCCCTTGTCCATGATGAGCTTCATCAGGTCGACGACGCGCACCGAGTAGGCCCACTCGTTGTCATACCAGGAACACACTTTCACCATGTTCCTCTGCATGACCATGGTGAGCGGCGCGTCGACGATCGAGGAGCGGGCGTCGCCCTTGTAGTCGATCGAGACCAGTGGCTCTTCCTCGTAGCCCAGGATGCCGCAGAGCGGACCCTCAGCCGCCTTCCTGAACTCCGCGTTAACCTCCGCGGCGTTCTCGACCGGTGTGCGGATCATCGCGACGAGGTCGACCACGGAGACGGTCGGCGTCGGGACGCGCATTGAGAAGCCGTTGAGCTTGCCGTTCAGGTGGGGCAGGACGAGCCCGACGGCCTTCGCGGCACCGGTCGTGGTCGGGATCATGCTGAGCGCGGCGGCCCGGGCGCGTCGGGGGTCCCTGTGCGGCAGGTCCAGGATGTTCTGGTCGTTGGTGTAGGCATGGATCGTGGTCATGAGACCGTACTCGATCCCGAATGCATCGTCGACGACCTTGCACACGGGCGCGAGGCAGTTCGTGGTGCAGGACGCGTTCGAGAGGATGTGGTGCTTCGCGGGATCGTACTTGTCATCGTTCACGCCTATGACGATGGTGAGGTCCTCGCCCTTGGCGGGAGCGGAGATGATGACCTTCTTGGCGCCCGCCTGAAGGTGTAGCTCGGCCTTCTCGCGAGCAGTGAAGAGGCCGGTCGACTCGAGAACGAGGTCGACGCCCAGATCGCTCCAGGGGAGCTTGGCCGGGTCACGCTCGGTGAGGACCTTGATCTCGTCGTCGTCGACCTTGAGGCCACCCTCCGAAGTCGTGACTTTGGCGTCGAGCTTACCGTAGTTGGAGTCACGCTGCAGAAGGCGCGCGAGCGCGGTACTGTCCGTGAGGTCATTGACCGCCACGACGTCGATGACGTTGGGGTACTTCTCGTGCATCACCTTGAAGGCCTGTCGTCCGATGCGGCCAAAACCGTTGATTCCGACTCTGAGTGCCACGAAGGATCTCCTCCCATAGAGCGCCTGCGAGTGGCGCGGGGCCTCGTTGCGCCGTCTCGCCCTTGTGGTACCAGCCGTCCGGCAAGCGGAACGGGACCAGAAGCCGATCGGAGCCGAGCGACGCGGAAGTGAGACCGCTCGAGTCCATTGTGGCGCCTCCCTGACACGGGGGCTTCACGGGCCGCTATCGTAGCGTGGCCAAGGGTACGTGTCAATTGACGCAAAGCCGGGGCGGAACCCGTGCGCAGAGGGCTCCGGAGCCGGGTTCTCTACTCCGCAGCGAAGCGCAGAAGAACACGGTCGCTGAGCCAAGTCGAGCCCGTGGCGCCGTCGTTCACGATGACGTAGAACCCGTAGCTCCCGTCGAGCTGCATGGGCAGGTCGTCCGGTTCGCCCGTCACCAGGCGACGCTGCATCGCGATGCCCCACCGCCCGTCCGCGAACGCCGACTCCGCTTTCACATCCGCCCGGCTCCCGGTGGGCGACTGACAGATGACCGTCGGTGTCGGTGCGCAGGTCTGGATGTAGGCGATGAGGTCGTCGACCGATAGGCCCTGGGCGAAGTCCGAGTGCTTCGTCTCGGTTAGCTCGCGCCGCAGCGCGTCAGGCGACCCCTCCGGGCGCATGGCGATGTCCGTCACAACGGCGGCCTGCCTCGGGGGCGAAGTCGCGCTGTGGCACCGAGCGCAGGCCGTCTCGAAGCTTGCACGTCCGGCCAGAGGATCGCCCTCAAGCTCGACGACAGTATCCACGCCTAGGGCCCGCCCGCGGAACAGCCCCTCGGCCCCCCCGAACACATACAGTGGGCCCGTTCCCTTGTCATCGACGTTCAGCGCGCAGGGCGCCCCTCCTGCGTCGCCGGCTACCCCCTCGGCAGTGAGGACCAAGTCGTCCGCGCAACCCACGAGATCCATGGTGCCCGCGCGCCAGGACCAGGCGTCCACTGGCTCCGGGAACAGCGTGGGGCGGTCTAGCTCTGCTGCGCTCTGAACCGATACCCGGCCTGTCCGGATCCCCCGGTCCCAGACGAGCAGGATGCCGTCATCGTGTCCCGCCTGCACGAACCCGTCGGGCCCAAGCCGCCAGACGGCCGCGGTCCTGTCGGGAGATCCGGACGGGTCCTCGAATGTGAGCAGCAGGGCAAGCATGCCGCCCGAGCTTAGTGCCTGGACCCCAGCGGGCAGCCGCCGCTCGTCGGTCGCCGACTGAGCCGCGGTAAGCGAGACCTCGCCGGGTGTGCACACACCCCAGGCTGCGTCTGTCGGCGAGGACGGGAGCCGCGCCACCGTCGGCGCCACCACCTCGCCGGGACGCCCGGGCGGCCGTTCCGCCCCCGCGCCATCGCCGGGCTGCGGCGTCGGGGCGATGCCGACGATCTCCTTGAGCAGCTCGCCGATCTCAGGCGAGTCCGGGTACTTGTCGAACGCCTTGAGCACGATCTCCCTCGCCTGATCGCGGTCGCCCTGTCTCAGCGCCCGCGTCGCCTGCCGGACAAGCTCCCTCAACTCGGTCTCGTGGAGCTGCGCGATCCAGACGGTGGGCGTGTTGTCCTCAGGATACGCCTTCGATAGCGCTTCGAACGCCGCTACTGCCTCTGGAAACTGCCCCTCATCGGCGAGCCGCACGGCCTGAGCGTAGTCGGAAGCATACTGCCGGTATCGTTGGGCTTCCGGGCCGTAGGGGCCGAAAGCGTAGAACATCACCTGGCGCATGTCGCCCACGGTGACGATCCGGATGTCAGGGAATGCCTTCCTCACGACCGCAGCCATCTGCTCGCGGGTCGTGACTGAGTTCTCCGCGGGCAGGATCATCGTGCCCGTGTGCGAACCGATGACGCCATCGACCTTCACCGCGATATCGCCCACGCTCACGACCTTGCCCTCAGGTGTGAGGGCGCCGGTGATCGCCACGTCATCGAGGATGGGTGTGTCGGTGAGCGCGGACATGGTTGCCACCGCGATGGCGCAGCCGGCCGAGTTGCCCGCGATGAGCTGTCCCCCAAGGGTGAAGTTGATCTCGTACCGGTAGTCGGTCAGGAAGCCCTTCGGCAGTGCGATCTCGTTCCGCTGGTCGGCCCCGGAGAGGTACGCGAACACATCGGCGACCATCTGCTGGGCGAACGCATCGAGCTGGACGTTGCTGGTCCACCCGGCGTTCTTGGGGTCCACGCGCTCGGCAGTGACCTCGATGGGGAACAACGCCCCATGCTGCGCCGCCGTCGTCACGTTCTCCGCGACCGACAGCCCCTTGACGCGCCCCACCGTCGCCGGGGGCCCATCGCCCTGCGGCCACGCCTGAGCCAGCATCAGGCCCAGCGCCAGGATGTGGAACGCTCGCCTCATGGCCTCAGCCTTGAGCGGATTGCGGGAACGCTGCCGACCCCATCTGCGCCGCCAGCGTTCGGACATGGACCGCACGGGGCGCACGGCAGAACTCAAACGATATCATACCCATTGCGCCGCGTCCGTGGGCTCTGGGCCACGCTTCCGAGGACGCGATACCCAGCTGAGCGGGCCCTTTGGGTCCATCGCGCGCGCATCGTCCTCCCGCTTCCCAGGTGGCGCCTCGCGTGGTGATCTCTGCTTCGTCGAGACGTTGGATCACTTCGCAGCGTTGGGCTTCCGTCACTGATAGCTTCACCTGCGCGCCCATGCGGACATCCCCGCTGAAGGGCTGGCCCGGACAGGATCGCTGACGCACGACACCGTAGTGTGCATCCCTTGCGGGCGACCCAGCTGTGTTGCATACTGGTGTCAGCTCGCTAGCGCGCATCGCCGGACGGGGTGTTTCCCGTGTGCCTTGCCCCCGTGGTCTCCGCGGCCTTTCTGTCCTGGCTCATCCTCGGTCTTCTGTCCGGCCCCATGGATGGCGGCGTCGGTAGCCGTTCGTATTCCGCCACCGGCAGGTACACGGCGGCTGACGACGAGCTGGCATTTGACCTCCCCGGCAGTGACGCCTATGTGTACGTACCGCCCACGCGCATGCGCCAGGCGCAGGGCGATTGCCTGCTGGCCGTGCCGCAACTCACGGGCGCCATGGGGCCGGAGGCGCGCGAGGGGCTGACCACCACCGTCCCGCTGCGGTTCGACCTCACCGGTCGCGGGGAGATCCGCGTCACAGGCTGGCGAGTGACCGTCCACCACCAACCGACAGGTCTGAGCCAGAGCCAGCGGGAGGACATCGACCCCCGAACCGGACGGGCCCTCATCCTGTTCACCGGCCTCCCCACCGGACGCTACGACGTCACCGTCGAGATGCTGGGCTGGTCCGAGTCCGGCGACTGCAGCAGTGGGACAGGTAACCTGCAGCTCCTGCTGACGATAGCGCAGGACGCGAGCCCATAATAGGGGAGGAGGGGGCGGCCATGCGGCAGGAGTGTCGCCAGCGTGTGTGGCCCACACGACTCGCGCTGAGCATCGGCCTGCTGAGCGTCGCTGCGGGCTGCGGCCCGCCCGCGCCCAATGGAGACAACGACGGCGGCCAGAACCGACCTCCGGCTCTCTACATCTGGGAGTACGACCGTCGCGTCACCACCATAGACGGTGAACCCGTGCTCCTCACTCTCCGTGCGAAAGACGCCGAGGGCGAGCACCTCACCTTCGAGTTCGGGGCGGAAGCGGGTGGGCTGAACCCGCTCGACACAGAGGCCGAGGGTGAGGGCGTCTGGGTATCCCGAGCCATCTGGTCTCCGACCGGCCTGGAGACCGGTCACAACTACGACCTCTGGTGTAGGGTCAGCGACACAAGCGGCAACACGCGACAGGGCGACACACAGGCCATTGTGCTCACCACCGGCCACATTCTGATGGGCGACCCCGTGCTTGAGAGCCAGTCGCGAAAGCTTTCGCCCACACAGCTTGATTTCGGCACAGAGCAGTCGGAGCTGACGGCGGAGCTGACGATCGAGGCGCTCGAGGAGGATGGCGCGGAGTACCTGCCGTGGCAAGTGGGGCGCAAGCCGGACTGGATCTCGGAGGTCAGCCCGGGCTACGGGGACCAGAGCGAGACGATCAGTGTGAGCATCGACCGAACCGCGATGGGGCCCGGGCGGTATACGGGTGACGTCCGCTTCGACTTTGTCGCGCCGGACCAGGTGTTGTCCTCGTACCTGTCCGCGGAAGCGGAGGTGTCCGGCGGGTCCGGTGCGCTGCTCGGGGTGAACCCGACATCACTTGACTTCGGCACGGGCGGGACGAGCCTGACGTTCGCTGTCTCCAATGATGGCGCCGGCACGCTCACATGGTCGTGCACGCCGTCGGACGGATGGATCAGTATATCGGACCATGCGGGCACGAACGGCGCGGCCGTTACGGTCACAGTGGATCGCTCCGGGCTGTCCGAGGGCACGCACACGGGCAGTGTCGCGATCACGTCGGACGGCGGCGACTCACTGGTGGCGATCTCGCTGAGCGTCGCAGCGCCAGGGACGCCGACTGCGACCCTGGAGGCCACGCCGACCAACGGTCTGGCCCCCCTCACCGTGACCTTCAACGGGTCGGCGTCGGACACCGATGGCACGATCGTACTCTGTAGCCTGGACTTCGGAGATGGCTCGGCGCCGTGGTCGGACAGCTCGCCGCCGGCCGGTCTCCAACACACGTACGCCAGCGCCGGCGTCCACGCCGCCCGTCTCGTTGTCGTAGATGACGATGGCAACCAGAGCACCTCGGCCGCACCAGTAACGGTGACCGTGTGTTCAGACAGTGTGTCTGTTCTTATCACACACGTGCCCCCGTTCGGCGTGTGGGGCGACCCCCTGGAGGGCCGTGTGTGCAATGCCACTTCGGGGGAGTACTCGATCGCGGTCTGCATCTTCACCGGGCCTGGTGGCGGATGGTGGACGAAGCCCACTCTCGACGCACCCCTGACCACCATCGACGAGGACGGAGTATTTGTCTGCAATGTCACCACCGGCGGACTCGACGAGAACGCTACGCGGTTCGCGGCCTACGTGGTGCCCAACGCCTACACTCCCCCAGCGATGTACGGAAGCTGTAGCCTTCCTCAGGAGTTGGAGGACACGGCGGTTGCCAAGGCCGTGGTGACGCGCCCCGACCCGAGCGACCGCACTGTCCAGTTCGCCGGATACGACTGGACGGTGAAGGCGAGCTCGGAGCCCGTCGGGCCCGGGCCGAACTACTTCGACGACACCGAAGAGAGTGTCTTCGTGGACGGTGAGGGGCACCTTCACCTGCGGATCGCCGATCGCGGCGGCGAGTGGCGCTGCTCGGAAGTGGTCGCGAACGCATCGCTCGGGTACGGCACGTACATGTTCACGCTCGATACCGCCCTCGAGGACTTGGACGAGAACACCGTGGTGGGCCTGTTCACGTGGGAGGACTGCGTGCCCGAGTACCACTACCGAGAGATCGACGTTGAGTTCTCGCGTTGGGGCGACCCGGCGGCGGAGAACGCGCAGTTCATCGTCCAGCCGGGGGATGCCGCCAGTAACCGACACCGCTTCTTCCTGGACACCCAAGACGGCGCCTCGGCCCACTCGTTCGATTGGCGCGAGGACCGGGTGTCGTTCAGTAGCGCCCTCGGGAGCGACCCCACGCCAGACTACCCGGGGCTCTCGGTCGGGTCATGGACGTATGCGGGATCCGACATCCCGCCGGCCGGCAACGAGAACCCAAGGATCAGCTTCTGGCTGCTCAATGGGTCGCCGCCCGCGAATGGGCAGGGCGCCGAGGTGATCATCCGAGCCTTCGACTTCGTGCCGGCCGGATAGACGCGCCGCCCCTCGCTTGCACGGCGAGGCCGCGGCTCATCGCAAGGGCAGGGAGGGCACCCGGTGTACGAGCTCACCGTCGAGCAGCACTTCCATGCTACGCCGTCGTCACGTTCTCCGCGACCGACAGCCCCTTGACGCGCCCCACCGTCGCCGGGGGCCCATCGCCCTGCGGCCATGCCTGGGCAGCCATCAGGCCCAGCGCCAGGATGTAGACCGTTCGCCCCATCGCTCCAACCTCAGCCGGGCTACGAGAACGCCGTCGAGCCCATCTGCTCCGCCAGCGTTCGGAACACCCTCATGCAGTGTGGGCAGGCCTCACGGACCTTTGACGACTCAACCGTTCTCAGAAGATCCGGGCAATGCCGCGTCTTGTGGTATGGCCCCTTCTTCGTATCCTGCGTCGCGGCGCGTAGTCCGCGTTCCAGATCGCTCCTGCCGATCGCCTCGATGCTCACGTTCGCCGGTATCGGGTTCCGCCGGAAGCCCTGGCCGTAGTAGCTCTCCACCGCGTCCAGGTCGGCGATCAGCCAGTGCTCCACCGTCTGGACCATGAGTTGGAGGTGTTCCTGCTCCGCCGGCGTGACGGCCCATCCATCCGGCGGCTGTCGGAGGTGCTCACACGCAGATCCAGTGACCGGGCGCTCGGAGTCTACCAGGAGGACGTTGGCCGCCTCCGGGTGCTGTCGCTTGGCCGTCTCGTAAGCCTCGAAGGCGGTCTGGCGACCGCCACAGACGATCACACTCCATCGCACATGACCGGCGCGCGCGATCTCGACCAGTTCCCGAAGGAAGCCCGCGAAGCCCTCGCGGACCCGAGACTTGGTGGCCCTGCAGTCCCCACCGCCCTCCACGTAGATCCGCACCTCGCCTACCACCGGTTCCCCCCGATCTCGCCCATGGCCCATAGCTCCCCGAGCGAGTACTTCTCCAGCCACTCCTTGAGCTTATCCGGTTCCAGCCGCCGAAGCTGTGATCCCTGCTCTGTCCGCTCGCAGATGAGCACGGCCTCGGGTACCTCGCTCAACGCGCTCACCAGTCGGTCTGAGTGCGTGGTGACGACCAACTGCGTGCGCTGCGCGGCATCGATCAGTAGCTCGCCGATGATCGGGATGATGTCCGGGTGGAGTCCCAGCTCCGGCTCCTCTATGCAGATCAGCGGCGGCGGCTCTGGGTGGCACAGGATCGTCAGCAGGCAGAGGTAGCGAAGGGTACCGTCGGAGATGCGCGTTGCAGGCACAGGTGTGCTCAGGCCGCGCTCATGGAAGAAGAGCTGGACGGTGCCGCCCTGCACGCGTGTGGAGATGTCCGTGAGGCCATCGTGGAAGCGACGGAGGAGGCCGACGATTCGACCCATGGCGGGCACGTGGCGGTGCTGCATGTCGTTGATGACCATGCCGATGTTCTCGCCGGACTCCAGCAGGAAGTCCTCGGGCAGATCCGCCGGTTGCGGGAGCCGGGCCGCTGTCCTTCTGCCCAGTCCCCACTCACGGTAGAGACGGATGCGGGCGAACTGGTCCGCGAGGTACGTAAGCTCCGGGTACTGGTCGGGGTCGCGGCGTTGTGACAGGATGGACTGGCGGGGGTTCAGGGTACCGGGGGGAAGCTGGCGTTCCTCCCTGACCGCCTCGTCGTCCGGCCGGCTGTGGAACGTGGCTTCAGGTCCGCGCTGGGTGTAGAGGGGAATGCAGACCACATGCGCCGCGCGGTCCCAGTACCCGACGGACTCTGTGGACACCTCATACGTCGGCCCAGACGCCGCTAGGCACAGGTGGTATGACAGCAGCGACGATCCTGGCGTCGCGATGACCGTCTCAACGACCGCCTCGCGCTCCGCGTCACGTCCCTTCCACAGCCACTCAGCTATCCCCCCGCCGTCCCGGATGCACTGGGCGAGATCGCGCGGGGCGGCCTGCAGCAGCGACAACGCCTCGATCAGGTTCGACTTACCGCCCGCATTCGGGCCGATGACGACGTTGAGCGGCTCGAGGGCGATCGTGTCGCTCTCCGGCCCGTACGAGAGCAGATTGCGGAGCCGCAACCTCAGGACCAGCCTTCGCCCCTCCACGCTCATCCCTCCCTCTCGCAGTGTCGCCGCTACCCCGGAATGGGGCAGAGCCATCCGCGCGAATCCCCCGTACTCCCATGCTTCGTGAGCACTCCCGCCTCTTCCTGCGGACCCCTCCCCCGACGCGAAACGGCTCCGGCCTACTCTCCCGCACGGGTGAACCGAAGCACCAGGTCGTGCTCGAACGCCGGGAGTGACACTCGAGCGTTCGCGCCTCCCTCGACCTGCACTGCGGGCGAGTAGAGGCCGGTCACCGGGGAGTAGCACGAGACAAGCCAGTGGGCGGTCTCGAGTTGAAGCGGCAGCTCTCCGCCGAGGGGCGACCCGCAGTCCGGCTCGTCCCACTCGCGGTCATCGGCCAGGTAGACGGCGAAGTCCCGCTCGCGCACGCCGAACGCCGACACCACGGTCCGTGCGGGGTATCCAAGGACGAGGTCAGGCATCGGCACAGCGCTCGCCAGGTCCAGCGAGTGGGTGAACTCGGATAGGTGCTTCATCCACGTTCGGATGTGACGCTGCGAGTCGGGTGTGCCGGTCTCGAGGTAAGCCCAGATCGAGAAGTCGATGACATCGTAGTGAGCGCCGCACATCAGGGCTGTCCAAGCACGCTTGCGGTGGATGGTCCAGCCCTCCGGGCCCTTGTACTGGCTGGCGCAGTTGTCCTCGTCGAGGTTGAGCGGTTTCGGCTCACGATATGTGTCGAGGCAGTAGTCACGGTAGGCCCTCAGGTTCAGCTCGGCGTGCATGAACCGTCCCAGGTTGTACTGCTTGCCCCGGTGCTTCATGTTGGAGAGTGGGTGCATGTTCACCACGTCATAGTCCATGTCGGCGAACGACAGATCGGCGAACTGGTGAACGTCCGACGCGTTGCTCTCCTCATCGGGGAGCGTGTAGGCGAACGCCTCCTGTCCAGCGATCAGATGCCGGTTCGGGAGACCGGCCTCGGTCTCCCGGACGACGCGGATCAGGGCCGCCAACCACTCGTTCACCTCCGCCGGCGTTGGGGCGCCCTCGATTCCGATGCCGCCACCCGGCTCGTTGCAGATCTCGTAGATGATGTTGTCGTATGCCTTCAGCTCCCTGACGATGCGGCGCACGTGGTCCACCTGCCGCGCGTAGAGCTTCGTATGGCGCCGGGTCATGTATTCGTACCAGGGGATGTCTTCCAGACCATTGATGTTGTTGTGCGCGTTCAGGGGATTGAGGCCCCACCCGCTGTCGCCGTAGGTATTGCTGAGGAACACCACCTCGACGATGACGCCATGCTCGGAGGCCAGCCCGACGAAGCCGTGCAGACGCTCGTAGAACTCGGCGCTCGGCCGGTCGAGATCGTAGACGGGCTGCAGGTCAAGGGCTCTCTGAGGACCGGTGCGCTCGTAGGGGGCGATGTAGTCCGGCGATTCCGGCTTGCATGTCGAGTATGGGTTCGCGGGGGTCTGCAGCTCACGGAACAGGAGGAACAGTCGTGTCAGCGTGATGCGCTTCTCCGCGGCATCCGCGAGGTAGCGCGCGTAGTTGAACGGCCGGTTCATCACAGCGCCGTAATGCTCCGTGGCCGTCACCAGAACCAGCGGGTTGCCCCTGAACTCGAACAGCTTCCGGTTTCGCGGGTGGACCCTGATCGGCGTGGGCATGGGACCCTCCATTGAAGCGGCCACGCGTTCCGGGCTCGGCCCCAGCTCCGGCCCGACCCGCACGCTGCTTGTAGCGCACCTGCGCTATAATCACGGCGAGGCCACGGCCCACCGCAAGGGCAGGGAGGGCAGCCGATGTACGAACTGACCATCGAGCAGCACTTCCATGCCGCGCACACCATCGTCGGGCATCCCGGCAAGTGCGCCCGGCCGCATGGGCACACCTACATCGTCCGCGTGACGATTGCCGGCGAGCAGCTCGACTCGCTCGGGATGCTCGTGGACTTCTCGTACATTCGGGGCGAGGTCAGCCGGATCCTCGACGAGCTGGACCATGCTGACCTGAACGAGCTGCCCGCATTCGGCCCGGGGCGCAACCCGACCGCGGAGATGATCGCCCGATACGTATTCTACGCCCTGCGGGACCGCCTTGAGTTCCCCGGGGTCGCGCAGCCGCCTACCTTCCGTGTCGCCCGCGTCGAGATCCAGGAGGGGCCGGGGTCCGTTGCCGCCTACTATGAGTGAACACGCCAACCGCTTGCCCGTGGTAGAGCTGTTCCCGAGCATCCAGGGCGAGGGGCTCTACGTCGGCGTCCGGCAGTTGTTTGTCCGCTTCGCCGGGTGCAACCTCGACTGCGCCTACTGCGACACACTCGCCGCCCGCACGACTGACGGCGCGGAGTGGCTCTCGCCGGATGAGCTGGCCGGGCGGATCGTCGAGCTGTCCGAGCGTGAGGAGCGGTACCACTCGGTCTGCCTCACGGGTGGGGAGCCGCTCATCCGTGAGGCGCCCCTCCTCGCGCTTTGCCGACGTCTGCGCTTGGCCGGTCTCATCATCTATCTGGAGACGAATGGGACGCTACCGGAGTCCATGCTCGCGCTGGCCGGACTCGTCGACATCGTCGCGATGGACGTCAAGCTTCAGTCGGCGACGGGGGCGCCGTGTCCGCTGGACGCGCACACCGAGTTCCTGATCGCGGCCGGCGGCAATGTGTTCATGAAGATGGTCGTGACGGAAGAGACGACGGAGACGGAGATCCGGCGTGTGTGCCGGGCCCTCTCCGATCTGGACCCGTGCGTCGCATGCATCCTCCAGCCAGCCACGCGTCCCGATGGGCGGATCGCCATCGGTGGCGAGCGGCTTCAGGCCCTGCAACGTGCTGCGACGGCTTGGCTCCCCGACACGCGCGTGATCCCCCAGTGCCACAAGGTGCTGTCGGTGAGGTAGGCCACATGACGCAGGCCGGCGACTCGCACATCGGTATCACGAGCACGGTACCCATCGAGGTGATCTACGCCGCAGGGCTCATCCCGGTCGACGTCAACAACGTCTTCATCGAGTCAGCGGCGCCCCTGGACTGGGTCCAGCAGGCTGAAGACGCCGGCTTCCCGCGGAACTGCTGCGGATGGGTGAAGGGCATCTACACCGCGGTGCGCGCCGCCGGGCTGGGGCGCGTCGTGGCCGTCACCCAGGGCGACTGCGCGCATACGCAGGCGCTGATGGAGGTCCTGCTTGATGACGGGATCGAGACCGTCCCGTTCGCCTACCCCGCCGACCGGGACGTCGAGGCCATGCGACGGGGCCTCGACGAATGGGCCGAGCGCCTCGGCGCTCCCGCGGACCGCATCGCGGGGACGAAGGCTCGGCTTGACGCCATCCGAGCACTGGCGCATGAGGTGGACCGGCGGACATTCGAGACGGACCAGGCCACGGGCTTCGAGTGCCACCTCGCGCTCGTCAACTGCTCCGATATGGTGCGAGATCCCACAGCCTACGAGCAGCATCTGCGGGCGCAGCTCGCGGAGATCGAGGCTCGGCCGCCGAAGCGAGGGGGAGTGCGCCTCGGGCTGCTCGGTGTGCCCCCCATCTACTCGGGCCTGCACGCGCTCATCGAGGAGTCGGGCGCCCGGGTCGTGTTCAGCGAGATACCGAGGCAGTTCGCGATGCCCTACGCGACCGACGACCTGGCGGAGCAGTACACCCGGTACACCTACCCATACGGCGCCCTCGCGCGCATCGAGGACATCCGCATTGAGTCCGAGCACCGGCGGTTGGACGGGCTGATCCACTACGTCCAGAGCTTCTGCTTCCGGCAGGTCGGGGACCTTCTGCTGCGGCGTCACCTCGCGCTGCCTATCCTCACGCTCGAGGGCGATCGCCCCGGCCCCGTCGACGCGGCGGCACGGCTGAGGATCGAGACGTTCATCGACATGCTGCGATGACGCGGTGGAGCAGACGCATGGCTTGATCGACATGCCTTAGTAGGACAGCCACCCCACGGGCTGGTCGCCCAAGCCGCAATCGTGAAGCTAGACACGAAGCCGAACCGGCCTCACCTGTGCTATGCTAGGAGCGTGTCGTTCGTGGTCGAGCATCCGCTTCGGCCGCCGCGCGTCGACGCTGATGTTGAGCGCGACCTCTGTGTGATTGCGAGATACCCGTACCCATGGTTGTCCTGCGTAATGCCACACTCGCGCGAGCAATTCGTGATCTTGTGAACGAATCCGTCGTCGACTGCAACCAGTGCGGCAAGTGTACCGCGGGTTGTCCCATGGCGTGGGCAATGGACATCCAGCCCAACCAGGTGATGCGCATGGCGCAGGTCGGCGCGGAGGATCGGCTGCTCCGCTCCAAAGCGATCTGGCTGTGCGCCTCCTGCGAGACCTGCGCCACACGGTGCCCGATGAAGGTGAGCTTGGCCGAGGTAATGGATGCCCTCCGGCAGCTCTCGCGCCAGAGGGGCGTCGCCGATGAGAGCACCCGCGTCCCTCAGTTCCACGATGCGTTCCTCAGTTCCGTGCGTAGGTTCGGCCGCACGCACGAGCTCTCCATGATCGGCGCCTACAAGCTGCGCACCCGGCGGTTGTTCGATGACATGGTGCTCGGCGCGAAGATGCTCTCTCAAGGCAAGCTGGCCCTCATGCCGCACAGGATCCGAGGGCGCGACGAAGTGGCCCGGATCCTCGATCGGCTGAAGCGCTAGGCTCGGCCCCACTCCCTGCCGGCATCCTTCGTGAACCACGCCGCAGGATGCCCTGGGGCCGTTACCCCCCATCCGGCGAAGGACGGAACCAATGACTACATACGCATACTTCCCAGGATGCTCGCTGAACGGCACTTCAAAGGAGTACGGCGCGTCTACGCTCTCCCTATCCCGGGCCCTCGGCATCGAGCTTGAGGAGCTTGATGACTGGAGCTGCTGCGGCGCGACCTCCGCGCACTGTGCGGGCAAGGAGGTTTCGGAGGCCCTCGCGGCCCGGAATGTGGCGCTCGCAGCCGACACGGGTCGTGATCTTGTGGTCCCGTGTGCGGCCTGCTACAACCGCACTCGACGCGCGGCGCAGGCGATGGAGGATCGCAAGACACGCGAACGGCTCTCCCAGATCATGGGCCGGACGCTGGGCGATCCCGTGCACGTCCTGCACCTGCTCGAGCTGTTCGCGCGCCCGGAGGTCACCGAGAAGCTGCAGGCGATGGTGACGCGTCCGCTTAGTGGCACGAAGGTCGCCGCCTACTACGGCTGCCTTCTACTGCGCCCAAAGGACACGGGCATCGACGATCCCGAGAACCCGACCATCATGGACGGGTTGCTCCGCCAGTGCGGGGTCGAGCCCGTCGAGTGGTACTTCAAGGCGGAGTGTTGCGGCGCGAGCTTGGCGATCCCCCAAGCGTCCGCCGTCGAGCACCTGGTGAGCCGGATCATCACGAACGCGCGAAGCTGGGGTGCGGAGATGATCGTCACCGCCTGCCCGCTCTGCCAGGTGAACCTCGAGACGCGCCAATCGACGGAACCGGGCACGCAGCCGATGCCCGTGCTCTACTTCACACAGGTGCTCGGGTTAGCCGTAGGCATTGTGCCCCACGACCTGTGCGTCCCAAGCCGTGTCGCCGACGCGCTCACGCGCGAGGCCGTGACGGCCGGAGGGGAGTGAGACCATGGCGAAGATCGGCGTCTTCGTGTGCCACTGCGGGACGAACATCGCGAAGACGGTGGATGTGTCGCGGGTCGTGCAGGCTTCGGGCCGCCTGCCATCGGTGGCTCATGCGGCCGAGTACAGGTACATGTGTTCCGAGCCGGGGCAGCAGATGATCCGCGAGGCTATCGCCGAGAAGGGCCTCGACCGCATCGTCGTTGCCGCATGTTCACCGCACCTCCATGAGAGGACGTTCCGCAACTGCGCGAGCGCCGCGGGGCTGAACCCCTACCTGGTGGAGATGTCGAACATCCGCGAGCAGTGTTCGTGGTGCCATCACGACAGGGAGGTGGCGACCGAGCGCGCATACGAGCAGGTCGCGATGACCGTGGCGAAGGCCTATCACGATACGCCGCTGTCGCAGAACTCGCTGCCCGTCGAGCGCCGCGCGCTGGTCATCGGGGGCGGCATCGCTGGCATTCAGGCGGCGCTGGACATCGGTGACGCGGGTTACCCGGTCACGCTGGTCGAGCGGACGCCCTCCATCGGTGGGCGCATGGCCCAGTTCGACAAGACCTTCCCGACGCTCGACTGCTCGGCCTGTATCCTCACCCCGAAGATGGTCGAATGCGCCTCACACCCGAACATCCGCATGCTCACCTACTCCGAGGTCGAGGAGCTGAGCGGGTTCATTGGCAACTTCGAGGCCAAGATCCGCATGAAAGCCCGGTCGGTGGACCTGAAGGAGTGCAAGGGCTGCGGTGACTGCTGGGAGAAGTGCCCGCGGAAGAACATCCCCAGCGAGTTCGACGCAGAGCTGGGGAAGCGCACGGCGATCTATGTCCCCTTCCCCCAGGCGGTGCCCAACGTCCCGGTCATAGACCGCGCGAACTGCATCTACTTCGAGACCGGCAAGTGCGGCGTCTGCAAGAAGCGCTGCCCCGTCGGATGCATTGACTACGACCAGCAGGACGAGATCATCACCGAGCGTTTCGGCGCTGTGGTCGTCGCGACCGGATTCGATGTGATGGACACATCGGTCTACGGTGAGTACGGCGGCGGCCGGTTCGCGAACATCATGTCCGGCCTGCAGTTCGAGCGTCTCATGAACGCCTCCGGCCCCACGGGGGGCCACCTCGTTCGGCCCTCCGACGGGCAAGAGCCGAGGACTGTGGTCTTCGTCCAGTGCGTCGGCTCACGTGATGAGGACAAGGGGCATGAGTACTGCTCGAAGGTGTGCTGCATGTACACCGCCAAGCACGCGACGTTGCTCAAGGACAAGATGCCGAATGTCGATGCCTACGTCTTCTACATCGACATCCGCGCGACCGGGAAGAACTACGAGGAGTTCATCCGCCGCGCCCAACGCCACTACGGCGTGCAGTATGTCCGCGGGCGCGTCTCACGCATCTACCCCGAGGGCGATCGGCTGGTCGTGTGCGGAGCGGACACGCTCATGGGTGAGCAGGTTCAGGTCGAAGCGGATCTCGTGGTGTTGGCCTCCGCCGCCGAGCCGCGGAGCAACGCCAAGGAAGTCGCCCGGATGCTCGGCATCGGGCAGGACAAGGACGGCTTCTTCGCCGAGGCCCACCCGAAGCTACGGCCGGTGGAGAACCTGACCGCGGGAATCTACCTCGCCGGTGCTTGCCAGTTCATCAAGGACATCCCCGACACCGTTGCCGGGGCGTCGGCCGCGGCGTCGAAGGTTGCGGCGCTGTTCGCGAAGGACCATCTGCTCTCAGAGGCGCAGATCGCCGCTGTGGACCCGGAGATCTGCCGTGGGTGCCTGCAGTGCGTGGAGGTCTGCCCCTTCAGCGCCATCGAGGAGAGCACGTACAAGGACCCGTTCCGCCGCATCGAGCGCACGGTCGCGAAGGTGAATCCGAATGTCTGCATGGGATGCGGCACCTGTGCGGCGGGCTGCTTCGCCGGGGCGGCGGAGCTAGCCGGGTTCCGCGACGAGCAGGTGTTCGACGAGATCGCGACCGCCGTCGCCACGGAGGCAGTGATGGAGCTCTCGTGGGCCGTTGCCCCCGAGACGGAGAGCGAGGCATGACGTCTCGTGGAAGCGACAGGACCCGTGACGATGGACCATAGGCCCAAGATTGTGGCGATCCTCTGCAACTGGTGCAGTTATGCCGGCGCGGACCTTGCCGGCTCGAGTCGCCTGGACTACCCCGCGCAGATCCGCACTATACGCGTCCCATGCTCGGGCCGGGTGGACCCGATGTTCGTCCTCAAGGCGCTGGAGCAAGGCGCGGATGCGGTGTTGGTTTCCGGGTGCCACCCCGGCGACTGCCACTACGCCAAGGGCAACTACTACGCTCGACGCCGGCTCACGGTACTCCTCAAGCTCCTGGAGTACGTCGGTATCCCCGAGAACCGCTACCGGTTCGAGTGGATCTCGGCAGCAGAGGGCAAGGAGTTCGCCGAGGTGATCCGAGAGATGGTCGAGGCGCTGGAGGATGGGAAGGCGGTGACCACCCATGCCTGACATCACTGTGGCCATTCGCGACCAGGCGCGGGAGCTGCTCTCATCGGGGAGAGTCGCCCGGGTGATGGGCTACGCCCAGGACCGGGCCACTGGCCTACCGGTACCTTGCATGGTCCGGGACGCGGGTGACGTGGACCGGCTGGTCTTCTCCCCGCTCTGCGTTCAGAACCTGGCCACGTACCTCAAAGGCGCGAAGCGTGAGCCCACCGCGATCGTCGCGAAGGCCTGCGACACGCGCGCGCTCGCCGTCAAGCTGCAGGAGAATGACGTGCTTCGCGAGGACCTGGTCGTGATCGCCGTCGGCTGCGACGGTGTGGTCGACCCGAGCGGGGTCGAGCAGCAGGTGCCCCGGTGGCAGCGGATCGAAGAGACGACCCGAGAGGGCGACGTCCTGATCGTCCGCACCGACGCCGGCGAGGCCCGGCTGTCCATGAAGGCTGACGCCATGCTGCGCTGCGCCACCTGCCGCACCCCGCAGCCGGTCATCGACGATGTACGCATCGGTGAGTTCCCGACCGCGCCCCCAGAAGGATCCGACCCGTACCGCACTCGGGTCGCCGAGCTGGATGCGATGACGCGGGAGGAACGGCGTGCGTTCTTCGTCGACGCCTTCTCCCGGTGCATCCGCTGCTATGCCTGCCGCAATGTGTGCCCAATGTGCTCCTGCGAGCGGTGCCTTGCGGATGAGACACGGCCGCAGTGGGTGCCGCGGTCGACGCTTGGCGACGAGAACGAGATGTTCCACCTGGTCCGCGCCATGCACCTCGCAGGTCGCTGCGTCGAGTGCGGCTCCTGTGAGAGCGTCTGCCCCATGGATGTCCCCCTCATGGCCCTGAGCAGCAAGATGGCCGAGGAGGTCGAGGCCATGTTCGGCCAGCAGGCCGGGATGGACATGGAGTACGCCCCGCCGTTCTCGCGCTACAAAGATGGCGACCCCGACCTGCCGGGACATGGGGGTGAGGTGTGATGGAAGGGCGCGTGCTGACTCTGTCGTATGGCAATGTGGTCCCGTGGATCACCGCGCTGTCCGGGTCGCACACCGTGTTCGCGCCACGCCGGTCCGGTGGCGACCGTGTCGAGTTTGCGGAGGTGACGGACCCATCCAGCGCGGACCTCCTGCTGGATACGCACCGGGCCGTTGTCCGGCACCTGTGGCAACCCCAGACGGAAGTGCTGTTCCGGTTCCGGCGGTCGAGTGAGGGAACGACCATTGAGCCCGCCACCGCGGACGCGAAGCCGCGAGTGGCCATGGGCCTCTCGCCTTTCGATGCGGCCGCGATCCGCCGAGTGAGCAAGGTGATGGCTTCGGGCAAGCACGCCGACCCCCGTGGCGTAATGGGGCTTGAGATGGGCATGGTGAGCGTGTTCGGCCCTGAGCCGTGGCGGACGTGCTACCCATCCCTGTGCGGCTGCCTGAAGTGCATGGCGGAGGAGGGCTCCGACATCGTCCTCACCCCCATCGAGGGTGCCTTCGTGGCGAATGTGACTAGCGAGCGCGGGGAGCGCTTGGTGGCGGCGGCCCCGGGGCTGTTCTCCGACGCGGCAGAGGCGGAAGTGAGCGCCTCCGAGGACGTTCGAGCCGCGTTCCGAAAGAAGCTGCCGGACGACCCCTTCGGCGAGGTGTTCGAGCAGTCGCCCAATGAGGTCTGGGACTGCGAGGCCTTCGACCGCGTGGCGGAGCGTTGCCTCGGGTGTGGCATCTGCACCTACCTATGCCCGGCGTGCCACTGCTTCGACATCCTGGACGAGAGCCGCGGGGCCGAGGGCAAGCGGTACCGCTGCTGGGACTCGTGCCAGTTCGACCATTTCACTCTCCACGCCTCGCGGCACAATCCCCGGCCGGTCCAGGCGGCGCGCATTCGCCAGCGGGTGCTGCACAAGTTCATGTACATGCCGCGGGAGTTCGGCGTCCTGGGCTGCACCGGCTGTGGCCGATGTGTGGACCTCTGCCCGGCGGGGATCTCGATCTTCGAGGTGATGGCTGAGGTGCGCGAGGAGCTGAACGCGGCGAAGGAGACACCGGCGTGAGCGCGATGGCTGAAGCGAGTCCCTACATCCCGGAGCTGGCCCGCATCGTGGATGTGTTCGACGAGACGGCGGACATCAGCACCTTCCGCATGGCCTTCGAGGACGAGACGTACAACGCGACGTACACCTTCGACTCCGGTCAGTTCTGTGAGGTCTCGGTATTCGGGCATGGCGAGGCCACCTTCGACACGGCATCATCGCCCAGCGAGAAGGGCTTCATCGAGTTCACCGTGAAGCGCGTGGGGAAGGTCACCTGTGCCCTTCACGAGTTGGGCGGGGGCGGCCAGGTCGGCGTGCGCGGTCCGTACGGCCACGGTTGGCCGCTCCACGAGTGGGAGGGCAAGAACCTGATCTTCATCGGCGGTGGCGTCGGCCTGCCCCCGCTCCGCACCTGCTACAACGAGGTCCTCCACCCCGACAATCGGTCCCGCTTTGGCGATGTGACGATCATCTACGGAGCCCGCGACCCCTCGCAGCTCGTCTATACACGTGAGTACGACTCCTATCGCCAAGCCGAGCGAACCCAGCTCCACTTGACGGTGGATGCGGGCGATGACAACTGGACGGGGAAAGTCGGGTTCGTCCCGCAGCTGCTCGACGAGGTCGCGCCGTCGCCGGAAAACGCGGTTGCGCTCACCGTCGGGCCGCCGATCATGATCAAGTTCGTCCTCCAGGGGTTGAGCAAGCTCGGGTTCGCCGACGAGCAGATCTTCACCAACCTGGAGAACCGGATGAAGTGCGGGATCGGCAAGTGTGGGCGGTGCAACGTCGGGTCGAAGTTCGTCTGCACCGATGGCCCCGTGTTCTCCTACGCCCAACTCAAGCAGTTGCCGATGGATTACTAGCGGCGGATCCTCCGGGGTAACGGCGATGCGCACAGCACTAGCAGTGTTGGCCGCAGGCCTCCTCGTACAGGCGGCTCATGCCTTCGTGCCCATCGAGGGCGCCGCCATGCCAGAGTGCAGGGCGCTTCGCGTCGTTCTGGTCCATGAGAATGGGCGTGAGCGGCTCATCCTCCAGGCTCGGTACGTCGGCGATGGCGCAGCATTCACCTATGTCGTCCCGGTCCCGACACCAGTGGCGGCCGGGAGCGTGCGGCTGGCGGACAGCGATGCCCTCGCCACCATCGACGACTACACATCCCCTCGGATCATCCGCTACATCGAGGACGAGCAGCCCGGCTGCGTGTGCGCGAACCTCGATGCGATCATGCCGACAGGGGACACGGAGGTCATCGCCGATCCGCCTCTGTGGGAATCCACGACGGAAGACGGCTACGGCATCCGGGCCCTCTCGGACGTGGAGTCATCCGCGATCGGCGAGACGCTTGCCTCGCTCCGCTACGAACCGACGATGAATGACCGCTCCGCCCTGGAGGCCTACGCGGGAGAGGGCTGGCGGTTCGTGCTCGTCGAGGTCACTCCGGATGACGCGTTCGCGGGGGCCCCACATCAGGAAGAGGGAGGCGGCTACGACCTCCTCCTGCACGCTGTTGAGGTGTCATTCGACTCGCCGACCGCAGTGCTGCCGCTGCGAGGCTTGCTGGGCGGAAACGCGGCCTGCGACGTTGTGCTGCTTGGGGTGATGGCGAACCGCGCCGGCCCGAGCGGCCACACGACTGTGGACATGGACACAGCCGGGCTACAGGACGCGGATGACCCCGCCCAGGCTTACACAGAGCGGCTGGCCTCGCTGATCGGCCCTGAGGATGACCCGGCCTGGGTCACGGAGTATGCGGAGACGTTGCGCTACGACCTCGCCGGTGCTCTGGACCTCACCCAGAGCCGCATGCGCTGGCTGACCCGCCTGCGCACCAGCGCAAGAGCAGATGCGGCGGGCCGCGACCTGCAGCTCGTTTCCTCCCCGTCCAACGACCGACTCACGATCGTCCTCTACGTGCCCCTCGTCCGGCGCGCGTACGCGGCTGTGCCGATCCTTCTCGGTGGGGGCATCGGCGCGGCCATTGGCGGGCCGGGCCGGCGCCGGCGATGTGGGGTTCTGGCGGCCCTGCTGGCCCTGGTCGCACTCGCGTGACCCGTCCAGTGGGACCTACCCCAGCATGCGCGTTGCTGCACCGTTGTCCGAACCGCCGGCGCCGCTGTAGAGTAGGGACCGAGGATGGGGTTCGGGAAACGTGACTCATGTCGGGGGGAGCGTCGTGCAGGTGGTCACCGATGAGCAGATCGACAGCCTTGTGCGCGAGGCCAAGGAGACCGACGTGGTCACAGCACTGCCCTCACGGATGCGTGACAAGGGGGCCCACCGCGAGGCCCAAGCCGAGGTGACTGGCGAGAACGGCAGTAGGTTCAGGGTGATCGCCCGCCAGAGCAGGCTCAACCCGTTTGACTTCTCGGCCATCCTCGGCGCCATCCCGACGGGGCAGACGCGGGTGGTCCGGCTTCGCAGGTACAACGGCCGGAGCCACGAGCACACCAACAAGCTTGAGGGCACTCGGCTATCGGGGTACCACATCCATCTGGCCACCGAACGGTACCAGAAGGCCGGTCTCGAGGCTGATGGGTACGCTGAGGCAGCGAGCGGGTACACGGATCTGCGAACCGCACTAGAGTGTCTGGCCCGTGACTGTCATTTCCGTCCATCCGACGGCAGCCAGCTTGGGCTGCCTCTGGAGTGAGGCTCTTGTCGGCACTGCCGATCCACACACAGTTGCAGACGCAGGTCGCGGAGGCGCTTGACGTCGTCGCGGAGGGGCTTGACAGGTACCGAGTGCTTACGCCCTTCATGTTTGGTGATGGCGACCACCTTGTCATCTTGCTCCGCCGGAACGGCGCCTGCTGGGAGCTCACTGACGAGGGGCACACCTACATGCACCTCAGCTACCAGATCGACGTGGACGACCTCGCAGCGGGTACGCGGAGGACGGTGATCGAGCGTGCGCTCGCGTTCACGTCCGTAGAGGACCGCGAGGGGGAGCTTGTCCTCAGGGTTCCGGAGGATCGGGTAGGCGACGCCCTGTTCTCGTTCTGCCAGGCGCTGCTCCAGATCGCGGACGTCACGTACCTATCACGGGAGCGTGCCCACTCCACGTTTCTTGAGGACTTCCGTTCACTAATGCACGAGGCGGCGGGAGAGCAGTGCGAGTTCGGCTGGCACGACCCCCGGAGAGACCCCGAGGAGCACTATGTCGTAGACTGCCGGGTCAACGGGCGGCCCCGTCCGCTGTTCGTCTATGCGCTCACCACGGACAACAAGGTGCAGCAAGCGACGATAGCTCTCCAGCAGTTCGAGATCTGGCGGGAATCTTTCCTGTCCGTTGCGGTCTTCGAGCGTCAAGAGGAGATAGGCCGGAAGGTGCTGGCGCGCTTCTCCAATGTGTGCGACAAGCAGTTCTCGTGCCTTCAGGGCAACACTGAGCGCATCGAGGACTACATACGCCGTACAACCCAGGCGGCATGAGGGCACTCAGTGCTCCCCGCGCAGCATCTTGTGTTCGCTGAAACCCAGTGGTAGACTCCGCGCCATGCCGAGACCGAGGAACGTCCTCCTCATCATCGTGGACTGCCTCCGAGCCGATCACTTGGGGTGCTACGGATACCCCAAGGAGACCAGTCCGAGCATCGATACGTTCGCGCGGACGGCGACGACTTTCGATCGCTTCTTCGCCTCAGCCGTCCCGACCCAGCCGTCGTTCACGACGCTCTACACGGGCCAGTTCCCGATCACACACGGGATCGTGGCTCACAAGGGCGATCGGGAACTGGCGGACGACGCACCGTGGCTGCCGACCCTCCTGCGCGCAGCCGGCATGACGACGGCCGACTTCTGCTGCCTGCCGCGCTACAAGCACTGGTTCCTACGCGGGTTCGAGTTCGTGGTCGATTCCACCACTCGCTACGAGGACTATGGCTACTCGGCCGAGGTGCTGAACGCGCGGGCGATTCCGTGGCTGCGGCACCATGCGGACGAGCCGTTCTTCATGGTGATCCACTACTGGGACCCCCACACGCCCTACCTGCCGCCGGACCAGTATCGTATCTTCTACGACGGTGACCCCTCCGATCCCGCGCTGCCGGATACCTTGGCGCCGCTGCGGAGCCAGTACTTCTCGGTGATGTGGGAGAAGTGGTTCAAGAAGCTCCCGCCAGGTCTGCGCGATGCCGAGTTCCTGGTCTCCCTCTACGATGGGGAGGTCCGCCACGCGGACGATGGCGTCGGCGAGCTGCTCACCGTCCTGTCCGATACTGGTCACGATGACGACACCATGGTGATCCTACTCTCGGACCATGGCGAGCTGTTCTACCGGCACGATGTGTTCTGCGATCACCATGGGCTCTACGACGGGAACATCCGCTGTCCATTCATCGTCCGTCTCCCCGGCGTCACTGGACCGGGTCGCCACATTCGGTCGTTCGCGGGCCACCAGGACGTGGCGCCGACGGTGCTGTGGGCATTCGAGCTGGGCGTGCCCGAGGCGATGGAGGGCGCCGACCTCATGCCGATGCTCCGTGGCGAGGATCACCCGGTGCGCGATGCCGTGGTCTCCGAGGAGTGCACCTGGCAGGCCAAGTGGTCGTTGCGCACGGACACGCACAAGCTGATCGTCTCCCGCATCCCCGATCTCCACGGCAACCCGATGCGCGAGCTGTACGACCTCACTTCCGACCCCGATGAACTGTCGAACATCGCGGACACTCAGCCGGGCCGAGCTGACACCATGGCGGAGCAGCTCGAGGGCTGGATCCGCGACATGATGCGCAAGCACGGCCTCGCGGAAGACCCGCTCTTGGCCCACGGCATCACGCTCGGCAAGCAGTGGGAGCGCTGGAACGCGCAGCGGAAGTAGCCCTGCCGAGGCCGGGTGCGGGTCTGGGGACCTGCGGCACGGGAGTGGCTCCATCCGAGAAGCCTACTCCTGCGGGCCGTGGTAGTAGGTCACGGCGAAGCCGTCGCGCGGCTGGATCGCCACGATGGTTGTGTCGAACCGTGAGTCGGTTCGGACCAGGTCCAGGTACGCCTTCATCTCCTCCGCCTGACTGACGGCATTGTGCGCGAGGATCACGGCCCCCGACCTGATGTGGGGCAACGCCAGTTCGAGGTACTTGATGTAGTCCGACTTCAGCGCATCGATGAAGACAAAGTCGAACTCGCCCTTCAGCTTCGGGATCTCCTGCAGGGCATCACCCTCGATGCACGTGACGTACTGGCTCAGCTCGGCCTTCTGGAGGTTCTCTCTCGCTTCCGCGACCCGCTCGGGGAGGATCTCGATGGTCTGGAGGTGACCGCCGGTCCGCTCGAGGCCGAGGGCGATCCAGATCGCGGAGTAGCCGTCCGACGTGCCGACTTCGAGGCACCGCTCGGCGTCCGCGGCCTCCACCATGAGCTTGAGGAACTTGCCGTGTTCGGCGGGGACGTTCAGCCGCTGGTTCTCCGCGCCGAAGCGGGCGAGGTCGTCCAGAAAGGAAGCCAGGCGCTGCTCATGGGTGGGCTCGACCGGCTCGGACGACTCCTGCGCCGAGCCTGAGAAGCCGATCACCAGAACGGGTAGAAGTAGAAGGTACACAGGAGGAAACGGTCGAAGTCGCACGGGCGTTCTCCTTGTCGGAAGCTGAACCTTGCTGGGCGGTGCCCACGTCCAACATCATAGAGGGTTCGTACGACTAGGGCATAGGAGACCGCGGGCGAGCTACACGGGGGAGCGCAAATTGGGTAGAATGCCATTGGAGATGGGGGCCGTAGCCCATTGTGGCGTCGTCCCTGCCGGTGTTCCCGCGATGGTCTGGGCGGTTCCCATGCCCCGGTACGGCGTTGCCGGCCGGCGCAACGAGTAACGGTTCCGCGTGGGACCAGGTGTGAGGAGGCGGGGGAGTGCAGACGTGGGAGAAGTTCACAGACCGCGCCCGTAGGGTCGTGATTCACGCTCAGGAGCAGGCCTCGCGGCTTGGCCTTGAGCAGTTTGACACGGAGCACCTGTTGCTCGGGCTGATCCGTGAGCGCGACTGCATCGGCGTTCGCGTCCTCAGCCGTTGCGGCGTCAGCCCCTCTCGCCTCAAGCAGGAGCTGGAGAAGCACCTGCGCCCGAACCCGGGCCCGCGCGATGTGACACCTCGGCTCAGCGAGGCCGCGAAAGAGGTCCTGAGCCTCGCCCTGAAGGAGTCCCGCTCGCTCGGCCACAGCTACGTGGGTACGGAGCATCTCCTGCTCGGCCTGGTGAGGGTCGGCAAGGGAGTGGCGGCCCGAGTGCTGGCGGAGTTCGGGGTGGATCTCCGCATGGCGCGCAACCAGGTAGTCGACTGCCTCAAGGAGGCGACGCCCGAGGCACCCACGCCGGAAGCAAAGTCGCAGACACCGCACTTGGACCACTTCGGCCGCGATCTCACCCAGCTTGCGCGCGAGGGGCGGCTGGACCCCATTATCGGTCGGGAGCCGGAGATCCAGAGGGTGATCCAGATCCTCTCCCGCCGGACGAAGAACAACGCCTGCCTGATCGGTGAGCCGGGAGTGGGCAAGACGGCCATCGTCGAGGGCCTTGCACAGCGTATCGCCGACGGGCAAGTGCCGTCGAAGCTCACGGACCGCCGGATCGTCGCGCTGGACATGGCGAGCGTCGTCGCCGGCACCAAGTACCGGGGCGAGTTCGAAGAGCGCATGAAGAAGATCCTCGATGAGATCCGTGGCTCCGAGGGGCGCGTGCTGATCTTCATCGATGAGCTGCACACGCTCGTGGGCGCCGGCGCGGCCGAGGGGGCCATGGATGCCTCGAACATCCTCAAGCCGGCTCTGTCCCGTGGGGAGATCCGGTGCATCGGGGCGACCACTCTGGACGAGTACCGCAAGTACATCGAGAAGAGCCCGTCGCTGGAGCGACGGTTCCAGTCCGTGATTGTCCGCGAGCCGACCGTCGAGGAGACGATGGCGATCCTACGTGGCATCCAGGACCCCTATGAGGAGCACCACGAGGTCCGATACACGCCGGAGGCGCTCACCTCGGCCGTGTTCCTCTCCAGTCGCTATATCACGGATCGCTGCCTCCCCGACAAGGCGATCGACGTCCTCGACGAGGCGGCATCCAAATGCAGTCTGCGCGCCCCGACGGTCCCGGAGCACATCCGGGTGCTGGAGGAGGAGATCGGCGCAGTCAGGGAGCGGAAGCAGCGGGCTGCGGAAGCCGCGGAGTTTGAGGAAGCGCAGCGCTGCAAGGAGCAGCAGGAAGCCCTTGAGCGCACCCTCGACGAAGAGTGGCGCCGCGTGCGCGCGGAAAGCATCATCAGCGTAGACGCCGAGGACATAGCCGAGATCGTGTCGAGCTGGACCGGCGTCCCGGTCGTCGCGCTGACGGAGGAGGAGACGTCTCGGCTGCTGCACATGGAGGACGTCGTCCGCGAGCGTATCGTCGGGCAGGACCCGGCCATCGAGGTCGTCTCGAAGGCGGTCCGGCGGTCGAGGGCCGGCCTGAAGGACCCGCGGCGGCCCATCGGATGCTTCCTGTTCCTCGGCCCCACTGGCGTGGGCAAGACGCTGCTGGCCCGCGCTCTTGCGGGGTTCCTGTTCAACGACGAGGACGCGCTGATCCGCATCGATATGTCCGAGTACATGGAGAAGTTCTCAGTGTCGCGCCTCATGGGGGCCCCTCCGGGCTATGTGGGGTACGACGAGGGCGGCCAACTCACCGAGGCCGTCCGGCGGCGGCCGTACTCGGTCGTGCTGCTCGACGAGATCGAGAAGGCCGATAGCGAGGTCTTCAGTGTGCTGCTGCAAGTGATGGAGGATGGCCGCCTCACGGACTCCCAGGGGCGGAACGTGGACTTCAGGAACACGGTCGTCATCATGACGGGCAACGTGGGCGCAAGGGAGATCGACCGCGGCCGTGCCATCGGGTTCGGGGGCGCGGCGAAAGTGGCTCGACCCAGCCGGGATGAGCTGGATCGACAGCATTCCGCGATGGCGTCGCGCATTCTGGACGAGGTGAAGAAGGTCTTCCGTCCCGAGTTCCTCAACCGACTGGACGAGGTCGTTGTGTTCCGTTCTCTCTCCGAGGAGGAGATCCTGGCCATCGTCGACCTGGAGATCCGCCGCATCCGGACCGCTCTGGCGGCGCGTCAGATGACGCTCGACCTGACCCCGGAGGCGAAGGAACTGCTCGGCCGTGAGGGCTATGAGCCGGCGCTGGGCGCCCGCCCGCTCCGCCGCGCCATCCAGCGGAGGATCGAGGATCCGCTGTCGCAGGACATCCTGCTCGGCCGCGTCCAGGAGGGGGATCTCATCCGAGCCGAGGTCGAGAACGGCGAGATTGTGTTCCGGCGGGTGGAACGCCCCGTCGAGGTCGGGTCGGAGTCGCAGTGAGACGGAAGCGGAGCGGGTACGTCTGCTCCGAGTGCGGTTACCAGGCCGTCCGCCGGATGGGACGCTGTCCCGAATGCGGAGCCTGGAGTTCGATGAGGGAATCGGAGCCCGCCGAGGGAGATGGCCCCGGCGGGCCTCTGGGTGTACCCCGCCTGCCGGCACCGGCACACGCCACGGCCCTGTCCGATGCCGAGACCACCGATGTGCCCCGGGTGGCCTCCGGCATGGCGGAGATGGACCGGGTGCTCGGTGGAGGCTTGGTGGACGGCGCCGTGACCCTATTGGGCGGCGACCCGGGTATCGGGAAGTCCACGCTTCTTCTCCAGACCCTCGATGCGGTCTCGCGGACGTCGGGGCCCGTTGTGTACATCTCCGCCGAGGAGTCGACCCGGCAGGTGCGTCTGCGTGCCGACCGGCTCGGCATCCGTGGCGAACAGGTCCTCGTGGTGACGGACCCCGACCTGCCGGCAGGCCTCTCCCGTGCGGCGGAGGCCGAGGCGGTCCTGGTGGGGGTGGACTCGATCCAGGCGGTGCGGTGCCCGGAAGTCGATGCGGCCCCGGGGTCCATCCAGCAGATCCGGGAGTGCACCTCGCTGATCGTTGGGTTCGCCAAGACCCGCGGGGTGCCGGCCATCATCACGGGACATGTCACCAAGGACGGCGGCTTGGCGGGGCCCAAGTCGCTCGAGCACATCGTGGACACCGTACTCTACTTCGAAGGCACGACCGACCACGCCTACCGGATCGTCAGGGCGGTGAAGAACCGGTTCGGCTCCACGGACGAGGTTGGCATCTTCGAGATGCGGGACGCGGGCCTGGTCGAGGTACCGAACCCATCCGCGCTGTGCCTCTCGGACCGACCGGAACCGGTGGCGGGATGTGCCGTGGTTGCCGGTATGCAGGGCTCTCGTCCGCTGCTGGTCGAGGTGCAGTCCTTGGTGTCGGAGCCGCAGTTTGGCTCGGCCAGGAGGGTGTCCTCCGGCATCGATGGCAATAGACTGGCCCTGATCCTGGCCGCGCTGGAGCGCCGGGTGGGGGTCGCGGTCGCAACAAGAGATGTTTTCGTTAGCGCATCCGGGGGTATGCGTCTAGCGGAGCCCGCGGCTGACCTGGCCATCGCTCTGTCTGTCGCGTCCGCGTCTGCGGGGCGCGCGGGCCGGGCCACTTGGTGTATGATTGGGGAGGTCAGCCTCACGGGGGAGATACGCGCGGTGGCGCATCTGAGGCAACGAGTGGGTGAGGCCGCGCGGATGGGGTTCGCGTACGTATTGGTCCCGACGCAGAACCTCGAGTCATTCGGGCTGTCTGGTATAGCGGGCATTCGCATTGTGCCCGTGGATTCGCTGTCGGACGCGGTGGAGCGCTTCCTGGCGCGTCCGACGGAAACTTGAGGTGGTTACTCGGCGAAGCGCACCATTCCTGGGTAGGGTTGACCAGACGTGAACCAACGCTATCTCTTATTCCCATACTTACTGTTGCTGAGCTTCTTCGGTGGTGTGATCGGTCTCCGAACAGGGGAATGGTACTTCTACCAATCCTGGATTGCGGAGAACCTCGGGGATAGTCTGAGAATGTTCAGCCGCTATGCCTTCGTCCTGCTAGGGACGTTGGTGGGTCTCTTGATGGCTTCCCTGTCCTTCTCCAAGTTCCAGTTCGTGTTCAGTGGAGTGGAGAGGGCCCCGTTCTCCGACAAGGTAGCCGGCGCCGTTGGCCTGCTGTTCGGTGCAGTGGTGGGCGCGGCATTCGTCGGCCCGTTGGGCAAGATGCCCCTCGGCCTCAAGAGCGCGATCCTCATCCTCTGCTCGCTCCTCGGCATCAGCTTCGGGCTGAGCATGAAGGAGGAGATCTCGGGCTGGTTTGGCCGCGGCCGGCGAACCGGCGGCGAGAGCGACGAGGGCAAGTCCGAGGCGCCGGCCAAGCTGATGGACACCAACGTCATCATCGACGGCCGGATCGCCGACATTTCCAGCACTCGCTTCGTGGAGGGTCGGCTGTGCGTGCCGCAGTTCATCCTTCAGGAGCTGCAGAGCATCGCCGACTCGGAGAACTCCCTTCGGCGAGCTCGCGGCCGCCGCGGTCTGGTGATGCTCGCTCGGATGCAGAAGGAGCTGGGCACCCAGGTCGATGTCATCGAAGACTACGAGATCAACCTCGACCCGTCCGACCCCGTGGACGTCCGCCTGGTCAAGCTGGCGAAGAGCATGGGAGCCAGTATCCTCACCAACGACTTCAACCTGAACAAAGTGGCCGAGCTACATGGTGTCACGGTGCTGAACGTCAATGAGCTGGCGAATGCGCTCAAGCCGGTGTTCCTCCCCGGCGAGGAGCTGTCCGTGGAGATCGTCAAGCCCGGCAAGAGCCCCGGCCAGGGAGTCGGCTACTTGGACGACGGGACCATGGTCGTGGTCGACGGGGCGGAGCGAATGGTTGGCGAGGAACTCGACTGCGTGGTCACCAGTGTGCTGCAGACGGTCGCTGGGAAGATGATCTTCGCCGAGATCGCCTCAGGCAACGGCGGCCGGCCTCGCACGGAGGGACTCAACGGTGGTTCGAGCTCACGCCCTGCTCCCCGCCGCCGGAGCGGGCGATAGGGCACGTACGCCCGTCAACAAGGTTCTCGTTCCCCTTGCGGGAGTGCCGGTCATCATCCGGACATTGCGGCGCTTCGATGAAGCCCCCAGCATCTGCGGAGTGGTCGTCGTGGGCCGTCGGGGCGAGACCGACACGATTGCGGAACTGGCGTGTCGGTTCGGCATTCGCAAGCTGGCCGCGGTCGTCGAGGGCGGCGCCACGCGGTTCGAGTCGGTTCGCAATGGTCTGGCAGCCATCCCGGACGATGCCGACATCATCGCCGTCCACGACGCAGCGAGGCCCTTCGTCACGGTGGAGGCGATTGAAGAGAGCATCCGTCTGGCGGTGGAAAACGGCTCGGCCGTGGCGGCCGTGCCGATCACCGATACGGTGAAGCGCGTCGGGGAGCGGCTGGCGGTGGCGGAGACGCTGCCGAGGGAGACGCTGTACGCCGTCCAGACACCCCAGACGTTTCGCGCGAGCCTTCTCCGGCGCGCGTACGCGAACGCGAGTGCCGCCGGCCCCGGCCTGACTGACGATGCGGCCGTCGTCGAGTCGCTCGGGGAGCCCGTCTACCTGTTCGGGAGCCGCTATGAGAACCTCAAGCTCACGACGCCCCTCGACTTCAAGATCGCGGAGTACCTCCTTGCCCGTGGCGGCCCCCACGTCGCCTGAGGAGGCCCAGCCGGTCGAGTTCACGGAGCGGGCTCGCACGGTGCTGCAACGCGCCAAGGCCGTCGCCGCCGACCGCGGCACGGTGCTCCTCGACACCGAGCACATTCTCCTAGCCTTGGTACAGGAGGGCGAAGGCCCCGCGATGCGGGTCCTCCAGGCTCTGGGTGGCCCTCAGGCCGCGTGGGTCGAGGTCGTCTCGCAGCACGTGCCCCGCAGGACCGGCCGGCCACGCCGCGTACAGACGGCCGCCACGGCCGATCTCGCGGTGCGCTGCGCGATCCGGGAGGCGCAGCGGCATGGACCCGGGTTCGTCGGCACGGAGCACCTGCTCCTCGGGCTCCTGATGGTCCGCGACGGGCACGCGGCGGGCATCCTGGAGGCGGCGGGCGTTGACCTCGAACGCGCCCGCGAGGTCATCCGCGGCCATTCCACCCCCCTCGCGCCTGGCATGGCTCCTCTGCCCTTCGGGTCTGCCCAGCCAGTCGGTGCCGAGCCGCCACGACTCGGGATCGGGTACGACGTTCATGCCACGGACGAGAGCCGCCCCCTGATCCTGGGAGGCATCGAGGTCGCGTCCTCCTTCGGGCTTGCCGGCCACTCAGACGCCGATGTGTTGACCCATGCCATCATGGATGCCCTCTTGGGCGCCGCTGCTGCCGGCGACATCGGCACTCATTTCCCCGACACCGACCCCGAGTATGAGGGGGCATCGAGCATCGGGTTGCTCCGGGCGGTGGTAGCCCACATTCGAGAGCTCGGGTACGCCGTGTGGAACGTGGACACTGTCATCGTGGCAGAGCGGCCCAAGCTCGCATCCTACATTGACGCGATGCGTGCAGCCCTGGCTGAGGCGCTGTCGGTGCCTATCGGGAACGTCAGCGTGAAGGCTACGACGACCGAGGGGCTGGGCTACGAGGGGCAGAGCCAGGGCATCGCCGCCCAGGCAGTGGCGACCATTCGGCGAGCGTGAGGCGCACGGCTTAGCGCACGAGACTGATCGTCGCAATCTCCCAGGGGCGCAGGTCCAACGACAAGCGCCGTCCTTCGAGGAGCACCGCACCCTCCACGGGCTCCAGGTTGAGGTCCACCTTGCGCGCGGCCGCGAACGTGCAGGGCAGCTCGGCGACCGAGCGGGTCCCCGATCCCGCCGACTCGTGGACGCGGAGCACATGGCCGCCCGCGTCTGCGTAGAAGGCTGAGAGGCGGACGCTCGCCGGGCTGAGGGCAAGGCCGAAGCCGGGCGCAAGCGACGCGGGCTGCGGCGCGGCCGGCTTGACCGGCCGGAGCGGCATCCGAGCGCGGTCGGACTCGCCGCAGATGTCCGCCGAGCGCCAGTCGCCTGCATGGAGCACGACCCGATGCCGGAAGCTGTGCCAGCCGAGCGCCATGCGGTCTTTGGTCACCCACGCCTCCCAGGTGGCGTCCTCGTCCCGGAGCGGCGTGAAGAGGATGTGGCGCAGCCGGTTGCCCTCGTAGGTCCAGTATCGGTCGCCGTCTACAGTGATGACGCTGATTCCCACATCCCCATTCGACACCGACGCGAAGCTGCGCGCCCAGAGCTGGCTCTCGCGGAAGCGCTCGATGTTGCCGTGGCCCGGCGGAAGCTCGTAACCATAGGGCTCGCCCGATAGGTCGCGCGGCTCCACCCCGAAGGGGATGTCGACATGCAGGTCCCCGGCAAGCGGCAGATCGAAGCAGGACGCGAAGAACCCGTTCGCGCCGTAGCACAGAACGCGGGTGACGAGGTCGAAGTGACCGGCCCCGCCGTCCAGCACGATGTCCTGCCGGACCCGGTGCGGCCCGACCTGCCCCTCCCATCGGAAGACGAACCGGAGGGGGCCACCCAGGACGAGACACCCGTGACCGGCAGGGGCACCCACCTCGCCGGTGATCGGGCCGATGTGGAGAGGGCCCTCGCCCATCTCGAAAAAGCGACAGTCACCGATGCAGCCTCCACGCGGCGCCGTCCAGCTCAGACCGGTCTGCAGATCGCGCACGGACTGGAGCCCTCGGTCGAAGCAGACCAACTCCAGACGGCCGTTGCTGATGGCCGGGCCGGCCGCGGCTGGCGCCCGCTCGGCGGCCGCGTCGATCGCACGATAGACCGCACAGCTCATAGCCGGTACCTGCGCTCGGAAGACAAGCGGGGGTTCGACGATGTGCCCGCCGAACGTCTCGCCGACCGGCTCGCCGAGCTGAGTGGGCACATCGCGGCCTCCCGCGTCGACCAGGCGCACGCCCCCGGCGTCCGTGCGCGGCTGCACCCACGGCACCTCGACAATCTCCTCGCGCTCGTAGGGCAGTGGGTTGAACAGCACGAGTGGCCGCGGCTCATCTGACCGGCGCCCGACCCCCGCCAGACGGAAGACCGCGTGGTCGCACGCCTCGCCGATCTCCCGCAAAAGGTACCGCCCGCGGGACAGCAACCACCCCCAGTCGCGCTCGAACACCCACTGCAGGGCGTGCGAGGCCAGACGCACGGTCTCGACCCATAGCTCCTCGAGGCGTTCAGGGCTCGCAACGTCGTCGGCGCCGGCGAGCGACGCGAGCGCGCAGGCGCGCTCCGCGACGATCATCGCCGTGTCCAACTGCTGCCGCAAACGCCACAGCCCGCGCTCACCATGCCAGCCACTGTTGTAGGCGACATCCACGGGGTCGATGATGCCGTGCCACTCCGGCAGCGTGCGCTCCGCCAGCAGGCGCCCGTACTCGTTGGGCGTGGCGAAGCGCATTCGGCTGTCCCCACGCTCGTTCCAGAGCCGAATCAGCTCGGAGATCGGCATGAGGCGGTCGCTCCCGATGGTTCGCAACGGGCGGGCGTCATCGTGTCCGAGCGCCACCCAGAACAGATCGAGCGTCGAATGGTCCATCGCGTCCGCAAGCTCAACGGCGTACAGCCGCTCGACGACCTCAGCCCACTTCTCCCGAACATCCTCGCCCGTCAGCTCGGAGGTGAACAGGCCGCCGTAGATCCCTCGCGATGTGATGAGACGTGTGCCGTCGAGCCCCACCCATACGAAGTCCCGCGGCACGCCCTTCTCGCTGAACGCCGCATCCGACCGCCAGCCGCGGTAGAGGGATGCGCCCGCGAGGCGGACGACCTGCGGCATCTGCGAGTGGCCGATTCCCACGTCTGGGCATGCCATCACCGACAGGTCCGCTTCCGGGGCGAATGCGCGGTAGCGACGCCGGCCGAGGACCATGTTCCGCACGAATGTCTCATCGGAGCAGGTCGCCGGACGCGGGCTCGTAAGGGTGAATGCCTTCACGCCCATCTGCCCGGTCGCGAGCCGCTCCATCAACTCGTCCACCCGGTCCGGGCAACGCGAGAGGAAGGGCTCGATCTGGTCGATCCATGGTTCCACGCAGAACCGGAAGCCCGGGTCGGCCCGCATCAGGTCCAGGGCCTCCGCGATGGAAACCGCGTACCGCTCCTCATGCCACTCGCGATGGTGGGTCCACGCGAAGTCCGGGTGGCAGTAGGGGACGATGCAGAACGTGGCGCCCCGCGCCCGCTGACGGAGGGCTGACGTCTCAGACAAGGGTCGTCTCCGTTCCTCACACACTCCCCAAGTCCGCCTAGTAGCTGTACTCCATCCAGCGGAGGAAGTTGCCATCGCTCGGCCGATTGGTGACATCACGCGGCGCGGTACCGCCCTGTGAGTCGATGGCCCAGACCTCCCGGTTCAGCCCAGGGGCGTCCGTCGTGGCATAGAGCACCTGCGCGCCGTCCCACGACCAGACCGGGCCATACTCGTCGATATCGGTCGTCGGGGTCAGCGTCACGATGTTGCCACCCGCCACAGGGATGATCGCGATATCGAGACTCGGACTGGGCCACCGCATGGTGCAGGCGATCCGGCTGCCATCGGGCGACCATGCGGGGTGACGGTAGTCTGTCTGACCCTCCGGCGTGAGCCGCCGGGCGCTCTTCCCGTTGCTGTCCATTGTCCAGATCTCGCATACGGAGCCGTCCGGCGTCTCCCGTTCGCGCACGAAGGCGATGTGCAGGCCGTCCGGCGACCAGCAGGCATCCTCCTCGGCCGCGGGGTCGGTCGTGAGCCTCGCAATGCCGGACCCGTCGGCGTTCATGATCCAGATGTCGCCAGGCCCCGTATTGCTGGGGTCAATGAACGGGCGGGCATCGAAGAGGATCTTGGTCCCGTCCGGCGAGAATGTCGGTCGGAAGCAGGTTGTGTCCCGGCCCTGTCGGATGACTCGACGGTTCGAGCCGTCACTGTTCATCATGCAGATGACATAGCCGGCGCCGGCCTCCGAGCCCTCGTACACGATGCTGGCGCCATCCGGGCTCCAGCACGGGTGGATCCCGCCATCGAGCGTGAAGTCGTAGTCGTTCGGAGGGTCGACGGCGTTCGTGGTCAGGTTCCTCGGGTCCGAGCCATCCGGGTTCATCACGACTACATCGTACTCGCTGTCCCCGCCGTCCTGAACGGCGTAGACGATCCGGCCATCCACGTGGCACGCGCCGTACGCGTAGGGCACGACATCGACCTTCGCGCTGGCGCTCTTGCCGCCAACCGTGACCGTCACCGTACCCGATGCGCGCTGCGGCCCGGCGGTGAACAACCCCTTCTCACTCACCGCGCCGATCTCACCGGTCGCCGCCCATTCTGGCGCGAGCTTCCGGTCCTGCCCGCCGACATAGCGCACGTCGGCCGCGAACTGCTGCGTCTGACGGATGAAAACGGCGGCCGGGCTGGGCGAGATGGTGACGCTCTCGACTTGCCCGTTGCCGGCCTGCGGGAGCCCCGGTATGCCGGCCAACAGCAAGAGCGATGTCGATAGCAGGGCGACCGTACAGGCGCGATAGTACATGACACTCCCCTCCTCAGTCCCGCGTGCCCGGCTTCAGTCGGGCAACAGCCGGAGCCGCGCGGCGTCCTAGAGGTTCGCCTTCATCCACTCCAGGCACTTGCGGTAGCCGATGGCGGAGTCCTCGCGGCCCTCGTATTCGGCGCACCAGACGCCATCGTAGCCTGCCTTGCGCGCGCACTCGACGGCGTGCATGAGGTGGATCTCGCCGTCACCGAGCGCAGCGCCGACGTAGTTCTCGCGGCTACCTGTGCCATCTTTGAGATGCGTGTGCATCACATAGGGCGCGAGGATCTCATAGTAGCGGTCGATCGTCTTGAGCTCATGGCCGAACCAGCGGTAGTTCATCGTGTCCAGGTTCGCGCCGATGTTCGGTGAGCCGACGCGCTTGAAGACCTCGAGCTGCAGATCGCCGTCGTTGGTCACCCAGCCGTGGTTATCCACGGCGAGCTTGATGCCCATGGGCTCGATGAACTCCCGGCAGGGAATCAGACAGCCAACCATCGCCTCGGCCCAACGATCCTCCGGCACGCTGTCCTTCGGGCTGCCGCCCTCCGTGCGGAGTGTGTCCGTGCCCACGATCTTCGCCAAGCCGCTGATCCGCTTCATGCGCTCGACCTGGAGCTTCACCTCATCGGGTTCGAGGACGACGAAGTCGTTGTGGGACGCAATCGCCGAGGCCGCCAGGCCCTTGCTCTCCAGGAGCGCGCGGACCCTTTCCGCCCGCGCCTCCGGGTTCTCCTCTTCGGCCGGCCATACGTCCGGGAGCTGCAGCTCGACATGCGTGAACCCGGTGTCCGCCGCGTAGGTGAGGAAGCCCTCGAGATCGGGACCGGGTGCGTTGTAGTGGATGATACCGAGCTTCACCGTAGACTCGCCTCCAACCTTGGGTCGCCCCGCCTGCGCGGGTCGCTGACGAGTAGTTCGCGAGAGCCGCGCGCGGCACCTTGCCCCTGACGCAGGGCGCGGGGCCTACTCCATCAGCGTCACTGCGGCGAGCACCGGGCTGGTCGGAGTGCCCTGGTCCACAAAGCGGATGCGCTCGATCCGTGCGCCGCCGATGTCGATGCCGTGGACGTTCAGGTGCCACCGCTCCGGGCCCTCTAGCACGCTGGACACTTCCGACGCGCTGGGAGGCATCGCCCAGTCATCGATGGTCAGGCCGTCGATGAGCGGCACCTCCTGGCGGCTGCCGTCCCAAAGCTCGACGATGTACCGCGCGACGAGCCCTCGTCCGTCTGAGCCGCGATCGCCTGCCCCCCAGCCACCCACCCCGCCGAGGAAGAACACCCTCTTCGCCGTTCGCCCCACGGGGATGACAACTTCCCGCGGCAGCTCCGCACACGTCTCCGCGCCTTGCAGCACGACGAGGCCCCGGCCGTCATTGGCTGCGGGGTCGATGACCGAGAACGGCACGCCATCGACCACCACGGTCCCCGGCGTAAGCCCTGTGAACAGGTACGCGCCCGGGCCCGGCGTCTGCAGCGCCATGAACGGCGCGCGTGAGGGATCGGTCGTCGCCACCGCCCGGAGGTCGACGGGGTGCCATGCCGACTCGGGCACGGCCTCCGCCAGCGGAAGCCGCACGAGCGGGATCGGCAGGCTCGGGGGCTGCTGGGACGCGTGGTATGCTGAGGCCACTGCACCGGAGGTCAGCAGTGAGCGCCCGGCCGCGATCCGCCCGCGAACGCGCACCTCTCGGGCATCCACCGGCAGCTCCCAGACGCCCGACCCCCGCGGGACGACCCGGCCGCCGGGTACCGATACACCCGCGACGCGAAGTTCCTCGGGCAAGCACAGGAAGAGCCGCGCCGGCGGGTTCCGCCGCGGCGGTAACAGCCGGATGCGCAGGCCGTCGGTCGTCGCGTCCACCCACATCGACATCGGGCCGAACTGCGTGGGCGCGTCCTCCATGCGGATCTGCTTGCCCGGCAGCAGCCACGCCGGCGGCACGCCGGGCAGCAGCCGAAGCTCGTCACCGACCTCCAGCGCCAGCAGGTTCCGGAGCAGGATGATGTACTGCGCGGTAGCCCAGAGGTGCGGGATCGTGTCGTTCCAGGCGAGCTTCTTGTCGGCATCCACGACCTCGCCGAAGGCATGTGACGACGACGTGTGCAGCAGGTAGCCGTAGAGGTCGCGGACGACCCGATCGCGCTTCCCTCGGATAAGGTCATTCTGCGTGACGAATGTCGACATGTAGGGATGAATGATGGGCCCGAGCCAGGGCGACCAGCGGATCGTGTCCTCGAGGAACCCCAGCCGCCCGTAGCGCTGGTGGTCCATCGTTCGCGCGACGTACGGGTCGCCAGGCGGAAACAGCAGCGTTGGGTGCAGAAGCTCGAGGTTGCCCCAGGAGGTGCCGCCGACCTGCCACGCCGGTGGGAACCGGCCGGTGCCGGTGTCCCGCACGGCGGCCATGATCGCGCCGCGATAGTCGCTGAACATGCGCTGGTACTCTGCGGCGTCTCCATCCCGGCCGAGGGCCTCGGCGGCCCACGCGGCGCACTGAACGGCGCGCAAGTTCCATACGTCATAGCCGACGATCTGGTGGAGGTCGGTCCACAGGTTCTCGCCGTCCGCAGGCGACCGCGGCAGAAGGCCGTCGATGTCGCCCTCGCGGTGTCGTGTCCGCTGCTGCTCCGCCCACTGAGCTGCCCGCTGCATCTGCGGGTAGACCTGTGCGAGCCAGTCCCTGTCCCGTGTGAACGCGTAGTGCATCCACAGGGCCCATGGCCCCTGTCCGTTCCCGTCGAACTCCCCGGCCTGGCTCACGAACTGCCCGTCCGCCGTCTGATACGCACGGAACGCCTCGATGCCCCGGCGCGCCTCCTCCGTCCGGCCGAGCATCTCATACGCCAGGAGTTGGTAGGCGCCGTCGCGGAGGAACAGGCCGTCGTAGAACCCCTCGCCGGCCTTGGGGATCCCATCGTCGTTCCCGATGAGCTGGTAGATGAGCGACGCCTTGAGCGTCTCGTCCGGCTTCGCCTCGGGCACGTCGATCCGCGTCGCCGAGCGCAACAGGTCCTCCCAGTACCGAACCGTCAGCTCCCGCCAGGCCGGCAGATCGGCGGCGCGAACGCCATCGGCCGACCGGGCCGGCTGAAGCGAGATCGCCGTGCGGACCTCCGCTGCCTCGCCCGGCTGTAGATCACGTCCAAAGCGCGCGCCCGGCGTGGCGTACAGCACCTCGCCCTCCGGGATCGAGACGACCTCCTGCCCATCGCGTGATACCGGGGCCGGAATGGGGGTCTCGCCCGCCTTCAGCTCGACCTCGAACGCCGCAGGCGCAGTCGTGCCGGACTCATTCCGCATGAGGCATCGGACGTATGTAATGTAGTTGCCGCTGCCACCGGAGTAGTGGAACCGCGCCAGCGGGCCGCCTGCGCCCGTGGGCATCGGCGCCGCGAACACCTCGATCCGGTACGTGACGCCGCCCTCGCTGCACGTGACCTCGGTGATCGGCAGGTAGCCGCGGGAGAGCGTGCATACCGCGTCCCTCGACGGCGGCCGCCGCTCCGGCCCGATCAGCAGCCGCGCCTCTCGTCCGGTGGGAAACACCAGCGCGTAGCTCGGCGAGATCCGCGTCCCATCCGGGTAGTCGTGTAGCCCGACACACCCCCAGGGATTCCGGAAGTAGCTGTGCGGTGTCGCGCCCCAGATGGGCTGCGCCACTAGCAGCCCCATGGCCACCAGGACAGCCCGTCGCAAGCCATTCTCCGCCATCGTGCACCTCCGAATCATGCATCCGCCCTCCCGGGTCCACCCCCGTGCCGGCGGGCCTCCGAACCCGCCACCACAAGCCTCCGCAGGCTTCCTCGGCATGTCGTCGTACCCCTCTTGGGAGGACCCGCCACACCCGCCGCGGAATGGGCGACTCGTGCAGGAAGCCGCACACCGGAGCCTGCGAGGATCCCGTCGGCCGTCCCTCTGCAGAGCGGCGACGCGGACCCGGAAGGGGACTCACCGATGGACTGGGGAATCGAGAACCGGCTGGCCCAGCTCGTCCGGCCGGATACGAAACGAAGCGTGATGCTCGCCATAGACCACGGGTACTTCCAGGGCCCGACCTCAGGCCTCGAAGACCCACGCAAGGCGATAGACGGGCTGCTGCCCTACTGCGACGCACTCAGCCCAACGAAGGGCGTACTCCAGTACTGCGTCGATCCCAAGACGTCGCCGCCGATCATCCTCCGGGTGTCGGGCGGGAACAGCATGATGCGCCGTGATGAACTGAGCGATGAGATCCTGACGTGCACCGCGGAGGAGGCGGTCCGGCTCAACGCGGTCGCGGTGTCCGTCTCGATCTACGTGGGCTCGGAGCATCAGCGGCAGACGATCGAGAACCTCGCGAGGATGGCCGACGCCGCTCACCGCTACGGCCTCGTCGTCCTGGGCGTGACGGCAGTGGGCGCTTCGCTGGACGCGCTTCGGCAGCCGGGCAAGGAAGATGACTTCGCGCGGTACCTGGCTCTCGCGGTGCGCATCGCGGCCGAGCACGGCGCCGATATCGCGAAGACCTACTATGTACCCGACGGCCGGTTCGAGCAGGTCGTTGGGGGATGCCCCGTGCCCATCGTCATCGCCGGGGGCAAGAAGGTACCGGAGCCGGAGGCGCTGGAGTTCTCCTGCAACGCCATTCGAGACGGCGCCATCGGTGTCGACATGGGCCGAAACATCTTCCAGTCCGAGCACCCCACCGCCATGATCCAGGCAGTGGCATCCATCGTCCACGGCGGCAAGACGCCGGGCGAGGGGTATGACCTGTTCCGTAAGCTGGCTGGGTAGCCTTTGATGAAAGTCGGCATGTACTACAGCAACAGCGACGTCCGACTCGAGGAGTTGCCCGTGCCTCGTGTCGGCCCCGGCGAGATCCTCGTCAGGATCCGCGCGAGCGGCATCTGCGGCAGCGATGTGATGGAGTGGTACCGGATCAGGAAGGCCCCCCTGGTGCTCGGCCACGAGGTGACCGGCGACGTGGCTGAGATCGGCGAGGGCGTCGGAAGGTTCCACGTGGGGCAGCGCGTCTTCGTCACTCACCACGTGCCCTGCAACACCTGCCACTACTGCCTCCGCGGGCACACGACGGCCTGCGATACGCTGCACACAACGAAGTTCCACCCGGGCGGCTTCGCGGAGTACGTTCTGGTCCCCTCGATCAACGTGGACCGCGGCGTGCTCGTGCTGCCGGACGACGTATCGTACGAGGATGGCTCTTTCGTTGAGCCGCTCGGCACGGTGGTTCGTGGCCAGCGGAACGCCGGGGTCGGCCCCGGGGACTGCGTTCTCGTGCTGGGCTGCGGCATTGCGGGGCTGCTGCACATCAAGCTAGCCCGAGCGCTCGGCGCCGGACGGATCATCGCCACGGACCTCAACGGGTACCGGAGGAAAGCGGCAGAGCGCTTCGGGGCCGACTGCGTCCTGGACGCTTCCGACGATGTGCCGAAGGGCGTTCGCGCGGCGAACGATGGGCGTCTCGCCGATCGAGTCATCCTATGCGCCGGCGCGACTTCCGCGGTGCAACAGGCCCTCGACTCGGTGGACCGCGGCGGGACCGTCCTCTTCTTCGCCGTGCCGAAGCCCGGTGAGGCCGTGCCCATTGACTTCAACCCGTTCTGGCGGAACGACATCGCCTTCATGCCGAGCTACGCGGCGGACCCGCTGGACAACGCCACGGCGCTGGAGCTGATCCGCTCTGGGCGCGTCGTCGTGAATGACATGATCACACACCGTCTGAGTCTGGACCGGATCGGGGAGGGCTTCCGCCTCGCCGCCGAGGGCAACGAGTGCCTCAAGGTCATCGTCGAGCCGAGCAAAACCAGGGACAGACGGTAGTTTCTCGCGGGTACCCATCCCAGTTGACTGGACAGCGATAAGAAACTACCGTCTGTCCCTGATTTTGCTGATTTTGCGGTCTTGCCCCTGGTCTTGCTGTGGAGTGAGCGCTATGCCTGAGTTCCGCCTGGAGCACGTAGCCATCAGCGTGAGCGACCTGGACCGGGCCGTGGCCTGGTATGCCGCGGCGTTCGGATTCGAGGAGGTCGCTCGGTCCGACAAGCCTGCCCTGAGGGTCCGGGTGGCCCTTCTCCGGCTGGGCGGGAACATGCTCGAGCTCTTCCAGCCCTACGAGCCCCTGCCCCTCCCGGACGGCGAGGATACGCTCTACACGTCCCTCCACAGGCTGGGCACGAAGCATATCGCCATCGCCGTGGACGACATCCACGCGGCGTATGAGCACCTGAAGTCGATAGGCGCCGAGTTCGACACCGAGGTCACCACAGGCAGCACCTCGTGCTTCTACTTCTGCAAAGACCCCGACGGCATTCTCATCGAGGTCATCCAGCGGATACGCTGATCCAGTGTGGGCGTAGCAAGCAGCGCCCCTACGCAAAGGGATGGGCCCCGTAGGGGCGCTGCTTGCTGCGCCCTGGCACCTTGTCGTCTGCGGAGGATAGAGATGGAACCCCGGGCGGTCCCTTTCGAACGTCTTGTTCTGCCGATCGTCAACGAGCCGACCTCGATGCGCCTGCGGCTGGACTTCGCGGACTGGCTCGACAAGAACGGCCACAAACCCCGGGCGCGGTGGTTCCGACAGGCCTGCGACTACTGCGGGAGGCACACGCTTCTCGGCAGGGGGCCGTGGCCGCTCGAGCAGAGCCACGGCACGGGAACGGTCGCCTTGGTCGACGTAGCGGTCTGGGACCAGCACCTGGTGGCCGGATGGGAGAGCTGCCGCCCCGAGTACTGGCAGGAGCTGGAGGGCGTGCAGCACAGGTTGCACTTCGGTCGCATCGCCCTTTGGGTCGTGTCCTACCCGGTCAACGTGTACCCAGCCTTGGGGGAGACCCCCTGGCTGACAACGGCGTTCCGCGAGGGCTGGCTCGAAGTCATCGCCTGTGATCTGTTGGACGCGGAGCAGGTGCGGACCGTGCTGGGCTGGCCGGAGGCCGTTCGTGCCCTGCCCCTTCACATCAACCCCACCCGCTGTTTCGTGGAGGGGTTCGACAATCGCCTGATGGAGGGGCTCTTGACCCTTGAGGGCCTGCGCGGCCTAACGCTGTGTCCCGATGAGATCGCCTTCCCGTGCATGAAGCGGTTCAGCGAGCTCGCGAGGAACCTGCGGTACCTGCAACTCCTGTCGCTCAGGAAGACTGGCCCCTCCTATCGCATCCTGGAGCATCTGCCCCACCTCCCGGAGCTGAGGCATCTGGTCATCGGCCAGAACCTCCCTCAGGATGAGCACGTCCCCGCGCTGGCCGCCATACCCAAGCTGCAGTGTCTGTATCTGTGCGGCCATGACGTGACCGACAAGGGGCTGCTGGCTGTGCAGGACATTCGGACGTTGCGGGCCGTCCTCGTGGGCTCGCGCCGCGTCACGCGCGCTGGGATCTACGCCCTCCGCGACGCCCGCCCCGACCTCCGCGTCATCGCCATCGACGACACCAAAGAGCGCCTCGGCCCGGTCTAGCCGTCGCTGTAGCGCGCGGACTTGTGCCGCGCCCCGCCTGCCAGCGCTCACCCAACCGAAGGGCCGGGGGACTGACCCGAGCGACACGGGCGGTCGGGCTCGGACCGTCCCATGCTTCCGTCCGACTGTCCTACCGTCGGGCCCCACGCCCGAGGCAAGCCCGTTGTCGTGACAGCCGGAGTATCATTGGGGGGAAGGAGGCACCGCAATGGCTGAACCGCTCGAACCCGCTGGCTCGGCCGGTACGGGACCACTGCATCCGTCGAACGCTGAGCTGCCGACGGACAGGGCCTACCATCAGGTGAAGAGCGATCCCGCCTACGTGAGGGAGGAGAAGTGGGCGAACTCATTTGAGGCGGATCTTCCCGACGAGGCCCTCGAGTTCTGGTTTGGCTACGCTCGGAGCAAGTACGAGGAAGCAGAGGCCAACTGCCGGGCCCTAGACGAGAAAGCCGAGGGAATAGTCAGACACGCGATGGTCGCGGGGACGCTCATGGCCGGCGTGGTGGGAGCTCTGGCCAAGGATGGGCGTGTCATCGTGGCATTCGCAGTGCCCCTGGTCGCGGCCGTGATTGCGGTGCTCTTCGCACTCGGCGGACGCCGCCCGCGCATTGTGCCGACGCCGCCCGACGTTCGCTTCGCGCTAGAGTGGTGCGCCTACGAAGGGGGCGGGCACCAGAAGGCAAAGAGACAGATCATCCTGAGCCTCCACAAGGTGACCGTGGCTCAGGTACTGGTGGCAAGCCAGAAAGGGCGCGCCGTCGGTCGTGCACTCACAGGGCTTTGCGTCACCCTTGCGCTGGTCGTGGTCTGCCTCGTGTTCGTAGGAGCGCTGAACTGGCCGGCATGATCTCTACTTCCGCTTGGCCGGACCTGGCGCGTGTTTCTTCATGGGCTGGTCACTCGTGCTCGGCGGGGGGCCGGGCTTGGCCTTTGGCTTCTGCGCAGGCTTGCTTGGTGGCCGGGGCGGAGTGCGGCGATCCTCTTTGGGCAATGGCATAGCCCCCTTACTTCAGCTACGGGAGTTGTTCGCTGCTGTGACCGCGGACCCCTGCAGGGGTGCCACTCGCAGCCGACGGGCGCACCGTCGCAGTCCTTGGCTCAGCGCCTACTCGTCTCCCTTCCCCTTCGGGTCCGTTGTCCCGGCAGGTTCATCACAGGCGACGGACTCTATCGTGGGACGATCGTGGATGCCCAGCGGCGGAGGCGACTGGTCGAGCGTCGCCATTATCGGCTGGTCGTCAGTAGCTGGCGGGGGTGGGGACTGCTCGTCCCCGCTAGCTGGTGGCTGCTCGGCTGTGGCAGGCAGTGGTGCCGACTGACCGTCCGCCTTCATCGGCAGCTCGTCGCGCGTGGCGGAGGGTGGAGGCGCGTTGTCCTGCTCCCTCATTGGCGGCTGGTCGCCCCCACCAGGCGGTGGTGACGACTGGTCGCCCGCCTTCACTGGCTGCTCGTCGCCCGTGGCGGGCGGCAGTGGCCGAGTCTCCTCGGAGGGTGTGTCGTGCTGCGCTGCCTGCTTCGCCTCCACCTTGTCCCTGTCCTGGTCTTCCATTGTGCGCCTCCTCGTATCGGTCTCCTCACCTAGGTTCGCTCTCTTGGTGAGGCGCCCTGCCAGACCACTGCGGAAGGGCCTCCGAGCGTCGAGGTAGTCCTGACAGCCGTTCGTGTCCGGCTACACCCCAAACAAAGGCACACGTGCCTGCGGCGGCTGCAGTTGGGCGCTAGGGGCCATCCGGGCTACACGCGGCTCGCGATCCGTCGGGGCCGCCTCGTCCTCAGCGACGCGGACCCTCGAGCTCGGCCGTATGGTCTCCATGGCGTCGCTCTATGTTCCGCTTCGGCTGAGTACCGTGCACCAGACCTCCGACGTCCCGGGGTTCCGTCGCCTGAGCCTCCGCTGGCCCGGACGGGAGCGGAATGACGGGAGCGAAATACTGGCCGTCGAGGCGCCATGTCATCTACACTCACACGTAGGAGCTTGAGCCGACTCGCCTGAAGATTGGGGTGCGCCCGGCAGCCGTCCGGCTCCGGGGTGGGCGGCACCTCGCCCAGGAGGGCACTCCGTATGTGCGTTGCTGCTTGGTCCCCCGCGCCGGGGCTAGCTCAACTCGGCAGGTGATGTGGCCCGCGACAGGAAGGGAGGGCTGTGACGATGACGAGGAAGCGAGTCCGGTCCGAGGCACTGGATCGAACACTCTTCGACCAGCTTGCCCATGACACGGATGATGGACAGCGCGCCCTGGTTCAGGCCGAACGGACCCTTCTGGGCATTGCTGGCTACGTATACGCTCACACATCCCTCAAACCGGTCTCGAAGACCCTGTTCCTCATCTCCCGGTGTCTGTGCGTGGCGAAGCTGGGGCGAATCCCCGGGACGGCCGACGAACTATCGAGGGAGTACGCCAAGGTCCGCGCTTCCCTGAACGGCGCGGCCCCCGGCGATGACTTCGATTTCGCCTCCGTCGTTGCCGAATGCGCTGATCACATCCCTCGCATCGTTGACGCCGTCAACGAAGTGTGCCAGCTGACCGCGCAGAGGGACGGTCTCGGGCTCGTGTTCAACACACTTCTGCGTGGGAAGTTCGAGGGCGGCGAGGGCCTGGGCACATACCTGACTCCCGAGGAAGTCGTTTCACCGATGGTATCGATGCTCTTCGACCTTGTCGGTGGGCCGTCCGTCGCCCTCCTGTCCGGATCAGCTCCGCTGCTATTTGGAGACATCTGCGGCGGGACCGGGCGGTTCGTCTATGCCATTGCCCGGTTGTTGGCGGAGCGAGGCATGTCCCGCCACGAGATCGAGGGATCAGGGCGGCTTTTCGACCAGTCCCTGATGACGGTCGACCTGGCCCGGCTGAACTTCCTCTTTGAGGGAATGAGGCCGGCCTTCGAGCGTGTTGGGGATTCGCTGACGGACCCTCGCGTAAGCTCCCTGCGGTCTCGCTTCCTGCTCCTGGCCACTAACCCACCATTCGGGTCCGGCAAGTACCGCTGGAATGAGGCCGTTGCTCGCGAGTTGCCCTGTGAGGTGCTAGCTCCGCTCGGTATGAGGCGTCGAGACGATAGCGCCGATCCGTCGGCGCTGTTCTTCTTCAGGAACCTTGACCTACTGGCCCCCGGCGGGTGTCTGGCGATCGTCCTGCCTGACGGCGTGGTACAGTCCACAGGGTTCAAGACGGCGATCGCGGCGTATGAGCGGGCGCGCTCAACTCACATGCACGTCGCAGCCATCGTGTCGCTGCCCGCCGTGACATTCGCCCTAGGGGGTACGGTCGCCAAGACCTCTTTCATGATCGTGCAGAAGGAGGAGGGAGCTAGTGACAGGCGGCTCTATGTCGCGCTGGCGGCGCATGTCGGCTTCCTGAAGCGCGGGCAGACGCGAGCGGATGACCCCGAAGGCAACGACCTGATAGGGATCGCGGAGGAGTTCGGTTCTGACTGCCCCGTGCTTGGCCGCCTGGCCGACTGTTGGCGCTTCCACGAGTCCCTCGTGCCGGCCAGACTGATGCACGCGGCTGACAAAGAGGGGGCGTCAACCAGTGGGACCCGCCTATCCGACCTCGCGGAGATGGTCCGCGACTTCGCGCGCGCCCCGGAAGGCGGCACACCGCAGGCATTTCATGTGTCGGTGCTCGACGTGGATGCGATGGGCCTGCTAGACATTGTGAGCGCCAGCAGGAACAAGCCCTTGTCGAGAGGGTTGGCGTGTCGACCCGGTGACATCCTTGTCTCCTGCATGAACCCGAGGATCTGGCGGGTCGCGGTTATCCCGAACGTGCCGGGATCGTGGTCGTGTAGCCCCGAGTTCGTTGTGCTAAGGCCCAAGGACTCCGAGGACCCATGGGAACTCGCCTTCGCCTTGCATCACCCCAGCGTCAGCCGCGCCATTCAGGCGACGGCTAGGGGGACGTCTTCCAGCCGGCAGCGGGTTCCCAAGGACCGGGTGCTCTCAGTGACTGTCCCCCAGGTCGAGGTCAGTGGGACGCTCGCGGACTATGTCGCGTGGCGGGAGGAATTCTACCGCAAGAGGCTACGCGAGGCCGTCGCTTACGGGAGCCTACACCGAGGCGACAGCGAGTTCTCGTGGCGGCCATGACTTAGGCGAGGGCGCACTGGCTTGCCGACAAGACGCCGGGTTCGTAATGGACGCACTCGAATCCACTCCCTTTGCGGAGTGCGCAGAACAGCAGCGGATATGTGAGATTGCCACACGTGTTGCGGATCTCATTGTCGTCGCGGAATCGTGGCGGATGAAGCTGGAAGTTGTTGCTCTTGATCGCGCCGGACGCCCTCTGGGCGTACCACTTGCTGCACATGGCGCGGAAGGCCTCGTCTTCGCTCGGACGAACGACCCACACTCGGCACCGGGGATGGCCGTCCGTGTCCTCATCCCAGAGCACGAAGAAGATGTAGGGCGTGTCGTCGAGAGCAGACACATCGTCGGCTCTCCTGGAGGTCTCGCTCGTGCGGCCCGCCGGGATCGCCCCGTTGAACCGGGGCGTATCAATGGCGCTCCAGCAGTTGGCTGCCTTGACGTCTGACCCATCCGCCAAGTCTGTGCCCTTCTTCCGTTTCCTGCCGCCGATGCCGGTCAGAAGGCTGATGAGAACCTGCGACCACGCGCGTGTGTCGCATGGAACGGGATGGTCGGTGCCATCGGCGTAGGGCTTCGACCTGACGAACGTGTCGTAGTGGGCGTCAAGCAACGATAGCGCGTCTCGGGTACGACGGTCAGGCACGATGCATCCTCCGAATGTGAGCGCCGCGGGCCGGAGCGAGCACCTCTGGATGAACGTCTCGCGTGAACAGCACGTTCAGCTCGCCACACGCGTGCCCCGGTGCCGGAGCCCCTAGGGGACTCGCGGGAGATGCTCCGGGCCGCGCAATGCCGAGGGCAGCATACTCAGCTCGCGCGGGGAGCCCGTGCGGCGCATAGGACGGTGGGCGGCGCGACCCTTCAAGGCCTGGTGGGGCGTTGGGGAAGGTAGCGGGGGGACTGCTGGAAGTCCAAGAGGGAGGCGATGCCCGATGGAGTGCCAACTGGAACATGCGAACATAACGGTCATCAACATGGAGCGCGCGATCGCGTTCATCACGACGGCGTTCCCGCACTTCCGGGTCCGGGGCGAGGGGCGGAGCGATCACGGCGAGTGGCGGAAGCACTGGCTGCACCTGGGGACGGACGCGATCTACATCGCCCTCGAGGAGACCACGAAGGCAGGCAAGACCGCGCGACGGCCCGAGGACGAGACGGGCATCAACCATGTCGGCTTCGTGATCGAGGACGTCGAGGACATACAGCGGAAGATGCAGGCCGCCGGCTTCGCCTGCGCGGTGGACGCGTCCCACCCCTTCCGCAAGCGTATGTATGTCACCGACCACGACCGCATCACGTGGGAGTTCATCGAGTACCTCTCCGACAATCTCGCGGAGCGGAACGACTACACGCTGTAGCTCGGGTCGACCGGGCGCAGCCTTCGGGCGCCAGGCTTGCGAGATGGGCCGACACCGGCTATCATGTCGGAAACGGGAGGCGGTCATCATGCCACTGGCAAGAGTCTCCAGCAAAGGCCAGATAACCCTACCTGCAGCAACACGTCGGAAGCTCGGTATCCTGCCAAACTCTACGGTTGAAGTAGTAACGGACGACCGGGAGATCATCATCCGGCCGCGGCGGTCCATCATGGAGTTGGCGGGCGTCTTCCAGACGTACGCCAAGGGCAGGCCTACCGACTGGGAGCAGGTGCGAACCGAGGTGGAACGGGCAGTCGCCGAGGAGGTCGCCAGTGAGTAGCTCCAAGCACGCCTGGGCCATCGACGCGAACGTCGTCCTGCGGTTCGTCATGAGAGACGACGAGGAGCTGTATGCGAAGGCGGCGAGCATCTTCCAGAGCGTCGAGCAAGGCGACACAGCGATCTGTTGTGACCCCATCACGCTCGCCGAGGTCGTGTGGGTCCTGGGCAGCTTCTACGAGCTCCCCCGCCCAGAGATCGCGCGCGAGCTGGCGACCATCGTGGGCTCACCGGGGCTTACCATGCCGCACAAGGCCCGCTACCTTCGGGCGCTGCGCCTGTACGGCGGCTCCGTGAAGCACTTCGGCGATGCCTGCGCCTACGCCGCCGCGCTGGAGGACTGCGATGGGCGGCTGTACTCCTTCGACCGGGAGCTGTCGGCGGTCGAAGGCATCGACCGCAGGGAGACTGTTGCGGGGTAGCGAGACGCTCCAGGCAGGCTATTATACCCGCTTTGTACCGTCGACATCGGCCACGACGAGCTCACGGCAGTGGGCCACCTTACGGCTCGAACGCGTAGAGGTACCCGTCGCAGGAGCCGATGTAGACGACGCCGTTCACCATCGCAGGGCTGCTCCATATCGGGCCTTCAGTAGCATAGCGCCATTGGAGGCCGCCATCGGCGGAGAGGCAGTAGAGTGCGCCGTCCTCTGAACCGACACAGACCGAGCCGCCGGACTGGACCATCGGGCTGCCGGTGACCGGGCCACCCGTCTGGTAGCGCCACTTCGTCTCGCCTACCGGCGTGACCGCGTACAGGAACCCGTCGTTCGCGCCCACGTAGATCGTGCCGTCCTCCGCGATGGCCGGGGTGCCGTTCAGCGGGCCATTCGCCGTGCGGGCCCAGGTCACGGCGCCCGATGGGGCGACCGCGTGGATCACGCCATCGGTCGTGCCGATGTAGATCGTCCCGTCATCGCCGATCGCTGGGCTGCCCTGCGCCGGGGCGCCAAGCGGCGTGCGCCAAGCCACCTGCCCATCGGGCCGGAGGGCATAGAGGAACCCGTCCTCAGACCCGACGCATACGAGGCCATCCTGCCCGATGGCTGGGCTCCCGTCCACGCGGCCCTGCGTCTGGAGGCGCCACTTCATGACTCCGTCCTGTGCGATGGCGTAGATGCTGTGATCGCGCGACCCGACGTAGAGCGTACCGTCCGGCCCGATCGTGGGACTGCTTCTGACCGCGGCGCCGAGGGCGCACTGCCATAGCAGCGCACCGTCCGAGCCCAACGCGTAGAGGTTGCCGTCATAGCAGCCAACGTATACCGTGCCGTCCCGGCCGACGGCAGGGGTGCCCCAGACCAGGTTGCCAGGCGCGAACCGCCACCCGGCGGCGCCATTGGCGCCCACAGCGCACACCTCGAACGGGGCAACGCCCACGTACACTGTGCCGTCGGCGCCGACCGAGGGGCTACCGTAGACACCCTCGCCGAGCCGAACGCGCCACTTCAGCCGTCCGCCGCCCTCCGAGATCAGATGGATCACGCCTTCGGCCGACGCGACGTAGATCCGCCCGGCCGGGCCGACGGTAGGCGCCGTGAGCGCCCCTGCGCCCACGGCGACGCGGCGCTTCCATGCGAGCTGGCCATCGCTCCGCATGGCATAGAGATGCTCGTCGGAGCCGCTCAGCACCACCAGGCCGTCAGGGCTCACAACAGGACGGGTGTCGATGCCGATGCCGAACCAGTAGGCCCACCGCTCCTGGCCCTGCGCATCTATGGCGTGCAGCGTGTTGTCGGCGGAGATGGCATACAGCAGGCCGCCCGGCCCGAGGAGGACGTCGCTCCTGATCTCTCCGCCCGTTCTCGCCCGCCACTTGAGGGACCCATCGGTGGCAAGCGCGTAGACATAGCCGTCCCCGCCACCGAAGTAGACCGTGTTGTCGGAGCCGACGGCTGCCCCGGAGTAGATGGCGGTCGTGATGGCGTACTTCCAGAGAAGGCCGCCGCTGGGCCCGATGGCATAGAGGGCACGATCGCGCGAGCCGACGTAGACCTCGCCGCCAGGGCCAAAGGCGGGTGTCGCGGCGATCCCGAAGCCGGTACGGTAGCGCCACTTCAGCGTGCCATCCGGACCGGTGGCATAGACGCAGCCATCGTCGCTACCGAAAGACACGGTGCCATCGGGGCCGACAGCGATCCCAGTGCGGATCGGGCCTCCGGCGGCGAACCGCCATCTTCGGGTCCCGTCCGGCGCGACGGCGTAGAGTCCCCCATCCCGCGAGCCGGCGTACACCGTCCCGTCCGCCCCGACCGTCGGGCTGCCCTCGATCACGCCAGTGGTGGCGAGGGTCCAGGCGACCGTGCCGTCCGGCCGCACAGCGTAGAGCCGACCGTCGTTCGCCCCGACGTAGACGCTGCCATCCGCGCCGACTGCCGGGCAACTCGACACAGCCGCTCCCAGCTTCAGGGGCCATCCGCCAGGGGGCTGGCCCGTCGTCGAACCGCCCGCGGTCGGCATGGGCGCGCGGCCCGTGTGGCGCGGGCCGCCCTGGAACATAGGCCACGGGGCATCTGCGGCGAGGGCTCCGGTGAGCAGCATCGCCGGCGCGAGTAGTACGGCTATGGCTGCCCGCGGGAGTCCCATCATGGACCGAGATCGATCTCCATGCCGTCGTAGGCGACTTCAACGCTCTCCCTGCCGAAAAGCTCTGCCAGCTCCTCGTGGGTCATCCCGCCGTTGTGGGAGAAGTGGTTGGCGATCGTACGGGCCCCTGCCGGCAAGACCCCCAGCTCGGTCAGTCGATCCCTCACGCGCACCACCCAGGGCAGCCCGAGGTGGTGCTGGCGGGAATCCCCGGGGCCGTAGGTGGCGTCAATGATCGCGATGTCGGCCCTGTGCTCCGCCAGGCGCTCCCACACATCCTCGGCGTAGTAGCCCGTGTCATTGCCGATGAGCACCGATCGCCCGGGCGTCCTCACGATGAAGTTGAGGGCCTCTTCCTCTTCGGACGCATGGTTCGCGAGCACGGGCACGGCTGAGATGCCGTCGCACAGGTCGAAGGGCTCGAACGGGCGGATGAGGTGCAACTCCAACTGGAGCTGCTCCCGGCTGTAGGCCATCCCGCGCGCCGCCTCACACACGTGCAGGTTGCCCCAGACATGCAGGAGAGAGGAGGGGTCCGTCTGGCAGAAGCCCCGCCGCCGGTAGTGCAGCTCGATCGGGTGGAAGTGGTCCTCGTGGCTGTGGGTGACCAGCAGGTGCTGCAGTCGGTTGTGGTCCAGGCCAAACCGCACCGCTTGCCACTGGGCGTCGACGCTCATGTCGATCCGGACAGCGTCGCCGACCATGTACGCCGTGCGGCTGCGGACCTCTCGGCCCCCCACGCGTCGGGCATGGTGGCACACGCGGCACGGGCAGAACATGCCCGGCACCGCCTCCGCCGCCGCCGTTCCGAGTATCAAGAGCCTCATGCGGTCGCCCCCTGTACCTTAGCGGAAACCGGGGACAGCCACCGATTTCGGGAAGCCAGGTGCGCGGCCCCCCGCGGAAGCCCATGGGGAAATCGGTGGCTGTCCCCGGTTTCCGCCCATCTAGCTGACCGGTTCGAGCTGCGAGTTCCAGCAGGCCTGTCGTCCAACTTTGGCCATCGGATGCCACTTGCCGCCGACCTTCACGCGAACCACGTCCGCGGTGAGATCGGTGGTGGTCCCGCAGCCGCCGCAGTTCGAGAGGAGGCACGACCCGACTCCGTAGATGTCCACCGGCACCCGCAACCGCTCGAAGAGGTGGATCCTCTCTGCGTTGAAGCCACCGGTTGCGACGATCTGGACGGCCTTGCAGAAATCGCGCGCCGGGCCGAGCCGCCGCTCCGGCAGGCTCCAGGATTGCCAGGCGCCGTCCAGGGCCTCTCGCATGGTGAACACCAGGCGCGGGTTCACCCCAAAATCGAGGTCGGGCTGTCCCACGGGGGGAACGCTGACGTCCCGGATGTCCCCGCTGGTGTCCAGCCGCACCCCGTGCAGGCGGTACCGCTCGGCCATCTCCATCTCGCCGCGCTCGTAGTGCTCGATGCAGCGTGCGAACATGGCCGCGGCCACCGCCGTAGCGTCGCCGATGCAGTCGTTGTTGAAGTCGACCAGCGCGATGCGCGGGATCGCCACCGGGCGCGTCTCGGCGAAGGCGAGCATCGCGGCGGAAAGGTCGCCCAGGAAGCACGCCACGAAGGAGTGCGCCACCGTCCCACCGCCCAGTCCGCCCCACCAGTCGCCCTGCGCGTCGGTGGAGACGAATGCCTGCTGCTCGCGGCCGTGGCGCTCCGCGTAGAGCTGGACGGCGATGCGGTAGGCATACCCGTCGCCCGCCTGGATCTCGTGCGCGTCGAAGCGAGCCGGGAAGAACAGGACCGGCTTGCCGCGGGCCGCCTCCAGCACCTCATAGACGTTCGTGGCGATCCTGGAACACCGGGTCAGCGCCCCCAGCATAGGTGTCTCGAGAGTCGCGAGATCGGCATAGCGCCCGCGAACGACGAGGACGGGGTGCACTTCCATCGGGTCGCCGCTGAAGGGGGCGACGTCGCCATCGTGGGCCGCGAAGACCTCGAGTTGGTCGTAGGTGCTGACAAACTGCCCGGCATCGTCGAAGTACCCGGCGCACATCCTCAGGATGGCGAGGGCCTTGTCGACGCCCGCAACCACCGTGAACGGCCGGCGGCGCGGGAACCACTGCATCTCGACCTCGATGTTGCCCGTGTCGATCCCGCGGATCCGGTCCCCCAGGTGGGCGAGCCGTGGGCTTACCCCATCGAACCGGTACTCTCGGCGGGCGAGATCGGCAAGGATCACCCCGATGTTCGCAAAGTACTTGTCGGAGTACCAGCCCTGTCTCATGCGCTCGACGTCGAGCTTGAAGACCTCAGGCTGGAGGCGCTTGCCATCGAAGCGGCTCATCAGGACCCCACCCGTCCGGGAACGAGTCTCCGGCAGATCTCGATGCCGTTGAGCCACATATGATACAGGAACACCCGGTGCAGGAAGTCCCCGTCATGGGGCTTGGCCCCGATACGCTCCGCGACTTCGACCGGCAGATCGTAGGTCTGCACGCACACCTCGGGCACGATGACGCGGCAGATTGGCCCCACCGCATTCGCGCGCAGCTTGAGGTGCATCGCGAGCTGGTACAGGCACAGGTCCGTGCAGTCACCGACGACGATGCACAGTGCCGGGTCGCCGTCCGCTCGGAGACACTCGTCCAGCCCCGTGTAGAGGTGCGAGGCGATGGAACGCTTCGGCAGGATGCGGAAGCTCTGCGCGAACGGCAGCGCCGCGAGCTCCGGCATGAGCTGCGCCTCCTCGGAGCCCTCGATGCAGTGCGGCGGGAACTCGCGGAACTCGGGCGAGTCCGCCGGATGGCAGTCCTGCGGCAGGTAGAACCGGGTGATGCCGGCCTCACGGGCCAGGACCATCAGCTCCCGGATCGGGCCGACAATCGTGCCCACGCGCTCACTCGCCAGCGGCCCGGCCTCGCAGAACCCGCGGGTCACGTCCACGCAGAACACCGCGGCATCATCCGCGGCGCCCGCCTCGGACAGCAGGGCCGATAGCTCCCGGTCCTCAAGAGCCTCGTACCACTTGTGCAGGTAGTCCTCGAAGGCGCTCATGGCATGGGCACCTCCTCATCTCGCCCCCAGCGGCCGACAGACCCCGGTCGTCCGGCGGCCTGTCTCCTTCCACAACGGCGTTCCGGGTCGGCACGACTCGCTCCTGCGTGAGACGCGCAGCCTTGGTGGCCAACGGACCGGGAGCAGGGCCGTGGCTGGCCACCGCGAAGAGTGTCGCAGAGGGCGCCGGCCAACGATGGGTGCATCCGGCGGGAGCGCCCTCACCGAAGGGGGGAGCCGCCGTTGGCTGTGCCGAGCTTGGAGGCCGCCAAGGTCTTCCTGGCGGAGCAATGGGTCAGAGGCCTACTCGCCGCCATTTCCGCCGCGGCCTCGCTGACTGCCGTGGTCTTGGCGGTTGTATGGCGTCTACGCCGCCGTGTTGCCCCGTCGAAGGACAGGGGCTTCCCCTTCGACCGCATCGGCACCGTGGAGGAACTGGAGAAGCTCCTTCTGCAAGACGGGAAGCTCACCGTGACCGGCAACACCTTTGTTGCACGTCCGCAGAGCGAAGTGGCCGGCACCGACTCGAGCAAGCCGCACCTGCTGATAGTCGGCCCCGGGGGGCGTGGCAAGACTCGCGAAGCGGTGGAGTGGGTGCGCCGCGAGCTTGCACGACCGGGGCTGCGCGCCGAGGTGTGTGTGCCAGGAGTGGAGTGTGGGGCCGTCCCCTATCCGCCACCGATCGACAAGTGGCCGAGACTCCAGTCGACCGTCATTCTCTTCTGGGACGAGCTGGACAGCGCATTCCCCGAGACATGGCAGATCCGACAACCGGGAGGTGAGGGCCAGGTCGCTCTGCCGGGCGCGGAGGGCCGCTGGCGATCCCTACTCAGAGCGTTCCGGACAAGGTGTGATCGCTTCATCGTCATTGCGACGGCACGCGAAGAGAACCTTGGCAAACTCCCCGGCGTCGATGCGGATCACCCGGGCGGCGTCTGGGATGGCTTCAGGGTCGTTCGCCTACCGCCGTTCGGGAGGGACCAGGAAAGCAGTTTGGTCGACGGGTTGGCGGCCCGCTTTGGGGCCGAGCTGGACGAGGACGCCAGGGAGTACCTCCTCGATGAGAGCGCGGGAGCCCAGGCGCAGAGCATGGTGCTGTTCCTCCGTTCCCGGGGCGGCGTCGGCGCCAAGCCTATCACGCGGGATGAGGCGGCGAGCTTCCGCAAGAGTGCATCGGAGTACTGGATGCGCGAGACCTACGACCCACTCGTGAAGGCACATCCCAACACGGCATTCGTGCTGCAGGCTTGCCGCTGCTTAGCGCTCGACCTAGACGTCCGCCTTCATCTGGCGATCGTGCAGGAAGTGGCGGCGGAGCTGACTCCTGGGCGATGGCTCCCCTATCGCCGCCTCAAAGCTCGGCGCGCGATGGACCTGGTGAAGCGGCGTACCCTCGTTGGCGAACGCAATGGCTGCCTGCAGGTCGCCGACTACCAACTGGAGGGGGTCCCTCAGGTCGATCGCCCTCGGATACTGCCGGCGCTAAGCCGCATCGGCACGCGCGGGCCGTCTGGAGGGGTGCTGTTCGCGCTTGCCATGGCTTACTTGGACATGCAGGAGTACGCGGCATCCGAGGACTGTGCGAAGGGAGCGGCGGCTCTTCGCGCTCCCGGGGCTCACTTGCTGCTGGGGTCGGTCGCTGCGGTGAGCGGGCACAACGAGCTGGCAGAGCAGGCGTTTGACACGGCAGTAGAGCGCGACCCGACCGAGGCGGCCGCGTGGGTCGGCTTAGGCCTCTCTCGCGCCGCTATGAGGAGGTACCCTAGGGCGGAGGAGGCGTTCTCTCAGGCGGTGCAGCTTGACGCCGGGTATGCATCTGCGTGGACGTGCCTGGGGTTGTGCCGGGCTCCACAGGGTAAGCACGCGGAGGCGGAGGAAGCGTACGTCCGCGCGGTTCACGTTGATGCCGAGGACGCAGTGGCGTGGCTGGGCTTGGGCATGGCCCGCGGGAATCAGCGGAAGCACGTCGAGGCGGAGGAGGCGTACGTTCGGGCGGTTCAGCTTGATCCCGAGAGCGCGTCAGCGTGGCTGGGCTTGGGCGCGGCACGCGAGTACCGGGGCGAACACGCAGAGGCAGAGGAGGCCTTCGCCCGGCTCGTGGAGATCGATCCCGACAGCGCGTCCGCGTGGCGGGTCCTGGCCGCGACACTTGAGCACCACGGGAAGCACTCCGAGGCGGAGGAGGCATACCGCCGGGCGCTGGAACTGGACGATAGCCACGCTCAGGCGTGGCTATGGCTCGGCGTGGCGCGGGGAGCGCAGGACAACGATGCCGGCGCTGAGGAGGCGTGGAGCCGGGCCGCGGGATTGGGCGTCGACGAAGCCGAGATCGAGGAGCATCGGCAGATCGTCAGGGACGCACTTGCCGGGAGCGACTCCGCAGGTTCACAGCCGCCTCCCGGCCCGGCTATGCCGCCCGACCCAGACCAGGACTCATAGACGCTTTCCCGCGAAACCCCGGTGGATGGGGGGAGTCCAAGTGGTACCGCGTTTCTGCCAGGCGGTGTCGTCCGGACGCGACCCCGGGGAGGTAGGCTGTGCCGATGCCGGTCCCATCATGCGCCTTGCGGCGGCTCTCACCCATCGCCGTCGCCGTATCCGCACTGCTTCTGGTCCCGGTCCTCCTGACTCCTGCGCGCGCCGAGGTCACCATCCAGCGACAGGGCGATGACATCCTCGCTTCCGTCGCGGGGCTCGAGCTGAGGGTTCGCAAGACCGGCGAGGTCACCGACGTGCGCTTCGCCGGCCAGAACCTCGTCGCGAGCATCGGCCTCGAGCCGACGACGACCGATGGCCGCGTGCTTTCGGTCCCGGCCGAGTCGTGCCAGCCGCTCGATGTGGCCGACACATTTGGCGGGAAGAGCATCCTCGCGAGCGGGATGGTCACCGATGGGGGCTTCTCGCTGCGGTACGACCTCGAGGTCAAGGTGCTCGAGGATGCGTCCGTGGTCATCGTCGCGGCTCTCGAGCCGACGGCGGCATTCCAGGCGCGCGGCATCGCGCTGACGGCGCTGCTCCCCGCGGATGCGTACGCGGGGAAGGAGATCTGGTACAACCCCCGCGTCGAAGCCGGCGGTGAGCCAAAGTTCCGACCCGGGTTCTCGGTGAACCGTACGCTGCCCCAAGCGCCGGGAACGGGGGAGATCATCGGCGGTTTCACGTGGTCGCAGTTCCCTGTCGGGGAGCAGGCCATCGAGTTCGTCACGGAGCAAGGCGGCAACTCGCTGGAGGACCGCCGCGGGGCCGGGACCCCCGACCTGGCCATCGTCAACATCGCTCCGTACCCGTATCCGAGGTTGGCGTCGGGCGATCAGCGCAGCCTACTACTCACTCTTCGCGCGCCGGCGCCGGACGGCTTCACCCCCAGCCCCACGACTCGCGAGGCGCAGGACACCTTCGAGATTGCCCAGGCTCTCTACAGTGAGGGCAAACACGACCGAGCTATCGGCAAGCTCAGCGCGTTCCTCACGAAGTTCGGGACGTACCGCGAAGCCGCCGCGGCGCAGTACTACCTCGCGGACAGCCAGTATCACCTCAACGACTTCACGAACGCGGTCCAAGCCTACCAAACGCTGGTCGACCGCTACCCGCGCAGCGGGGTGATCCGGCAGGCCCGGTTCCGGCTGGGGGAATCGCTCTACCGGCTGAAGCGCTTCGAGGAGGCACAGGCCGCATTCGATGGACTGGCCCGGGCCGAAGGCTCGGGCGACCTTGCCGCAGCAGCCAGCTACTGGTCGGGCGAGAGCCTCTACAATCTGGCACGGTACGACGAGGCGATGGCGGCGTACTCCGCCTCGCTGACCGCATCGGATGCGAGCAAGTACGCAGCCTACGCGCACTACTCGCTCGGCCTGTGCCTGACCCAGCTCAAGCGCGAGGCCGAGGCCTCGGAGCGGTTCCGCACGGTGGTCGAGAAGTACCCGCAGGCCGACATCGCGGCGGAGTGCCAGTTCCGCCTGGCGCAGAGCTCCGCCACGGGCGGGGATGCCGCTCAGGCGGCCGCCGCTTACCGGGCATTCATCGACAAGAACCCGAACAGCCCTCTCGTCGCCGGAGCGGTCTACGGCATGGCGCTGTCGCAGATGAAGGCTGGGGACACCGCCGCGGCGCGAGCAGGCTTCGAGCGCGTCGTGAAGGAGTTCGGCACCTCTGAGTACGGAGCGGAGAGCCGAGCCAGACTCGCGGACTGCCTGTTCCTCACCAAGGACTATGCGGGCGCCCGAGATGCCTACCGGGGCCTCGTCGATGCGGGTGGGGAGCCGGCAGGCGAGGCGCGGTTCTGGCTCGCCCGGTGCTACCAGGAGCTGGCCGACAGCACCGCGGCGCTATCGGGACTCCGCGCCTACCTGGAGGCTTCGCCCAAAGGGGAGCATGCGGCGGAGGCCCAGGTCGTCGTCGGCGACCTGCTGTCCCGGTCCGGTGACCTGAACGGCGCCCGCGGCGCCTACGAGGCCGCGCAGGCGGCCGGCCCGAGCGAGTCCGTCCAGAGGAGCGCCAAGCTGGGCCTGGCATGGGTACGCTACCAAACGGACAAGACGCCGGAGGCCCTGGCGGATCTGCAGGCCCTCGCGGGCCAAGCGGGCGACACGCGCACCGTTGCCGCGGCCGGGCTCCAGGGCGCATCGCAACAGGTCACGGCCGGCGACTACGCGGGGGCTCTCGCGACACTGGACAAGCTGGACCGCGCATCCCTCCCGAAGGAGGCGGTCGCGCAGGCGGAAGCATTGCGCGGCCAGGCGCTGGCCGGCACCGGTGCCCATGACGCGGCTGTCACGGCCTTCGACACGGCACTGGCTGGCGGCGAGAGCCCGGCGCGACTCGCCGCCCTCGCGGGGAAAGCACGCTCGCTCGCTGCGCTAGGCCGACCGCAGGAAGCGGAACCGCTCCTGGCGTCCCTCGGGGCCGCCGACGCCGAGATCGCCCAGCGCGCGCGCTATGACGTGGGTGAGGCGTTCCTGAACGCGAACCAACCTGAGCCCGCTCGACGCCAGTTCGAGGCGATCGTCGCCGGGCCGGAGACGGCGATCACGCCTTTCGCTGTGTTTGGTCTGGGCGTCGTATCGGCCACGGCCGGGGACCACGAGAGCGCCGCGAAATCGTTCCGCGATGTGCTGGCTCGCTTCCCGAAAGCCGAGCCGGCCAAGGCGGCGAAGCTGCAGCTCGGCCGCTCGCTGGCCGCGCTGGGCAAAGCCGATGAAGCCACCACGGTGCTCGCCGAAGCCGCCGCCGCGGGGGAAGGCGCGGGGCCCGAGGTGCTCCTCGAGCTGGCCACCGTAGCCGCACAGGCGGGCAAAGCTGCCGAGGCTGAAGCGTACCTGAAGCGGCTGATGGAGACGAACGCGCAGAGCCCTCTCGTGGCAGAAGCGCTCTTCCAGCTCGGCGAGATCGCCTTCGCCCGCGGGGACTTCCCCGCGGCGCTCGCGAACTACGAGCGGATCGTGAACGAGTTCCCCGACAACGATCTGCGGACCGTGGCGCACTACAAGCGCGCATGGGCACTGCGGCGTCAGGAGCGCTACGCCGAAGCGTTGCCGTCGTTCGAGGTGGCGGCGACGGACGCTGCGCACGCGGACATGGCGGCCGATGCGGCTTTCCAGGCTGGCTACTGCCTCCTGCAAACCCAGCGCTTTGCCGAGGCCGGTGCGGCGCTGAATGCGTGCGCAGAGAAGGACCCGAAGGCCCCGCTGGCGTCGGCCGCGCGTCTGTTGGCCGGCGATGCATTCCGTCAGGCCGGCGACACGGCGGCGGCGAAGGCTGCATTCGAGCGCGTCATCGCCGACTACCTCGGCAGTCCGGAGGAGCCGTCCGCGCGCGTCGGCCTCGCAGCTTGTGAACAGGCGGCCGGGAACCACCAGGCGGTCATCGCCGCCCTGGAGCGCATCGGGACCGACCGACGTGACGAGACGGAAGCCCAAGCGTTGTGTCTGCGCGCGATCAGCTTGATGGCTCTGGAGCGGACCGAGGAGGCGCTCGACACGTTCGAGCGAACGGCCGTCCTGTACAGCGCTTTCGCTGAGTGGGCGGGACGGGCGCAGCTCGGCGTGGGTGAGTGCGAGGAGCGCCTGGGTCGCAAGGACGATGCGCGGAAGTCATACCAGCGCGTCCTCGATGAGTTCGGCGAGACAGCGGCAACGGAGGCGGCCCGCGCCCGGTTGGCCGCGTTGGGACGATGACCTATGTCCGGGAATGTGGTGTCGCCGGCAGGCTCTCTGTGAAGGGAGGCGGGGCGCGGTGCAGGACCTAGTGAGCGCGGATCGGCGGCGGCTGTCAGCGTGTCTGGTCGCCGCAATCATCGTGCACGTCGGGATCGCTGTCCTGACACCGATTCACGCGCGGTCGACGGTGAAGGAGCTGCTCACCCCGGCTCGCGTGGCCAACGTCACCATAGTCAGGCCGGCGCCACCTGAGCCGCCCAAGATCGCGGAGAAACCAAGGCCGCAGCCCAGACGTGTTGTGCGCCGCGTCGTCAGGCGCGTGGTGCGACATGCCGCCCCCCAGAGGCCCATGGCGGTCCTCCAGCCGCCGAGCACCCCTGGTCAGCCGTCAGACGTGACGAAGGGCCAGGTGGCGCAGGCGAACCCCTCTGTTACGACCCCATCGAAGGTCGAGGAGGTCGTGGCCGAGGTCCCCGAGCCGACCATCGAGCCGCGGTCTGAGGCCCAGCCCGTTGAGGTGGCCAGGGCCGAGCCGACGCCCGCCGGGCCGGGGCTGCTGACCCCGGGGCCAGCGGCGCCCTCCACCGCGGCCGAGCTCGCGCCGGGCTCACCATCGCGCGAGAAGCTCTCGCCGAATCCGGGCTCATCACCGGGGCCCAAGCAGCTTGCGAAGGCGGAGCCGAGCTTCCTGGAAGCGGCGCCGACTCCCGGCATGATCGGTTCCACGCGACCCGAGAGCCCGGTGGCCAGTGACCGCCCCGGTCCGCCGGCCCGGGGCGATGTGCCCGTCTCATTCGCGCGTGCGGGCGCGCCGGGCGCACCAGGTTCTCCGGGCTCGGGGGGCGCGCCGGGCAGCCCCGGAGGCCCTGTGGCGTTCGAAGTCGTCTTCGAGGAAGTCGGTCCCGGCGGCGGGGGCTCGGGGGGCTCGGTACCCAGTATGGAGGGGGGATACGGCGCACCGGGGCTGCTCGTGAAGTCATCGCCGGGCTTCGGCGTACCCATCGCCGGAATGGGCGGCGAGCCGGCTCTCGTGGTCGGCGCGGTGCCTGGGGCCGGTAGCGGCGGGGGCTACGGTGGGGGAAGCGGCGGGGGCATCGGCGGCGGCGTTGGACCGGGCACAGGCCCGGTCGCCGTTCTCGTTGGCGGAGGAGGCGGTGGGGGCGGCGGCCTTGGGGGGGGCGGCTCGGGCAGCGGCGGCCTTGGCTGGGGCAGCGGCCTCGGCGGGATCGGGACGGGCAGTGGTGGGGGAGGCGCGGGAGGCGCATCGCTCATCGACATCCCCGGCGGCGTGCCCTACGGGCAGCCAGGTGGCGGGGGCGGAGGCGGAGGGGGGCCGTTCGTCGCCAAGATGGTGCCCGGTGGTGGAGGCGGCCTGTGGCCGGGCGGGTGGGGCATCGGCCCCGTCGGCACTGGTAGCGGCGGCCTGGGCGGCACGGGTACCGGTTGGGGCGGGACGGGCA
>Ga0315288_10000066_pt1 | contig 106275 bp, 115 predicted proteins | sample YL17G11_20_MG_FD_203454 | JGI IMG/M metagenome (GOLD analysis project Ga0315288, IMG submission 203454) | Sediment microbial communities from Yellowstone Lake, YNP, Wyoming, USA - YL17G11_20 | ecosystem: Environmental > Aquatic > Freshwater > Lake > Sediment | place: USA: Wyoming | collected... | reverse complement strand
ACGATTCAGGTAATGTCGGTAGTTTCTGATGGTTAGGGGAGAGGAGCCTTTTTCAACCTGAAGATACTCTAAAAATTCCTTCGTCTTCCTGGCAATCTCTGACTGATTGGGCAAGGTATCAGCCATATATTAACAATCACTAGTCTAAAAACAGTTTACAGTGAGCTTGCCGAACTGTCAATAAGATTGTGCGACACTAAAAAGGAGGTATTTGTGTACATCTTTTAGATTCGGCAACCTCTGTGGATGTTTAAAGCGAACCAGCCTCGGACTACCTAAAGCATCCGCTTCTTTTGAATTCGAAAGCAACCAGACACTGGCCGGCGTATTTTCCAGAACCAGCCGGGAGTGTAAAGCATCATCATCGATATGTACCCCGATACCCAGTCTGGCAACCGTCTGCCATTTAAAGTCCTTTCCTCTAACCTCCGAGTCTTGATTCGTGCAAACGCGGGCCAGGTCAACCCCAGGCAAGTTTTCTCTAAACCAGCCAAGCGTGGTTTCTTTTAACGACGGAAGCCTTGAAGTGATAAAAAAATGCTCAATTCCGTTCCGGGTAAGTCTTTGAATAAAAGCTGCGGCTCCCGGCATAACCGGAGCCCTTGATAAAATTTCGGCATCTGTCCAAATCCAGTTGTCATAGGCACTTGCATCTTGTTCGTTCATCCCGTGTTTGACGGCCAGCTTTTTTACGGCAAACCAATTATCAACAGCACCAACCGGATAATCAGTGCCAAAATCTTTATTAAATTTCTCAATTACCGGATAAGCGGTCCCGGCAACAACCAAATCAACATCCATTGAAAAAATAGTTTCGCCGACAATTTCTTTCAAAGCCCTTAGGCGTTCGTTATTCATGACAGTCGCTGATTATATAGAAAAACAGCCAAAAGCTAAAATCCGGCCTCACCAAATCGATTTTAAAGCCTGTCTAGACAGAAAGACGGCTATCTAATCGTCCCGAAAGATTGGGAAAAACATTAATAAGCAAATAAACAAATCTACAAATCCGACAAATTGGAAAAGGCAGGGGAGGGGCCCGGAGGGCTAAAAATAACTTCGGATTTTATTCGGAAAGGGTTTGTGATAGACAAACATAAAACGGAGGATTTTAGAATAATTAATAATTAAAAATTTATTATTTATAAGGGAAAACAAAAAAGATATTGGGGAAGTACGCTCCACCCTTGCTCCGGGTACTAGCGTCGCAAAAGTTACATTGTGCGACTACATACATTCCGCTTCCCTAGACAGTTATGTTTCACGCTTTTTCCCCACGGAGGATATAAGGACTTTCCCTGACATCTCCTGGGGCCTTCAGACTTAAGTTTTGTTCCCTAAACAGCCAAATATAACCTCTAATTTAATCTCTCTTTATAGATACCACTCTCCCGAGGGGGCGTAGCCTCGACGAGGCTAAGCTCAAATAGTTATCCACAGGACGAGGGATGAGTGAGGCTAGAATTATAAAAGTTGTGCCTAGCGACCATATCAAAATATATCAGTTCTCTTGGCTGGGCTTCGGTATATCTTCGGCAAGCTTTTGCGTCGCTTTTCGTGAAAAATACCTATAATATTTGTGAAAACTAGCACCCTCCGAAAGCATCTGCTATTTAAAATTATAGGGTATAATGCCCCTACTCCCCTCTCTGGGTATGTCACCAATTTATAATTTATAATTAATAATTAAAAATTAAAAATTAGGCTCACGCTCCCCAGCGGGTGGCGAAGAACATTCCTATGAAGACCAATATGCCTACTACCAAATACTCCCTAACCGTTTGAAGAAATAGCCTCCCCTCAATTTTTGCCTGGCTTAAGCCTAGCAGCATATAGACGGCTACGGTTAGGAATAATGAGCCCACCACCACCGTGACCGGCCAAAAGTATAAAGATAAAGCTATCTCCCCCATCACCAGGCTAAAGATGAAGGAAGCGATGACAATTTCTTTCTCTAATTTTTGCTCAAGCGAAACGCTCCATAAGCCTTGGATAAATAAGGGGAAAGATATCAGCCCCACTCCGGCACAGGTTGCAGGAAGAGAGGTTTTTAAAGATAAAATTGCGTCATATGCAAGGAATGAAGTCACTAAACTGAGTACGAATCCAACTCCCCTAGCCGCCCGCAAGAGTGCGATTGTCCGGATAGCGGCAACCGTAAATATATTTGTGGTTAAACATAAAACGTAAATGCCCAAACCAAAAAAGATGACAATTGGCAGACGGGCAAAAACGCTTGTCGGGAGCAAAAACCAAAAAATCCCTACGCCAAGAGTAAACATGGTGGGAAGTACCAGGGTTAAGATTGTTGCATTTGCCCCCAGTCCCTCAAACAAAGACCAGATAAAAAGGCCTGTTGTTGCCAGTCCTAAAATTCCAATCGCCCAAAATCTATATGGACTCTCCAAAACCTGAATTCCAATAAATCCTAAGGAAAGGAGGAGCGATGTGATGATGAATCTTTTGCGCTTACTCATTTATGAAGACTGGATGCCTGCCATAATCCCATCGGGTACATCCAGATTGGCAAAAACTTTTTGAACATCCTCATTTTCGTTTAAGGTATCAAGAAAAGAAAGGGCTTTGGCGGCCTCTTTAGGATTGGTAACGGTCTGAAAAGTTTTGGGCTTCATATAAAGTTCGGTTGAGGTAACGGCAAATCCTAAATCCTCAAGTTTCTTTTTAATCTCGCCCAGTTTTTCGGGGGCGACATAAACTTCTATTCCGTCACCGGTTTCCTCCATGTCCTCCACTCCGGCATCAATCAGTTTTAACATTTGCTCCTCTGGGGTACCTTTTTTTGCCACCAGCATGAAGCCCTTATTTTCGAAATTAAATGAAACCGAGCCGGGACCCCCAAGGTGCCCCCCTACTCTTTCAAAAAGGTTTTTAATTTCCTGACCGGTGCGGTTCCTGTTATCTGTTGCTGCCACCACTATAACGGCGACGCCTGCTGGACCAAAGCCTTCATAGGTCGCCTCCTCCAGATTGGCAGCCGATGAGGAACCGGAAGACACTGCCCTTTCGACATTTTCTTTAGGCATATTGGCAACCCTGGCTTTATCGATGGCCACTCGGAGTTTGAAATTGCTGGTAGGATCCCCTCCCCCGCCGGTTTTGACGGCAATGGCAATTTCCTTGGCAAGCTTGGAAAAAATTGCCCCTCTTTGGGCATCTTTCAGCTCTTTTTGCCTGTGAATGGTGGCGTAATGAGAATGTCCTGACATGGTAGCAAGGGTATTATACAACGAAAATTGTCCCCGCAAAACGCAAAAAGCGCCTGTCGGTATCTGGTTTTTCAACCAAACGCCTCCAGGCGCTCATGCACTTTCAAGTCTGCAGTTGCAGTTTCGGATAGACACCGCAATCTGATTACTCGCAAAGCGAGTATCCGGCGAAGCTTGTAACTTCAGCCAGGTGTCAACGGCGGGCCAAAAAAGCAGGGCTTGAGCCCTGGGCCATTTAAACCCAAGGATGACTGCGAACTATCAAGCTCTGGCTTTTAGTTCCCCGTCGACCTTCCGGTTACTACCGGGAAATATTCGGTTGTTTTCTTACAAGAGCATCAGGACAAATCCCAACGCGCAGGTAACAAGAGAAAATCGGGCTCTTTCAACCTTTACGATGGCGATGACAAGCACCGAGAAAGCAAAGATGACAAGACCGATTACTCGCCGAATATGTTCTGGTTCCATGATTTCTCCTCAGGAAGGGAGGGACAGGATGAAGGCAACAATCGCGATGATGATAAGAACTGCGATTAAAGCGCCGTTGTAGCGGCGATTCAGTTCCTCCTCAAACTCTTTCCTCCTCATTGTTTCCTCCGGAACGCAATTACCTCAGCGAGCCGATAAAGGCCGAAAAGGTCAATTACCGCTCCTGCTGGCGATAGCGCCGCCACCAATCCACGCAAATGGCTTGTGGCCGGTGTTGAAGAAACAAGAATGAGGCCAAGAAAAAAGATGATGGTCCCAACAATGATGATAACTAAAGCGGCTTCGGTTCTTTGCATTGTCGCCTCCTTGCAGACTGTGAATGTGCGATGATTTCAGCCTCATTTCTGAGGTAAATAGAGTATAGCACAAACTTGGCAAAAGTCAACACTATAAGATACTTTCTGGACTCTTGGTCGTTCGGGACTTGACAAGCCCTTCGCCTTTTCTATACTCAATAACAGTTCTACATATGGACGCCGACCTTGCCCAAAAAGCTATCTCCGCGGCACTAGATGCCAATTGGAAGGAAGCAATCTCCCTTAATCAACAAATCCTTAAGGATGCCCCTACCGACATCGATGCCCTAAACCGTCTTTCCCGGGCCCTGGCGGAAACGGGAGATTTAAAAAAAGCCAAAAGGGTGGCCGAAAAAGTTTTAAAGCTTGACCCTTCCAACTCAATTGCCACTAAGGCTCTCGCCAGGTGGAAGGGACTCCGAAAAGTCGAAACGGCTAGTTCATCCCTAAGGCAGGCGGATGCTTTTTTGGAAGAACCCGGCAAAACCAAGATGCTTTGTCTTCTTCATCTTGGGGATGTAAGACTTATATCAAAACTTAATGCCGGAGACGAAGTCAAGCTTTCCCCGCATAGCCATAGAGTGTGCGTCCTCACTCAAGACGGGAGGTATATCGGCAGGCTACCCGATGATTTGGCCGCCCGGCTTAGGAAATTCATCTCCTTAGGAAATGAATATAAAATATTGGTCAAATCCATTGAGCCAGATGATGTCAAAATCTTTATAAGGGAGGTTAAAAGAGGCGAGAAAGTTTCGAATACCCCCTCCTTTCCTATTGAAAAGATTGACTATATCTCATTTACTCCACCTGAACTGGTCCATAAAAGGGAAGGGTCTTTTTCGGCTCAAGAAGAAGAAAGTTAAAATCGCTTGGCAAAGGCCTCTCCGAGAGTTATTTCCAAATCAAACTTGCCCTCAGGTGAGTCTCCGATTTCTTTGCAATCAAAAACTTCCCCTACCAGGCGGGTAAAACCCTTATCCTTGCCGCTTATTTTGCAATCGGAATTCTCTTTCTCCATTTTAGTTACGGCGGCGACTTTAGCACCCATTACCTCGATTGTTTCGCCTGTCTCCTGGGCAACTGGGTACTCTCCTGTTGCGTCTTTGATATTAACCCTTAGGCCCTTTTGAGAAACCTTTGCGTCGGCAAAAAGAATCAAGAGCTCCCTAGGTGTTTTTCCGGTAACCGTAAAACCCTCTTCCCCGTCAGTCAGTTTTGTCTTTTTTAGATAGCTGGTTTCGGAAAGGTTAATTTCTATTCTTTTCCCGGTTTTAACACCCAAACTAAATAGCCCAATCCTAATCCTATCCCCTATTCGCAGGTTGGTTTTATAAGGAAAAAAAACGGCCTTAGCTAGAGCCAGCACATCACCCGTGGCAAAACCGTAAGCCTTACTATCGGCCCAGGCAATAACGGGAAAATGGAAATTTTTAATAACAGTTTCTTTAAGAAGTTTTCCCGACAACTTTTCGTTCTCTCCCAATTTCCAAATGCTTTTCGCTTTCCATCTGCCCAGTTCCCGAGCAACCTCCAGTTCGGTATTGGCGGGCACAATAATATTGGTAATCTCCTCGGTCTCGGGGTCGAAGGCCGTGACGAGAATCTCCCCGCCAAGTGAAGGCTGAACCAAGACAACTTTTGCCTCGGCTCGCCAATACTTGGTGTTGAAGGCCACAAAGGCCAGCGCCAGAAGAAGGATAATCACTAAAGCTATCAGGCCAAAGCCCTTACTCTTTTTCCCTTTAGCCTTTAAACTGGCAAACCTCTTTCTTCTTTGGGCAGGACTCATCGTTTAATTTAGAATTTGGAATTAGATGGCCGCGTGGGATAGGCGTATGTTTTTAATTCTCTCGTTAATCTCGTCCTTGGGTCTACCCATGGATACAAAAATTGTTCGAATTATCCTGATTGCTCCCTCAAATTCGGGCTGAATTAATGTATTTACTTTTAATAGTTTGAGCTTCTCAAAATCTTCATCCTTATGTACCCTGGCAATCACTTTGGCCCGGGGGTTAAGGTTTTCGATATGGGCCACTATTTCTTCTTGGGCAAATTCATCGGGAATGGCAAGTATTACCGCTTTCGCCTCTCTTGCCCCGGCTGCCTCAATTACTTCTTTCTCGGTCGGATCTCCATAGATTGCCTGAATGCCTTTTGCTTTCAATCTACTGACAACCGACTGGTTATAATCAACCACTACAAAGGGAATTTTTGCTTCTCCCAGAGCCCTACCTACCCAACCACCCACTCTCCCGAATCCGCAGATAATTATGTGGTTTGAATATTGTTCTCTACCCTCAGGGGTAACCCTGTCCCCTCCCAAAATAATCTTTCTAAGAAAATCTACCTTGGAAGAGGCATTTCTTAGACTCTTCCATATGGGCGTAATACTTTTGAAAAGAAAGGGGGTGGCAATAAGAGTCAGAAGCGCGGTGGCAATCCCAATTGAAGCCGCTTCTTTGGGAAATACACCTAAGGCCATTCCCAGAGAAAAAAGTATAAAAGCAAATTCCCCGACCTGGGCCAAACCAAAACTGACTATGGTCGCCGTCCTTCCGTGATATCTAAAGGCTAAACTGATGATAAAGACGGTAACAAACTTCACCAGAAAGACAACAACTGCCAGAAGGATAATAAGACCAAAATTTGTCAGGATGATAGAAGGAGTTACCAAAAATCCCAAGCTTACAAAGAAAAGTGCTACAAAAATATCTCTAAGGGGCCGCATCTCCGCAAAAATAGCGTGATTTTCCTGCGATTCGGAGATAACCACTCCGGCCAAAAATGCACCTAAGGCAGGAGAAACTCCAAAATACGAAGTAAGTGCGGCTGTCCCTAAAGCCAAGGTGATGGAGGAAAGAACTAAAAGTTCCCGGGAGTTAATTGAGGCAATCTTGTGAATAAAATAGGGCGCTACCAGCCTACCTAAAATAAGGGTAAGGACAACCACGGATAAGGCCTTAAGAAGGGCCAGCCCTGAAACCAAGATTATTCCTCCCGAAGGATTGGCAAGGGCAGTCAGAAGAATCATCATCGGAATAACCGCCAAATCCTGCACGAGCGACCAGCCTATCATAATTTCCCCGTGCAGGGTGTCTTCTTCTCCCCTATCCAACAATATCTTGATAACTACCGCGGTTGAAGAAATTGAAAATCCGGCGGCCATAATGGCGGCGGCCAGACCGGAAAATCCGAAGCCCAAAAGCAGAAAATAGCTAATGGCGGTTACCGCCAGAATTTGAATGATTCCTCCGATGACGGCAACCTTAACAACCTTGGCCAGTTTTTTTAGGGAAAGTTCGATTCCTGTTGAAAAAAGAAGAAGTATCGCCCCAACCTCGGCCAACTTTTCAATTTGCCCTGTTTTAATCGGCAAAATCGAGCCGAAAACTACTCCGGCTAGAATATATCCAACCAGGGGCTGAATTTTTAGGAGTCTAACAATCAAGCCACCGGCTAAAGCGGCGAGTAGGACGAAAAATATTTCGTGGGCAAACCCTACCTCCATACATATTAAGTGTAGAGAGAAAACGAAGCTGTGTAAAGCAAATCCTGTGAAAAAGTGCAGGGTGGGTTAAAGCAGCAAAGTGTTTGCTGTCGGCGGCCCGACCCCCTGATGATTACACCGAATGAAAACTTCTAGATCCACTCGACCGGGATACAGACCTTATCCTTAAGGCTCTTCCAGAGCATCCGAAGGATCTGGCCTGACCCCTGAACCGGCTTGCTTGTTCTGACAGCCGTGCTGGCATCAGAGAAGGGCTTGGAAATCTTCTTTCCCAGCTCCTTTTCTTCTGCCCAATCGTGGACGGTAACTGCCCCAGCAAAAAGAAGAAACGCAGTTTCGCAGCCAGCGACGAACCAGAAAAACACGGCAAAGGCCAACTTGACCGTCCCTGCAGCGATGCCTGTTAGTACCAGAATACCGGCAATTGCCTGCAAGGTAAGAGTGGTGAAGACCCATGGGTAGGAAGGCCAGCCCATGATAAGCTCCTTCGTCCAAAACCACTCACCGGCCCTCCGCCAAGTCCGCCGCAAAGCTGAAAGTGTCCTTCCAAAATGCCTCTCGAGAAACCTTGCGACCCATCCTAGCGGAAAGCCAAGACCGGCAAGGCATAGAATAAAAAGCCTTGCAGCTATGCAGACTGCGGCCAAAAATGCGACCACCATGGCCAAGGCCACGACGACGAAGGCCACTGTGTCACGAAAAGCCCAGGAAGTCCAGACGAAAGCAGCCAGAGCCACGATCATCCAGGGCCTCAGGAACGTATTCCTAATCCTGTAGGCGAAGAAACCGGAGGGGATGGCAAGAAGCAAAATCTTCCTCACCCCGCAGGTGTCTTCCTTGGCCGGCACTTTCCAAGGTTCACTGGCAACTTCATCCCAAAACCAGAAGTAGATCCTCCCGATAAGCGAGTTCCTGGCAAGTTTTCTATTAAGGTGCATTCTACCCTCCTTGTGGTAGAGAAAGAAACGGGTCTACGGGCTAGATTTTAACCTATAATTTCTGGGGAGTCAACTTTGTTGTGGAGAAGACTTTTTAGTGTGTCTTCCAAATCCGAAGAAAGTTTGGATTTAAATACTACCCTATTCTTGGTTGCCGGGTGCTCAAATTCAATTTCGGAGGCGTGCAGGAAAAGCCTGGGGCACCATTTTCTATCATTTCTGGCTGTTTTTCTGCCTGCATAAAACTCATCCCCCACAACCGGATGTCCGAGGTATTTCAGGTGGATTCTAATCTGATGCGTCCGCCCGGTTTTCGGCTTTAGTTCTAAAAGCGTGAAATCCTGTCTCTCATTTTTAATTGTAAATTGTAAATTGCTAATTGTTTTATACTGCGTTTCGGCACTTCGCCCTCCCGGTAAAACCCCGAATCTATCGCGCCGCCATGGCAATCTTCCGACCGGCGCCTTTATTTCTCCTTCTTTTGGCTCAACTTTGCCGTGAACCAAGGCCGTGTAAGTTTTCTTAACTTCCCTATTTTTGAATTGAGCTTGTAATTTCTCAAACGCTTCTTTGGTTTTCGCAATCAGCAGTACTCCACTGGTTTCCTTGTCCAGTCGATGCACAATTCCAGATCGATATTCTCTACTTTTGGCAAGCGGATAGTCCATTTTTGAAAGCCAAGCCTGAAGCGTCGGCTGACCATTTGTAGTTGTGGCCTCGTTCACAATCCACCCGGCCGGTTTATCGATAACAAGAAGACTGTTATCTTGATAAATAATTTTGGGTTCCACTAGCTTATTTTTCTCTTTTTGCGGCACAGGAAGTGCAAAGCGTTGCTTCGGGATAAATAACCAACCTGTCGGTATCAATCATTCTCCCGCAGTCCTCACAAATTCCGTATTTGCCTATTCTAATCCTTGCCAGGGCTTTTCGGGTCTGGATAATCTTTATGGTCAGCACTTTTTTAATGGCTGAAGTTCTGGCGTGCCCAAATTGTTCGGCAGCATCAGCGTCGGGAGAAGCATTATCCAAAAGCCTACTTGGATCTTTAAAGGGGTCTTCTTCCTCAATTTCCTTTTTGTGCTTCCGCAAATCAGCCAGCCTTGCTTGTAAAAAACCGGCAACCGGTGCCAAAACATTCGCCGGAAATTTAACTGGGTGTTTTGTCTCCGCGACTCTATTTTTGATTTTTTTACTCATGTTTTTTGTCTTGCCAGATTAAATGTTAAAAGGAAAAGGATAAAGGCGCTAACTCCTGATAAGACTACCTCGTATTTGTTCACAAAGGATATCACAAAGGGAAAAGCTATAGCAAATAAGGCCCTTAGCAAAAAAAAGGCTCCGGCAACGGTGAGACCCGAAAAGCCGATTCTTCCCGAACGGTACCAGGAAAAGTTCTTGTAATGCTTATCGAAATAATAATAAAGTCCGATAAGTCCAACCGCTAAAACAAAGGCGAGAAAAGAGGCAACGGAGGAGGATTTTATTGAGTCGGCCAGAAATATCAAGGATAGCCAGGGCAAGAGTCCAAAGATGCTAGCCTCAAAACTTTCAAAAAACCTAAATTTAAACCTCAAAACCCCAAGACCAAGCCCAGTCAATATCCCAATAAAACCTGCCCAAAACCACCAAGGCGGGAAGCTCTTTAGAGATAAAATAAAGCCCAGGCTGGCCCCGGCAATAATATAGAAGGCCGTTGTAAAAACCTGGTAAGAGGGATAATCCTCCCGAAGCTTCTTCCAGAAAATAAAAAGAAAGGCGACTCCCCCAATTAGATTTGCCAGAATACTTGTCAGCATTAATCAAAGTATAAACCCGAATGCTCTTTCAGCAAAGCTTTTTGACTAAAACCCCATAATATGATACACTTGCCCGCCTTTACGGTTCTTTGACATATCTATTCAATCCCTAAAAGGAGGGAGAGATGAACAAGAAGTACAGGTCATTGACTATCACCGTTTTGGGTACCATCTCATCTTTGCTTTGGATCACGGTTATCTGGATTAACACACCCTTGCTAGGGGGCGTCGAAGGAGGAATTTTGAGCTTACCCGGCATTGTCATCGGCTTTCTGTTGGGGGTTCCCATCACTTTTTCTCTGGCAACCTTTCTTGTTGTTGGCTACAAGGCCTTCAGGGAAGCCGATTCGTTTTTTCTAGGCTTAGCCTCTTTCACAGGCGGTGTATATTATACCTTACTGATTCTCATCGCCTTCCAGGAGGGCTGGAGCGGACTCAACCTTGGTCTCCTTCTGTGGTGGGGAGGATTTATTATCTCCGTAGTATACGCCGCATTCGGATGGGCATACTGGTCTGATGAAAGAAGGGCCGAAAAGAAAGCACTTGAATCGTAATGGTCTGGGGCAACCGGACGAGGCTTCACCGCCTTGGTTTGGTTGCCCCTTTTTTCTTTTTAGATTGACTTTTCACAGGCAAAAATTATATGATTACTATCACCGTGTTAGAAACGCCTCACGCCATCGTGGGGGCGGCGATAGCAGCCAAAGTGGTGCATCCTGCCCTGGCGATACCACTTAGCCTTGCGAGCCACTTTGTGCTCGAGAAGGTTCCCCATTGGAATCCCCATTTAAATACCGAAACCGAAAAATACGGCCGTCCCACAAAGCAAACTACGATTATCGTTATAATTGATGCGGGCGTAGCTTTGGTTCTGGGTGGCTTTGTTGCCTATAGAGCGCTTCCCAATACTGCTCACGCTTTAACCATCCTCGCCTGCAGCCTAATCTCCGTTCTTCCCGATGTTGTCGAAGGGCCTTATTTTTTCTTGGGATTAAAAAGCGAAGTTATGAAGCGCTGGATACAGTTTCAAAAATCCATTCAGGTGGATACCGAGCCTATCCCTGGTCTTCTTACCCAATTGGCAGTCGTAATCACGGCTCTTTGGTGGATATTTTCATAATTTTTAATTCTTAATTTTTAATTTTTAATCAATTCTTCAATGTTTCATTGACTGAATGAAAATTAATTGTAAATTGAAAATTATCTAACTCGCTCTATATAATCTCCGGTTCTGGTGTCCACCTTTATCTTTTCGCCTTGTTTGATGAAAAGAGGAACTCTAAGTTTTAATCCGTTTTCCAAAACCGCGGGCTTAAAAATGTTTGTCGCGGAATTTCCTTTTACTCCCGGGTCGCATTCGGAAACAGCCAGAACTACATTGGGAGGAAGCTCGACCGATAAAGGCTTATCGTCCCAGAACAAAATATCCACCGGCTCCCCCTCCCTAAGATATTGGACGGACTCTCCAAGAATTTTCGAAGGAATCTCAACTTGTTCGTAACTTTTCGGGTCAATAAATACCAAATTTGAAGCGTCTTTGTAAAGATATTGGAGTTTTTTTCGACCGGTATTTACTTCATCAACCGCCACGTTTGAACTTAGGGAAATCTCCTCGATTCCTCCGGATTCCAAATTCCTGGCGCTGACTTTTACCACCGCCCCACCCCGTCCCATTTTTATCAAAGTATATTTTATTACCTGATACGGCTTGCCGTAGTGTAAAAAAGTAACTCCGTTTTTTAAATCCGTTGCGTTAATCATGAGGCTTGCGAATGACAAGCTTTGCTACAAATCGTAGTAAGTACATCCCCAGTCAAACCAGTTTCCACCACGCGGTTCTCCGCCTTCCTGGTTCATCCGGATTGCTGTTTCTAATTTTTCCAAAGCCGGGTCTGTCAGTGTACAAAGGTCAGCCTTAATTTCATAGCGAACATAATCATCTATATTGTCTGCGCGATAAGATATGGCCTTTTTAAGCAATTTGTCTCTTTCGGCCTGACCTTTTCCGGAAATATCGACGGCGTCCTCAATAAGAAATGGCGGAGCTCCAACAAGATTTTTTCTCCAATCATCAACATTCCACCCCTCCGCCGAGATAATCCAAGGGTGAAGTCCTCTTCTTAATTCCGCTACGTTTTCCATGTGAGTGCCGAGGAAAGGAGTCGAACCTTCATCCCGCTAAGCGGGACAGGTTTTTGAGACCTGCGCGTCTACCGTTCCGCCACCTCGGCTAATATTATCTAGTTAACAATCCTATTTTAATTTGCCTAATCGTCGATTTTCCTCGCCTGTCAAGCAGGCGAACTCGGACTTGCGTCCTCCGTTCCGTTCCGCCACCTCGGCGTAAGATAATATTTTACTCCCTAAGACCTTTTTCCTCAACTCCCCAGTAAATCCTATAACTTGACTTTTCAGGCTTCCTATGTTACATTATAGGCTGCTCATTAACAATCCGGTCTGACAATCATTATCGCCCAGCCTTTGGGGAGGACTCTGTCCCCGCCGAAGACGCCGAGGCTAAGTCCAAGGCGTACTTATAAGGAGAAAAGGCATGTTGTTCGGTACCGTTCTCTCTTTCTCAAAGGAAGGCAAGGGGCGGGCCCAGATAGGGTCCAGGATCTTCACGTTCAGTGTGGAAGGCTATCGACACCCGGTTGTCGATTCCCTTGGGGAAAAGCTCTTTTTTCCCCCGCTGCCTGCGGAGAAACCAGTTCTTTTGGTTAACCCGCGCCCGGGAACCCAGATTGTGGGCATTCCTGACAAGGTACATGACGAAAACCACATCTGGAACTGGTGCTTTGGAGAGGAGTTCGACGACGCAAAAGGGCAACTTCGGGAGCACCAAGCCATCGAGTCAGAACTTGAGGAAAATGGCTACCGCCTTTTCCGTCTCATCGAGAGGCTCAAGATCGCGGAGAACCGCAAAGGCAGGGTCGTCAGGGAAACCGTTTTCTGGCAAGGCCGAAACCTGGCCAATTGCCACTTTGCCCGCATCACAAACGATATCTCCAAGGGGGGCTATCAGTTTCAGATGCAGATGGACGGAGCCTGGAAGGACTGCGGTGATCCCGGGCGCCATCCCAAGCAAATCAATCCCGTTGGGATAGCAATCCCGAGCGAAGCCGTAATGGCCGCCGTCTGACCGGACCACGAGGTCTGAACTTATTAAGGAGAATCCTCTCCCCAACCGTTCAGACCTCGGTTTTCCAAAATTTTCATTTTTTTGAAGATTTCGGAGAACTTAAAGTAAAAAAGAACCTTAACATCAAGCTAGACAAAACCTGAAATAAGGAGGCAGTCTCATGTCCGCCCAAGGTCACGTCGAAAGACTTGCCGGTCTTTATCTGGCAAGGGTTGACTGGCTCGGCGCTGACGGTGGAAGCTGTGAAGCTTTCAAAAGGCTAGCGTCTGACGGAAACATCGAAGCACTTCCGTCTAAACTCAGGGTGACTTTTCTGTATTCGGATGGCCACAACTTCCGTATGGGAGCATTCGTTCCGGCCTGGGACTGGGATACGGCCGAACTGGCCTATCCCCCCGGAATCGGCGAACTCCTGGTTCTTGAAATCCATCAGTCCAAGAAAGAGGAAACGGTTCTCAATTTCGGAAGCCCTTGGGGATTCCACGAGCAATTTCTCAAGGTTGCCGACGAAATGGGGCAACATTCCCTTTATCGGCTACATGTTTTCACTACTCAGGGATGGCGCAATTCCGTTTGGATCGGACGTGACCTTTCTGACTTAACAGCCAAAGCACACATGCTCACAATGCTGTTCCCTGTTGGCAGGAATAGCTTCATCATCTTGGAGCGGGCCGTAAACGGAAAATGGGTCAGACAACCCCAACGCTTCTTCTATGAACTGAGGATGCTCGCTCCTAGGCCTTTCATCCCGCGGCCGGAGACCGCTTCGTGTCTAGCTTGACCGATACGAGGTCTGAACCTATTAAGGAGAATCCTCTCCCCAACCGTTCAGACCTCGGTTTTTCTTACCCTCTCCGCTTTCTCCAAAGCCAATCCCAACACTCTATCCTCGTACCAATCAGGGTTCTCAAAAGCAAATTTTATTAATCTCCTGACCTCTGTAAAATCTTTTATTTGGGGTGTCCAGGCCTCAGGCTTACCCTGCTCCCAGTTAACCCAGTTCTCAATAACATTCGTCTTTATCAAGACTTCGCCGCTATCGGGGCTTTCCTCTTCCAATAAACCAATTCCAATTAAATCGGCCATCCTGGCTGCATCAATATCCGCGGAAAAACCTTTTCCCGAGGCAACCGACGCGCTTATCTCCAGACCTCTTTTTGCCTTTTGGGCTATCCAGACAAGTTTTTCGTATCCTTTTTTCAACTCTTCCTCCGATACTTCCTCACGGCAAACATAAAAGCGATAAAGAGGAGAAAGCTTTAAAAGCCCATGCATATCTTTAGGAAAAGTGAGTTCCGGCCAGACTTTATTTTCCCCATTTCCTTCGGCTAGAGTCATTTGCTTTCACCCCCTCGTTTTGTTTCCCTTCCATAAAATTTAATTCTATCCCCTTTAAAGAAAAGGTTAATTGAACGCAAAGGCCCATTTCTATGTTTGGCTATATCCAAAACAATATTTTCCGGATTTTCCTCCTCTTCGCGCCATAAAAACATCACCACATCGGCATCCTGCTCAATTGAGCCGGATTCCCTTAGGTCGGCCAGCTGGGGACGCTTTTGCCCTCCCCGCTGCTCAACCGCCCGGGAAAGCTGAGAAATTGCCAGAACCGGAATTTTAAGCTCCCGGGCCAGATTTTTAAGCCCTTGAGATATTTCCGATACTTCCTGAACCCGATTTTCCAATCGTCTAGAGTGTGCAAGTTGCAGATAATCAACTACCAGAAGATCAATTCCAACTTCAACCTGAAGCCTGCGGGCTTTTGTTCTCATCTCCAGAATCGAAAGAGCCGGAGTGTCATCAATATAAAGCGGCGCCTCGGCCAACTCTCCCATGGCATTTGAAAGTTTGGTAAAGTCATCCTCATCCAGCTTCCCTGTTTTGAGTTTCCAGGCATCAATATCGGCCTGGGCCACCAAAAGCCTATCGACAAGTTCTTCCCTGCTCATCTCCAGGGAAAAAAATCCAACCGGTCTTTTATATTTAACCGCCAAATTGTGGGAAATATTAAGAGCCAGCGAGGTTTTGCCTATCCCCGGCCGGGATGCCAAAACAAGAAGGTTAGAGCGTTGCATTCCGGCCAAAGAATCATCCAAATCTTTAAATCCGGTCGGAATACCGCGCAGCCCCTCCCCTTGTTTGTGAAGTTCGTCAAGCCTATCGAATGACTCCGCCAGAGCTTCTTTAACCGCGGTAAAGGCTCCGAATATATGAGATTGTGTAAGAGAGAAAACCTCCGATTCCGCCCTATCAAGAAGTTCGTCGGCCGCCAAACTTTCGTCCATGGATAAATCTACAAGCCTGGAAGCCGCCGCCATAAGGGCCCTTTTGGTGGCCGATTCTTTAACTATTTTCCCGTAGTGCTCGACGTGGGCAGCGGTAGGAACTTTATTGGCAAGCTCGGCAAGATAAGAAGAGCCTCCAACTTGTTTTAATACCTTTTGTTTTTTTAATCTTTCGGCAACGGTTAATACATCAATCGGAACTCTCTCTTCGTAAAGAGAAATGCAGGCTTCATAAATACTTTTTCGCCTTTCGTCGTAAAAATCATCGGAATGCAAAAATTCCGCAACGGCGATAATTGCGTCTTTATCCAAAAGAAGTGCCCCCAGGCAAGATTCTTCGGCTTCGGCAGAATGAGGCGGTATTCGTACTTGTGCTGCCATTCTCTCCTCAAAAGAATAAACTATTTTTTCTCTAATACAACTACCTTTTGTTCCTCTCCCAACTCCTCTTTTTTGAGAGAAAGTTTGGGTAAATTTTCCACAGCCAGTCCGACTTCTTTGAGAAAATCTTCAACCGGAGCCAGTTTCGCAAAGTTGGCAGGATTTAGCCCCGAAGTTTGGTAGTGCATGGGAATTATTATGGAGGGCTCAATTGCCTGAACAACGGATACGGCTTTTCCGATACCAATGGTAAATTCTCCCCCGACCGGAATCATCAAAATATCAATATCCCCCAAATCCTCAACAAGTCCTTCAGAAAGTTCGTGCCCTAAATCTCCCAAATGAGCGATTCTTAATCCGTCAACCTCAAAAACATAAATTGTATTTTTTCCTCTCTCCTCTCCTTCTTTAGCATCGTGGTAGGAGTTAAAACCGAGAATGGAGATTCCCATTATTTCGTACTCTCCCGGTCCTTGGATAACCTTTTTTACATTTTTTACCAGACTAATCTGGTTATGATCGGCATGATTATGAGAAACCGTGACAATATCAGCCTCTACCGGAGAAAATTTAAGTCCTACCATTTTCGAATCAAATGGGTCGGTCACTATTGAGGCGGTTTTTCCCTTGATACGAAACGAGGAATGTCCTAGGAAAATTATATCCATGCCTTTAAGGCATGCTACCAAACTCCTCCTTCCTTGACAAGAGTAAAAAGAATACATATATTAACAAGGCTAACTTCCGATGAGAAAAGAACTGTTATTGGCAATTTTAGCTGGAGGAGCCTTGGGTCTTGTCATTGCCTTTGGCATCTGGAGGATAAACTCGGCTCTTTCTCCCAGCAAAAAGGGCGGTACTTCTACCGAAGAAGCAAATTCTAAATCTTCGTCTCTTATAACCATAGCCAAACCTTCGGATAATGATGTTATTACCCAATCTCCGGTTGAAATTTCAGGAATCACCAAACCCGGCGCTGTCGTGGTGGTCTCGGGGGAGGAAAATGATTATCTGACTTTGGCCGATAATAAGGGCTCTTTTTCTCAGGAAATTTCTCTGGTGGGTGGAACAAATCAGATAATTCTTACCTACTTTGATAAAGACAAAAACCCTATTGGGCAAACACTTACCTTAGTTTACTCTTCGGAGTTTGCCAAACTTATCAAACCCACCCAAGCACCGAGTGAAGAACAAGTTTCTTCGGATTCCGTAAGACAAAAGGTCCAGGAAAAAGTGGAGGCGGCACTTTCCTCCCCTACTTCTTATCTGGGTACCGTAACGGATATCGCTGAGGCAACCATACAACTTAAATCGGCAACCGGCGAAATTCAGCAGATTTCAACCTCCGAAAAACCAACTGTAATTAAAGAAGGTAAAACCCCCAAAGAGGTAAAACTTACGGATATCGCAATAGGAGATTTTATAATCGCGATGGGTTTTAGAAACGGAAACCATGTTTTATCCGCCAGGCGAATCTTAATTAGCTCTCCGCTTCCCCCGATTGCCCGCAGGGTAATCCTTGGAACAGTTAATAAACTAAGCAAAAAAGATATAACCCTCCTGCTTGCCTCCGGTAAAACCCAATTAATTTTGCCGGACGAGAACCTCTTGGTGTTTTCATTCGAGGAAGGCAAAAGCACAAAAATAAAATTTGCCAATATCGGGGAGGGTAAGCAAATTATCGCTATCGGAGAGCTTTCCAAGGACAACTTTGTGGCCAGAACCATTTTTATCATAAGTACCCCATAATTTGGTATGGCATCCTCCCCGCTTTGAAAAGCGGAGTTTCCCTCAAGGGAGGATGACATATCAGCGTTCAATTCATCCCTGCACGGTATGGTGCAGGGTCTTCTTGAATGCTGTTATAATACTTCTCGGTTGCCCGCAATTGCCCAAAGGGATACTATTAATTAATCTATGAAAAAAGGACCGGTAACACCAAAAGGTTTTAGAGACATCGAACCCGAACAGGCCAAAAAACGCCGCGATATAATAGGCAAAATTGAAGACGTTTTAGAAAAGTTTGGGTTTGTTCCTATTGAAACACCCACTTTAGAATTTGCCGAAACCCTGCTTGGAAAATACGGCGAGGAAGAAAAACTGATTTATCAATTTACGGACAGGGGCGGAAGAAACTTGGCTTTAAGATATGACCTCACAGTTCCGTTGGCTCGGTATGTAGCAAATAATCTGGGGGTTCTTAAGCGGAACGCTGTTGCGCAGCCTACATTCTCACGCTACCAAGTCGGACAAGTCTTTAGGGGCGAAAACCCTCAAAAGGGTCGCTACCGTGAATTTACCCAATTTGACTTCGACACGGTCGGTTCGTCCGATATAAAGGAAGACGCAAAAGTTATTGCCGCCGCCATTGAAGCTGTTCGAGCGATAGGATTAACCAATGCCCAAATGCTTATCAACGACCGCCGGCGCTTTAGTGATATACCGGCCGATGTAGTTAGAATATTCGACAAAATAGACAAAGTCGGCATTGGTGGAGTTATCGATGAACTTAAGACAAAGGAGTATTCTTTGAGCGATATAGAAAAATATAAATCCCTTATTTCCTTGGGTAAAGAAACAACCGAATTGAAAAAACTTTTCGATACCCTGGAAAATGAATTTAATCTCAAGAAGGATGTAGATTTTGTCTTTGCTCCGGCCCTAGCCCGCGGCCTCGATTATTATACCTCAACCATATTTGAGCTTAAGCCAAACACTGACACTAAGGAACTTTCCATAGGCGGCGGCGGAAGATACGACAATCTAATCGGCATGTTTGCCGGCCGGCCCATTCCCGCCGTTGGTTTTTCCTTCGGATTAGACAGAATTCTCGAACTTCTCTGATTCCTTCTGGTTTAGAATTGTAAATTGTAAATTATTAATTGATAATTGTATTGTGAATCCCTACCGTCTGCGCGCCTATATTTTACTTTTTACCACTTCCGTCATTTGGGGTATTGCCGGACCAATAATTAAATTCACTCTCGGCGGTATTTCCCCTCTCCTTTTCTTAACCTACAGATTCGGTCTTGCCTCCATCTTTGCCGTTCTACAGTTGACCTTAATAAGATTTAAGTTTCCAAAAGACCTCAAAACTCTCTTAACAATTTTTATCTACGCCTTCTTAACCTCAACGGTTTGTTTAGGCTTTCTCTTTTTAGGACTTGAAAAAACAACGGTTCTTGATATGGAACTTATAAGCCTTATCGGCCCTTTACTTATTGTTCTTACCGGAGTGGTCTTTTTAAACGAACGGGTCACCTTACGGGAAAAAATCGGAATCTCTATCGCCCTTCTGGGTACTCTTCTGACAATCATCGAACCTGTAATTAAAGACGGCGGAGCCGGTAGAATTTCCGGAAATATTCTAATAGTTCTTTACCTAATCGCCAATGCTTTTTCGGCTTTATTTCTTAAAAAACTTCTCCGGGAAAATTATTCGGCTTTGGCTCTGACCAACCTCTCCTTTATCGTCGGTTTTGTCACTCTCACCCCGCTGGCTTATATTCTGGTCGGTCCTAAGGCTATGCTAACCTCAATTACAAACCTTAGTCTTCCCTATCATCTCGGTGTTATCTTTATGGCTTTTATTTCCGGAACGCTGGCCTACACACTGGGTAATAAAGGACAAAAAACAATCGAAATAGGAGAGGCAGCGCTTTTTTCCTATCTTACTCCCATCTTTGCCGCCCCCCTGGCCGTTTTTTGGCTTAAAGAGAAAATTACGCCCATTTTTGTAATTGGAGCTATCGTCATCGTCTTGGGCGTAATAATTGCCGAATACAAGAAGAAACTAATAGCCTAAAACTAATCCGCTTTGAGATTTGAGTTTAATTTGATAAGCGGAGCTTGCCACTTCGCTCCGCTGCGTGGTAAAATACGCTCTATGAAAGCTCAAATCCATCCCAAATGGTATCCGGAAACCAAAGTAACTTGTGCCTGCGGTAATACTTTTACTCTTGGCTCAACCGTTCCCGAAATTAAAGTCGACGTCTGTTCCAATTGCCACCCTTTTTATACGGGACAGATGAAATATGTTGACACGGCCGGGCGGGTTGAAGCTTTTAAGGCAAGACGGGCCGGGGCCAAAGCGAAAGTTGTTTCAAAAACGGAAAAGAGACATCTAAAGCACCTCAAGAAAATCCAGGAGGAAATGGAAAGACCGGATACACTCGCTCAGCTTCGCAAGCAATCGTAAATTCCAATCAATCACTGAAACATTGAAAATTGAATGAAAATTGTAAATTGTAAATTGTAAATTATGTTACTTCAAACTCTTTATCTTGAAGTCCGTGCTGCAACCGGAGGCGATGAGGCCAAAATCTGGGCCAACGATTTAATGCGGATGTATATGCGCTTCGCCACCAAAAAAGGCTGGAGGCTATCCCCGGTCGATGAAACCGTTACCAAAATAACCGGTTTGGGAGTCTTTGATGCTCTTAAAAACGAATCCGGTGTTCATCGCGTTCAAAGAATACCGACCACCGAAAGGCACGGCCGAATCCATACCTCAACCGCGTCGGTGGTTGTTCTTCCGGAAATCAGAGAGTCCGATATCCAGGTTAACCCGGCCGATATCGACATTCAGTTTTTCCATTCTTCTTCCCAAGGCGGGCAAAATGTTCAAAAAGTCTCGACCGCGGTTCGCTTAACCCACAAGCCCACCGGGATTGTTGTTTCTTCGCAAAGGGAAAGGTTTCAGGAACAAAATCGCAAAATTGCCATGGATTTGCTTCGCGCCAAGCTTTTCGAAAAACAGGAAGAAGAAAAAATGCGGACAATCGCCGGATATCGCTCGGTTATCGGCAGAGGTATGCGCGCCGAAAAAATCCGCACCTATAATTTTTCGCAAAATCGAATAACCGATCATAGAATAAAAAAGTCTTGGGGCAATCTTGAGACTATAATTGATGGGGATCTAGATAAGGTAGTCGACTTAACAAAGAGTCTCAGTTAAAGCTTCTCCACCCTCCCGGCCAGCTGGACTACTGATCTAAATTTGAGCGCGTCTCTCCCCTTCGGATCCTGAGGTTTATCTCCTACGGTTAATTCAAGTATGTGGTTTTGCGTATCAAAGAAAATTTTCCGTAGGTAAGGGGTGTTAGGTAGCCCAGGTTCAAAAATCAGTGTCCTGAGCGAGTCGTCGGTAAAGTCACAGAAGGAAAGTCTCATTAAGGACGCCTCTTCTTCTGTTCTAAAATGAAGGTAAAAGGCTTTGCCATCTATTCTCTTGAAACAGAAACCTATCTCCCCCTCTACTGGTCCCACTGCCACCGTTTGTTTCTCAAAGCCCACTAAATAAAAAGCTTCCGGCATACTGAAATTTCTTTCTAAACCCTCGATTATTACTCCGCAGTCCAAAAGCTTACGGTAAAGACTAGTCTTTTCTTCTCTCTCAAATTTTTTTAGCTCAACGGGGATTACCGGGCCGCAGCCTTGAAAACTCTCCGCCGTAAAATATTCCTGTGAAGTATAGCGGCTATCGTTCTCTTCGGACATGCCTGAAATCTAACACTTTGAAGCCAGTTTGTCAATTTCATTCCGAAAATTCGGAGAGAGTTACGGAGAGCTTCAAGGTTTCACCGTCACGCCAGATTTCAAGTTCCACCTTATCCCCCAACTTTTTCTTGGAGATAATCTCGGCTAAAGTCGTTTTGTCGGAAAGCTCGGCCCCGTCCATTTTGACAATAATATCATCGGCTTTAACTCCTGCGCTCTGGGCCGGAGAGCCGTCAACCACTCTGACAACATAAGCCCCCTGGGGAACGTTATTCAATATTGCCGTTTGCTGGGAAATCATCTGGTATTCAACTCCCAAATACGGCTTTGAGGCAAACTTTCCGGTTGTCTTGAACTGGTTTAAGGCTTCCTTGACTACATTTATAGGAATGGCAAAACCAACGTTCTGAGCCCCCTGGGCAACCGCCACGTTTATTCCGATTACCTGGCCGGCCGAGTTTAATAAAGGGCCACCGGAATTGCCCGGATTAATGGCCGCGTCAGTCTGGATAACATTATCCAGCCGTTCCACATAACCTTCAAAAGCGCTACCCGCCGTTATTCCTCTACCTAAGCCCGATATGACTCCTGTTGTTACTGTGTGACGAAATTCTCCCAAGGCAGTTCCAATGGCAATTACGAACTGTCCGACCTTGAGATTCCCCGACTCCCCAAGCTCTACCGGCTTTAATCCCTTGGCCTCGATTTTAATAACCGCAATATCGTTTGAAGGGTCACGGCTAACCTGCTTTACTTCGTACTCTTTATCATCCTTTGTAATCACCCTGTACTTCGCTCCGTCGGTTGAAACAACATGCTTGTTGGTAACAATCAAGCCATCTTCCGAAACGACAAATCCGGTGCCGATATCCTGCGGGGTTCCGCCTTCGATTCTCTGGCTAAAACCTCCGAAGGGGCTAAACTGCAAAACTCTTCTTTGGGGAGTTTCCACCGATACTGTCACCACAGATGGAGAAACATCCTCGGCTACTTTTATAACGACCGACTCTTCCGTAAGGATTTTTTGGTCTATCCTAAAACCACTTCTGGGAAAGAGCTTATCAAGAGGCCTGATACCGAAAAGCCTATCGGCAATGGCACCACCCGTGATAGCCACTAAAATAACAAGGCCAATGGCTATTCCTATCAACAACTTTTTGAAGGTAATATTGCGCATTTTGATTGGGAACCGGTTACTGGATTACTGACTACTATTTACTCTCAAGAAGCTTAATTGCTTCTTGAAGCTGTTCATCTTCCGAAGTTTTCGGGTCGTCTTCTATTTTAACATCCGGCTCAAGCCCCTTCTCGTTAACCCAGTATCCCGAAGGGGTAAGCCATCTGGCAACTGTAATATGAATTCCTGCTCCATTATCCAGCTGGGCCGGCTCCTGGATGGTACCTTTACCAAAGCTTTTCTCTCCGACCAGTTTTATTTTTCGAATATCGCGCAAGGCTCCCGAAAGAATTTCCGAGGCCGAGGCGGAACCTTCGTTAATAAGAACCACGACCGGTATGTTAGTCAAAAGCCCCATTCTCTCAACTTTATATTCACTCTTCGACCCGTCTCCCCTCTCCTCAATAACCACCACCGAGTTGTTCTTAAGAAACTCCGAAGCAATATCTACCGCTCCCTGTAAATAGCCACCGGGGTTACTTCTAACATCCAGGACAACCGCCCTAACAGACTTCTTTTTCAATATTTCGCTGACCACCTTACTCCATTCCTTTTCTGTTTCTCCGCCGAATTTAAGCAATCTGATATGGGCGACGGATTCCTCTTCGCCGACATAAGAAAGGATAAGAGTCGGAATTTCCATCTTTTCCCTGACAAGTTCAACCACCATTGGCTTGGGAGAGGTGTCTCGCAGTAAAGTTAAAGTAACTTTTGTACCCGCTTTCCCGCGTATCATTTGAACCGCCTCGGGAAGTGAAACTCCCACCGTTCCCATTTCTATCTTTTTACCCTCATCTTTTATTCCGATAATAAAATCCCCGGGTTTAATCCCCGCCTTTTCTGCGGGAGAGCCGGGCAGAGGTGCAATTACCGCCAGTTGTGTCCCTTTAAAGCCAATCTGAATTCCTATCCCCTCGAAAGCTCCATTTAAATCTTCCTGAACTACTTTATTTTCCTCCGGGGGCAAGAAAACCGTATAAGGGTCCCCAATTGCCGAAACCATTCCGCTAATTGCCCCGTAAACCATTTTCCCGGGATTTAGGTTCGTCTTGTCAAAGTATTTGGAGGAAAGCATGTCCCAAACTCTCCAGAAAAGAGAAAACTCAATATGACTTTTGTCCGGTGGGGCTTCTCGGGTGATTGTAACTGTCGGAAACTTTTTAAGAGAGGCCTTGAAACCCGAAGCTCCGAGAAAGTAACCGCCTCCAAAAAGAATTATTGAGGTCAAAATTATTAAAAGAATTCTTCTTATTTTTGGAAGGTTAATTTTGGGCATAAAAAAAGTTGGCATCTTTTTGCTATTGTAAATGATTAAATACTTCCTGTGAAGGGAAGAAGTCCTAAGTGGCGCGCTCTTTTAATGGCCACCCCCAAGCGTCTCTGGTGCTTGGCGCAAACCCCACTGCGGGATTTGGGAATAATCTTAGCTCTATCCGTAATAAATTTCGCCAAATCAGAGTAGTTTTTATAGTCAGGGACTGACTTTTGTTTGCAAAAAGGACAATTGGTCCTAACCGGTTTTAACCTGGCTGCTGATGATTTTCTCCTTTGGGGCTTTTTTGCCGGCATATATAATTTGCGGATTACCGCCTAGAAGGGAATCTCCTCATCCTCCTTATCCTTGGAGTCTTTGGTGGAAGGGACTTCTTTCTTGGCCTTTTTCTTTCCTTTTTCTTCTTTTGTCTTTTTTTCTTCCTTTTTCTCGGCCGGAGGTTCGGCGGGCGCCTCTACCGCAGGCTCGTGGGGGGCCTCAACGGCTGCCTCCGGAATATCAAATTCATCCGTGGGGGCTACCCCTTCGCGTCTGGAATCCAAAATTATCATATCGGAAATTACTATCTCTGTTGTTGTTCTTTGGTTTCCGTCCTGGCCGGTCCAACTTCGAGTCTGGAGCCGTCCTTCCACATAAACTTTCCTACCTTTGGTTAAAAGCTGGGAACAAATTTCGGCAAGTTTATTCCAGGATACAATTCTGTGAAATTCCGCGTCTTCCTTCTTTTCTCCACTCTCGGTGGTCCATTGTCGGTTAGTGGCTACACCAAAGGTACAAACCGCTGTTCCTTGGGGGGTGTATCTTAATTCCGGGTCTCGGGTTAAATTTCCGATGAGAACGACTTTGTTTAAACTCCTAGCCATAGCCTATGTAATTTCTAATTTCTAATCAACAGGTACCTGATTATAGCATCTTCGGTTTTTATTTTCTCCGCAAGCTTTTTGGCAGAATCGGGGGTCATCTCCAGAGGAAAAAGCACAAATATTCCGGTCTTGGATTTTCCGATTCGACTGGCCAACTCCTTCTCTCCCCAATCGATAACTGTTCCTACCTTACCTTTCAATAAATCAATTGTCTTTTCTATAGCTTCTCTAACGGATTTTTTCTTGGCGGCCGTGGCTTTCCCGTCCAAGATTATTGTCAGCTCATACTTTCGCATAGTCTGAAAGTATAGCATTTGAAAATACCCCCTTCAATTGCTAAAATCACGCCATGGAAAACGATAGATATAAAGGCCTACCCCCCTTAACTTCTTCAGAATTTTGGAGGAAAGTTGCCGAACACATGGCGACACAATTTACACCCAATACGCCCGAAGTCAAAAACTTTTTTGTGGCCGCTAACGCTTTAGACGAAGGAGACATCGAAAAAGCCGAGCGGATACTTGGCACTAAACTCCAACCTTAACCTATAATTCGAAAGCGGCTGTTGGTGTGATATAATCCCAGATGAAATTGCCGCTGCCGCAATTTCAGCACATTCAAAGCCGAACCAAGTAGCGCCTAAGCGTGGCGATGAGCGCCATGCAAAGGCCGGGGATGAACCCCAGGAGAAAACCATGGACGCGAGATTTGCCTTATATTGGACAGGTGTGGCTCTGTGCATCTGTACGCTCGCCGCCGTATGCATCTTCCTTACAGTCAACCTCCGAAGGTGGAAGATGTGGGACCGCACCCAGTTTTGGTTCACGTTCCGAAGCTGGCCGACAAGCGATAAACGGCTCATGGAGCTGCAAAATAACCAGTACGTCCTAGAAAAGCTCCGCTCATACGCCCTGGCTTTGCACAACGCCAACGAACTTCAGGCCCAAGTGCTTGACACAATTAAGCGTGGGGGGCTGAAGTACAAGGAAGCCATCAAACAAATGGCCAATGCAGAGCGTGAGCAGAAACGCCGGCTTGGCAGATTCAACAGGGCGCGGACAATAGCAAAGCAATGCGGCTTCGATGTCCCGGCCTACTTCCATAACTACCTGCCAAAGGTGACAAAGGAGCAGGATAGGCCCAGGGCTATCGGCGTCTCAGGGGGCTAACGGCATGACAATGGGGTTGCAGGCGGCAGCAAACACTTTTTCTAAGCCAGGATGAGCCTGGTAAGAAAAGAGTTTACTGCAACCCCGCTTTACCTTTACGTGCCAATCTTAAATTCGACAACATCTCCGTCTTTGACAACGTAATCTCTTCCCTCCAAACGAACTTTGCCTTTTTCTTTGGCCTCTTTCCACTCACCCAATGCTAAAAGTTCATCCACGTTTATTACTTCCGCTTTGATGAAGTTTTTAGCAAAATCGGTGTGAACCTCACCGGCGGCATCCAAGGCAGTTTTCCCCTCTTTCAAACTCCAGGCGTGAACCTCTTTTCCCCCTTTAATCGTATAAAAAGTAATAAGCCCCAAAAGTACGTAAGCTTTTTTAATTACCTGCTCCAGACCCGATTCTTTGACTCCCGACTCTTGCAGATACTGTCTTCTTTCATTTGATTCCAAATCTATAAGCTCCTCTTCAAGTTTCGCTGAAACTATAACTACCTCTCCCCCAAATTTCTGTTTAACCGTATCGATGAATCGATTCATCGATACATCCGTTATTTTCTGCTCGTCTGAATTCAGGACAAAAATTGTTGGCCTTTTCTCTATTCCCCCAAGCTCAAGTTCCAAATTTACAATTTCGATATCCTCCAGCGCCTGCGCCTCCGTTCCTGGCTCGTGGGAAGGGTGCGGGTGAGAAACAGCGGGGTCGGAAAAGGCCCTAACTACATGAACAATTGCATTAACCTCTCGGATTTTTCCCAGAAACTGATTCCCCAATCCTTCTCCTTTGTGGGCACCTTTTACAAGACCGGCAATGTCGATGAAGGTGACTGTAGCGGGAACGGTTGTTTCGGGTTTAATCAACTGGGAAAGCTTTTCCAAATCGGAATCAGGAACGGCAACCACCGCTTCGTGAGGGTCAATTGTAGTAAAAGGTCTAGGAGCCGTTTCCGCCAAACGGCGAGCCGCGAGTGCATTAAACAATGTACTCTTGCCGGCATTAGGAAGGCCAACAATCCCAACGGATAAACTCATACTTGAGATTATACTGCATCCCTGCTTAGATATTTACATGACCAAATACCAGGAATATGCGGAGCGGATGCTTGAAACGAATAAAGAACTTTTTGACAAATTCAAGGAAGTGCACGACAGATACGCTTTAGACGAAGAAGGGTGTCAAGAGGAGTTTAATCAAATTGGAGGAAAAGTGATGCTTGTGGTAAAAGAGTGGGAGGGTAAACTTTGCCGCCAGTCCGAAAAAGCAGGCTATTCAAGCTATACCACTTCCCTGGCCGAAAAGTTCCAAGCCGAAGTTAAAAAAACATTTCCTTCAATCGACCACGTCGGGTTGATTATTAATCCCGACAAGAATAAAAATAGTACCTTCAATATCAAGAAAATTACTCTCTCCTAAATAAGGCATTTATTCCGGCCTCTGATCAACCAAACCGCCGAAATAGACTGCTCGGTAAATGGTTCTCTTCCCCTCTTTAATAAGCTCATCCCCGGAAAACTTTTCCACATCGGAGCTTGAACAATCATTATGATAAGTTAGAGACCCCTCGCGGTACACGGATGGACCTCGAAACGGACGGGCCCTGGGCATCCGCTTCAGAGCAGCTTGAAGAAACCTATAGACTCTTTCAATATCAGTAACTGTTTCGCTAACACCGCCCCAGTAAGCCATAAACCATGCGGGTTTTCCTTCAAGGGAAATTACTGTTCTTCCGCCAAAAGGCTCCCCGCCAAAGTAGTTATCATGAAACCTCCACGGTCCGCATTCATAGGTAATGCTGGTGGAGCCGTCGGACTCTTTAACTTTATATACCCCGCCTTCGGCGGCATAACCTACCTTATTGGCTTCCAAAATAAAATCGATAAGTCGTTCTGTCTTCATATTAAAAACTGGGGGGCCGAAGTCGTCGAACGATAACTTCGGCCACCCAAGCCTTTTAGTACTCCTCCCACCAGTAGTGCCAACCCACGGCTATCTTTTTGCCGAGATCCCGAAAAAAGAGGACCAGGCTTTGATGGGTTGGGCCGTGAGAGCCGTGAGCCCTCAAGAGATAGAGCCAGATGATAAGGGTTACTGTCAGATCGCCGGGCTCGGGCAGGACCGCTACTTTGACATTCGGTCCTCCAAAGACAATCAGCTGGCGCGTCATTGTGTTAACAAGAACGCCTTTTGCCCGCCGGTCGGGCGGCCTTTCTCTAAAAACAATGGCCGGATGCTCCAATTCAATTTCGACATTAAGCGAGTTTGGACCTCGCTTGATAACCTTTGCCCTACCCGCATCGCGCAGATAGCCCGGGATACCCAGCTCCAACTCGGGAAAATCCCAGCGAAAAACACCCCCCGAAAGACGTATCCTTTCCATCACAGCCTCCTTTTGGGCTACGGTTGGGTCTAAAAGAGCTGTCCAAAGTTTGGACTGGAAGATAATACCAGAATCGGGCTAATTATTCAAATTACTATGGGAGAATGACAGGAAATTTAGAACCAGAGTCCTTTCTTCGTTGCTTCGTCTTCAAATTTCCTGTATTCCTTATAGGCATCGCCTAATCCGGCCAGATTGGCATCAATCATTACCCGTATATTGGCAAAAACCTTGTCCTCCCAAATTCGCCTTGCCCGTTCAATATTCTCGGCGCTATCCCACTCGATAGCCGATAAATCTCCTTTTGCCCTTTCAAGTAAACTCCGTACTGTTCTTGGCGTTACCTTTTGCTCCAACTCCCAGTCTATCCTTCTTAGTATTTCCTCCTTTTGAAGCGGCGCTTTTTGGGGACTTTTGGATTCTAAAAGAAGTGAGGCCGCATTAAACGGACCGACATCATCATTATAAATCAGATTAAGCACCTGGCCGGCTCTCACTTTTTTCTCGTCAAATCCTGGCAAGACTTTAAGATGTTCGCCGAGAAGTCTGGCTGCTCTGGAGGGAACTCCATAAGACCAATCTTTTAATTCATCTGCCTCGGTTTTTTCGTGGGATTCTGCCATTGTCAAATTCCTACCAGCTCATCATAACCGAAAACAATTTTATCTGCACCTTTGAGAGAGGCAGCGTGTTTTTTATCTCTGGCAAGAACAGCAACTTTCATCCCTGCTTGATGGGCCGCCTCGATTCCGGAGGCGGCATCTTCAATGACTAAACATTCGTCAGGCTCAACCGACAGTTTTTCGGCAGTTACCAGGAAAAGGTCAGGGTCGGGCTTTTTATGCTCTACCTCCTCCCCCGTTGTAACCACATCGAAAAAATTATCGAGTTTAAGCTTTTCGAAAACCTCACCAACAATCCACCAACCGTTTGAGGTAGCCAGCGCCGTTTTTATTCCGTTTTCGCGAAGACTTTTGACAAAATCCTCAAAACCTTCTTTCAAAGTTACCTTATCAAGTTGTTTTAGATATTCCTCTTGCGTTTCGTGGGCTAACCGCTCGAGTGTTTTTTTGGTTTTAATTTTATATTTCTTCAGAAGAAACGGCCAGTTTTCTTTTACTCCGATTCCGCCAATTTGCGGGTAAGCGGTGTTAACTTTAGCTCCTAAACTTTCAAGAACTTTTTTAAAAGAAGCTCCATATTCATCTTCGTTGTCCAAAACCGTTCCGTCTAAATCAAAAATGACAGCGGAAATGTTCATTTGGGCTTTATTTTCGGACCTTTTGATGTATCCTCAACGATAAACCCTTTCGCCTCTAAATCTCTTCTGATTTTATCGGCTCCTTCGAATTTACCTTCTGTTCTTAACTTCTCTCTTTCATCAACAAGTTTTTGTATATTGTCTGATGCTTGATACTTACTACTTGATACTTCTCTTAAGCCCAATCCCAGCACTTCATCGAACGAAAGCGCCAAATCGTATTTATCGGGCGAGGGAATATTGCTCTTGAGCATTTCCCAAAAAGTAGCCAAGGCTTTGGAGGTATTCATATCGTCGTTGACCGCCGAAACAAAATCGCCTCTGAATTTTTCTATCTTGGCATTTTTCTCCATCGAAAGAACGCTTCTTTGCGTTTGCTCTCTGGCCGCCGAAATTTGAGAGCACAATTTTTCCAGAGAAGTCTGAGCTCCCCCTAAACTCTCCCAGGTGAAATTTAACGGGTCGCGATAGTTCGCGGTCAGGAACAGATAGCGAAGCGCCATTGGGTTAAATCCTTTTTTAACCACATCATCTACAGTGTAGGTATTTCCCAAACTTTTGGCCATCTTTTGCCCATCTATTTGCAGGAATTCGTGATGAAGCCAAAAACGGACCGGGTCTTTTCCCGTCGCCCCCCTACTCTGGGCAATTTCATTATTATGGTGGATTTGAACATGGTCCACTCCTCCCGTATGAATATCGATGGTTCGACACTGCTCACCATTGACCTTGAGCTTGCCGAACGGGTCAAAAGCCTCTCCCAAATATTTCATGCTCATGGCGGAACACTCGATATGCCAACCCGGAAAACCCACCCCCCAAGGGCTCTCCCACTCCATTTGGCGCCTGGGCAACCCTGAGCCTGTCGAAGGGCTAAACTTCCATAAGGCAAAATCGGTCGGGTTTTTCTTTCCGGCCGCATCCACCCTTGCACCCGCCTTTATCCCCTCCTTGCCTCCGCCTAAAACTCCGTAATTGGGAAGGCGCGAGGTATCAAAATAAATTCCGTCTTCGGTTTTATAGGTAAAACCATTTTTCTCAAGCTTATTAATAAGTTCTATCTGCTCCTTTATATGGTCTGTTGCCTTGCAGGTAATATCCGGAGGGCGAATACCCAAGGCCTCCGTTGAGGTAAAAAACTGATTTTCAAAGAACTTGGCAATATCCCAAGCCGATTTCCCGGATTTCGCCGCTGCTCTTTCAATTTTATCCTCTCCGGTATCGGCATCCGATGTCAAATGTCCAACATCGGTAATATTCATCACATACTTAACATGATATCCATTAAGCTCCATGACGTTGCGCAAAATATCATCCCCGACATAGCGGCGCATGTGCCCGATATGTGCATAGTCATAAACTGTCGGGCCGCAAGCATAAATTCCGACATCGGGGGGAGCTATTGGCTCAAATTTTTCTTTTTCTCCGGTAAGAGTATTGGTTAAATAGATATCGGCCACAGCTATATTCTAACAAATTCGAAGCACGAAATCCGAAATCCGAAACTTTTGAATTTTGAATTTTGAAAATTTAAATTTGTTTGGAATTTCGATATGCATAACCCGCGTATAACGCGGTCGAATTTATCCAGAGGGAGGGAGGGGTTTCTCAACGTGCGTTCTTTGTCTTTCGGCTTGAGCCTTCGGTCCGAAACCAAAAAGTCTTCTGGAACGTTTTGTCGAAGGCTCAACTAAAGGCTTTTCTTCTTCCTTGCTGATTTCCCCAGCCTGTCTATCTTCCTGAACTTTGGCCAATTTTTTCTGTTTCTCTTGAACTAAAATATCTTGGAGCTCCTGCTCTAGGGCCGCAAGTTGTCTTTGTCCCTGCACCTTAATTTTCTCTACCTCCCCTGCCGGAACTTCCTGGGTGGGCCGGGTCTGTCCAACCGTTTGCGGCAATTCCCCTGTCTCCGTACTCGTAACTTGCCTCCCTGCCTGTTTCAAAACCTCCAATGGCTCTTGGGCAATTTGTTTCGCGACTTGCTTGGCAATATTTTTGGCCGATTTTGCCGTATCTCCTATAATTGTTCTCATAATTCTTTCCTTCCTTCAATCGCTTGTGTCAAAGTGGTCTCGTCCGCGTACTCCAAATCTGCCCCGGTCGGAATCCCCATCCCCAACCTGGTAATTTTGAGTTTTGGAGTTCTGGAATTTTTGAGTTTTTTGTTGATGTACATCGCCGTTGCCTCTCCTTCCATTGTAGGGTTTGTCGCAATTATTACCTCCTTGACCTTCGAAGCCCTAGCGGAGTGGGTTTTTACCCGATTTAATAAATCTTCTATGTATAACTCATCCGGCCCAATATTTTCCAGAGGAGAAATACATCCGTGTAGAACATGATAAAGACCCGTGTATTTCCCGGTCCTTTCAAACGCCAAAATATCCAAGGGTTGTTCAACCACCAAAATAGTACCGGTATCCCGGCTTCCGTCGCTACAAATTGGGCAAGGGTCCTCCTCCGAAACATTCCTGCATCTGGAACAAAGAACCGTCTCTTTTTTAAGCCGCGACAAAGCGGAAGCAAAACTTTCCAATTCCCTTTGGGGAATGTGCAGTAAATAAAAGGTCAATCTTTGGGCGGTTTTAGGCCCTATCCCCGGAAGTTTTTCGAAGGATTCAATAAGAGCGGCTATGGGTTTGGCAATCTTCACAGTTTACATTTTACCAAGAAGTCCCGAGAGTCCTCCACCCATCTCCAGCATTTTCTTGGCAGCTTCTTTCTGGACTTTCTTCATTGCCTCGTTAATAAGCTCAACCAATTCTTTCCTTTCTTCTCCGTCGATTTCTATGTAGGAGATTTTCTGATCGCCGGTGACGACCACTTTCATTCCGCCCCTTTCGGCGGATTCCTTTATTTTCTCAAGTTCTTTCTGCAAAGTCATGGCTTGAGAACGCATCTTTCTTAACTCGTTTAATTGTTGTAACTTGTCAAACATATTGTTATCTCAAAACTCAAATGTCAAAACTCAAAACTTTTTTAAGATTTAAGTTGTCGATTTGAGATTTGAGTTCTAAGCTTTGAGATTAATTCCCGAATATCTCTTCAGCAATCTTGATTATATCTTTATCCTCTCCCTCGGTCAAAACAGTTTTCCCGCCTGCATCGCTTTGCCCGCCAGAAACGCTATCTTTGCGGGCTGGCGAAGCATTGCGGGCAGGTTCTTTGGCCGGTGGTTCCGTAAGAGTACATACGACCCGAACGGGAGTACCTAAAACACTGGCCACTACATCCTCGAGAATTCTTCTGTGGTGCCCATCCTCCAACCTTTCTTTATGAAAACGGTAATATACCCCCAAAGTCAAAACTCCGCCTTCATAATTAACAGGCTTAGCTGCTCTTAAAAGTGCCTCTATTGAGGTATTTATCGGTTTTACCCTAGATAAAATGGTCCTCCAGACTTCCTCGGAAACCTCATTGAGTTTAGTCTGCGCCGGGATAGTCTGTTTCGGAGTGCCGGAAGTTTCTGCCCGACTAGGACCTTGCGACGCGGATATATCCTCAATTTTAATATTTGAATTTTGATTTTTGATATTGCCCTCGCACCACTTAATTATCGCAATCTCCACCGGAAGCTCCTCGATGATTGCGTTTCTTATCTCGTCCGCTCCCTTTGAGAAAAGACTGATGAGAGTCAAAAGCTCGTCTCGGTTTAGTTTTTCCAGATTATCTTTACCGATACCCACTTTTGCCAATAAACTTTCTCTAAATGATGCTATCATCTGCCCAAGAAGGTTCATCATTGCCCCACCCCTGCCGGAGATTCTTGCCACTTCTTCAAGAGCTTTCTTTGTATCTTTGGCGACAAGAAGGTTGATAATCTCCTGGGCATTTATGGCTTTGGTCTGGAAAAGATATTCTTCAACCGCTTCTTTATCCAGCTTTCTTCCTTCCGATACCAACTGCTCGAGCGTTTTTACCGCATCACGAAATGAACCGCTGGCTCCTCTGGCAATTGCCTGCAAGGACGCGTCAGGAATCTTTATCTTCTCCCCTTTGACAACTCTTGCCAAAGAGCGAACTATCTCCTCATCGGTTGCTTTCCTAAAAGGAATATTGGTAGTTCTTGAACGAACCGTTTCGATAAGTTTTTCGGGATTGGTGGTTGCCAAAACAAAAAATACATGTTCCGGAGGCTCCTCAAGAGTCTTAAGAAGGGCGTTGGACGCCTCTAGGGTGAGCATGTGCACTTCATCAATTATGTAAACTTTCTTCCTTGCCTTGGCCGGGGAAAGGTTGACTGCATCTCTAAGGCTTCTGACATCCTCTATTCCCCTATGGGAGGCGGCGTCCAGCTCAATAACATCAATGTTGCTACCTTTATTGATTGATATACACTGCTCGCATTTGTTACAGGGCTCGGTTTCCCTTGCTCCGCGAAGCCCTTCGGGTCTGAGCCTCAGGGTCGATGACTTTAGCGAAGTGGAGTCACAATTTAATATTTTGGCGATAATCCTTGCGGCTGAAGTTTTGCCTGTTCCTTTGGGACCCGAAAACAAAAAGGCTTGAGGCATTTTGCCGGATTTTACAATTCGACTAAGGCTCTCCCGCACCTCAGCGATATCCAATTCATCAACTTTTTGTGGCCGATATTTACGGTAAAAAGTCATAATAAGCCGAATAACTTATTCGTGATGTTCTCCCATTAGGTGTAAAGCAGAATGGATAGCCAACTCAACTACCGCTTCATCAATAAGCTGTCCTTTTTCCTTTGCCTCCTCGACCACACCGGGATAACAAATTATTATCTCTCCCAAATGTACTGTTCCATCCGGCGGGTATACAAATTTTCCCTTTATTTCCTCCGGTGTAAAAGCTAAAACATTGTGAGCCTTTTTGCCTTTCTCTTTCAAGTACTTTTTGGCAATTTCCAGCATCTTTTTTACCCCAACTATGGCAACAGAAACCTCGGCATCGGAAACTATTCCTTGTTCCAAAAAAAAATTCCGAAGAACCTTTTTTAATTTGGGAGTATTAACCGGGTAATTAGATTGTTTGTTAACATTAACCTTAATCATGAGTTAATTTTAACTTCACAATCTCTAAAACCCTTGTCCCGTCGGCCCGCCCCGCAACCTTCGCCATAGCAACACCCATTGTCTTTCCTATATCGGCTATTGTTTTTGCCCCGATCTGCGCTGTTGCCTCCTCGACAATTTTTCCGAGTTCTTCGTCGGAGATTTGCGCCGGCAAAAACTCCTGAAGAACCTCTAATTCTTTTTGCTCTTTGGCTGCCCGCTCTGGGGCACCTGCTTTTTGATAGGCTTCAATCGCCTCTTTTCTCTTTTTTGCCTCATGCCTTACAACCACCAGCTCTTCCTCCTCGGAAAGCTTATGTTGCTTGGCAATAAACTCATAATTGAAGGCGGATGAAAGAAGCCTAAACGTTGACAACCTAACTTCGTCTCTGTTTTTCAAGGCCTCCCCAATCCTTTTTGTCATTGTTTCCGATATCATTAATTTTTAATTAACACTATACCTCTCTGTCTGCTGCAACCTCTCCTAAAAAATGAACGTGCATATGAGAAACTACGGCAGCATTGCCTGCGTTATGAACAAGACGGAAAGATTTAGTACCTTTTTCCTTGGCAAGGCTTATCGCCACCTCTCTTATTTCAGACCAAATAGCCCCATCGCTCTCGGTGATATCTTTATAGTGCTTTTTGGGTACCAAAAGAAGATGAACGGGTGCTTTGGGATACTTATCTTTGAATATGATGAGTTGCTCCGTTTCTTTGACTATTTCGGCTGGGATTTCTCTTTTTATAATTTTGCAGAAGATGCAATCGTCCACTTCGGAATTAGTATAAACACTTCTCTATTTTCCGACAAGGCCCACAAAAAGGCCCCGACCTAAATTTTCATTTAAGCGCGGGGCCCAGCGCGGGTTTTGCGAATCCGCTTTAATCGTGAACCTCGACTCACTCCAACCCAAATTCTACGCACGGCCACGAGGCCAAAGACTACGGCTACGGCAATAAGTGGCAGCCGGACACAGAAAAACCCCGCAGTGTCCATATGCTAGCCCACTATTGCCGGTTGATTCTGGTATAACGGTAGGTAACCAGAATCAGAACCAGGTAGCAGAAAGCGATGGTGGCAAGAGCTCCGGGCATGTTTACCTCCTTATTCCGGTTCTGACCAATCGGTCAACTGAGACAGTTCGGGTCTTTTCTCCTCGGAAGCTTTAAGGGCAACATTCAAGAGCCAAAAAAACCCGACAATAGCCAAAATCCAAACGGTCTGTATTCCCGTTAGGGCAAGCATCTTTCTCCTCCTTTGGATAGAATTTGCAAAGGGCGACAACCAGGACTATATCTTACTCTATTATGGGGTAAAAATCAAAGTAAGGAAATTATTGTCTTGGCGATTTTTTCGGGATTATGTCTTAGGAAAGTCGTGGTGTCAACAAAGCTTCCCGGAATAACCCTGTAGCCTCTTTTTTGCCTTTTTCCGGTTAAATCGTTCTTAACCGGAGCGCAGCCGAATCTTTTGTACCAAGAGGAAATCTTTCTTTGAGAGCCGTTTATTTTCCTATTGACAACTACATAGTCTAAACAGTCTCCCGAATCGCAAAGATAATTCTGAATAACTCTGACAAAATCCGAGGCCTTAAAACCTTCCGTTTCTCCCCTTTTGGTCATAAGGTTAACTATATAGACAAGTTTGGCTTTTGATTTTTTGATTGCTCTAACCACTCCTTCAACAAGCACTGTCGGAACCAGGCTGGAATATAAATCCCCCGGGCCAATCACTATCAAATCCGCCTCTCGAAGTGCCTTGGCCGCTCCTCCAAAAACTTTTGCTTTCGGCATAAGATAAACCCTTTTTATCGGAGTTTTCGGTTTGATATTCCTCATATCGATATTGGCCTCTCCAAAAACCCTGGTTCCGTCCTTCAAAATTGCCACCAAGTTTGTTTTATCCAGTGTCACAGGATAAATTTTTCCGGATGCATTTAGGATTCTGGCTGCCTCCGTAATCGCCCTATCCATACTTCCCGTAATCTGAACCAAGGCTGCGAGAAGAATGTTGCCCAAGGAATGTCCTGCCAGAGTTTTGCCGTTCTCAAAACGAAAATTAAAAACTTCTTCTAGTGTCTTGTGGGCGAACGGAAGGTCGGATAAGGCCAGTATGGCACGTCTGACATCTCCGGGAGGAAGAATTCCCAATTCCTTTCTGAGCCTGCCCGTGGAGCCTCCTGAATCACACATGGAAATAACGGCAGTGATATCCACCGGGTATTTTTTAAGCCCGCTCAGAACCTGGTAAGTCCCGGTTCCGCCTCCAACAACAACTATCCTTTTTCTTTTCACGGCCAGAGGATATTACACCTTTTTGGAAATTTCCTCAAATGTTAAGAGTTTTGTCTCTGGGGTATCCCGCCTCTTCCACTCAATCTTATCCCCTGTTTCCTCGGAAACAACAAGCCTAACCGGAATACCTATTAAATCAGCATCCGCAAATTTTTCACCGGCAGAGACATCCCTATCATCCCAAAGCACTTCAATCCCGGCATCTTGAAGTTTATGGTAGATTTCTTCAGTCTTGAGTTTTGACTTTTGAGTTTTAAGTTCAACCAGGTGAACATCAAATGGGGCCACTTGCGGATACCAAAGAATGCCTTTCTCGTCGTGCGATACCTCAACTAGGGCTCCCAAAACTCTCGTCGGGCCGATGCCGTAGCTTCCGAACCAAACAAGTTTTTTCTTCCCGTCCTTATCGGCGTAATAAACTCTCATCCTTTCCGCAAACCAGGTTCCCAGCGGGAAAATATTTCCAACCTCAATGGTTTTTGCTTCGATAACTTTTCCCGATTTACACGAAGGACAACGGTCCCCATTTTGGCCTTGAAAAATCTCTTTGTTTTCTCCCCAATCACAGTTGTCGCAATAAAAAATTAAATCTTCCCCGCCTTCGGCCAAAACCTGAAATTCATGCGTATGTCTGTCCGTAAACACTCCTCCCGATGCCTCCGTAATCCTAAAGCTAAAACCTAGACGGACAAAAATTTTGGAGTATGCATCTTTAACTTTTTCGTAATAGTCCAGCAAATCTTTTTCCGTTGTATGAGCGGAATATAAATCTTTCATCAAAAACTCTCTTCCTCTTAATATCCCACTTCTTGGTCGCGCCTCGTCTCTGAATTTTGTCGAAAAATGATACACATAAACCGGCAAATCGCTGTAACTTTTAATGTTTTTTCTAAGAAGGTCCATGACCACTTCCTCATGGGTAAAAGCCAGGCCATAGTCCTTATCTTTCATCTTAAACTGATACATAATTTCTTTGGCTTTATCCCACCTGCCTGTTTCATACCAAATATTTTTAGGGTGAAGAAGCGGCATGAGCATTTCTTGAGCACCTATGGCATTCATCTCTTCGCGAATTATCTGATTTATCTTGGTGATAACCCGCCAACCCAAAGGAAGAAGTGTCCAGCTGCCGGCCATAAGTTGGTCAATAAATCCAGCTCGCACCAAAAGCTTGTGGTTAACGCTTTCGGCATCTTTCGGAGCTTCCCTTCTGGTTTTAGGAAAAAGTTTAGATTGCAACATTATTCCTTGGCTTATTTTAAAACAGATTCGACAAATTTAGAAACCGAACCGGCTTTGATGAGTCTCTGGGCATCCCTGGCTGTAATTGCCAAAAGAAGGATAAGAAGAATAATCATGCCAATCGTATGAATTGTCGCCTCGACTTTGGGAAGAATCTTTTTACCGATAAATCCTTCAATGGCGATAAAAACCAATCTGCCTCCGTCGAGAGCCGGAAAAGGAATTATGTTAAGAATCGCCAGATTTACGGAAAGTATTCCGATAAAGGTAATAAGCTCCATAATTCCGCTTTTGGCAGCCTCGGAAGTAATGGCAAAAATTCCAACCGGTCCTGCCAAATCTTTCGGCGCAACACCGGAGGCAAGGTCCTTAAACATAATGACAAAACCTTGCACCACCCTGCCTCCCCAAACAAGAGCTTCATTAAATCCGTAATAAATTCCTACAAACGGCCTTTGCCAATAGGGAGGAAAGTAAAGTTCAGTTTGGGTAATGATTACCCCCAAAGGCCCTTCATCTTTGGGAGGATTTTCTCTGGGAGTTAAGGAAAACTTTTTTTGACTTACTTTTCCTCCCTCGTTCCTCTCTATTTCAACATTCACTCTTTTACCCTTTTTCCCCTCAATAAGGGCGACGAACTGATCAATCGAAGAAACAGGCTCTTTATCAACCTTTCTGATGACATCTCCGACGATAAAACCCGAGGTCTGGGCTGGAGAGCCGGAAGCTATATCAACAACCTTTATGTCTTTTGTTTGCCTGGGAATTCCTGAAAAAGAATAAACAACCGCAAAAGCCACTATCCCCAAAAGAAAGTTCATGATAACCCCGGCAATTACAATTCCAACTCTTGCCTTTTTACTTTTATTTAAGAAGGCCTTTCTGGGATGTTCTATCCCTTCATCGGAAGATTCTCCATGAAGCCTGACAAAACCCCCAAATGGCAAAAGGTTTATGGAGTAAGTGGTCTCGCCTATCTTTTTTCCAAAAATTCTCGGCGGAAGGCCAAAACCAAATTCCTCCACCAAAACTCCTAAGCGCTTGGCAACAAGGTAATGTCCCAGTTCATGAACAAAGACTAAAAGCGAAAGCACAAACAAAAAAATAAGTATCGAATTAAGCATATTGACTTAAGTTAAATCTGGATAAGCTCTTGTTTTTTCCTTTCACCTAAAGCCTCGATTTTCCCTATAAAATCATCGGTTATTCCTTGGAGCTGTTTTTCCTGAGAGAATTTATCATCCTCGGAAATTTCCTTCTCCTCGAAAGATTTTTTGATATCGTGCATGGCATCGCCTCTTACCTGTCTTATCATCACTTTACCGTTTTCCAACTTGATAGAGAGAAGTTTTATATAGCTTTCTCTATCCTCGGTTGTAAGAGGAGGAAAAGTGATTCTGATAATCTCTCCGTCGATTACCGGGTTCATACCAACATTTGCGACTAAAATTCCCTGGCGTATTTCACCGATTATGGATTTATCCCAAGGATCAATAATTAATGTCTGCGTATCGGGAGCGGAAATGGTTGCTAATTCTTGGACTTTAAGCCTTTGTGCTCCTCCATAAACCGAAACCGTTAATCCTTCCACAAGAGCCGGAGTTGCTCTTCCTGTCCGGATTCCCCCAACATCGGAAGCAATCATGTCTAAAACCTGTTGCATTTTGGAAGAAACCGAAGCTGGATCCATTACTTACCTAATTCTATACGAAAAATGCGCCCGATGCGAATATTCTCCCCTGTTTTGGCAATAACCTCCTTAACCAAATCACCAACCGTCTTTGTGGGGTCTTTAATAAATTCTTGCTTACTCAAGTCATCAGTGTCCTTTGCTTCCATTGAAGCAACCTGCAGGGCCAAATTGTGGGCAAGCTCCCTGAAAAGCTCATTTCTGGCCACAAAATCAGTCTCGCACAGAAGTTCGACCAATGAAGCGACTTTTCCCGAATGGTGAATGTAGGTTTCGATAACTCCTTGCGAAGTTTCTCTTCCTTCCCTCTTGGCGGCTTTTTCGAAACCCTCTTTTCTTAAAATTTCGAAGGCTTTCTTTTCTGACCCGACTTCTTCCAGAACTTGTTTAACCCTAACCACCGGCGCACCGGTCTGGTTTTTGAGTTTTCTAATCAGGTCTATGGAAATCTTGCCCATACTATTGGCTACTTTCTATTTTCTTAATCTTTTTCTTACCTTCCAATATCGCTTTCTTTACTAAGTCTAATACATATAAAAGAGCCTTTGAAGCATCATCATTCATAGGAATGGGGTAATCGATGACTGTTGGGTCGGAATTTGAATCAACTATCCCTATCGTCTCAACCTTTGCCTTAATTGCCTCTTTAACGGCCCCGGATTCTTTGTGTGTGTCGACGATAAAAAGAATGTCGGGAAGAGTCTCCAGGCTTAAAATTCCGCTTAAAAATCTTTCCATTCTGGCAATATCTCTTTCAATGAGAAGTCTTTCTCTTTTGGTATATTTGGCAAACTCGCCGGCTGCCATTTTAGTCTTCTGTTCGGCAAGTTTTTTTACAGATTTTCTTATTTGCTCAAAATTGGTCAGGGTACCGCCCAGCCAGCGCTCGGAAACATAGGGGCAACCGGTTTCTTGACCAATTTCGATAATCTTCTCCTTGGCCTGCTTTTTACTCCCCAAAAGAAGAATAACCTTCCCTTCAGAAGCCGCTTTTTTTAGCTCTTCCAAAGCCTCCTCAATCACCGGCTTTGTCTTTGTTAGGTCAAAAACATGAATTCCTTCTTCGACCCCATAAAGATAAGGGGCCATTTTTGGATTCCAACGCCGGGCCTGGTGCCCGAAATGGGCACCCGTCTCTAGAAGTTTTTCCAACGATACTTTGTAGGACATTAGAAATTGATGCCTGCCCGCAGACGCTAAAGCGTCAGCTTTTGCAGGCGGGTCTCCTTAACCCGCCATCGGTCGGAAGAATCCAGGAGACTTGACCGATGTGTGTGGCCGTATTATACGGCAACTTTCAACAATTAACAATCAACTACTCCAGTTTTGCTAACGACTCCTTGTTGATTTTGATATTCTCATCGGCGGATTTTCCTGCGGCCTCGGCCAAATAAATTGCTGTTTTGGCATCCGAAATTGCGTTTTTATTGCCCCTCTTTGCAACATCCCTCGCCAGTTCCTCAACTAAATGTGCCAGCCTTTTTGTTTGCGTCGGGATCTCAATCGCCTTCAAAAGTGTCTTCTTAATTACAAGTTTGTCTTTGGACCTATACGCTTTCATCACCGCGTCGAAAGCTTTCATATCCTCATCGCTTAGCCTCAAAAGCTGAGCCCTGAGCGCTCTTGCCATCCCAATCGTCGCTAAATCGAACACCTCTCCCGACGTGAGGTTCATGACCATTTCTACCAAAGACGCCCCCATTGCACCGGCCAAGGCCGCAACCGCTCCACCGCCCGGGGTCGGAGCCTTCGAAGAAAGCTCCTCCAAAAAAGTCTTTATTGTCTTATCTGAAATCTTACTCATACAATCTTTTTTCTAAAATCTGTTCGGAGGAAAAGTCTTTTGCCTTAAATGTTTTCCTAACCGCCCGAACTAAAGCTTCAAGGGGAATCATTCCGTAGATTTCCGAACTTTTAACTTTAACACCCATTTTTTCAGCTAAGTCTTTTACCGCGTTATACGCGGCGTCAAAATTAGTCTTTTCATAATCAACCAGGTTCATCGAAACCTGTGCATAACCGCCTACTTTAAAACCTAAAGCCTTAACCCCGGGCAACCCTCCACTTTTTTCTCTTATACGACTTGCGATTTTTTTGGCCATTTCGATATCTTTAGTATCAAGATTTACGTTGAAAGCAACTAAATATTTTCTTGCACCAATTACAATAGCGCCCGCTGTCGGATGAAGTTTGGCCGGACCATAATCGGGTTTTCTGGCCGGATTATTAGCGATTTCCTCTTTAAGTACCTCGTACTCACCCTTTCTCACGTCCGCCAAATTAACTCTGTCTTTCTTTTTGGCTGCCGCTTCATATAAATAAACCGGTATTTTTAGCTCACTGGCAACCTTTTTTGCCAGTTCATTCGCTAAAACTATACATTCGTTGATACCAACGCCGGAAACCGGGACGAACGGAACCACATCGGTTGCCCCTATTCTTGGATGTTCCCCCTTATGTTTTCGCATATCGATAAATTTTGTCGCGATTTTAATCATTTCGTAGGCCGACTTCATTACATCCTTTGGAGCTCCGACTACGGTTATCAGCGAACGATTGTGGGATTTATCCCACTCAACACCCAAAACTCTTACGCCTTTTACTTTTTTGGCGGAGTTGGCAATTTTTTTAATTACCGAAATTCTTCGGCCTTCCGAAAAATTCGGCACGCACTCAACAAGTTTTTGCATGGCAAGAAGTATTATATTACAAAACGAGGCCGTTTTGCTTCAAAATAGTCAGAGAGTCTCTATAAACATCTTCTATGGATTGCGAGGCATCTACTACCCTCCAAATCCCAGAATACATTCGCTTAAGCTGCAAATAATTTCTTCTTACTTTCCTGTGGAACTCCAACTCTCTAATATCATATCTATCGGCATCTGGACATTTACCTTTTCTTGTCATTCCGATCTCCGGCAGTAAATCGTAATGAAGAACCAAGTCAGGTTTAAGGGCTTTGGTTGCGATAAGGCTAATTAACCAAATAATCGGCTTAGAGACTCCTTCCGCACCCTGATATGCATAAGTTGAATACCAATACCTGTCAAGGCCCACATTAAATCCTTCCTGAAGCCTGGGAATAACTATTCCTCTTACAAGATTAGCTCGGGCGGCGCTATAGCCAAAAAGTGATGCATAAGGATGAACTTCGTAACCGTGTCTTCCCTGAACAGCATCTCTTACTTTTTCTCCGAAGGTGGTTCCCCCAGGTTCTCTATGACATCCTCCCCGCTTTGAAAGCGGGGTTTCCCTCAAGGGAGGATAACATATCAGCGTTCAATTCATCCCTGCACCGTATGGTGCAGGGTTTTCTTGAATGCTGTTATAAAACTGCCAATCTGATAACTGTTCCCGAAGAAGGCTTTGTTGGGTTGACTTTCCAGAGCCCACTCCCCCTTCCAGAACCAAGAGTTTTCCTCTTTCTTTCATGGTCGTGGGTAAGAAAGCACTGCTTCGGGAATTATAAGCGGCGAGCTATCGGTTCTATATTCGGGGTGGTCAACAAAATAATATCTAATCCAGTGACCGATATCCTCTAGAAGGTGCTCTCTGCCATCCTGGTCAAAGGAAAAGTTAACTGTTCCGGAATCTATTCTGGCAATAGGAGGGTGTGACGGTTCACCAAGCTTTTGGTTGTACCATCTCTCAACCATTTCGCTGAGTTTGGTTAAATACTCTTCTCCCCACGGATACTGCAATAGTCCGCGTTCAAAGGGGCGCTCCCCCTCTCTTTTTCTTATTCTTTGCAAAAGAACATTTACCGGAGCTGTCACAACAATGAAAATATCAGGAAGAGGAACTTTCTTCTCTTTTCCAAGCGCTTGATACATACCCTGGTATAGTTCAAATTCATCTGTCCTCATCCATCCCATTTCGTAGTGTGTTCTGGCGTATATCCAGTCCATCTGTTTTGCGGGATCAACTACATAAGATGACTCTCTAAGGGTTCCCCTACCAACCGTTAGCGCAAGCTGTTCAATCTTGGAATGGAGGAAGAATAATTGCGACTTTAAGCTATGTCGAGGGGGATCTTTATAAAAATTTGCGAGGTGGGGGTTTTCGGGATATTCTTCCTGCAAATGCTTGACCGCCACCTGTCTCGCCTGCCAACCCTCAACGAGTGTCCTACTTAAAGTGGTCTTACCTGCCCCAATTGGGCCAAGTATCCCAATTAGGAAATGTCTTGGAATAGGTTCGCCTCTTTCTCGTTCTTCCATAAACTAGGTCCTTTCACGCCCTCTAGCAAATTCTCTTTTAACTTTTGGGTCGTCGGTTCGAAAAACGCGATTTTCAAAACTAGATTTTTTAGTCGCCTTCAAAAACCAATCCGCCTCCCCCTTTCTCAAATAGGAACCGTAGATATGAAAGCTGTCGCTGACATCGACGTACCTTCCAGTTTGTATATCTCTTCCGGAAATCCTTGAGATTTCTTGGGCGATTTTTCTCTGCAGCTCGGTTAGAGCAAACATGTTCATAAATGCCGCTTTTAGCCCGTCGCGGGAACGCCAGTGGGTATTCATTTCAAGAAAATACAGGCCATCGTTACTTTTTATAACTCTACACCAAACTCTTTGTAAGCACGGCGGTTCGTTATGTTTTTGATCAATAGGAGGCACCCAGGTAATTGCCTGTGCTCTTCTTGAATGAGGTGCCAATGCCAACTTTTGAACTAATGCTTCTATCTGGTCCACATTCGAAGGGAACTCTATCGTTCCTCTACCGGGCCAGTTCACTAAACGGTCGTGATAGCTATAACTCCAACCGCCTTCTTTAACCCAATCATCGTGAATTCCTTCCACTACTTCGCGTACATAAACCGCCAGATCGTCAAGTCCGCCGGGAAGATTCTTGTGGATCCTTGGTTCCTTGAAAGGATCGGTAACCACAATCATTACTGAAGCATCTTTGCTCTCTGGGTCTATCGGTTGGTCGTATTCCGTCGGAATACTGCTGCCGTATTCTAAAGTCGCAAGAACCGCGGTCTCCCAGGCTTCCGGAAGAGTATCTCCATAAACTAAAATCGTGGGAATTTCGTTAGACCTTAGTAACTCTTTCCCAACTACAAAAGCTTTCTTCTTAAACCTTTCTTCGCTAGTTTGTTCAACCGACATTTAAAAACTTTCTCAGTGGTTTTAACAAGAAGATAAGTCCCCTGTCAATATGCAAACTGATTGTCAGTTGGCACTAATGGTTGGATTTTCGTTAGAAAGTTTGGGATTTCTCCAACTGGCGTATTTACATTCTGGATAGCGGGAGCACCCGAAAAACTTTTTGCCCCGATAGGTCTTTTTAACAACAACTTCGCCCTTTTTACATTTCGGACATTTAATGCCTACCTTTTCGATATACTTTTCGGTATATCTACAATCCGGGAAGCTTGAGCAGGAAATAAATTTTCCGAATCTTCCTATCCTTATCACCAATTCTCCCTTCTTACAGGCCGGACACTCCTTGCCGAGCTTTTCGACCTCTATCTTTACCCTTTTGCTTCCTTTCTGAACTATTTCCAAAGTCTTATCGAAAGGGTTCCAAAATTTTTTTATTAAAGATGTCCATTCGACCTTCCCATTGGCTATGCTATCTAAATCGTCCTCCATTTCAGCCGTAAATTTGTATTCAAAAATATCGGGAAAGTATTCAATTAAAAAATCATTTACGGCAACTCCGATTGGCGTCGGGAAAAACTTGCCTTCCTTCTTCTCGACATAACTTCTTATCTGTATCGTCGAAATTATGGGGGCGTATGTCGAGGGCCTTCCGATACCGAGTTTTTCAAGAGTTTTTATCAAAGATGCTTCGTTAAAACGTGCGGGAGGTTCTGTGAATTTTTGTGCGGAATTAACTTTAATTAAATGAAGTGGTTCACCTTTTACCACCTCCGGCAAAATTACAGCCTGTTCTTCGGCAACCTTACCCGCAGGCCCGCCTGCAACGCTTTGCCCGCCGCCAAGACTGCTAGGCTGTCGGGCTGGCGTAGTAATGCGGGCAGGCAAAACTTTCCTCCATCCGTCGAATTTCATTGTTTGTCCTGTGGCTCTTAGTAAGTAGTCCGGTTTGGCGGAGACATCAATTGTGGTTTCGTCGTAAATCGAAGATGCCATCTGACAAGCAATAAACCTCTTCCAAATAAGAGAGTAAAGTGTTTCTTCGTCACGCGCATACTTTCCTTCGGCTTTTAATCTTGCGTTAAGATTAGTTGGACGGATTGCCTCATGCGCCTCCTGAGCAACTTTGGAAGTTGTTTTATAGATGCGGGGTTCGGGCGAAAGGTATTTTTCTCCATACTCCTTTTGAATATAATCGCGTAATTTTTTAACTGCTGCCTCTGCAACGTGCATTGAGTCAGTCCTGTGATATGAGATTAAGCCTTGCTCATAAAGATGCTGGGCGATTGACATTGTTCTTTTGGCAGACCAACCAAAGATTCTGGCTCCTGCTTGTGTCATTGTGCTAGTTGTGAAGGGAGAATAAGGATTTTTTACGACTTCTTTCTTGACAGCATCAAGTACTTTGTATTCGGATTTCTCTAAATCCGCGACAATCTTTTTTGCATCACTGCTATTGTCGACTTCCGCTGCCTTTTCACCGATTTTGACAAGCTTTACAGAAAATTCTCCAGATTTGAGATTTGAGATTTGAGATTTGAGATTGCAATAGATTTCCCAATATTCTTCCGGCTTAAACTTTTCAATCTCTCTTTCTTTTTCGACAATAAGCCTTACCGTAACCGACTGAACCCTACCCGCCGACAAACCTCTTCGGATTTTTCTCCAAAGAAGAGGTGAAAGTTTATATCCCACAAGCCTGTCGAGAACCCTCCTGGCAATTTGTGCATCAACCAAGTTTTTATCTACCTTGCGGGGATTTTTGATTGCATCCTCAACCGCTTCTTTGGTTATTTCATGGAAAACTATCCTTCCCGTATTTCCCCTATCGATTTCCTCCTTAACGTGCCAAGCGATTGCTTCTCCCTCTCTATCCGGGTCGGTTGCTATAAATATCTGCTTGGCTTTTTTTGCCTCTGTTTTAATCTTTCTTATTACCTCTTCCTTTTTGGCAATCGGAAGATATTCCGGCTTAAAATCTTTGGTAACGTCAATCCCTAAAGTGCTTTTAGGCAAATCTTTGATATGCCCCATTGTCGCTTCGACACTATAATCCTTTCCCAAAAAACCGGATAATGTTCTTGCTTTAGTTGGTGATTCGACAATAATGAGATTCATAATTTCTAATTTCTAGTTTTAAATTTTTTTGTATACTCCTCCCCCTAAATTCCTAATCAAACCTTTAAGCTCCATAACAGTCAGTCTAGCAGAAAGCTTTCCTATGTCCAAAGATGACATTCTGACAATCTCGTCAAGGTGTAAACTTTCGTTTTCCAAAATTTCCAGTACGGCCGCCTCGTCTTTGTCCGAAGGCATTACCCTTTCCACCTCTTCTCTGTTTACTATTGTTTGAATATTAAGCTCCTCCAAAATATCCTTAGTGGACGTTATCATCCTAGCTCCATTTTTTAACAAAAAATGCGGGGCCGCCGACAACGGAGATGTAATTTGACCGGGAACTGCGAAAACAGTCCTTCCTTGTTCTGCTGCACAAGATGCAGTCAGAAGTGTGCCGGATTTCTCTGCCCCTTCAACAACAATAACAGCCCTTGAAAGTCCCGAAATAATCCTATTTCTTGAGGCAAAGTTAATTGGCTTGGCTGGGTAACCCAATGGGTATTCCGAAATTATTGCTCCACTGCCGATAATCTCCTCAGCCAGACGAAAATTTTCCGGAGGATAAACACTATCAAGTCCACAGCCCAGTACCGCTATTGTTCTGCCTCCTACCCCAAGTGCTCCTTTGTGGGCAGCGGTATCGATACCTCTCGCAAGGCCGGAGACAATCGTTATTCCGTAACCGGCCAATTCCGAGGCGAATTTTGTTGTCACTTCGCGTCCATAGGAAGTCATTTTTCTAGACCCAACTATTGCTATTGCACTTGTATCGACCAGCTTAATCTTGCCCTTTATATAAAGAGCAACCGGGGAATTTGCCAAATCCTTAAGGTTCTCCGGATAAAGCTTTTCGTTAAAGGCAATTACGTCTATTTTTAATTTCTTTAATCTATTAAAGTACTCGGAGGCATCAAAATGGTGTCTGTATCTTAAAAATCCTATCGCTCTTTCTTCTCCCAAACCAATTTGTCTTATATCTCTTTCGTTGGCATTCCAACTTTTCTTGGCACTTCCGAAATAGTCAAGTAATAATTTTATCCTCGCCGGCCCGAACGGAATATATGCAGTTAGAGCTATTAAGGATTCCTTTTCTGTCATGGATGAAACCAGTAGTCAAATATCTCCCGCGCAATAGGGCCGGCAACTTTAGATCCCTCGCCACCGCGCTCAACCAGTACTGTGGCGACGATTTCCGGAAAATCGGCCGGGGCAAAAACAATAAACCAGGCGTGTGTCTTACCGTCTACGTTTGTTTCAGCCGTTCCTGTTTTACAGGCGACCCTCGGTTCAAAATCAAAAAACGTATATCCGGTTCCGCCCGGCGAACAAGCAGCAACCATTCCTTCTTTTACCAACTCCAGGTTTTCTTTTTTAATACCAAGGCTTTTGCATTGGTAATTTATCCACTCAATCTGTCCGATATGCGGCGGGCATAGATTTCCAGCAGAGGCGATGACCGAAATTGCCCTATGCATAGCAATAGGTGTTACCGCCAAATCCCCCTGCCCGATTGATATGTGATAGGTGTTACCCAAAAACCATTGTTCTCCTTTAACCCGCATTTTCCATTCGGGGCTTGGCACAAGAGACGCGATTTCGCCGGGTATATCAATTCCTGTTTCTTTCTCGAAACCAAAAATACCGGCCCATTTAACCAGATTATCGATTCCTACAAGTTCTCCCAGTTTATAGAAAAAAGTGTCCGTCGAACGGGCTATTGCCCTAACTAACCCGATTTTACCTTCTGTCCTGCCGTATTGAGTGAAATACCAGTTGGAATAAGAGAATTTTCCGTAGGCAGTCTCGATAGTTATTACCCCCGGATCTTCAAAAACGAAATTTTTATCAACCTTGCCTTCCTGCAAAGCCGCAACTGCAACCACGGGTTTAAAAACAGACCCGGGATGAAACTGTCCTCCAACTACCCTATTAAAAAGAGGTAAATTCTCATCGTTAAGAATTCTTTCAATCTCGCCCGAGTTAGGCTTTTTCAAAAAAAGGTTTGGGTCATAGGAAGGAGAAGAGTAAAAAACCAAAATCGCTCCGCCTACATCCGTAATCACAATAGCCCCCTTCCTTGCCCCCAATAAGCCGGCAGTCTTCTGTTGCAAACCAAAGTGGATTGAGGTTTTAATATCCTTCCCGGCTGTAGGCTCCCTTTTCCCCAAGATACGGACTTTTCTTCCTTGAGTGTCCACTTCTATCAATTCTTCACCGTCCAACCCTGAAAGAATACATTCGTACTCCTCCTCTAAACCCGACCGACCGACTAAATCCCCGATTTTTCTGGGACCTTTTTCCGGACACTGGGGATTTATCTTTCCAACTTCGGACTCATTAACCTCACCTAGATATCCTCCAACGTGGGCAAATTTTTCTCCAAGGGTGTAGACTCTTATCCATTCGGTAATGATATCCTCGGGAGCTGCTCCTTCTAAATTGGCCACTTTCCCAACTGTGCCATCTTTGTTAAAAGTTATTTTAAGTTTTATTTCCTCGCTGCCGACCAAAACCTCTCCACCTCTGGCCAGAATTTTTCCTCGGGGCGCTTTAATTGGAATTCTGCGTATCCTATTTTCTTCAGCAATTAATCTAAAATATTTCCCTTTTATAACCTGCAGTTCAAAAAGCCTGGCAACTAAAATAAGGAATCCTAATATTATAATTCCCCTTAAGAACCAGGAAAGCCAACTCTGCCTGTTGGTGGAAACTAATAATTCCATAAAGCTTTGCTAAATCATTGAGAATCTCTTATAGACCTCTTGTAACCCTCATCTTAGCAAGGAGTCGGGCATCTTCCAAAACTTTACCGCAACCCCTGACAACACAAGTTAATGGGTCCGGGGCAATCCAAACCGGCATTTTGGTTGCCTCGGAAACTGCCTTGTCAATTCCGGGAAGAAGTGAACCCCCACCGGCCATAACGATTCCTCGCTCCATTACATCAGAGATAAGCTCAGGCGGAGTTTCTTCAATGGTATCGGAAATATTACCGATAATTTCCTGAATAATAGATGTCAGTGCCTCACGGATTTCCCCACTCGCCAACTTTACCGACTTGGGGAGACCCGATTCCAAATCTCTACCTCTTATTACGGCGTATTTATCTTTCCCCGGAAAAGTTGAACCAATTGCAATTTTAACCTCTTCGGCTGTCGATTGACCCAATAGTAAGGAGTATTTCAGCCTTACGTAATTTATAATTGCCTCGTCCATCTCATCCCCGGCAATTCTAATCGAACGCCCCAGAACTATTCCGCCCAGAGAAATAACGGCAATCTCGCTAGTTCCGCCTCCAATATCCACAATAAATATTCCTCCGGAATCCTCGATGGGAAGATTCGCCCCAATGGCCGCTGCCATAGGCTCCTCGACAAGATGTGCCTCTCTGGCTCCCGCGGATACCGCTGCATCGGCGACTGCTCTTCTTTCAACGTCCGTAACTCCGGAAGGAATACCGATAACGATTCTCGGTCGCGGAATTTTGGGGATTACACTACCTGACTCATGAACCTTTTTAATGTAATAGCTAAGCATTGTTGCCGTGGCGTCAAAATCCGCGATAACACCGTCTTTTAAAGGACGGATGACCTCAATGGTGGCCGGAGTTCGGCCCAACATTTTTTTTGCCGAAGCACCTATCGCTAATATTTCTTTTGTCTTTTTCTGCCGGGCAACCGCCGAGGGTTCTCTTATCACTATCCCTTTTCCTCTAACATAAACCAAAGTGTTTGCCGTACCTAAATCTATCCCTACGTCATGGGAGAATAATCCTAAAACTCTGTTAATAACCGGAAGTCTCATAGATTATTTAATATAACAGGCAAGGCAAGAATATTCCCTTGATAGAGTCATTGCAAGGCTCAAAAATGTAGTGTAAATTGTTTTGGATGGCGAAAATTTTTGAGAAAGCTATCCCTCTACTTTTCAAAATTCTTTTGTTTTTCGTCCCTCTTGTACTTTTTCCGACAACTTCGGAGCTTTTTGAATTCAACAAAATGATTGCAACCTACGCTCTCGCGACTCTTATCGTTTCTGCATGGTTAGGCAAGATGATATTGACAAGAAAAATTATATTTCGTCGCACAATATTAGATTTTCCTCTCCTCATTTTTCTTTTATCCCAATTTCTATCTACAATAACTTCTATCGATTTCAGAACCTCGCTTTTGGGATACTATTCCAGATTTAACGGTGGTTTTGCCTCCAGTCTATCCTATGCACTTCTTTATTGGGCTTGGGTTTCAAATATGGACACAAAAAAGACTTTATCCGCTATCCGCTTTTTGGTTATCTCCGCTTGCTTGGTTTCTCTTTATGCAATTTTGCAACACTTCGGCATAGACAAAGATATTTGGGTACAGGACGTTCAACAAAGGGTCTTCTCTACTCTGGGACAACCCAACTGGCTGGCGGCATGGATTGCGGCTCTTATCCCGCTTGCCTGGAATCTGCAAATATCCAAATCTACAAATCTACAAATCAAATCAAAAATATTTTGGTTATGGTTTGGTCTCTCAACCCTGTTTTTCTTAATCCTTCTATATACGAAGTCACGCTCGGGCATCTTAGGTTTCACCGCAGCCGAGATAGTCTTTTGGTTAAGCACTTTTGTTGCTTTGCTAAAAGAAAAATCGAAATTAAAATTTTTCGTTCAAACATTTGTCATTTGCCATTTATCATTTGTCATTCTGGCTTTAGCAACGGGCACTCCCTGGACACCGTCAATAAGTAAACTTTTAACCCATAAAGAATCTGCCCCGCAGACGGTTACAGGGCCTGCTCTTGAGGTTGGCGGGACTGAATCGGGAACAATAAGAAAAATTGTTTGGAGAGGGGCGCTCGAGATTTGGAGACATTATCCAATATTGGGAACAGGGGTCGAAACCTTCGCTTACTCTTATTACAATTTTAGACCAATGGAACATAATCTTGTTTCCGAATGGGATTTTCTCTACAACAAGGCCCACAATGAATATCTCAATTTCATGGCAACGACCGGAACGTTAGGGATAGTTTCATACCTTATCCTGGTTGTTTTTAGCATCTACCTCTTTCTTAAAAATAAAAGCGGTTGGGATAAAGCGTTTCTGGCGGGATATGTAAGTATCCTGGTAACCAACTTCTTTGGATTTACTGTTACCCCGGTTGCACTCCAATTCTTTCTTTATCCGGCAATGGCAATCACTCTTGCAAATGGCCAACAGGTAACTGCCAACGTGCAACCCAAAAAACTTACAAACGGTCAAAAAGCGGGAATGGCCATCCTGTTGTTGATTGGTGGTTGGTTGTTGGTAACTATCACAAGATACTGGTATGCCGACGTTCTTTATGCAAAAGGGAGGGCCCTAAACCATAATGACGATTTTGTTAAAGCCAGGTCTGTCCTAATAAAAACAGTTTCTCTTTCCCCGCGTGAGGCAATATTTTGGGATGAGCTTGCTCAATCAACGGCTGATATCGCGGTAGCTTTAGAAGAAGCCGGCGAGCAAGACAAAGCTTTCCAGTTTTCAGATGCGGCTATCAAGGAGTCTCAAAATGCCACCTACCTTTCGCCCAAAAACGTGAATCTCAAAAGAAATCGCGCCACACTTTTTATCAAACTTTCGCCCTTGGATGAAACCTACTTAACAAAAGCAAAGGAACAAATTTTTGAAGCGATAACCTTGGCGCCCACCGATGCCAAACTTTTCTTCAATCTGGGCCTGACCGAATTAAGGCTGGGAGAAGTAGATAATGCTTTGCGGACTTTTGAAAAGGCCATTGCCATGAAACCCAATTATAAAGATGCACGTCTTGCATACGGAATTACTTTAAGCGAGCAGGGGGAAGACAAAAAAGCAATTGAAGAGTTTAATTATATTCTTACAAGAATCGACCCGAACGACGCTCTAACAAAACAGCTACTCGATGAATCAACCAAGAAATAGCCCAAAATGATATAATTGGGCATGATAAAAAAGATAGTCAAATCCGGAAATTTAAAACTCCTGGAGTTGTCCAAACCAGTCAAAAAAATCGATAAAAAAATTTTGTCTGTTGTTAAAGATTTAACCGATACGCTAGCCGTGCAAAAAGACCCCGAGGGCGTTGGACTTGCCGCCTGCCAAATAGGAATACCTGTCAGAATTTTTGTTATGGTAAAGAATGGAAAAATTATTCCCATCATTAATCCCGAGGTCTTGGAAAAGGAGGAGGAAAAAATCGCGACTAAAACAAAAGAAGGCCACGAAATTTTAGAAGGTTGTCTTTCTCTGCCGAATTATTACACCCCACTCAAAAGAGCCGGCAAAATAAAAATAAAATACCAAACTCCCGAGGGCAAAGAAAAAATCGAGGAATTTAACGGTTTTTCGGCCCAAATTGTTCAGCACGAAATTGACCATCTTAACGGCATCATGTTTTTGGAAAAACTAATCGAGCAAAAATCAAAACTTTATAAACTCGAGTCCGGTGAGTGGCAGGAAGTAGAATTGGTATGAGAATTATTTTTTTCGGCACACCCGATTATGTTATTCCTGTCTTGGATGCCTTACGCAAAAAGTTTGATACATCCAAAGATAAAACAGTTGTTGCCGTTGTAACACAAGCACCCAAACCGACCGGTAGGAAACAGCTTCTCACCTATTCGCCAGTCGATGGCTATGCGTTCAAAAGAAAAATCCCCATATTTCACTCCTCGCGCGAGCTTTTGCAAAAAGATATTGAGGCCGATTTGGGAATTTTAGCGGCATATGGAGAAATTATTCCGCCCGAAGTAGTTAAGCTTTTCCCCAAGGGAATTCTAAATATCCACCCGTCGCTTCTGCCAAAGTTTCGCGGCGCCTCACCGATTCAGGGGGCAATTGCACTAGGCGAGAAGGAAACAGGTGTAACGATAATCAGGCTTGACGATAAAGTCGACCACGGAGACATTTATTCTCAATTTACGGAAGAAATTTTACCGAATGACACAACCGAATCTTTAAGAAAAAGGCTGTTCGAACGTAGCGCGGAAGTCTTAGTTACACTTATCCCCGCCTACTTGGCAGGAAAAATTCATCCGAGAAAACAGGACGAGGGGCAGGCTACTTTTACAATTAGGACGGACAAGGCGCACGGGCTTATCCCCTACGCATACTTCGAAGCGGCTCTTAAGGGTAAATCTCTCAAAGAAAATTGGTCAATCGGATTTACCAAAGACATCGGGCTATCCCCCGCTCCGGATGTAATTGAGCGCTTTATCCGCGCCATGTACCCCTGGCCCGAAGCGTGGACCCTCCTTCGCCTATCGGCTACGGAAGGGCAAGGCAGGAGGTTGAAAATTTTAAGGGCGCATTTGGAAGACGGAAAACTTGTTCCGGACGAAGTTCAATTGGAAGGGAAAAATCCGGTTTCTTGGGAAGAATTTAAGAGGGGTTATCCTCAAGTCTCCTTTGCAAATTAAATCTTTTTATCCTTCTTAAATCTCTTAATACACCTTGTGCAGAGTTTCATGGCAACCTTCTTACCGTTAACCATAACCGAAACTTTTTGCAAATTGGGTTTAAATGTCCTAGGTGTTGACTGGGCTCTTTTTAACCACCTTTTACCGGCAACGCCACGTCCGTGGCGATGTGAACGCCCGACATGAGTACCTTTTCCGCAATTTTCGCAAATAAATGACATGTTTAAATTAGAAATTGTAAATAATTACGAGGCAAATTATACTATGAATACTCTTTTCGCTCAATATGATTATTGTCGTTTGGATACTGGCCTTTGCAGTCGCCATTACCATCCACGAAGCGGCTCATGCTTGGATGGCGGATAGACTTGGTGACCCAACAGCCCGGCTTATGGGCCGGCTTTCCCTTAACCCCCTCAAACATTACGACCCAATTGGAACAACCCTTTTACTTGTTCTGGTAATTTTAAGATCTATAGGAATCCCGGTTATACCCTTCGGATGGGCAAAACCGGTTGTCTTTGACCCATATAATTTGAAAAATCCCCGACGGGACTCTGCCTTAATTTCTCTTGCCGGACCTCTTGCAAACTTATCGCTGGCCATCTTTGTCAGCCTTCTTCTCCGCCTGTCGCTGGCTCCGTTTTCTCCGTTTTTCTATTTTTCCAATCTGGCCTATCCTTTCATCATCTTAAATGTCGCTTTGGCGATATTTAACTTAATCCCAATTCATCCTCTGGACGGAGGCAAGATTTTGGTGGGACTGCTACCCCGAAAGGAAGCACAAGAGGCGGAACTATTCCTAAATAGATACGGACTAATTCTTCTTTTCTTCCTCATCTTCCCCACCTTCGGAGGAGTCTCGATATTCTCGCTGATAGTCACTCCGGCTATAAACATTATCTTAAAACTGCTTATTCCGGGGAGCCCCATCATTTAACTACTTGACCTTTCTTGATACAATTAAATTGACCCCGTCTAGGGGAGCTCGGGAAAATTTTCCTCACCGGAAGTTTTGTTGGGAGGGCAAATTGCTTTAGCCCGTGGGCTAGGGCTGAGCCCACCCACCTGCAAAGTTGCGGGGAAACTTCTTCCCGAGTCCTCAAAGCGGGGTCATCTGTTCGGAGAAGAAAAGCTCCATACACTTCCTAATCAAGCCTAATTTTGCTATAATTCGACTGTTCCGAAGTGCCGGGGTAACTCAGTGGTAGAGTAGCTGTTTTGTAAACAGCAAGTCGTGAGTTCGAATCTCACCCTCGGCTCTGAGCTGGGATGGCGGAGTGGACAAACGCACCAGACTGTAAATCTGGCGGTCGAAAGGCCTACCTAGGTTCGAATCCTAGTCCCAGCACCCCCACGGAGTTTTAGTGAAGTGGGGCTCCCCTACTTACTAAACTCCGGCTGGGCCCAGGAGGTCATAAAAATCGGAAGCTTTTCCTCGCCAACTAAACCGGTTCCTTCAAAAGTTAATTTTACGGCCAAACCTTGTCTGGTTTTCTCCGACCACATCTGGTCAAAAACAAAATTGCCCAAAGAATAATAGACAGGCTTGCCGTTGATTTTTTCGTCGTCCTCTACCCAATGCGGGTGATGCCCCGCCACTACATCTGCACCAACCTCCACCAGCTTCTTCGCCCACTCCCTTTGTCTCAAACCGGCCTTGGCCTGATATTCCGACCCCCAATGGACACCGACTACCAAGACATCAACTTTTCCATCCGAATCTTTAACCAACTGCCAATCTTTCTCGGCTGGAGCCTTAGAAATAAAATCAAATCCCAAAAACCCAAATTTTGTATCTTTGACTTCCTTAACAACCAAATTCCCCAAACCAGTGACGCCAATTCCCTTTTCCTCTAAAAGTTTTCTCGTCTCCCCTAAGCCTTTTTCTCCGTAGTTACCGGTATGATTATTGGCAAGGCTCACCATATCTACGCCGGCTAAGATTAAACCTTCCGCCATCTTCGGGTCAGCGCAAAATTTGAAGCCCTCCTTAGATTCCGGACAACCCAAAACAATCGGGCTTTCGAGGTTAACAAAAACCAAATCAGCTTCCTTTAGCCTATCCGCGACCTTTCTAAACGGATATGCGGGGTCGCCCAATTTAAGGCTTTTTTCCATAACCGTTCTACCCAGCATCACATCCCCGGCTATAATTATTTCCACGCTCCCGCTTGTAAGTCCCAAGGGGTTTTGGGGCCCGAACTTAACAAGGTGGCCCACCACATAAATAAGAATAATCAGAAAAGCGGCGGCGACGATTAGAAGAAAACTTTGGCTTTTGCTCATACTTTTTCAGTATAGCAATTATTTTGCTATAATCTTCAGTGTCCCCCAAAATTCTGCAGGAATTGTTAAGGGAGAAACTAGCGAGCTTAGTTTCGACAAGCCTGGGTAGCTCAGTGGTAGAGCACGTACTTGGTAAGTACGGGGTCGTGGGTTCAATCCCCACCTCAGGCTCAGATGGCTAAAAAGGGTGCGAGAGAATTGGTAGGATTAATCTGTTCCGTCTGTAAAAGTCAAAACTATATTACAGAGCGGAATAAGGTTAATATGGAGGGGAAACTTGCTCTTAATAAATATTGTAAAAATTGCAGGAAATACCAACCCCACAAAGAATCCTCTAAGCTCAAATAACTTCGATTTCTGACTATTTTTGCGGTATGACATTCTCCGCCTCGCTTACGCTCGGTGGTTCCCTCTAAAGGAGAATGATACTTCGGCAAGCTCAGTATCATACTGAGTGTCGTCGAAGTATGACATATCAGTGTTCAATTCATCTTTGGCCTAAAAGTCCAAAGTATTCTTGAATACTGTTATAATAAGCCTGTTCTCTAGGGGCGTAGTTAAACGGCAGAACAGCGGTCTCCCCGCCTGCCTTTGCTAACACATAGGTCCGTAGGTTAACGGTAGACCGGGGGTCTCCAAAACCCTTAATAGAGGTTCAATTCCTCTCGGACCTGCAAAATACCCCATAACTTGACTTTGGACTGTACCTACGATATTATAGGGCGTTCTTTCGAGAACTATTTTCCAGCCCTGTGTATTCCAAAGGAGGGAATCATGAACTGGAAGAGAGTAGGCAAGGTGTTGCTCTTTGTCGGCATTGGCATCTTTGTGTTCAACCAGATCGAGGCAGTCGTTTTTGCCCGCTATTACGGTGTCTGGACGACGCCCGAGACGTGGGAAACGATCGGATACAAGATCTTTGATTGGTTCCACAGCTTCGCATTCGCCATCAACAATCAGGTCTTGGGATGGCCCGGTCTGATGATCGTCGGAGCCGCTCTCTGGATCGGCGGGCACAAGACCGGCACCGGCTAAAAACAACCCAGTTGGGGCAAACCGTTTGGCATTGAGCCGCCCCTTCCGCAAATCGCGGATTAGCTCAATGCCTTTATCTTTACAGTAATTTGATATAATTGTTTAAGATGAAAAAGCTTTCTCTTCCTTTTATCGCCTTTCTCCAAGCCCTTGGGCTAACTCTCTATTGCGGTCTGGTTTCTTTAGTCTTTTGGAAAGGCAATACCTGGTTTGGCCAAATGGATAATCTTCTCGGTCCGGCCTTGCTTCTATGTTTACTTGTAGTTTCTGCCCTAATTTGTGCCCTTATCGCTTTAGGCTATCCATTTTTAGTCTTTTGGAACAAAAAGAACACCAAAGAGGCTCTTACCTTAGTGGCTTACACTGTAGGATGGTTACTACTATTTGTGATTATGATAATGCTTCTTCTCTCAATCTTCTAACTAATATAAGAAATGCGGACTTTTTAACCTCTTATCATTCCCAAACTTTCAGGGAAGGTTTCGTCCTTGAAAGTCGCGACAAACATCATGTGATAATCCCGCTCTTGCCTTACGCTTCCCGTATTGGGATCCCTTATCTCATTTTCCTCCCACCACCTATCCTCAAATTCCAAAATATGGAAAATTCTGTCGCTCCCGGCAAAGCGCATATAAGGGTCGGCCAGCATCACAATATTATTGACCGTATCTATATGAGTAACCACGCTGTAGTGCCCATTATCCTCGTCCGCATCGTCATAAAAAACTCCCTGCCACTCTACCCCGGCCGGGTATTTATAATGCCTGACAACCTGGCTCAAGTCACTTAGAGAAGAATTTTGCTTAAACCAAAATGCGGCACCCGGAGCAAGCTTATTAACCGCCTTCCCCATCTCGGAAATTGTCATCCCGTGGGTTTCAAGTTTAGGTCCAACCTCCGCGGCCTCGACGAATTTATCCTGGTCGATATCAATTCCGATAAAGGACAAAAGCATCTCGAGTACGGCCGGCCCACAGTGGGAAGAAGTCTTCTGGCTTACGCGCCTAAGTTCGGGAAAGTGTGAATTACTGAAGAGTTTTTGCATATTTGGATAATAGGCTGGTTAAAACCTCCTGAAAAGAAATGCCGTGAAGTTTTAGCACTTCCGTCATCGGAAGTCCAATATCGGGGCCAAATGCTGTATTGGGATTTGAATCGGTAAAATAGGGAATGCCTGTTTCCTCCTCGACTCTGATATCAAACTTGGCATAGTCTTTATGCTGTAATCCGTTAAAAGCCCTCACCGCCAGTGTGGAAATTTTACTCTGAAAAGGCTCCGCCACAAATTTATATCTATAAGAATCTTCATCATTGTAGCTTTCAATCGAAGTAAAGAAATGTTTCCCGTCAGGCATTCTTTTGAAAATTTTCTCGCCCATAAAAACCTGTTTTTTATCTCCGTCGTCAAGAACAATAACGGTAATCTCCGGCCCGCCAATAAAACGTTCAACAATTACCGGAACTTTATAAGTTGAAATCATCTCATCAACCTTTTTCTGGGCGTCTTTTAAGGTTTCCTTAACCGCATGGTTATCAATACCCACGCTACCCCCGCTTTCATTAAGCTTGACAATTAAAGGAAGACCGAGGGCCTCGTCAACCGATGTTCCGACACGCCTTATAAACTGGAATTGCGGGGTCGGTATTTCGTAGGCTATAAAAAGTCTTTTGGTTAAGTTCCTGTTATTGCCGACAATCATCCCTTCCATGCCCGCTCCTGTATACGGAATGTTTGAAAGTTCCAATGCCGCCGGAACAGAAGTCTGCAGCCGGTCTTTTCCGCGCAGAGTATCAACTAGATTTATAACCAAATCGGGTTTATCAACCAAAAGATTTGTCAAAAAGTACTGATCCCCTTTATAACCTTTTACCTCGATTCCCAGTTTTCTAACCTCTTCGATAACCTCTTGGGCCCTATCTTCTACCTCTACTTCGGCAACATAGGCATCCTCGGTAGGAAACCACTCACGCTCAACATGTGAGTAGGCAACCGCCACCAGAGTCAGTTTCTTGAGTGCTTCTTTATCCGCTGCCAGCTTTATTTTGGGAGGCTTTTTTACCCTCTTTCCGTCATCGGTCATTACAAATAGATAATAGCACAAAATAATCCTCTCTTGACTTTCTTGAAATGCTACTTTAATATCCTGCCAATGGATGATAATCAGGTAATTCCTGCGCCTTCCGAGGAACCAAAAGCTTCCAAATCTTCCAATACGGGACTTCTTGCTATTATATTTATTCTTTTGATAATCCTTGTCGGCGGTGGAGCTTATGTCTTCGGTTCCCGAAAAATAAGCCAAGAAACTCCTACCCCAACTCCCAGCATAGAGCCTTCGCCAACAGAAGAATTAACCCCTATCGTCAGCCCAACAGCTACTAAAAAACCAACCAAAACTCCAACCCCTACACCGACTCCTACCCTGACGCCTACTCCGGATAATCGCGCCGACCTTTATATCTCAGCCTATTCTTTCAATCATCCACCGGTGATGGGCGAGCCTTTTACCTTGTCTGCAACCATATACAATCAGGGTAATGTCGCCTCGGGTCCTTTCTTCTGGGAATGGTGGGCAACAACCGGAGCCCCGACATACGCCTGCAGGGAAAATGTATCAAGCATAGCCGCCCACGGCGGAAGAACGGTTACCTGCACCTACACATATGGAGGATGGGCAAACTATGTAACAAAGGCAATAGCAGATGTCGATAACGGGGTTGATGAGTCCAATGAAGGTAACAACACTTATACCCAAAACGTCGTCCCCGTCCACTAAAACTAAAGCGGATAGATAAAAGCTTCGGAAGATATTTAGAAGAACTTTCAAGGGGGGAAGGTCAGAACAAGCAATTTATCACAAGGACGATGCCGTCCTAACCCTCCCCCTTTTTGATCCGACAGAATGTCAGGATCTTTCCTCATGTTTCCGGCGAGCCCGCTCCTTGGCCTCTCGTTGGCGCAGCGTGGCAGCCGCTGGCATCCAGGGCGGACCACCGGCCTCGTTCCTGCTGAGAGCAGCCAGCGGTTCCTCCAAGATGGCCTGGCTATCCCCTTCTGATTCTAACGCAGAACGGAAGCTGGGCCTTACCGTAAAAGCCAACATTTCTCCCTCCGTGTGCCTAGATTTACCTTGGCTTTCAAGGTAGCGCACGAGTAGAATTATGGCTATGCTAATTATAGGTTAGTTCGTTGCAATTTTCAAGTGTGAGTTTAAATTACTCTTCGGCCTGGAAGTTTAGGGGGGTTTCGGGTTTGTCTCTTCTTGGTTGGCCTGATTTAAATCTTCGGTAGTGCTCCGCTGCCGGAATCCGCGGATTAAGATATCCAACCTCTCGTGTAACTCTGTAGAAGGTAGGGTCTCCTTTAGCCGTCCCCACTTTCTCATCCGGCCAAAAGCTGCACTCGTGACTTACACCACTGGCTTCCCACACAAATTTTCCTTCGAATCTTCTAACAACAACCTCATCCCCATCTATCTGTAAGGTTAAACTTCCCTTCTCGTCAAGTTCACGTTCCATCTGGGCTCTTCTTTCAAGCTCTTTTTTCTCTATTGGAGTAAATTGATGTAATCCGCCTGCCCTTTCTTCCATGGCAGGTATCGTACTACGGAGAGAGGGTAAATAGCAACTTTAGCGAATTATTTTAGCCTGGCGATATTGGCATCAACCATCATCTTAACAAGCTCCTTGAAGTTTACTTTAGGCTTCCAACCCAAAAGCCTTCGGGCTTTAGAATAATCGGCCACCAAAGGACCGGTTTCCGTGGGACGGACAAATCTTCGGTCAACTTTGACATACTTCTCCCAGTTTAGCCCTACATATCCAAACGCTTCCTCGCACAGCTCTTTAACCGTATGGATTTCCCCGGTACCGATTACGTAATCGTCAGGTTTTGGCGACTGAAGTATCAGCCAGGCTACTTCGACATAATCCCCGGCAAATCCCCAGTCACGTTTTGCCTCTAAGTTTCCTAAGGCTACTTTTCCGTTTTTGACAATTGCCTCCCCTTCCTCGTTTAAATGTTCGGAATTTCTTATCCCTAATTTTGCACAAGCGGCCGCGTAGGCTATCTTCTGGGTTACAAAAGAAAGCCCTCTTCGAGGCGATTCGTGGTTAAAAAGAATTCCACAGGAAATATGCATCTTATATCCCGCCCGGTAAATTTTGGCTATGTTGTGGGCAAAAAGCTTAGCCACGGCATAAGGGTTGGCGGGGTTAAAAGGAGTTTCTTCGTTCTGGGGAATCTCTCTTACCCAACCGAACATCTCGGAAGATGAGGCTTGATAAAATCTGCATTTTGGCACGATATCCCAGGCCGCGTCCATTACTCTTTGGGCCCCGATGGCCGTAATTTCCGCCGTGTGGATAGGCTGCATGAAAGATTCCCTGGGAACGGATTGGGAAGCAAAATTATAAATCTCGTCCGGTTTTACCATCTGTATTGCCTCTCTAATGGATACCGGGTCAAGTAAGTCAGCCTGAATTAGGGTAAGTCGCTCCTGAATATGTCCGATGTTGGCATATTGAAGGTGGCTGGTTTTCCTGACGGTTCCGGAAACCTTATAGCCTTTCTTAAGCAAAAACCCGGCCATATAGCTTCCGTCCTGACCGGTTATGCCGGTAATTAAGGCTGCTTTTTGCCTTAGGTGTCTTTTCCTGACTACGGGTTTTCTAACCGGCTTTTGAATCCTCTTTTTGGTTTTTCTCGTTTTTCTCGCGGTTTTTCCAGGCATGTGGCTGACATGATAACACCTATAAACTGTAATTTCCATTACCATTGACCAGCATTATGTTATGGACTATAATCCCCATGGTCATCTCTGACCCATGCACATTTACAGGAGGTCCAAATGAGACCCTTTGAGTACGCCGAGACTTTCTTTCTGCGGCGCGAACTGCCATTCGGGTTCAGGCTACACCGGCACGGTACCTGGCCGGACGGGGTGGAACATAACACCCCCACACTGGCCATCGAGTTGGTATCCAAATCCCTTGGATTCTGGGACCGACTAAGAAATGCCTGTACGGGGCTGGAGCTTGCGTGCATCGACTACGACGGCACCATCTATGCCGCAAAGGATATACCGGCCAAGCTTCGGAAACTTCTGCAAGCCTATGCCGAAAACCACAAGGCCTTTTACGGCAAGGGGCTGCCGGCATTCAAGCCGCTACAAAGATGATCATCATCGTCCATGGGGCGACTCTCAATTCAGTAACCGGGAGTCGCCCCACCCTATCTTGTTTATCAACTTCATACCGAATAGAAAACCACAGTTTTTTTGGTTGACGAAAACTGATACAATACAGCAAGGTGATTACTATGAGTACTCTTACTCAAAGCTGGAAGGGGGCGATGACGAATGTTTGTCGTCAAAAAGAAAAAAGGAGAGACGGAAGACCGCTTAATTGCCCGTTTCAGGAAAAAAGTCCTTAACGAGGGAATTTTGCTGGAGTTAAGGGACAGAGAGCGCTACAAAAAGCCGGCAGAGAGGCGAAAAGAAAAAAAGTACCGCATCAAGTACCTCATTGAGATGGAGAAGAAACGAAATTATTAATTATTAATTTTTAATTTCTAATTTTCATAACAAATTCCAGAAATTTGATATGTCGCGGTTGTATTGCGTCATTGAATTTATATTGAATCAATGAAACATTAAAAATTGATTGAAAATTATATATTGATAATTGAAAATTAAGCATTCCGATTTTGTAAAAAGGTTTTAACAAATTCTCTCCGATGGTATCTCGTAACCCCGTATTTCAAGATGGCCCGTTGGTGTTCTTTGGTTCCATAACCCTTATTTCTCCCCCAACCGTAACGCTTATATTTTTTCGAAAGCTTAAGCATCAACCCATCCCTATAAACCTTGGCAGTAATTGAGGCAGCCCCGATTGTTAAAGATTTTTCATCCCCGTTAACTATTGCCAATTGCCTACCTTTAGGATATTTTCTAAAGCGTCCTTTTTTGTCCTTCCTTCTTCTTGTCGGAAGACCCGGAACATAAGGAACGAAAAAGGCATCGATTAAAAGAAAATCAATTTTCCCCCCCAATCTTTTTCTTGCCTCCGATATTGCCTTCCTGAAGGCCTTTTTTGTTGCCTTAGCCATACCGATTCGATTGATTAAACCGGCAGGCGCCTCCCCTATTCCCCATGTTAAAGCATTTTCTTTTATCCATTTATTTGCTCTTTCTCTTTGCCTCGGAGTCAGTTTTTTTGAGTCATCTATTTTTATACCCTCTTTATTAACCATTAACCATTTACCATTAGCTATTGGCGCAAAGGCGACAGCCGCAGCGACTATTGGGCCCGCAAAACAACCGCGTCCCACTTCATCGACTCCGGCCACAAACTTATAGCCTCGTTTCCAAAATTTTCTTTCAAAGAAAAAGTGGGGTTTCGATTTTTTCATACCTTGCAACTGACCTTTTTATTCCTCTTCTTGCAGTTTCTATTCTTCTTTTTACGTCTCTAAAGTTGCCCTCGTCAATAAGGGCAACTACCGAAGGCCTCTCAATAACTTTTCTTGCCTTTTCCTCGTCAATTTCTAAAATTTCGCGGGTTGCCTCCAAATCTGTGCTTTCTAAACCTCCGACTAAAATGCCATAAAGCCACCCCGCTATGGTCACGTATGGCCGAACCCGCATCTCACCCCTCGTCTTTTCCGCTATTTCTGTTACAGCCGCTATCATTCCCTTTTTCTGGGTCTCCGTAACCCTAGCCCCTTCCCTCGTAAACAGATAGTTCCAGAGAACTTTCTCTAATTGACCTTCTCTCCGCCGAAGTATCCAAAGGGAGCCCTGGTTTTCAAGAAAAAGAACCTGATAGTATCCCGAAAACTTTTCGACGTAGAAGGCCAATTTCGCCAATCTGTCGGTTGCCGCCGTGTGGGCTGCTCCTAGCTTTGAAACAGTAATTAGGAAGTTGGGGGGTTCCTCCTCTTGCCCCTTTCCAACAATGTCAACCAGTTTGGTCATGCTCCTTATTTTTTTCTCATCTCGGGGCCTTTTAACACCCAACCCCTCCAGAAACTTTGCGGTCCTTCTTGCGAGTTCCTTAACGTCTACCCTTGTAATTCTCCCTCTTTGCAGAAGTTCAAGCATGGCCTCTTCTGTGAATTCGATAATCTGTCTTACGAATTGAATCTCTCCCTTGTTAAGACTCCTTAGTATCCCCGTCAAGATATCTCTCTGTTGGCTCATCGCATCTGGTATGTCCTCAAGCGAATGAAATATTAACTGCTCTACACTCTTTTTTTCTGGTAGATTGTTTAGGACTTCTGGTGGAGTATCTTTTGGCAACACAATGGTGTAGTTGATATTTTGGGGGTTATAAAGTCTTCTTTTTCCCCCTTCTTCAACAATTTCCCCTTTGTAGCGAATTGGGATATGAAGGTAGCCTTCCGAATCATATCTTATGTCCCCAATTTTGTCGGTTCCCGTAAGAGTATCGAGCTTTCTCATCCTTTGGTACTCTGCCAAATCATCCACAATTAGATATGGTTTAACCGTGCCTCGTTGAATCTGCTCCACCCTTCGTTCCTCCCATCCCGTACGCTGGTCAATAAAGGTTCGCTCCCGTTCTTTCGTCATAAAGGTGAGGATATTATACAGCTTGCTTGTTAATTTGACCTGCTTTTGTTACAATTTCTGCGTGAAGAAGGTTTTGGATTATCTGTCCGAGGTAAGAGGAGAGCTTCGTAAAGTTACCTGGCCCAAACGTCAAGAGGTCATAAAGCTGACTTTGATAGTTTTTATTATTTCGGGAATTGTGGCTCTTTATGTCGGAGGCTGGGACTTTCTCTTCACCAAGTTTCTTGGGTTAATCGTTGCGCACTAATGAATAAGGATGGCCAAAATCCGCCGGCCGGCGGAGTTGATGAACGCGGAACCGGGAAGAAAAAAATTCCCGGCCATATCATTATTTCCGAAACCGAAAATCCCAAGGCCCTTTGGTATGTAGTCCACACGGCCTCGGGACATGAGGCTAGGGTTTCCGAAACTCTAAGGCAAAGGGTGGAAACTATGAGTCTTCAGGAAAAAATCTTCGAACTTCTCGTTCCAACACAGGACAGAGTTATTATTCGTGGCGGGAAAAAAGCAACTGTTAAAGAAAAAATCTTCCCGGGATATCTACTTGTCAAAATGGTCTTGGATGATCCTACCTGGCTTGCCGTCAGAACAACTCCGGGAATAACCGGGTTTGTAGGTGCGGGAAATAAGCCGACTCCCCTTTCGGACGAGGAAGTTTCCAACATTCAAAAATTCATCTCGGCCCCGGCTCCCAGATTTAAGACCAAATTCTCCGTCGGAGAAGCAGTCAAAATTACGGACGGGCCGTTTGCGGATTTCTTGGGAACAATTCACGAAATTGACGAAGAAAAGGGTAAGGTAAAAGTCCTGGTCTCAATTTTTGGAAGAGAAACCCCGGTGGAGTTGGACTTTTTGCAGATAGCTAAGGTCTAACCTCCTCCCTTCTAAAATAATCTAGGCTTCCAATAAGTTCTTTCTCTTTCTCCGAGCTTATTTCCGGAAGAGGGTTAAATTCAAAAATATGCCATAAAATTCTTTGGCCCACATTTACTAGCTCCTGGGCAAACTGCAATTTCTTCTCCCCAAAGTTTCTTATCGAAACCAGCCTCTGAAATTCAAAATAGGCACCAAGTACTCTTCGCTGAGGTTCCGGCAGGGCCATAAATTTTTCGTGTACCCTCTGCCTTAAATAATACCGCCTTTCTCTTTCCACGCCAAAACTATGACAAACGGAAAAGCAGTTTACAAGGGTCTCTCGGAAAAACAAAAAAAGGCGGAAGACTTAGATGTCTGCTTTCGCAAACAAAGCTTCCGCCAACACACCATGGCCTCTTAGAAAAACAGCAGGTATGTACCCCACAGCCAGCAGAATGCAGCCATGACTATCAGGAGTGAGGCCAAGACGCCCTTTCCCTTTAGAAACCAATCTATTGCCAGGATCGTCCCGCAAATGGCGCTTGTCAAGGCCGCCACAATGCTGGGGAAATGTCCCAACTCCAAACCAAGAAGATCCCCCAGATCGAGGATAGCCGGCACCGACATGCAACCTACAAGAAACGCCTGCGCATAAATCGGTAGTCCGTGTCCGCGGCTTGCCTGCATCATCCTACTCCTCCCTTCCTGTAATGGCCTGAAGCCAAAGTTAAAGTGCTGGTCAGCAATATAGCATAAAAGATTCTCTTTTTCAACTATAGGCTTAGAAACAACCTCTTTACTTACTCTACCCTGTGGGTTACAATTCTTTCACCTCGTCCTTCGGCTAATCCTTCGACCCTGAGCTCAGGACCGAAGGGCCTAGGATGAGGAAGATACCAAGCGTATCGAAGAGCCTCGAAGTCAACACTTCCCGTTTTTCGATACTTAATCTCAAAAGTCAGAACTTATGGCAAAAAAAATAAAAACTGTAGTCAAGGTCAATCTCCCCGCAGGGGAAGCAACTCCGGCTCCACCCTTGGGCCCGGCATTGGGACAGCACGGGGTGGCGATTATGGAATTCGTCAAGCAATATAACGAGAGGACCGCGGAAATGAAAGGCAATATCGTTCCGGCCGTGATAACTATTTACGAGGATAGAAGCTTTGAATTCGTGACCAAGCTGGCCCCGGTTTCGGAAATGATTAAAAAAGAACTCGGCTTGGAAAAGGGTTCGGGGGCAACCCCCAGGGAAATTGCCGGAGAGCTAACGGATGCCCAGCTTACAAAAATCGCCCAGGAGAAAATCAAGGACCTAAATACGGATAATATCGAGGACGCCAAAAAAATCGTGGCCGGAACGGCAAAAAGTATGGGGGTAACAATCAAAGAGTAATCAGTAGACATTTAAACAGTAACCAGTTAGTTAAGAAGTTGCCAGTCAACTGACTACTGAAAACTGGCTACTGGAAACTCTTGTAAAACAAGCAATGGGTAAAACTAAAACAGCATTTATAGGAGAAGGGACAGAGGTAAAAAAAGAACATAAGAAACCGGAGAAAAAACCGGCTAAAATTCATATTTCCGGACTTAAGGGAGGCCAAAGAATAAAGGCTATTGAAGCGGAATCTGTCGAGGCAGAGACAGCGACGGAGATAGAGAAAAAAGAGAAAAGGATAAAGGCTCCAAAAATTCGGGGCAAACGTTACCTGGAAGCAAAGGCCAAAGTAAATCCTGTCAATGCTTATTCTTTAGCGGAAGCTATTAAACTTGTTAAAGAAACTTCATATTCAAAATTCGACGGCGCACTTGAGTTACATTTGATAGTTAAAAAGACCGGGACTTCCGCCCAAGTTACTCTTCCCCACTCTGCGGGTAGAAAAAAGAGAGTCGAGATTGCATCCGATGAAACCGTGAAAAAACTGGCGGCGGGAAAAATTGATTTCGACGTTCTTGTCGCAACTGCCGAGATGATGCCCAAGCTGGTTGTCTATGCCAGGATTTTGGGACCAAAAGGCTTAATGCCCAATCCCAAAAACGGAACTTTGCTGACGGACATCAAAAAAGCCGCAAGTTTTTCCGGAAATAGGATTACAATTAAAACCGAAAAAGAGGCTCCCCTTATCCATACTGTTTTTGGAAAGGTATCTCAAGACGACAAAGAATTAAAGGAAAATGCCGAAGCGATAATTAAAGCCCTGGGAGGAAACAAGCAAATAGTTAAAACCTACGCCAAGGCCAGTATGGGACCTTCGGTTAAAATAAATATTTCTTAATTATCCCCCATAATGTGCTAAGATAAAAGTATGACAGAAGGAGTCGTCGAAGAAAAACCCAAAGAATCATTTAAGGCAAAACCTCCAAGCGTACAGATTGACCCGGAGACTCTGGCGAAATCTGTTACGGGAGCTGATGCCCATGAATGGGGACCACCTGCAAAAACCTCTCTTCCATCTCCATCAGAAGGTTTACAAAGGCTCCGCGCGGCCTTAGGGCGCTTTATCGCCAGGGGGCGCCAAGAGCCTTCAGAACCCCAAATTAAAGCCCAGGGAGGAACCGAACCTTTGCGAAGAATATCGGCCGCGGAGGAGGCCAAGCGGAAACAGGAAGATGAGGAGGCCAAGGTAGCCGCCGAACGCGCCAGAGCAATAATAAAGGGGCGGGAGGTTATAAGACGGGCGGAAATTGCAAGACAGGCAGCCGTTACCCAGGCCCCCCGGCCAAAAACTTTCGTTGAAATGGCGGCCGCAAGAAGAGGAAATCTCGCGGACACAGCCTCAAGGGAAAGTCTAAGAGACGACAGAGAAACAGGACCGCTACCTCCTTCCAAGAGATAATTTCGCAATTGACCTTCGTCACCTTTAGGGTATAATATATCTCGTCCGAAGACAGCAAGCGTCCGAAAGGTACAAGTCTTGCCGAGGCAAAAGCGTAAGTTTAACGCGCCTCGTGCGCGTTTTTTAATGGCGAAATTGTCCTGCCTTGCCCTGAGCGTAGTCGAATGGGAGTGACTAAAAGGAATCGAAGGATGAAAAAACAAGAAAAAATATTCTTTGTAGATAACCTAACCGCAGAAATAAAGTCGGCAAAGTCTTTGGTGCTTATCAACTTTGCCGGAATGAGCGTTAAAGTCCAACAGGAACTGAAGCGTCGTCTTAAAGAGGTTGGGGCCAAGATGATTGTCGTTAAAAACACCCTTCTTAAAAGGGCCGGTGAAGCAGCCAATGTTGATGCCGGGATTTTAGAAAATACCATTCTAACCGGACAAACAGCCTTAATCGTCTCCGAGAACGACCCAGTTTCCCCCATCCAGGTTCTGGGAAAATTTGCCAAAGAGTTTGAAGTTCCCGAGCTGAAAGTAGGGATTGTTGAAGGAACGTTCCAGGATTCTTTATCCTTATCTCGAATCTCAAATCTACCTGGCCGCGACGGGCTTTTGGGCCAACTTTTGGGAGCGCTCATGGGGCCAATGTATAGGTTAACTGGGACATTAGGTGGAAACTTACAGAAATTGGTATTTATCTTAAATTCGAAGGCGAGTTCGCAGAATTGACATTTAGAAATTAGAGCAATTAGAATAATTAGAAATTTTAGAAAGAAGGTGATTAATATGACAGATAAAAAAGAAAAGAAATTATCGGAAAAACTAGAAAAATTGGTTAAGGAAATTTCGGAACTTTCCGTAATTGAACTTTCCGAGTTGGTAGAAGCACTTCAGGATAAACTTGGAGTTTCGGCCATGCCTATGGCTGCGGCACCTGTTGCTACAGCTCAGGGAACCGCTCCCGCAGAAGGAGTACCGGCTGAGGCGGCAGGAGGAGCAATTCAAACGGTGGTCATGACCAATGCGGGATCAAATAAAATCGCCGTCATTAAAGCTTTAAGGGAAATTAATCAGAATTTGACTCTAATGGATGCGAAGAATATGACCGAGCAGGTCCCGGCGGAAATTTTGAAAGACGCCAAGGCCGAAGACGCAAAGTCGGCTGAAGAAAAATTGAAAGCAGCCGGTGCAACCGTAGAGGTTAAATAAAAAAGTACTTGGCGCGCGAAACTATTCTTTGGGAATAATCCCGCGCGCCGCCTGCGCTTGCTGGCAGATCTAATGGATGTAGGCGAGAAGGCGAGGGCCGAACCTGATGGCGAGAACAACCCCCATGCATAAAGAGGTGTAGCCCACCAAGCTCAGCAAGCCGAACCGAAGCAACGCTCGATTCTCCACCTTCCGTGCTTTCTTCAAAACATCAGCGCTTTCCTCGTTCAACATGTTTTCCTCCATGCGATAATAGTCGGTCTGCCAAAGAGCGAGGGTATTATATCAGGTTTTACCTTAACCTGTAATATATCGCCAAAGCACCACTAGTGAGCCCGGCGGAATTGAAGCCAGCTCTTCGGGAATTTGGGGTTGGGGCACATCTTTAAACTTCCTATCAATAGCTTCCAAAACCTGCGGATTATTTTTATTCGTGCTCCTTAACCCTTTTGCCAGTCTTTGATTAATGCCGGTCAAAAAATATGCCTGTTTTTCTGAACCGAATACTACCAAAGAAATTACATCCGCGGCCGCCTGCTGAAGACCTCTTCCTTGGGTTCCCTCTTTTCCGCCAATTTTATGACCCTCCCATTCAAGAGAAATGGCTGTCCCGTAGCACCAGTCAACCAGAGCCCTGACCTTTCCCAAACCCATTACTGCCATCATCCCCGGTCCTCTGCCTTTTTCCAAAAAATCATATCTTCCCGGCCGACCCCTAAACTGCTGTTCCAATAAAGATTCCTTTTCTGCCTCTGTGAGCCATTCCACTTTAAATCCTTTCTCTGCAAATCGAATCCTCATCGCCTCTATCTCATCCGGCGTAAATTCCATCAAGGGAGCTGCCTGCTCGCCCAATCCTGAAGCAACCATCATTTTCGATTCGATATTTCCCAATAGCTCGTTTGGTACCAAAAGTTCCGTCATTTGCCCGTATTATACAACTTCTCAAAATATTTAATGATTTCCTCCGCGGCATTTACCCCGGTATAACCCTCTAAGCCTGCAAACTGCGGCGCGGGGTTGACCTCCAAAATATAAGGCTTTCCTGTTTCCTTACTGACAATTATATCGACGCCAGCGATTTCCGTTCTAGTTATTTTAGCCGCATTTTCGGCTAGTTCTCTTATTTCTGGATATTTTTTTAGGTCAAATTTCTCTCCGCGACCGCCTTGACTGATATTGCTCCTAAACTCCCCTTTTTTGGGAATTCTCTTCATCGCCCCGATTGCCTTATACCCAACAGTAAATATTCTTATATCTCCATCGTTGGGAATAAACTCGCGGATTATAAAAGAAGGGGCATCCCCGGCCAGAATTTCTCTGGCCGCCTTTTTTATCTGAGGTATATCTTCGGCCCTATACACTCCTCTTCCTTGTCTGCCTGTAGAAGTTTTAACTATCAAGGGAAAGTTAAATTTTCCGATAACGGAATCCATGTTTTTTGTTGAAAATAAAACCGCACTGGCAGGATAAGGAAGGTTATTTTCCGTCTGTTTTAGGTAATCGATTGCCGGGGTTAAAAAGAAATTGTAGTTTGCCTCTATCGCCTTTTGGTTAACTATTTTAGTGCCGTATTTCTGATTAAGATATAGGGCGGCGGTGTACCATTCCCACCGCCTTTTCCCCACTATCATGTAGATTAAATCATACCTACTCAAATCCCTTCCGTTTATTTTTGGCTCAAAAGTCCGGCCATCGCAGTAGAGGGTCAAATCCGAAGCATAGCAACCGTCAATTTCATGACCGCGCTTTTTCCCTTCTTCCCGAAGTCTTAAAAGTTGAATGTTTTTTGTCAGTCCCGCCACCAAAATTTTCATTTATTTGGCCTTTCTTTTCGCATGTTCCAAATAAAGTTTGGTGATATTTTCCCCGGTTGCCTTTTCCATCCCGACCCAGCCGGCCGTATGATTTACTTCCAAAACGTAGCGCTTTCCATCCTCTCCTATCAATATATCAACTCCCCCAACACTCATCTCAACCGCCGAAAGAGCTTTTCTTGCCAGCTTCTTTCCTTCCTCATCCAGGTCAAAAAGCTCGACACTCCCTCCCAAAGAAAAGTTGGCCCTAAACTCCCCTTCCTTTGGAATTCTTCTCATTGTAAAAAGGTTCTCGCCGATTATTAAAACGCGCAAATCGAATTTATAAGGGACAAATTCCTGAATAAGATAGCCCTTGGCTTCCTTCTCTTGACTTTTTAAATCGCTTATAAATTCCGAAAGTTCCGAAGGAGAATCTATTTTATAAACACTCGCCCCTTTCCCTGTTCTTGTTGATTTGATAATAACCGGATACCCGATTCTTTGGGCCAAATCGGGAAATTTTTCCCAATCTCTGGTATAGCAAGTTTTGGGAACCTCGACTCCCGCCAGACTAAGTTTTACCAAATCATTTACTTTATCGATGGAGTATTTAAGAGAAGTTAAATTGTTGTCAAAAACCTTAATCCCTTTTTTCCTAAGATGTTCCGTGATTGTCGAAATTGTATTTATGGCATTAAAAATTCCCCTGACTATTACCAGGTCTGTTTTTAAATTATTAAGGCCTTCTATATCCAGAAGTTTCTCGTCTATAAAATATCCAAAGGTCGAAAGATCAATTATTTCGAAATCATAGCCCAAGGAAGCACATTCCTCCTTCAGGCGTTTATGCTCGGAAAGTTCCGTCAAAGTTGTAACTAAAGTAATTTTCATTCTTTTTTAATCTCCGGAGAAACCAAGAACCCTTTAAGGGCTTTTCTGCCGACGACTACTTTTTTCTTTAATTTGGACCTATCTGCAATGTTAGCATTTGTCTCGACTCTTTTTCCAGCCAGCCAAAAGACAAGGTCAATTACCGGCCGTCTCTCAACCCCCAAAGCGTTTCGAACTTTCTTATACCAAAGAATGTTGCTTTTCTCAAGAAGACCTGTCTCCCGGGCCAGTTTTTTATCTATGGATGTTCTCCAGGCACCGGTATCCAATTTAGCGGATACCAATACTTTTTCACCATTGGCCGTCTTTATTTTAATATTTTCAAAAGTGCTGACTGTTTTTACCGCTTCATCCTGTTTCACTCTATCCGAAAAAGGCGAGGCAAAAAGAGCTTTGGCAATCTTTATTCCATGCTCCGCGTTTCGAACATGCACCTCATCTACTCTATCAAGCCTTTTCCTAAGACCGGCTAAATTTGCCAGTTGGATGGAAAGCCCCGGTTCGGCATTAAGTTCCAAAACCATCGGCCCTTTATCCGGATGAAGTACGATATCCGCCCCTAAATACCCCAATCCTGTTGCTTCTTGACAGGCAATTGCAATTTGCAAAATTTCATCCCATTGGGGAATTTTTATTCCCCGCAGTTTTCTTTTTGTCCCGGGCTTATAGCTAATCGGCTCGTTATGCCAAATCGCTCTGGTCGTTATTCCTGTCGCAATATCTACTCCAACGGCAACTGCTCCCTGGTGAAGATTCGCCCGCCCGCCACTTTCCTTGGTGGGAAGCCTAAGCATCGCCATGACCGGAACTTTGTTAAAAACAATTACCCGAATATCGGGAGTTCCTCTGTAAGCGTACTTTCTAAAAGCCTTATGCCGTCCGACATACTCTTGAATAAAGGCAACATCCGGAACATTTCCCATAGAATAAGCGCCCTCCAAAATGTCCAAGACATGAAGTTTTAAATCATCAACCGTTACTTTCTCTCTTTGGGTGGTCATCCAACCCACCTCTGTTCTTTTTTTGACAATGATTATTCCTTCTCCTCCCATTCCCTGACTGGGCTTTAAGGCAAATGAGGAAGGCAGTTTCTCCCACTTAAAAGCCATCAACTCTTCGGGATTCCGGAATTTTTTGTAAATTTCCGGCTGGGGGATAGCAACGAGGTTAAGCGCTTTTGCGGTTTGCAGTTTTGAATCTGCAATTTTTTTGCCGCGAGCGGAGTTATATCTGTATGAATAAAGTTGGGCCCGGGCATTTAAACCAAGAATTGAAGACAATTTCATAGTGATTAATAATTAATAACTAATAACCATAACTTAAAATTTAAAACTTTTTAGTTGAGGGACTTTTAGATATGGTTTTGACATTTGAGTTATTAACTTTGAGTTCAAGCTCGTATAAGCTTCCTGAATCTCCAAATCTCCATCAGTCTTAAGCCCACATATTTACCCAACATAAAATCGCAAACCGCAACTCCCAGAAGAAGAATCTCCGGATTAAGAAGGGCAAATTTCTGTAAAGGTTTAAAGGTTAAAAAGGCGTAGGAAACCAGAGCCAAGACTAAAGTTTCGGATGTTAAGTGAATGGCTACTTTCGCGGATTTTCCTAACTGGACTCTGGTAAAATCTTCGGCTAAAAGCGCAAGGATTAAAACCGGGAAAATTGAAACCTTGTAAAGTTCTGGGTGTTTGATAATGGGGGCGGCAAAAAGAATTGCCAAAACTCCCAAAACAACAAACCAAAGAATAAGTGCCATCCTGGGAAGGTATTGAAGTTTTATTTTCGTTTTTCTAAAGATAATTCTGGCAAGGACCGATACCGTAACAATTGCCAAGAAAAGCCCAATTCCAACAATAGGGCCTGTTGCAACAAAAACCACGGAGAGAGCGGCCGGCAAGAAAATTCCAAAACCCCTTAGGCCTACCAGATGCCTTGCGGCGGCAATTATTGCCGCCACCACAGGAAGAAGCAGAAGAAGGACAATCGTATTGGCGGGAACTCCGGCGGCAACCGCTTGCTTGATGGCATATTTAACAGGGTTTAACGGCCAAACCGGCCCCAGCTTTTGGGCCTTAAGAAGTGCCTCAAAAGGTCCCAAGGTCTCTTGGCTTTTTTCGGTCAAATTAGGAACCGATGTCGGTGTTGGAGTTACCTTCACCGCCAAGGCCATCCTCGAAAAAAGCAACGAGCTTGTCCCGAAAGACAATAAAAAAGCTAAGACTAACAAGGTTTTACGCATGGGAATTATTTGATTGGCAGGGCTAATTATACAACTTGCGGCCTGTCAAACAACAATTGAGGTATAATTGCCCGATGGAAATAGAAAGAGCAAAACTGGCAATTCTGGAGTCGGTCGTTTCCGGAGCCGTGGGAAAGGTGCAACCGAAATTGGAATATTGGGGACACAGTCTTGACCTGGAAGCAGGAACACTGTATGAGGCCGACCTCGCTCTTGGGCAAGAAAGATTAAACCAAATTCTCCCGGCTATTGACCTTACCCAACTTAAGACCCGCAACCAGTGGGCTCTGGTGGGAATCGGATGGGAATTTGTTTGGGGAACCCAACCGCCCGAAAAAATTATCGATAAAAAACAACAGTTGATTACCAGAGTCGCCCTTGGCATGGAGATAACCCAACTTGAGGAACTCTGGCTAAATCTAATTTTAGTTGATACGGATATTTTTTAAGCTTGAGCTGCTACTTAAAAGATATCAGCGTCCCCGGAACTTTTTTACCCAATATTGCTTTCTTGAGACTTCCCGAGCGAGTACTGTTCACAATTATTACTTGGGTTTTGTACTTCTCGGCCATGGCTAAACTTTCCTTGACCTTGTGAATCATTCCGCCAGTGACATCGGTTGCGCCGGAGGCACCGATTAGTGCTTTAACCTTTGAAAAAGATGCCGGAGTAATTTTTCCAATTGTCTTTCCGCTCTCATCATAAACCCCATCGGTTACCCCGCAGTAGATAATTCGCTCGATTTTGTAATCTTTACCAAGGGCTTTTACGAGTACTTTAATTACCTTTTCCGTTGAAAATATCCCGAAACCTTGATATTTATCGAATATCACATCTCCGTATATAAGAGGTAATATTCCCATTTTCAAAGCTTCCTTAATCGGCTCGACAAAAAAATTCTTTTCTTTTTGTTTCTCGGAAAAAATGAAGCTCCCCGGGGCAAAAGCAACCAAGGGAATCCCCTCTTTTCTGAAACATTTGATAACTATTTTAGTAAGGCGGCTGGCCACATCGGCAACTTCGCTTACCCCCTTGATACTCTTGCTATTTATTATTCCCTTTTGTGTTTGATATTTGGCCGCGGATGCGTGCCCAAAAGAACCGCTTCCGTGACCGATAATTAACTTTCCTTTGTAGATTCGTAAGATAGACCCAATCTCCTCGGCCAGCCTTCCAATTACTCTTTCCCGGGCAACCAGAGGTCGGGTTTTATCCGTAATAAGACTCCCCCCTAGTTTAACAATTGTAAGCTTCTTCACCGCGGGGTTATTTTACTCTACGGGGCCACTTCTTTCCACCTCATCCTTCGGGTGGTGAAGACTTGGGGAAAGACGGAGATGATTTCCGGTGCATATTCAAAAAACTCGGCAGGCTTGGTGGAATTTCCCGCCTGAAGGTCTCTTTCCAGAAGAAAGCCGTCATAGGCGGCAACCGAGCCTCTGACCCAAAGCTGGCTGGTTCCTACCCCGGTTCTAAACTCTCCTTCGGCGACAAATATTCCTTCAAGGCCGGGGCTGGTCGGGTGGGAAACTGACGGGTCAACGATAATATTGCCTTTCAAACCATTGACATCTTTACCGACAACCACCATAAAAAAGCCGTTGCCGGGTGATTGGATATTGATTCTTCCGGTTATATAAAGGTCTGCTCCGTCCACCAGAAGAACGGCTCTTCTTGAACCGGTGAGGTTGACATTCCCGCTAATCGTCATATCTCCCAAGGTTGCCCCGTTGTAGTGGTACCAGACATAACCTCTGGAAGGGGCCCCTCCTGAGTTGAAATCTCCTCCGTTTACCGTTGGGGTTGTTATTTCGGTAAAGGTGACATCCGAGGGAATTTGGCGCTCAAAGAAATCATAGTTGTAGATTCTGGAACTTGAATAAAGGCTATTAACCAGCCAGTTATACGGAGCCTCGGCGGCATTTCCTGTCCCTGTACCTGCGGCAAAGTCTGCGGTTACCCCGCCGTAAACAGGAACACCCGGGAACCCCCCTAGCCCTTTAAGTCCAAATACAGGATTACAGACAGGTAAACTACATGAGGCAGGAATTAAGGAAACCAAATCTCCATAGGCCGTTACATCCGCATCCTTAACCTGCCACCAAGGGCCTACCGGAGTTACATCAACAATTGTGCCTCCACCTCCACCTACCCCAGCACTATCAGCGCAGGTTGAAACCCCGCCCATAATCACTTCGGTGGATACGGTAGTTGAACCAGGGGCCACCCCTGTTGCCTGCGTTTGGTACATCACGGTGCTGTCGGAAGCCGGGCTTACCGTAACAATCCCCGTATTGGCAGAGGTGAAATTTACCCGGTCAACGGTTCCACTTCCTATGATAACCGAAGCCGTAAGCGTTACGCTTGAGCCCACCGTAGTTGTGGCTGTTGCCGGTAGAAGATCAACGGTGCAGCTAGAGCTGGGAGGTTGTGTACAACTTGCATCGACAACGCATTGGGTTTGGGCGGCACAGCCGGCGGGAACACAGGTTCTTGTTTGCTGTCGTTCATTGGAACCGCATAACCCAACACCGCAGGACCCGTTCACCCAGTTACCACAATTACAAGAAGGCCCAGGGGGGCAAGCCTGGGTATTACAAGCCACATTCCACCAACTACACCCATTCGTACAGAGACTTGTTCCTCCTCCACAAGGTTTGGAACAAGGACCGCAGCTTGTTGCTCCGGGGTCACAGTGACAAGTAAGACCTATTTCACACCACGGACGGGCACCACACGGGTCGCCGGGGCACTGTGGCGTACTGCCACAACCAACTGTATAATAACCATTATTCCAAGCACAGCCACTTGCGCCTAAATTTGGAGCACATTTTACAATTCCGTGACACACAGCGGCCAAGGTGTGTCTTGGAAAAAATAGCAAAGCAATTAAAGCAACGGCCAAAATTGGAAACAAAACCAATAGCTTTTTCATGGCAAATTTAGAAAATTGAACTTTCTTTAATAGAAATTTTCGGTCCATTGCTAAAAATATCTTCGGTAATTTTATCTAATGGTTCCCCTTTAATATTAAAATGACCCAAAACTTGTTGAGAAACCAAAAAAGTGAGAAGACTATCTCTCTCTTTTTCATCTATCTGTTTCCAGATACTGACCTCGAGATAGATATTTAAAGTATCCCTATTTCCGGAAGAGCCCCACTCTGCATAAGCAAATGGGTCAAGCTCCTTATACCCCACGCCTTCGGGCGTTTGTTTAAATTCGGAAGAGAGAACAACCAACACCTTCTTGTTTGATTCGGAGCCCTCTTTCGTCCTAATCAGCTCTTCGAGCGAACGGACAAAGTCTTTATTGGCTTCCCACTCAAATCCGCTTTTCCTGCTTATGAAGTTTATTTTGTCTTTACTTGAAAATACCAAGCCTCCCCATCTTGCATACAACACCCCTAAAACAGTAGCAAGGACAAATACTATACCAAAGAGAATATAAAGAAGCTTATTCATATACCTACCTTAATCTTTACAGAAAAAGGTAAATCTTTCAAGTAACTTATCGAAGCACAAAGGGGGAATGCTCTAAATCTTGAGCAAGACTGGCATATTCCGAACGGCTTGGGTATACCCCATCAAGATTAAATACGGGCGGGTTTACATCTCCTGATCTTATTTGGCCCCCTAATTCATCTCGCATATGATCAGTTTTCCAAAACCATTCAAGAACAACTTGTGTAGCCGATTGTAGATTGTGCTCTGGTGTGTAGTCTTGAGAAAAACCTAGTGTACCCCACTCAGAGTCATCGTACATAAGACTTTGATGAAAAGTCACTTTTATTATGGTCCTCCCGTTTATCTCTACCCTTTCAAACAAAAGCTGGTTACCACTCCGCCTCTCAATAAAAGGTCTTTCATCATGTATTCCTCTCACAACATTTTCATATGTATCATAGGTAAATTCCACTGCAATAGTTGACAGATCTACTGGTTCGATTAGAGCCCAAGTAGCCTCGTTTACAAATCTCAATCCAGTCCTAGGATAATCAACAGCTATCCACATGTTCTCTACAGGTCTTCCTGAGACTGCATACTCTCTGAAAGCTTCCAGTGTTGGGAATTGCCTCAAAAATGTTCTGTTTTCTCCTGCAACATTGATTTGGTAAAGACTTCTAATCAGCTCATCCCAGGTATACTGGGTAGCGGTCTCATTTATGGTGAATAACCCTTCGGCCAAGGTAGCTTCGTTGTAAAATATGCGGCCATCTGCCGATACCTGATACTCATCCCTAACGGGTATTTCGGTGGGGGTAGGAGTTTCGGTTGGAGGAACCGGTAAAAAAGGAGTGCTGGTTGGCCTAACCTCGGTTGCCCTGGGGGTTGGAGATTCGATATCAATGGGGATAGGCAAAACTCCCGAGCCAAGATTTGAACAGGCGGTGGCAATAAGAGAAACTCCTGCAGCTGCCGCTAATCCCCGCTTTCCGGATTTTGAGGCGATAAGCTGACCTATCTCTTTTGCCACTTTATCGGAGACTCTTTTAAGGAATCTTCTTTCTTTCGGTGATGCGGCCTCTTCAGCCGCTATGGCTTTGCCTACGGCCAAGCTTGTTGCCTGGAAAGCTCCATCCGTGTCTGCGAGATTTTTATCAAGAGCCTCCTTTATCTCCTGTGCTAGACTTTTGTCATCAACTTCTACTCCAGAAAGATATCTTGCCACTTCCAAGTCAGTTGCTCTCTCTAAATCGAAGTCGGGGGGAGGGGTTTGGCCGATTGAATAGCGGGCCATATTTCTGGCATTGCCAATTATAGCCTCTGCCACAAACCTCTCATCCGCCTCTCTGGGCTCGCGGGGTGCAGGTTTCTCTTTGGATACTAATTCCTCAGGCATTCTTTCTCTCATTTTAGGTTAACGCTTCAAAACCAACAAGTGGTTTTGTTAGTCACTATTTTACCACTAGAGGTCAATTTAGGGAATTTTCGGTAACCACTCTCCCTTTTCCTGCATTCCCAGGAGCCACTTTTCAGATTTTAACGGGCCACCCATGATATACTCTAGCCGTAATGAGCAAAAAATACTCGGCTACTCGAGAAGATTTGGACGCCATAGGGGAAGCCTTAACTTATATATGGAACCCCAAGATGGATTTTGTATTCAAGGATCGTTCCAAAATTTCAAAAACTTTGGTAATTTCGTACGACAGCAAATTCATCTATATATGGGAGCCCCTGTTTAAAAATAGCCCTGGTAAATATAAGCTGCATAAAATACCCCACAAATTGAGGATTAAAAATGAATGGCAAATGGGCTGGTGGGCCGGTCTTGTTGATAAATCTATTAATAAATTTCTCCCTGCCTCATTTGAGCCCAACAATCAATTTACCCAGCCGATTATAAGCGGGGGCCTGCTCAAACCCTTTGTTGAGCTTCAGAAAAACAAAAAACTGAAATTAAATCCCTATGTAACCAAAGAATCTTATCTTGCAACTATTATTCACGAGTTCGGACATGTTTACTGGGACAGTTTTAAAATGTGGTGGCCGTCTGAAAATTCTATAAATCTCAGAAATCTCAGAATTGCTAATAAACTTTACTCCAACTTCAGACTTAATATAGAAAAGTACTCCCTCACATTTCCTGTATTCCCAGTCTTTGGAGAAGTCTTCGCTTTCTGCGCAGAATATTATGCCAGCGAACTTTTTTGGAAAAATCACAAAAGAAACCTAGACTCTTTTATAGAAAATCGTTTAAACGCTTTAATAATTCTAGAGAAAAAGAAAAATCTAGAGAAAGAAGACTCGGTTATCGAACCCAGTAGATACCCTCACGATTTTGCCTTTGTCTTTGGAAAAATTATTTTGGAAAAATACCCCACGTCCTGGTTTCAGATTTTGATCGATCAAAAGAACATTTCTCCTCAACTCTAGTGCCTTAAAATTACCGAGTTAATTTGGACCCGGCGGTCTTGGAGGCCTAGGCGCCCCGCTAGTAGGACCACAAGGTCTTGGAAGAACACCAGGTACACAATTAGGATTGCAGTTTGGATTACAAATCCTACGAACTGGTTCACACGGTCCATCGGGATAATGTGGTGGACAGGGTCTAGGACTTCCGCCGCCATAAGGCGGGCAAGAACTAGCTTCCACCTTCGGTGTTACCAAAATTATTTCAGGTCCTTGAATTCTTTCAGTTTTCATTATTTATCACCCCCTTTCAACATGATATTCATCATTACTTAATGTCATTATCTCCTCTATTATTGGTCTTAGTGCCTTGTCGTAATACGGTTTTCCGCCTTCATCTACTCTCCAAACTCCTTTAGCCCATTCCCCTGCGTATGGATTATATGTACATCTAGGATATGGTGCTGAGAGGTATTCGCCCCTTCCTTGATTTATTCCTTCAGAAAGGGGACGGCAATCAAAACAAGCATATCGATACTCACAATCCTGGCAGACCAGCACATCATCCTTTGTACTTCTCCATATTGTTTCTAATTCCTTGCCTGATATTATCTCTGAGAGTGAATTTTTTATAACGTTACCTACTGCTAAATTTCTTGAAAATATACAAGGAAGGACATCTCCATCATCAGTAATTGTTGTTTTCCCTGACAAACAGCTATGTCCAGAAATATAGCGCGAGAGCGTTTCTCTGTCAGCTCTGAAATTTGGAGATATCATTAGACCGTATTTAACTACCGTTTCCTTGCTTGGCGTAATAGATGGATTGTTTCCCCTTCCCCTTGGCCTCAAAACATCTGGGTTTTTATGATTAAATCCTATTTCGTTTATGATATCTTGTGTCTGCTGAACCGTGTGTTCATTGTCTCTCATCAAAACCGTTTCGACTCTAGTCGGAATTCCAGCTTCCTTGAGTAATCTTAAAGCATTCATTGTCTTTCTGTGGCTACCTGGGGTTCTGGTTATTTTATCGTGTACCGCTGGGTCGTTTGAATATAGAGATACGGCGATGCTAAGACCAAATTCTTTAATTTTTTCAATCTTTTTTTGAGTCAACAGAGTTGCGTTAGTAAAGATTTCGATAAACTCATAGCCAGTTTTTTTGGCATGTTCGGCAAGGTCCAGCACAGTCTCGCCATCCTCGCCTTTGTACAGAAAAGGCTCACCTCCAATAAACTGGCAGCGCCTGCACCCTAAAGAATATGCCTCCGTTATCAAATTTTTCCACTGGGTGAAGTTTAACTTCTCTTTTTGCCCAAAGCTATTAGCCGTAACATCCTCAAGCGGTAGATGTCCGTCCGTTGGCAAACCAAGTGCTTTCCTATAAGACAATGGCATACTATCCGCATAGCAATGAATACAGCTTTCATTGCAATCATCGGAAATTATTTCAAACCAAACAAACTGAAGTTCAGGTTTTTGTAATAACTCGGGTAGAACGCTCCTCTTTTCTTTCTCTCCTTTTGTGGCCAGGCTGAGCTTCTCTAATTCTACCCAAAACTTGGGGTTGCCTACTTCACCGCTAAGTATTTTGCAAGCACCAGGGTTGAGTGAAAAAACTCGCTCTGTATTTATATCATAGATAGCCCCTCTAGAAGCTCCTGAGACAAACAGTACCCCTGGGGCTAGGGTATATTTACTATCAGAAAGAAACTCTCTGATCCCGAGCTCACGCTCTATCATGGGTTTGACGGATATTACACCGGTTCCCTCTGTAAAGTCAAAAAGGAGTAATAAAGTAGAGATTGAATTCGGCTATTCTGTTTTTTCCTGCATTCCCAGGAGCCACTCTTTCTTTGACCTTTCCGGTGAAAGGCCATAAACTCTCTTGAATCTACGGGAAAATACGGAAAAGGAATCCCGCTTTCCAAGTTCCTTTAATAGCCGGAAAAGTTTTCTTTTACCGAAAGTTTCGATCAAATAAGAAGTAAAAAGGAATGCCTGGGAATAGTTATACGCCTTGCCCCATCCTTTTGCATCATGAATCAAGGCTAGTCGTTTAATGGATTCTTTAGACACTTTTCTGGTTCTGTCTTGGCCGGCAATGTAGCCACAAATTCCCTCACTAAGCCAGACCGGATATTTGAATTCATAAATCTGATTTACAAAAACGTGGGCAATTTCGTGAGTGAGCACGGGGACAAAATCAGACATCGGATGGCTAGATACCTTTTCGAATACACTGGGACTAAATATCAGTATTTCTTTATGCCCAGATATGCCAACCATCCAGTTGGGAGTCTTCTTTTTGGCAAAAGTATCGAAATCATGCCTAGAGTAACAAAAGAAGATTTTAACATCGGCTTCTCGGCCAAAAAAAACAACACACCTTTTGTAGCAATTATTTACTTTGCTACTCAGCGACTTCAAAGAATCCACTTCCTTATCGTAACCGGCGATAATAACCATATAAAGTAACGCTAACCATGCTGTATCCTGCAAACCAGACCGCCATTTTTATTACTGCTTAACAGGATCGGGCACTCTATCGCATCCCCCGTCTTCTATGCAATCGCAAGAATCTATACAGCCATGAAAACAACCGTCTTCGTAGCAGTTTGCGCTTGGATCCTGGCCCCTTTCCCCAGCGGCTGGGGCTGCGACGCTAAGGGTCACTAGGCCCGGAGCGGAACTTTTGCCGTCAAATTGTCTCTCCATCTTCTTCACCCCCTTCCTTAATTATACCTTTCTGTAACATAAGATTGGCTGTCTTGATAACTTCTTCAACAGTACTTCCAAGTACGGTTGCAAGACCAGATAAAGTGAAATTTTTCCTATTCTCTGGTTTAGCAAAATCATAAAGTATGTGGTCAATTGCCAACCATTTACTCGGAGAAAGATATATTATTCCCCCAAAATCTTCTCGCCTTAACTTAATTCTATTGTTAAATATATATGTCGAATTCACATTTACCTCAAGTTTACGGGCACCCTCTTTTTTGGAAAGAGTATTTTCAAAAACACTGTAGGGATTGGGGGCATTAAGCCTGTTGTGAACAGCATATGCTTCTGCCCTGCAACCACCCCGACAAGCATTGACTAGTATACACCCCTCACATTCGTCAGGAGTGAAAATGTTTGTTCTCCAGGGCTGCATATTTAGCCAACCTTCTTTCAAGCCACCTTCGGACATAACCGAGCCATAACTTTGTTCTGCCTGGGAACAAGGCCTTACAGACCCGTCAAACCCTATTGTACAAGTGGCTCTTCCGGCAGAACAGCTTTTGTGGCCAAATGCATCCATCAAGACCTCATCCCCGAGAAAACACAGCGGGGGTGCAACTAGGGTATCTATTTCGAGACCAAGCTCACTCTTTACCCTCAATAATTCTTTTAACATTGCTTCAAACTCCTTCTTTGAAAGAGAGTGCATAGAAAAATCGCCTGCATTTATAGGAACGCTCGCTTTTGTAACGCAGAAGGTTTTAACTCCCAGACTTTTAGCGTATTCGGCTGTTTTGAATATCTGGTCCAGATTCCCCTTGGTTATTACCATACTAACGCTTACTCTGAAACCTTCGTTCTGGGCCAGTTTTATTCCCCGAGTAACGGCTTCGAAGGTACCCTCTCTACCAGATAAGCTATCGTTGAGGCGGGGGTTCGCCGCCATTAAGGAAGTAAGGATAGACCGAACGCCGACGGCCTTTAGCATTTCGGAAGCCCGAGGCGTAAACATCGTAAGGTTAGAGTTTAAATCCAGGGTTACCCCGCTTTCGTGGAGTCTCTCGAGGTATGGATATGCTCTTTTAAGAACCACGATGGGTTCACCGCCCGTAATTGTGGCATTGAAAATATTGTTTTTGATTATTTCGTCCGCAATGCGTGGGTAAACCTGCGTAACAGTCTCGCTGGCAGGCTGCTTCGCTAAATCCAAATCTTTTCTCCAATAGTTATAACAATGTATACATCTTTGATTACACCACGGGGTTAGCTCCCACTGAACAGTCACGGGTGCCGATAAAGTACGAAATATTACTTTTTCTGCGGAGGGCGAAATATCGGGCGCTGGAATTGAAGAATCAGGACTGGAGGACGAAAACCCCAATCTTTCCATTATTGGCAACATTATACATCAGAAGTTCAAATTTGGCGGAAATTTCGAATTATTCTGTCTTTTCTTGCATTCCCAGGAGCCAGAGGACAGCTTCTTTTTTATGCGCGAAGCGAGTCAGGGAAAAATTATTTGTTAATTTTGACTTATGCGCGAAGCGAGTCAAGAAAAAATTATTTGTTAATTTTGACTTATACGCGAAGCGAGTCAGGGAAAAATAACTCGCTTATTTTTACCTATGCGCGAAGCGAGTCAAGAAAGAAGCTATTCCGTCTTTTCTTGCATTCCCAATAACCATAAAACAGCTTCTTTCTTATAGCGCCTGTCGCCTCGGGAGTTAATTCTGATGGCCGGCAGCTTACCGCGCTTGCCCCAGCGTTTTATAGTTAAAGGGGAAACTCTAAGAAGTTCGGATACTTCACGCACGGTAAGAAGGTCCGGCAAATCTTCGAGTCTTATTTTCTTTTTTGGCTTCCCCTCCATGTTACTTTAATCCAATTTGACCAACTTTGAACTAGTTTCGAGGCTATTCTCGAACTTTATTAATCACAACATATCAAAGGGGTTCAGGTGTGTCAAGTACCTTTTTGTACTAGAAATCGCATGCGATCCTGAGCCTTTCGATACTGAGCTCAAGGTCGAAGGACTTGTCGAAGGGCCAAGCCCCGCCTAAACGCACCTTGAGCCGTATTCGGATAGAATTGAAAAGGCGAAAGGTAAGATTATGTGGGGTCAAGAGCCATTTAGACCTTCTTCAACTTGGAGAGGAACACTTTCCAGGGAAAGACAACAGTTGCCCGTAGGATACGGGGAAAGCGTCTGGGTTGACTAAGAAGTCTCCATAGCCATTCAAAGTTCTTCCTTGCCCATTTGGGAGGTAAGTCTGCCTTTCCGGCAATATAGTCAAGCGTCCCGCCGACAACCATGGCTCCTCCAACATCAAGCTTGGATAGATTTTTGTAAACCCATTTTTCTTGTTTTGGTGCACCGAAGGCAACAAACAAAAGTTGTGGTTTAAAATAATTTATCTGGGCAACAGTGTCTTTCTCAATAGTAATATCTTTGAATGTCCGGGGTTGGGCCTCTTTGTTTAAGAATGGCCCCTGGAAAAAGGCAATCCTTACCTTTTTAAAATTTTTCCTTAAATTTAGGGCAGCGTCCTTGGCAACGCCGGTCCCTCCCCCCAAAAGAAAAACTTTCCATCCCTTTTTGTTGGCAAGTTTTATAAGTTCTATAAATAACTCCCTTCCTTTAATTAAATTGATGCCGGGTTGGCTCAAAAACCTTGCCGCATAGGTTAAGCCCACACCATCGGGAATGGCCATGTCGGAAGTCTCAAGTGCCTTAAATAAATTTCGGTCGTCTTGAGCCTGGAGAACTATCTCCGGATTGGGAGTTGAAATCCAAAATTTATAGCCTCGGGCAAGACTATCGCGGACAAAGCTTAGCACTCCCCTTGTCGAAGTGCTATTTAGACCTACATTTAAGATTTTGCCCTGTTTACGAGACGATTTAATAACTGTTTTTCTCATTTTTTTAACCTTAAACCTGTTCTTTCGACAAAAAAGCGCAAAAATTTTTGTCTAAACTTGTTTTAGAAAGTTATTTTTTAGCTATATTGGCAACCTATAACACTAAACGGGCTTTTATCGTTATCTCCCCTCTTTTCCTTGCTTCCCAAGACATTTATCAGTTTTACTACAGGTTCTAAACTAAGTTTAGAATAATTACGAAAATTCACATTCTGTTCAAAAAATTACCTCGTTACCTACGCTCGTCCTGTCAATTCTTATCCTCATTTCATCCTCATAAACAAGCTTGCTTCCACCCCATTACTATAGTCGTCTTGTCGTTATCCTATATTATAATTAGCCTTTAACTATCGACTGTCGACTATTATCTATTTTCAACTATTTTTCTGTTTTTTCGTTACCCTATATACAACATATAGCCCCTGCCCGTTGTTACCCTTTGGTGGTCACGCTTCTTTTCCAAAGCTCAATATTCTCAAGTACCAAGCCGGTACCCCTAACGACGCAAAATTTAGGATCCTCAGCCACATGGGCCGGAACTCCTGTTTCCTCAGTTAGGAGTTTATCAAAATTCCTCAAAAGCGAGGTCCCTCCGCTCATTACAATCCCTTTATCTATAATATCAGCTGCCAGTTCAGGCGGAGTGTCCTCCAATACCGCCTTGACAGCGCCAATTACCTGAAGAAGAACCGGCCTGATGGCCTCTGTAATATCGCCAGAGGTCACGGTAACGCTTCTGGGAAGACCAAAAACCAAATCACGCCCTGAAACCTCCAGCTTTTCTTCCTTGGCAAGCAGGGTGGCTGAACCAATCTTAATCTTAATATCTTCGGCGGTGGTATCCCCGACAATTAAGTTATATTTCTTCTTGAGATAATTCTGAAGTGCCTCATCAATCTTGTTTCCGGCAATTCTGACGCTTTTATGTACCACCACTCCCCCAAGGGATATTACGGCCGCCTCAGCTGCGCCTCCGCCAACATCCACAATCATATGTCCCGAAGGGGCAGAAACCGGAATTCCCGCCCCGATTGCTGCCGCCAAAGGCTCATCAATTAGGTATGCATGTCCAGCGCCGGCTGCCAGAGTGGCATCAAGAGCGGCCCTTCTCTCAACCTGAGTACAACCTGCAGGCACGCAAACCATAACGTTAGGCTTAAAAAATTGTAATCTGCCGGTGACCTTGCCGATAAAATAGCGAAGCATCGCCTCCGTTACCTGATAGTCGGCAATCACCCCTTCGCGCATCGGGCGTGAGGCAATAAGAGATTCGGGGGTCCTTCCCAACATTCTTTTGGCATCCTCGCCTATGGCCACAACTTTATTGTCTTCCGAGGAAATCGCCACCACCGTAGGTTCGTTTGCCACCAATCCTTCTCCGGCCACCCAAACGAGCGTATTCGCTGTTCCTAAATCTATAGCAATATTTTTTCTAAGCATATATATCGGGCAAAACTGAAAACCCGCTTTCTGGGAATCGACATGCCGACAAACCGGAAAACTGATACGTTCTGATGTCTTAAGATATTTTTGACTAATAACAAACGCTACCCACTATCTTTGGCATTATATGGACAATTTTTTGCAGTAACAAGAGGTAAGTCAGCCTTATTTGCTGTATAATCGGGGCTATGACTAAATTAAGACTTTTAATTTTTGCCATAACCATAATGGTGGTTGGTATCCTTGGAAGTTTAGTTATATTCTACGCACGAGGTTATCGGTTCGATAAAGAAACTTTAAGATTTCGGCCCAATGGTCTTTTGGTGATAAAGTCGGACCCGACCGGGGCGCAAGTTTTTATCAATGGGGACTTAAAAACCGCCACCGATACTACTTTATCCCTCCTTCCAGGAGTCTATGATATAAGCGTCAGAAAAGACGGGTCCTTGCCCTGGAGCAAGCGTTTAACTATCGAAAAAGAGGTGGTAACCTTGGCTTACGTCGCGCTTTTCCGAGTGGCTCCATCCCTTACCGCCGTCACTTTCGAAGGGGCCCTCAATCCCGTTTCTTCCTCCGATTATTCAAAAATAGCCTACGCGGTTCCCGGATCAGGTCTTTTTCTAATCGAAACGGCCGATCTCCCGCTGGGGTTTTCCAGAGATCCAAGACGCCTTACCGACGGGGACTTAACCCAAGCTTCCTGGGAATTCTCTCCTGACGGAAGACAAATAATGCTTACAGGCCAATTTGGTGTGTTTTTATTGGACTCCGGAAGCTTCACCCCTCAAAATGCACGAGTAAATATAAGCTCGAGAAAAGAGGCGGTGTTGGGGGAATGGGAAACTCTAAAGAAAAATAAGCTTTCTGCCCAGCTTAAAAACCTACCTGAGGAGCTGGCGGATATGTTGCAAAGAAAAGCCTCGGCTGTTACCTTTTCGCCGGATGACACCAAGATTCTCTATACTGCCAGTTCCTCCGCAAGCTTAAAGGAAAACTTAATCAAAGCTCCTCCCGGCTCTTCTACTCAAAAGCAGGAACGAAATATTGAAGCAGGCAAAACCTATGTTTATGATATCAAAGAGGATAGAAATTTTAGGGTGGCCGATGAAGGGGTATCGGTTAGATGGTTTCCCACCTCAAAACATCTGGTTTTGGCTGAAGCGGGACAAGTCGTAATTGTTGACTATGACGGAACCAACCGCCAACCCGTCTATTCAGGAAGCTATATCGCCCCCCATGCCTATCCGTATCTTAATTCCAGCAAAATTTTAATCCTTACCAATTTGGGCGCCGGCGCATCAATTCCCAACCTCTACTCTCTTGGCCTCAAATAGCTCAAAATTATGCTATAATTTCTCTGCCGAATAAAATGAGCCCCTGTAGCTCAACGGATAGAGCATCCGCGTCCTAAGCGGGTGATGCAAGTTCGACTCCTGCCAGGGGCACCCAATCGGGGTGTAGTGAATCGGTATCACGCTACGTTCGGGACGTAGAAACACTGGGTTCAATTCCCAGCACCCCGACAAACGAAGTTTGGAGGGTGATGGAATTGTTCAATAGCGCTCCTCGCGACTCGAAAGTTCGACGAACTGAGACAAAGCGAGGAAAGATATATGAAATCTCTGAATTTCATATTCCCAGCACCCCGACTGATAAATCAGTAGTCGTAGATTTCGCCTCGTTTAAACCAAAGTTTCTTCTCAAATTTAGCCTCGGCTGGCGTGCCTGAAGCGTGAATTAAGTTACGCGTAGTTCTTTTTTGCAAATTGCTGTCATAGGCCGAATCGGAGGAAAAATCACCTCTAATTGTGCCGGGAATGGCCTCGAGAGGAAAGGTATGCCCGACTATTTTCCTGACAACCGCCACTGCATTAGGACCTTCCAGAAGTACGGCAAAAACCGGCCCCGAGGAAAGAAAGTTCATATTCCACTTTCTGACAATTCTACCTATCTCCACCGGGTCGGAAAGCCCTAAGTTTTCGTTAGGGTCCAACCCGTACTTGCTGTAATTCTCCAGGGTTTTCCCCCCAACGGATTTAAGATAGGCCTCGTCATTCGAATAGTGTTTTCCCACCAAGGTCCTCCCTACCCAAATGAGCTTGGCGGCATTAAGCTTTAGGCCCACTCTTTCGAATCGGGTCAAAATCTCTCCCACTATTCCCCTTTTAATCCCATCGGGCTTAATTAAAACAACTGTTTGCTCCATCTTACCGAAATTTTAAATTTAAAATTTGAAATTTTTAATTATCCGCTCGAAACGAACAGGATTGTTATATGGTCCGATGATGGCCAAATTCAGCCTATCGGGCTTGAAAAGCTTCCTGGCCAGGCTATAAATATCCTCAACCTTAACCTTATCAATTTCCTCAAATATTTTCTCCGGGGTCTCAATCTTCCCAAGCATGAGTTCATTTTCCCCAAAGAGATAGTTCACATCTTTAGTATCTTCAAGAGATAAAGCCAAGTGGCCCTTGAGATATTCCTTAGCCTTATTAAACTCCCGTTCGGTAATTTCTGAGCCGTTTTTGGCTAGTTTATAATGTACATCAAGCATTACGGCAATCGCCTCCTCGGCCTTGGCGACATCAACGCCCGCATAGGAAGCAAACTCGCCGGTATCAACGAAGTGGTCTAATGAAGTCTTGATAGAATAGGCAAGCCCGCGTTTTTCCCTGACTTCGCTAAAAAGTCGGGAGCTCATCCCGCCTCCCAGAATAGCGCCCAGTATGGCCTCAGGAAAACGTTCCTTGTCTCCCCTCTTGCCTGCCAAAAATCCTAAAATCAAATGGGCCTGCTCGTTTTTCTTGGTTTTAAGAAGGACCCGCGGATTTTTCTGGACATTTTCAAACTTATATTTCCTTTCCTCGCTTAACCCTGATTTCTTAAGTCCGCCGAAATACTTTTCGGATAAGGCCAAAGCGTCTTTTTCCTTAACTCTTCCGGCAACCGTAACAACGATATTTTCAGCATAATAATGTCTATTTCTATATCTTTCAAAATCATCCCTTTTTATACCTCGGACACTTTTTGGGGTCCCAATGATATCCCTTCCCAGTGAATTCCCCGTAAATATCAGCTGCTCAAAGATATCTCCAATTTTCATTATTGGGGTATCCTCATACATCGCCATCTCCTCAACAATGACTCCTTTTTCCTTCTCAATTTCTGCCTCTTGCAAAAGAGGGTTTAGAACCATGTCGGAGAGCACGTCGAAAGCCAAATCTAGCTTCCCCGAGCGTGCCTTTATATAAAAATTGGTCCATTCTTTGCTGGTTGCAGCGTTGAATTCTCCCCCAATTTCATCAACTGCCTCGGAAATTGCGCGGGCCGTGGGGCGTTTCTTACTACCTTTAAAGACCATGTGCTCCAAAAAATGGCTGATACCGGCAATTTTATCTTCCTCGGCTCTGGAACCTACCCCCACCCAAACGGTAACTGTTGCCGATTCCAGTGAAGGAATTGGCACCATGACTACCCGAAGCCCGTTTGCAAGTTCGGTACGTTTAAAATCCATAAATTCTTTCTCTACTCTATGAAAAAATCCCCCAAATAGCAATAGAAACTGTGTTAAAATAATTCCAATGTCCACTCCGCGTCGGATAATCACAAGTTTTGAGGCTAGGGAGCTGAAAAAACGCTCTTTTACAGTCAAAATTGCCGACTTTTTGACTTCCAGATTTGGCGGTGTTGGATTTTTACTCTTGAATCTCGGTTTTTTTTTCTTCTGGATAATCGTCAATTCAGGTAAAATCCCTCAAATTCCCGCCTTTGACTCTTTCCCGTTTCTTCTTCTTTCGGTTGTTGTTTCCTCCTATGCAATAATTCTGAGCATAATAATCCTTATCAGCCAAAATAGGGAAAACCAGGTGAATACCTTAAGACAAGAGCTTCAGCTTCAGGTAGGCCTTATCACCGAAAAGGAAATTACCAAAATTCTCGAGATTTTGAAGGAAATCGCAGAAAAACAGGGTATAAAACTCGGGGATGAGGAACTGGAGCAAATGATAAAAGAGATAGATACTTCCTATATCGAAAGACGCTTGGAAGAGCAGCTCTCCGGAAAACCCGAGCCCTTGATCAAAAAAGTCGCCGAGGAAGTCGAAAAAACCCTTTCGCCTAAAGCTTAAGCTACATCCTCTGAGGCGTTTCTATTCCTAATATTCCAAGGCCGGTTTTGAGAACTTGGCCGACACCTGAAGTTAAAAGTAACCTGAATCCTTCATTCTCTGCCCCGATAATTCGGTGTTGGTTATCACTCAGAATTTCATTTTTCTTGCGCTCGCTATTTAAAATTCTATGGTGAGCGTAGAAATTGTTATATTTCTGCGCCAAATCAAAAAGGTAGTTACATAGCAGGTTGGGTGAATAATTCTTGGCGGCAAGCGAGATTGTCTCGGGGAACCGGGCCAAACTCCTCAAAACTCCAAGTTCCTCGGAGTTAAATTCGAAATTCGAAATTCGAAATTCGAAACTTTTTCGTGCTTCGTGCTTCGTGCTTCGTGCTTTTGCGAGGACTGAATTCGTCCGAGCGACGGTATATTGCAGGTATGGAGCGCTATTCCCCTCCAGCAAAAACATCTTTTCCCAATCGAAAATGATATCCGTTGTGGGATGATGGGACAAATCAAAGTATTTGACCGCCCCTATTCCCACCGCCTTGGCTACCTCTTTTTTCTCTTTGGTCGATAAACCACGGCTGGTTTCCGATTTCTCAATTATTCTCTTCGCCCTATCAATAGCTTCCCTAAGTACTTTCTCGAGCTCTATCGTCTCCCCCTTCCTGGTCGACATTTTTCCATGCTCAAAGCGTATCAAACCATGTCTTATATGCACAAATTTCCTATTTTTTCCCCAACCAAGAAGCCTGGCTGCCTCAAATACCTGTCTAAAATGCAGCGTCTGTTCACTTCCAACTTCATAAATAATAAGCTGAGGATTCCAACTGCCTATTCTAAATAGTATGGTTGCCAAATCCCGGGTAAAGTAGGTCGTGGCGCCATCTGACTTAACCAGCATGGCCGGAGGCAATTGTCCTGAGTTTGCCGGGGGAAACTCAACAATTTCCGCTCCCCGACTTTCGCTCGAGAGCTTCTTTTCGTGGAGTGTCTCAATAACTTTAGGCATGTAATCCTCATAAAAACTTTCTCCGTAGGCATAATCTATCTTTACCCCAAGAAGTTTATAAATTCTGTTAAACTCCTCCATCGAAATATCAACCATTGCCTTCCATAATTCTCTGGCTTTTTTATCTTTGTCTTCCAGCTTCTTAAACCAGGCCCTCGCCTCATCCCAAAGTTCGGGATTTTTGTCTGCCTCCTTGTGGAACTGAACATAGAGCTCCTGAAGTTTGTCTACTGTCAGATTTGAGATTTGCAATTTGAGATTTGAGATTTGGAACAGTAATGTTCCAAACTGTGTTCCCCAGTCTCCCAGGTGGTTATCCCCAATTACTTTATAGCCAAGACTTTTATACAGGTTATATATGGCCTGGCCAATTACGGTTGATCTGACATGACCTATTCCGAAGCGTTTTGCGATATTTGGAGAGGAATAATCGACAATAACGGTTTTTCCTTCTCCGAGGGAGCTGGAACCATATTTCTCTTTTTCATTAATAATCCTGTTAAGCTCATCCGTAAGTGCTTCTTGGGATAGAAAGAAATTAATAAATCCACCGCCGGCGACTTTGATTTTTGAAATCGAATTGTTAAGGGTTTTGTCTTTCTTTAACTTTTCGACAATATTTTGTGCGTACTCACGCGGTGTTCTCCATTTGCCATTTGGCATTTGTAATTTGGCATTGTCAAGCGTTGTCATCGCAATGTTGGAGCTATAATCCCCAAAATCTTCGTTTTCCGGAAATTCCAGGTGAATCTCCGCTGCCCCGCTGGCTTTTTGCAATGCCTTAATTATTAAATCCCTCATTTTTTCCATTCTACTACTCTTTCTGCTACAATTACCATCCTTGTCCTTTTAATCTTTTAACCAATAGCTCTCTCCGTCCGTCACAACCTCCACATTTCCAACCTCATCCGTCCTTAAAACCTTAATACTTCTCGCTTCTAACATCTTTATAATTTCCCCACTGGGGTGCCCGTAGCTATTTTTGCCGACCGAAACAACGGCAATCTTGGGCATAGCAACCTCGAGAAGTTCAGGCGTTAACCCGTTTTTTGAACCGTGGTGAGGCACTTTGAAATATTCGATGCTTGGGCTTCCTTTTTCTTCAAGCTTTCCGGCAACAATATCCGAAATCTCCGGACTAATATCCCCTGTTAAGAGAGCGTCAAAATCTCCCAGCCTTAAAAGGGCCACGATTGAAAACTCATTGGAATCCCGACTGGATGTATAGGCACCCAGAACATTACCATCGGCGTTTAACGCTTCGCCGATTAATAATTCATCTGAAGGAGCCAATATATCTAAATATAGCTTTCCTAACCTTAGTTCCATCCCCTCTTTTGGATTCACTACCTTCGCCTCACTACCCCCCACCGCATTTTTTAGCGCTTTATAGGCTAAACTGCTAGAATCAAGCCCGTTTGCCAAAAAGGTATCTACCTTATATCTTTTGAAAACCTCGATAAGTCCTCCAAAGTGGTCTTCCTGAGGGTGTGTAAGAATAACCAGCTCCAGTTCCGTATCCCCCAAAGGGATATATTCAGCCAGGCAGTCTAGAACTTTATTATTTGGCCCTCCGTCGACTAGAATCTGGATATTTTCATAAGTTGCCAGGATCGCATCTCCCTGGCCGACATCGCAGACCGTAAGATGCAATTTTGTGTCCGGTAACTTGAAAATTGCGAGAACAATAACCGCCAAGGCAAGTCCAAGTACCCCGAAAATATATTTCCAAAGGTTCATAATGTTTTGGTTTACCAGATTTTCAGCTTACCAGATGGCCGGCTAACTGAAAAACTTGACGATATTTATAAACCACCATGTCAGAGGATAACTTAAGTATAAAATTAGCCTTCCTAAGGCCGGCAGTAACAGCCCAACCAAACCTCCTATGGCTCCGATTATCATTATAAGAGGAATTGTCCAAAGTATGAGTGTATTAATGAGCGGAGAGAGTATGTTAAATTGCCCGAATGTAATGAAAAGTATCGGAGCCACTCCGATTTGGGCAGCTAAGGTAGTCGAAAAATCTTCGCGCAAGACTTTGAATATATCCGGGATAAATGTGAGTGCTTTTCCAATCTTCTTTTGCAAAAGAACCATAGAACCTGTCGCGACAAAAGAAAGAATAAAACCAAGATCGGAAATCCACTGCGGATATATAATTAACATTATCAAACCAGATATTAATAGTGCTCTCCAAGCAGGAGAAACTCTACCCAACTCTTGAGCCGTAAAGGCAATCGCTCCCATTATCGCCGCTCTAAGAATCGGAGCGTCAAATCCCGAAAGGGCCACATAACCCAAAATTGCCAAAAGAGCAACTGGAAGAGCTTTCCTCCTGGGCAAAAATAACAGCAAAACGGCAATTATAAAGCTGGCAACCAAGGTAACGTTCATTCCGGACGCCACCACCACATGGGCAGTGCCGGTTTTCTTAAGACTGTCCCAAAAATCAGCCGGTAAATCGCTTTTTGCACCAAGTGTTATCCCGGCAACCAGGGCCGCGTGTGGTTCCGGAAGAGACTTTCTGAAAACATTTAAAATTGTTTCTCTTAATGTAGATAAAGGAAGAATCTTTTCCTCTTTACCGACCAGAACTGCGTTTACCAATTTTTTATTTTCAACTTTTCCGATAACGACTACCCTATCCCCGTAAGAAATTTCCGGAAAAGGCGGTAAGTAAACATTAAATCCGGCAAGAGATATTTTTTGGTAATAGGAATATCTAATTGGTTCTTCGGTTATGGTCGCCGTAATCTTTATTTTTTGATCCTCTTTATAAACGGGTGTTGTTGTAAGCCAGCGGGCAAAAACCGTCAGTAAAAGAAAAGTCCAAAAAAGAAGTTTCATTCAGTAAGCTATTATCAAATTTTTGATTTTTTCGTAGACGGATTTTTTCAAAACTCCTTTAGAGAGCAGTTCTTCGATGTTTGAGTAAGGTCTGTGCTCGATAATGTTTTGTCCGTAAACTGGGCCAATTCCAGGTAAAGAATCAAGTTCTTTTAATGTTGCCGCATTGACATTTATTAAACCACTCCCCTGACCGGAAAAATTAGGTGATACAGTTTGATTCCCAACTGTATTATTAGCACTTGATACCTTTGACTGCTCACCAATGGTAGGGATATAGAGTTTTTGTCCGTCGATAAGTTTTGCCGCCCTGTTTAGAAACTTTTCTATCCACTCCCTGTCGGCACTGGAGGAAACCCCGCCGGAGACAACCAATAAATCCTCTATTCTTGCATCTTTTGCCAATTTATAAACCCCTGGTCTTTCGACTTCTCCGGCAATTTCTACTACTATTTCAGAACTCGCGCTAAATCCTTCCGTCGTGGCCTCTAGGACTTCGACTTTGGTAGAACCGACATTTCTTGTCAGTAAAATTCCTAAACCGATTAAGACAAATCCGCCAATAAAAGCGACAAGAAAAAGGCGGTTTCTAGAGAAGAAATCTTTGAGTTTTTCTACGGACAGCATAGGGATATGCCCCTAAGGCGCTCCTACAACAAAATTTATAAGCTTCCCGGGAACAAAAATGACCTTTTTAACACGATTTTTACCTATCCGGCTGGATATTTTTCTATCAGATGAGGCTATTTTTTCGATTTTTGCCTGATTTGTTGATTCCTCCGCTCCTACTTCTAACTGGCCCCTTAGTTTGCCGTTTATCTGGATAATAACTATCACTTTTTCCTGCCTTATTTTATTAGCATCATACCTAGGCCAAGCAGCTTTGTGAATCGAAAATTTCTGCCCCAACTTGCCCACCCAAGCTTCTTCGGCCGTGTGAGGAGCAAAAGGGGCAATCATTAAGGCAAGGCTAACAAGCGCCTCTTCCCATTCCGAAGAACCTTTTCCTTTAACTTTTCTGACTTCACCCTCGGTTTTATCTCGTAAAACGTTAGTAAACTCCATAATCGCCGAAATTGCCGTATTATATCTGAAATTTTCTATATCCTCCGTTACCTTCTTTATAGTTTGATGCATTTTGATATTAACCTCTTTGGCATCTTCATCGGAAATGGAGAGCTCAGGATAATCTTCAAATAAAACCCAAAGCCTATCGACAAACCTCTTCATACCCTCAATCCCGGTATCTCTAAAATCCGGGTAACCATCCATCGGTCCCATAAACATCAGGTAAAGTCTCAAGGTATCGGCCCCAAATTTAGCTATATATTCATCGGGGCTTACGACATTACCCCGGGATTTGCTCATCTTGGCTCCACCCTTAATCAGCAACCCGTGCGCATAGAATTTTGGGAAAGGTTCCTCAAACTCAATTAGCTTCAAATCGTAAAGGACCATTGTCACAAAACGAGAATACATGAGGTGAAGTACTGCGTGTTCCGCACCGCCGAAATATAGATTTACAGGAAGCCACTTCTTGGTAATTTCTTTGTTAAAAGCCGCGCTGGCTGCGTCTGGTGCACCCACAGAGGGGTAGCGGAGGAAGTACCAAGCACTATCTAAGAAAGTGTCGGAAACATCGGTCTCACGCACGGCTTTGGCACTACAAGCAGGACAAACCGTCTCATAAAATTCCGGATGATCCGCCAATGGTCCCTTACCCTCCCCTTTAGGTTTATAATCGCTGATAAATGGCAGGCTTACCGGCAAATCTTTTTCGTTAGCAGGATACCAGCCCGCCATACTGGCGGTAAAGTTAAAATTCGAAATTCGAAATTCGAAACTTTTTTGTTCATTTGAATTTTGAATTTGAGATTTGTTTCGGATTTCGTGCTTCGTGCTTCGAATTTGTTTTCCTTCGGCTGTTGTAAACCACGATCGCCCCTGGTTGGCACACCTCCGACAGTAGATCATTGGTATCGGTGGACCCCAATAGCGCTGCCTTGAGATAAGCCAATCTCTAAGATGATAATTAGTAAACTTTACCCCCCAACCTTCCTCTTCAATCCTCTTCCACAGATTTTTTTCAGGCTCTTTGTCAATAATCTCGATTTTAAACTTCTTGGCAAACTTCATATCGCGCTCATCATGAGCCGGGACACCCATAATTACTCCCGACCCGTATGTCCCTACCACATAGTCTGCCACCCAGATGGGAATTTCTTTGCCTGTCAGGGGATTAACTGCGTAACTGCCTGTAAAAACCCCTGTTTTTTCTCTTGAATGCTCCTCTGAAGAGACTGTTTGAAGTTTTTTGATATACTCTTCTACCTTATTCCGCTCTTCCTTCACCGTCAGTTTTTCCACCCAAGGCGAATCCGGCGAGAGAACAATAAAAGTGGCACCATTAAGAGTATCGGGCCTGGTGGTAAACACCGGAATTGAATAACCCGCTTCGCGGTTGAATTTTGATGCTTCGACTTCACTCAGCATCAACCCTGAGCTTGCCGAATGGGTTGAATTTTGAATTTTGAACTCGATCTGCATACCGGCAGATCGTCCTATCCAGTTTTTCTGGGCCAGTTTGATCTTGGCCGGCCAGTCAATCTTGGCAAGGTTCTCAAGAAGCCTTTCTGCATAGTCGGTAATTCTAAAAAACCATTGCTTAACTTCTTTTTTCTCAACAGGGTTTTTGCATCTTTCACACTTTCCTTCAATTACCTGTTCATCAGCCAGCACAGTTTTGCAAGAAGGACACCAATTGACTTTAGATTCCGCTTTGTAAGCAAGACCAGCTTTAAAAAGTTTTATAAAAAGCCACTGTGTCCATTTGTAATAATCTGGTTCAGAGGTAGTCACCGTTCGTGACCAATCATAGCCGTGTCCTAAACTTCTAAGTTGGGCTTCATAATGTTTAGTCGTCCTTTCAAGCATCTTTTGAGGCAACTCGCCTATTTTAATAGCAAAGTTCTCGGAATGAATCCCAAAGGAATCATAGCCAATGGGCTGGAAAACATCATAACCATGCATCCTCATAAAACGGCCATAAATATCACTTCCTGTAGAGGCAAAAGCGTGCCCGGCATGAAGGCCCTCGGCTGAAGGATATGGATACATCCAAAGATTGTAGAAAGGCTTTTTGGCTAAATCTAAGTCGGGTGTGTAAAGACCGAATTTATTCCATTCCGCCTGCCATCGAACCTCAATTTTAGAGTTTTCTAAACGCTTGTTTTTGCCCATAACGCAATTATAATATTGTTAAATTATTGCATCAATTTAACGGCAAGACTAGGCCCAAAGCTAAAAAGAGAACTATCTCATATATAGTCAAATTAAATAAACTAAAAAATATTTACCGCGTAAAACAAAAAGGGCAAAAAATATAATCTCCTGGGGCAAAAAAAACATAAAGACCTATCTTTCGGCCTAAAAAATGGATAAAAATTTCTGGCACTCCATAAAAGAAGCTGACAATAATATCCTATACCTAAAAAACATTGAACCTGGCTTCGATTAGGGATATTTTCCGCAAGAATTGTTAAATTAAAACATTTACCGCATATTACCGCATATAGGAAATTAGGCAGAAGGATTTACTAAATCTTAATAAATACCAACTGTTATCGGCTGTGTATTTGATAATGAAAGATATAATAAGGTAAGGAAATTGCTATGCGGAAATAAAGTTATATGTATTAGTGAAAAGTTGTATTGAAAAAAGCTTTTTTTCCGCACTAAAAGGCTATTGACATACCCCTCTCTCCTTTTAACAATAGTATAACTCGTATAATTTTTATAATTTAGCCTTAATTTATTTATCTTGCTTTTTCGATGAAAAAATACATTTTTTCGGACAGAATACTTAAATCTTTTTTAACAACTCTCGTAGATAACGGATTGTCTACTGTCAGTGTTAAAAACTACTCGTCGGATATTTCGCATTTTAGCGGCTGGCTGATATTACGCGTTCGTTCTTTTGGTTCCTTTGTTGAATCCTTCAGCGAGGCCATTCCCTTTATACAAAAAAATATGGGCCTCTCATATAAAACTTTTTTGGTTCAAAATGCCATTCCTGTACAGACGGTTAACAGAAGATTATCCTCCTTGAGGCATTTATCGCGCTTTTTAGCCTCTTCGCAGATACTTGATTTTGATTTCATGGATGGGATTGGCAACGTCGTCAATGAAAGTCAATATCTTAGTTCGTTAGAATCACTAGTCAAAGATTTCGAATCTCACCTCCTCCAAGAAAAGGCATCCCCCAACACCCTAAAATGCTATCTTTCTGACATAAAACATTTCCTTGCCTGGCTTGAGGCTAAAAATACGAAAGGACAATCTACGCTTACTGCTAACCATTAATCTCTGCCTATGCCCAATCTGCCATACATATCAGCTGACCTTTTAAGAGAATACCACAAAGAAATTAGCTCTCAATCCAAGCCGGCAACGGCTAAGCGAAAGATGGCTTCTCTTAAAAAGTTCTTCGGTTGGGCTCATGAAAATAGACGCATTCAAGAAAACCCCCTCGAAAAGGCACAGACGGCTCCCAATTACTACTATCAGATGCCTGAATCCCAGGCTTTCACCACCACCTCCAGAAAGCCTAGGGTCTTTTTTGCCAACTTCCTAAAATTTGGAATTTTGGGAGCTTTGGCCATTCTTATTTTCCTCCTTACCAGAAAATTGAACCTACCCATTCCCTTTTTACCGGCTCCAGCCTCTGAAACAGGACAAGGACAGGTTCCTGTTTCAGAGGCGCCACCCCTCCCATTATCACCTCAGCCTAGTGGAGTGGTACTTCTTTCCCCTTGGACCATCTATGCAAAAATGAATCTAAAGGATTCAGCCGGAGAGCCCTTGACCTCAAGCCAAACAATTAGCTTCAAGTTATATAAAAGTGAAACCGATACCCAAGCTCTTTGGACTTCCGAGGCTAAAACGGTTAAACCTGATAGTGAAGGAGATGTTTTGATATCGTTAGACGGTGTCCCAACGGAACTTTTCTTCAAGAATGAAAAGCTTTATCTAGCACCAATCGCGAGCCAAGAAGAGGCCTCAGAGCGAATTCCTGTATCAACTGCCAATGTGGCTTCCAATCTCCAAGGTTACCTTCCTTCCCAAGAGGCGGGGCCCAACACAATCCCTGTAATTAATGGCGATGGAGCCTTAGTGCTTGCTTCAGAATCTCCGGCCATAAAAGCAAAAAAAGGCAACTTTCTTATTGAGGGTCAGGCAATAACAATCGGAACCCCTACTGCCTCCGATGGAGATATAACCATAAATCCGGATGGTTCGGGAATCGCCCACTTTCTTTTTGAAGGAACAGGAGAAAACTTCCTTAACGCTCAAGCCCCTAATTTGACCTCCGGCTCGCTTTATTACGGAATTGTCGCCAATAATGCAACCGGTTACGACCTTCTTAGGTTAAAAAGCGGTTCAATTCCTAGCACTCGCTTCAGTGTCGATGCCCTTGGAAATACCTATATAGGCAGCGGTTTAAATCTCGTGGGAGATTTGAGAGTGGGTGGCGCCACCCGGCTTACGAGCCAAGGGCGCCTAACTTCAATCACCGGCTATTATCAAAACTCCGGTCTTTTTGAAATAGATCAGGGAGGGCCAGACTACGCAGAAATTATTAAATCCGGGGTAACGGCAACTTCGGATTCTGTCACTTTTAAGCTGGATGAAACAGGCAAAACTTCTTCCGGGTATGATACTCTGGTCCTACAGAGGCTAAATGGGTCTTCCGATGCTTTCGCCCTCTTTGTAGATGAAGGCAATGCCCGCTTCGATGGGCAACTCCAACTAGGTCGTTTTAGTTCAAACCCTAGCGCAGTCGGTCAAGGCTCACTAATCTTTAATACCGGAGACAACAAAGTCTATGTCTGGACCGGTACCGCCTGGCAGGAAATTGGGGCAGGCGGTGGCGGAAGCTTTTGGCAACAAATATTGGGAGTGCTTTCCCCTATTACGGTAACTGATGATTTGGCAATTGGCGGAACCGACTCCTCCGCCCCGTTTTTTGTCAACGATTCCGGTACTGTCACCTTCACCAGTGATACTAATCTTTACCGGTCGTCAGCGAACACCCTAGCCACTGATGACAGTTTTAATGTAGGAGGAAATACAGACGTTGCCGGCACGCTCACCTCCGGTACTGCCGATGCTTTCCAGATTGACTCAACTGGAAATATTTCTTCCTCGGGAACAACTGGGCTTACTCTCTCAGGTAATGATGCGGATATTCTTTTCACCGGAACCTCTACGCATGCAATAACTGCTTCTTCCGGAACTTTGTCTCTAGGGACAGTCACCCTCTCCGGAGCGGTAGCTGTGGCTCAGGATATAGACATCATTCCCGCAGGAACAACAGGCACAAATGATATCGGCTCATCTGGGGTTCCCTTTGATAATATCTACGCTGTTGCCTTGTTCCAGGATGGAAATGGAGTCTGTGATGCCTCCGGTACTAACTGCCCGACCGGGGGCAATGCTGGCCCATGGGATACATTGGGTGGAATTGTCTACCTGGATACCCCTGTCAATCTCGTCTCCATTGGCGATACAACCACGGTTCATAAATTGGAGGTTGAAGGGGCAATTACCGGAAAAGCTCTTGTTTCTCTTTGGGAAAAAGGTGACCAGGATATATTGGTTGCTTCCAATTCAGCCACTCCGACCAATGTCTTTAGGCTCACAAACTCCGGCAATGTATATCTTACCGGAACATTAAACACCGTATCTGGCAATCTGACTCTTGATTCAACAGGAGGAATAACTACGGTTTCGGATAACTTTGTCGTTACCGGAACCTCAGATTTAAGAGGAAATGTCTCCAATTCAACCAGCAACCTGGTACTGGCTGATACGGTGGATATCGGTTCCTCCTCCACCGGGGTAAATATCACCACCGCCGGAGCTATCTCGGATATCGATGCTAACCTGGTCTTAAACGATACCGTCGATATTGGCTCCGCCACTACCGGATTAAGGGTTGATACTTCAGGTAACGTCATCGACATCGACGGCAACATCGTCTTAAATGACCAGACCGATATCGGCTCAACCACCACCGGGATACGGGTAACCACCGCCGGTTCAATCTCGGATATCGACGGCACCCTACAGCTAAACGATACCGTCGATATTACCGGGACAATCTCGGATAGTGATTCCGATGTCCAGATTGCTGATAACCTGGATCCTTCGGCCGATAATACCTACGACCTGGGTGATACCACCACCTCCTGGAGAAACCTCTACTTAACCGGTAACCTCTGTTTTGACGATACCGACTGTGCCGATACCACAAACGGGTTCGGTCCCTGGACCCTCTCGGGTAATTCTCTCTACCCGGATAGTACCAATTACAACGTCGGGATAGGAACTAGCACCACCGCTGATATGATCTCCAAGCTCTACGTCACCAATGACGGGACATTTACCGGTAAGGCCGTGACCATCTTTAATCAGAAGGAAACCCAGGATATCTTGACTGCCTCCGCCTCAGGAACTCCCCGCTTGACCTTACTCAATAATGGTTACCTGCAATTCCATCAGACATCATCCATCCAGGCCATTGGTTCAACTACTACCGCCGGAAGAGAAGAAGTTTTGAGTTTTGTACCTGATACGGGTTCAACCAATTCCCCGCTTCTTAATGTTCCTTGGAGAATGGTTGTCCACTCCGAAAGCGGTACGTCAATAGGTTCGGAAGTTCCTTTGACAATATATAGCTCAGGATACAAATATCCTGATAACGGCTACAATGCTATTGTAATTTTACCCGAGACAGACCTTGGTTTAGGCGTAGAGGGAGGAATCGGGATTTATGATGATGGTGCAACCGACCGAGGATTGGGGATAAGCGCAGTTAATGATTATAGCGCCTCCGGTTCCTTAAAAATTAATCAAGTGTCAGGCTCCGGGTCAACGATATTCACTTTAAACGCCGATGGAGGAACCGATACTACGGGAATCCTGGCTTCGGTAGATGGACTTACCTCCGGAATCGGTCTTTACATCGATTCTACCGCAACGGCACTATCTTCAGGAGACCTACTCAAACTTAATAAAACGGCCGCCACAGGCTCAACCGCCTTTACCGGAGACATCGAGAATATTACTTACTCCCAAACCTTTACCGGCGGTGTAGGGCTTAGTTCAACAGGAAACGCACTCGATGTCTCAAGGGCAATAACCTTAAACAATAGTGGCAATACCCATACCATTTCCGGGGCGGTTGCCAGTATCACCGATGCGGGAACACAATCAGCCGGAACTCTCACCAATACTGCCAACGTCCTCTACCTTTCCCAAGGATATACAAATGCTACAGGAGCGGTTCTTAAGATAGCAAACTCCGGAAGTGGAGTGGACATCGCCCTCGATAATGCCGAAACCATATCAAATCAAACCGACGGCACAATTGCCTTGGGAGCTGACTCGGGAGCCATTACTTTTTCTCTTTCGGGAACGGCCGCCACCCTTTCCAACACAGCCGGAAACCTGACACTTAATTCCGCTGCTAACCTGGACATAGACGATTCAACCATCGATCTATCCAGCCAGGCAACGGATATTGAGGTAATTGATGCCAACTCTCTGGCCTTTACTGTTTCTCAGGCAGGGAATAACTACATCACTATAGATACTACTGATACAACGGAGAACCTAATTCTTTCTGCTGGTGCATCGGTTGCCACTAGATATGTCAGAATCGGGTCCACCACAGCCTCAAGTAACCCCGACCTTTTGGTGGTTGACAAGAAAAGCGATGCCGGTCCCCCAACAATAGGCACAACCGGGGCCATATATATTAATTCCTCCGACAAATTCATGATTAACGAGAATGGAAGCTGGAAAGAGCTCTGTAACAAAACAGACGCTGCCTGCGGAGCTGGTTCGGGGTCTGCATGGAGTGCCCTGACCATTCCCGTTGGAAACCTTTCCCTTGGCCATGGCGGTTGGACAACCTCCTTTAGCTGGGATACCGCCTCGGATGTAGCCAGAGACTACTTCTCAATGGCCATTATCAATGATTTGGCCACCGATACCACCAGCCAAAGACTACTTGTTCTTAGTAATGCCAATGAATCAGGCTCAACCGGAACAACCGAGGCTCTCCTTGCCATTGAAAACAATGACGCCAATGAGGCGGTTACCAATGGCATACTCTTTGGCGCAGGTGGAGCCAACTCTCCTGACTTTACATATGGAATTAACTTTGATGCGGCTGACTTTACCACCGAGATAGTTCTGGAAAATGCCGAAACCATATCAAATCAAACCGACGGCGCAATTGCCTTGGGAGCTGACTCGGGAGCCATTACCTTTTCACTTTCCGGAACCAGTGCGACTATTTCAAATACCACCTCCAACCTAACCATCGACTCGGCCGGAAATACCATCCTGGCCGATGCCACCATCCAATTAACAGGCGGTACAACCGTTACCTTTGATGTTAATCAGGCCGCTACCTCTACCCTCTCTATTGTTAATAATAATGGGGCCAATGTCGCCAACCTCTCGGTGGAAGGAGATTTAACGGTCACCGGTGGAGATATAACCGGGGCAAACTCGGAAACCATTGATATCGGAGAGGCAGCCAACGGTGTGATTACCTTTACCGGTGTTGGCGGGAATAACAGCGCCTTAAGCCTTGATTTGGAGACCAATACCATCCCCACCCTTTCCTCCTCCACGGGTACTGCCATAGGAGTAGATGAAGACTTAACCTTCATCGACGCCCAAACCATATCAACAACTACCGGGGATTTGACAATCGATACTGCCTCCGGAAGCCTCATCATCGCCGACCAGACCGACATTGGAGGCACCTCAGGGGGGATACGAATCGCTGTTGGTGGACAAATCTCCGATATCGACGCCGATGTGGCGGTGGCCGATAATCTGGATCCCTCGGCTGATAATACCTACGATCTGGGTGATACCACCACCTCCTGGAGAAACCTCTACTTAACCGGTAACCTCTGTTTTGACGATACCGACTGCGCCGATACTACCTCGGGCTTCTCCGGAGCCTGGA
>Ga0315288_10000065_pt1 | contig 106516 bp, 82 predicted proteins | sample YL17G11_20_MG_FD_203454 | JGI IMG/M metagenome (GOLD analysis project Ga0315288, IMG submission 203454) | Sediment microbial communities from Yellowstone Lake, YNP, Wyoming, USA - YL17G11_20 | ecosystem: Environmental > Aquatic > Freshwater > Lake > Sediment | place: USA: Wyoming | collected... | reverse complement strand
TGACATTCAACCCCGGCGAAACCAGCACGACCATCACGGTCCCTGTGATTGGCAATACGCTAGACCAAGATGATTGGACTTTCACGGTCAACCTCTCGAACATACAAAACGCAACTCCGGGCAAAACCGCCGGCACCGGAACAGTCCTCGATGACGACCCGCCACCCAATATGACCATCAATGATGCGCAGGCGCCAGAAGGCGATGCCGGCACAACGAACGCAAACGTCACCGTGACACTTGCCGAAATGAGCGGCCGCATCATAACGGTGGACTACATCACCGTGGACGGGACGGCCGTGTCGGGCACTGACTATATCGGCACCAGCGGCACGGTGACATTCAATCCGGGCGAAACCACCAAGACCATCACGGTCAAAGTGAAAGGGAATACGATTACTGATGGCAATAGAACCTTCTCGGTGAAACTAAGCAATGCCCCCAAGGCAGCGCTAGTGGACGACGAAGGCACCGTCACGATCATCGACGACGATATCCCCGTATTTGCATCGATAAATGACATTCAGGTATTGGAAGGCGACAGCGGGCTAACGCCGGCGATTTTCACGGTAACCCTGGAGACGCCCAGCGGGAAAACCATCACTATCAACTATACGACAGCGCCCGGAACAGGCACGCCCGGCGCCGACTATGTGGACGCACCGGGCACGGTTACGTTCAACCCCGGCGAGACAAGCAAGCCCATCATAATCTCCATCATCGCCAATACCGTGGTCCAACCCAGCAGGACTTTCTTCGTCAATCTCACGGGCGGAACCCTTGTGACCTTTACCGACAACCAGGGCCAGTGCACCATCATAGACGACGACTTTACACCCACGGTGTCAATAAGCGACGTGCAGGTCTTGGAAGGCGACAGCGGCACGACGAACATGGTCTTCACGCTTACTCTCGACGAGGCCGGCAAGGCACAGGGAAGGGTGAATTATGTTACCGCTAACGGCACGGCCAAGGCGTCGGACAATGACTACGTTCCGGCAAGCGGCACAGTCACCTTTGACCCCGGCGATGCCGTGAAGGCCATTACGATACTCGTCGTGGGGGACCACAAATACGAGCCGAATGAAACCCTGTATGTCAACCTTTTCAACCCTGTCAACCTGATGGTGCCTGACACGCAGGCCGCCGGAACGATTATCAACGACGATCCGAGACCTACCCTGTCAATCAACGACGTCCAGGTGACCGAGGGCAACAGCAACACGACGGATGCGGCGTTCACGGTAAGCCTCTCCTCGCCCACCTGGCAGACCGTCACAGTCCGCTATCAAACGAAAGACGGCACCGCGACTGGTGACAGCGACTACGCAAGCGACAGCCGGTCCCTCTCGTTCAGCCCCGGTGAAACGAAAAAGACGGTTACCGTCGAGGTATACGGAGACATAATGTATGAGCCCGACGAGATTTTCTACGTTGATCTCAGCAACCCGGTCAACGCGGACGTGGCCAAGGGAGAGGGAGTGGGCACGATACTCTACGATGATGCGATGCCGACGATTTCCGTCAGCGACGCCCAAGTCACGGAAGGCAACAGCGGCACAACGAACATGCTCTTCACGGTCAGCATGGACAAGCCAAACGAGCAAGCCGTGACGGTGCAATACGCCACCTCGAACGGCACCGGGACCGCGGGAACCGACTACACAGCCGCCAGCGGCACGGTGACCTTCAACAGTGGGGAAACCAGCAAGACAGTGACGGTACCGGTTGTCGGCGACACCATATACGAGGGCAACAAGACCTTATCCATCGACCTTGCCAATCCTGTCAACGCGACCATAGCAGACGGACACGGTGTCGGCACAATCATCGATGACGACCCGCCCCCGACGTTGTCAATCAATAACGCCAGCGCGCTCGAACGCAACAGCGGCACAGCGGACATAATATTCACCGTGACATTGTCGCAGACAGCCGTGCTGCCCGTCAGCGTGAATTATGCCACAGCCGACAACACCGCGACGGCGAGCAGCGGCACCGGCTACATCGCCTCCAGCGGCACCGTCGCCATCGGCCCCGGTCAAAACACCGGATATATCACCGTCAAAGCCATCGGCGACGCAATACTGGACGGCACGCAGACTTTCTTCGTCAACCTTACCAGCCCGGTAAACGCGGTGGTGGCTAACGGCCAAGGCGTAGGCACGATACTGAACGACGACTGGCGCACTATCACATTCAGCAGCGCAAAAGCCGCCAGTTACAAGGACACCAAAGGAAATACGATCACCGTGTCACTGAGCGGCGCGGGTTCCGGCGAGGTCCGCTTTGTGTACAGCACCCCGTGCGACGCCTATGACGTCACCCTCAACAGCACGGCCGCCACATCGGCCCTGACCGTAGCGTCAAGCAGCAGCACCGCCTCGACAACTCTCACGAATCTCGCCGTCCACGGCACGATCAAGAGCATTGTGGCCAAACCGGTGGATCTGCTCGGGAATGCGACGATTGACGGCAGCATCTCCTCGCTCCAGTTGAACGACGTGTTGGACAACCACACAATAACGATAGGCCCACCCAACGGCACCATCACCGCCGTGACAATGACCTTCGACAAAGTGGCTGACCTGAGCATCGATTCCAAGATGCCGATTCAATCCCTCACGGTCACCGACTGGCACGATATCAACGGCGCGAGCGATCTCATTCAGGCTCCGTGGCTGGGCACCCTCACCTCGAAGGGGGATTTCGAGGCCGACCTGAAGTTGACCACTCCGAACGCCGGCGTGGGGCTCAGCAACGCCACAATCAGCGGCAACCTGAACAAGGCCATGTGGAACGTTACAGGCAACATAAGCAAGATCGCGCTAACCGGCACCGCCGACCATGACACCATCCGTTCAACCGGCAACATGGACTCAGTAACGCTCGGAGCGAGCATCAGCAGCGACTTCCTGGCGGGTGTAAATCAGAGCGTCAGCCGCCATGCCGCCCTGCACGACGATTTCGTCAACACCCTCGCAACGATCAAGGCCTTCACCATCAGCGGACTCAAGACGGGACTGGCGAACGCGCGCTTCTTCGTGGACAGCAACCTCTCCGCCGCCTCGCTCGGAACCATCACGCTGAAAAACATCGACATTACGCACGGCGGCAACGAGTTCGGACTGTTCGCGCGCAATGCCGGCACCGCCACCGCCATCACCGGCAAGGAAATTACTTCGCTGGCATCGACCGAGACGACCACCAACACCACATTCAACTGGAAACCGACGGCCGGCTCACGTCCGGGCAAGATGCCAATCTACATGGACCCGTTTGTGGTCAAGATACTGTAACAAGCAGACGTGTCACAAGACAGCGTAGCCGCTCCGGTTGCCTCAACTTTTTATCAAACACGCCGCGAAACACCGGCTATCACTTCCCTCATAATTACTTGCTCAGGACACGGCCGTCAGCAGGGAAGTAATTCTGTATCACCCAATCCATGAAAGGCACGAGTTGCTGAGAATATTGCATGAGGTACCATGCCTTCTTTCCTTCCGCATTCCTTGCAAGAATGTTCATTTTGAAACGCTTGCACTTGGCTTTGATGGTGTTGCCATAAGGCACAAAATCCCCCGCCGAAATGAATTGGGCTTTCCCAAACGTACGCGTCCTGAAATCCACAACGATCCGCGGCGGAGCAGCCTGCTGCGCGCCTCCGGCCCAAGCCTGCTGTCCCTGAAACCGAGGCGCAGGTTCCTAGGGGGTCCCGGCCTCCGGATGGAAATTCGGCGCCAGCCGTTGCGGCGGAATCTGTTCCGAATAATTCCATTCCTCCTTTCCCTTCCGGCATGCGCAACCAAGTTTTACTTTTACGTACATAAAAAGGCCGGGAAGCCAAATGGACTTTCCGGCCTCGTTGCGTGCGCGGCGCTATTTCTTCTTTGGTTGGTCCTTCTTGGGTTCCTCCTTTTTCGGCGGCTTATTTCTGCAACCACAAGTGTCACACATGTTATTTCACCTCCTTTGCGCATTAGTTACCAAATGACGTTTGGAAAAGACAGACCGGGGACACTTTCTTCAGTTCCCCGGCCTTGCGTCTGGAATTCTCCCGTCCTATTTCTTCTTCGAGGCCTTCTTAGCCGGTTTCTTCTTTGCTGGTTTTCCGCATTTTCCACATGCCATAGGTCACTCTCCTGTTTGAATGGATTTTTGGCCGCCCAATGCCGGGCCATATGGCGTTATGATCGGACGCCGTGAAACACAGCAACTTTCCACGATCGATCATAAATCATTATACAAAACCGCTCACCGATTTTTCCACAAGTATTTTGCAGCATGGAGATGATTTAATGAAAAATCCTGCGGGATCTCGCCGCGCTTGACTTTGCCCGCCAGCAGGTTAAAATTGCCCGCAAGGCTCCGCGAAATTATTTCACAAACAGCGCCGCCCGCTTTCCCGTCGGCGGCGAGGTTTTCAGCCCACATGCGAAAGGATCGCCGTGAAAACGGAAAAATCCATTGCCGCGTTTGAAGATGCACGCAAGTACATCCCCGGCGGAGTCAACAGCCCGGCGCGCGCATTCGGCGCTGTCGGCGGAAATCCGCTCTTCATCCATCACGCCTCCGGCAGCCACGTCACCGACATCGACGGCAACGAATTCATCGACTATGTCGGCTCATGGGGGCCGATGATCCTTGGACACTGCAACCCTGACGTCATGCAGTCCGTCAAAGAGGCGCTGGACCGCGGCTCATCCTTCGGCGCGCCGACCACGCTTGAAACGGAACTCGCCACACTCATCGTCGAAATGGTCCCCTCCGTCCAAAAGGTTCGCATGGTGAACTCCGGCACGGAGGCCACGATGAGCGCAATCCGCCTCGCGCGCGGATACACGCAGCGCGACATGGTCGTCAAGTTCGACGGCTGTTACCACGGCCACGTTGACGGCCTGCTCGTAAAGGCAGGCTCCGGCCCCACAACGCTCGGCCAGCCCACAAGCCCCGGCGTGCCGGAGGATTTCGCGAAGAACACGATATCGTTGCCATACAACGACCTGGACGCCGTCAGGACCGCCGCCGAAAGATTCAAGGGAAAAATCGCGTGCGTGATTGTGGAGCCTGTCGCGGGGAACATGGGCGTCGTCCCACCGCAGCCGGGGTTCCTGGAAGGGCTGCGCGAAATCACGGCGAAGGAAGACATCGTTCTCATCTTCGACGAGGTAATGACCGGCTTTCGCGTCGGCCCAGCGGGCGCGCAGGGCCGCTACAACATTCAGCCCGACCTCACGACGCTGGGCAAGATCATCGGCGGCGGCCTGCCCGTCGGCGCATACGGCGGCGAGGCACACATCATGGACCGCGTCAGTCCCGTCGGCACAATCTACCAGGCGGGCACGCTTTCCGGCAACCCCGCGGCGATGGCGGCAGGAATTGCAACGCTCAGACAGTTGCGCGCTCCCGGCTTTTATGAAAACCTCGAAAGGAAATCCGCGCGGTTTGAGGAAGGCCTATGCAACGCCGCGAGAAAGGCGGGAGTCCCCTGCTGCGTCAACCGCGTCGCGTCAATGCTCTGCCTCTTCTTCACGCCCGGCCCTGTGAAGGACTATCGCACGGCGCTCGCGTCAAACGCGGAAAGGTACGCGCGGTATTTTTCCGCGATGCTTGAGGAAGGGATATATCTCGCGCCGAGCCAGTACGAGGCGATGTTCGTCTCCGCCGCGCACAGCGACGCGGACATCGAGCGCACCATCATCACCGCGGAAAAGGCGCTGCGCAAACTATTACTTCGCTAGGAGCAGAACATGTTTGACAGATTTAACAAAGAGGCGCGCAAGGTGATGAACGTGGCCCGTCAAGAGGCAATAGCGCGAAGGCATGATTTCATCGGCACGGAACATATTCTCCTGGGGTTGCTCCAACAGCAGACCGGCGTCCTGCCGACTGTCCTGGCGAGTTTCCGGGTGGATTACTCTCTGCTCAGGAAAAGGATCGAGGAGTCCCTTCCCCCGACCGGTCCAGCCGAAATCTCCATGCAACTGCCCTTCACGCCGGATGCAAAACGCACGCTGGAACTCAGCATGGAGGAGGCAAACCAGTTGAAGCACGATTATATCGGCCCGGAGCACCTGTTGATCGCGCTTTCCCGGATCAACGACAGCGGTGTTTCAAGGGTCCTCGGCGACCTGAAAATCAAGACGGACGCCATTCGCAGCGCGGTCGCGTCGGCCCCCATGGGAAAATAGTCTGGGCTTCACTAGCAAGACTCCGCTATCCGCTTTTGCGACCGGGAACGCGTGCGCCGCCGGAAAAACCTTATCACCTGCACTACAATAATTACGCCCCAGAGAACATAGAAAGCGGTCCTGACTATCGGGACAGAAGGATGTGGTATTTTAGAATCTCCAATCTTCGCCATTAGCAAGTGAAACGGTAAGAGAACCGATACGGCCATGAAGAAGAAAAATAAATACCATGTGACGCTACATGATACCAATGCGTACTTCCATGGCCTTCTCTCCATTTTCGATATCCGCACGAGAAAAAACAAAATCAAATTCACGCCTAGAACAACTGCGAGATATAAAACAAGACGTCCTAGCAGGGGATACGAAACAGGCAGAGCCTCCCAACCAGGGTGAGCAGATGGGTATTGCCATGCATAGGCTGCTAGCGGAACAGAAGCCAAGATTGGAACTATGATAGACGTGATCGCATATACCGGCCTCCTGAACAGAGCAAACAACATCATCGCGCAACCACCCAGCGAATATACCGCCAGCGAGAGAATTCCAACAAGCAGATAAGGTTCCCCAACCTGCATCTGCATGCGGTAGAAGTCCGTGGTCCAAAGAATCGCGTTCAACAAGAGCAGCCCTAAGAGGCAAACGGCGAGAATGCCCGGAACTGTTTGTACAGTTCTGTCTTGCCTGTGCACAAGTGTTTCTGAAATAATCAATAACAACGCAGTAACTGGGATATACCCGGCCAAGATCCCTTTTAACGGCCCCAGATAAAATTCCATGCCCAACGAGGAAAACACATACTCTTTGGTTAAAAAAGCAAAGGAGTGCAGGAATTCCCTTACGACAGCGAGAGAGAAAGTAATCAAAAGGAACAAGCCCCCCACCGCAACCAGATTGCCCGCGACAAACAGGACAATCGCCCATATTGTCTTGTTCTTCTCACCCATGGCGGTTTCCTGAAAATTACTATGAGCGGATCATGATGAGGAGCATTTTGAATTTCTCCACGGCGCGGAGCGCGTGGGGTTTGTTCGCGGGCATGATGATTAACTCGCCCGCCTTCACGCGGTTGGCCTTGCCGGAAATCTTTATCTCGGCCTCGCCGTCGAGCACCTGAACCATCGCATCATACGGCGCAGTGTGCTCGCTCAGGCCCTCGCCCTTGTCGAACGCAAAGAGCGTTACCGTCCCGGCGTCCTTGTCCAGCAAGGTCCTGCTGACGACCGCGCCGTCTTGGTACTGGAGCAGTCCGGCCAGGTTGAGCGCGCTGCCAAAAATTCTTCCCGCATCCTTGCTCTTCTCCGGTTTCATTTTTCCGTCTCCTCATTTTTTAGTGAAGGATGCGTGATATAGCGCCACATCTCACCAACGGTCTGCAAGCGCGAACCTCTGCCGTACTGCTGCGCCAATCCGACCTCAACAAGTTTGCCGGATTCGTCGAAAACCGCGCGGATCGACCAGATGCTCGTCAGTCCTTCGGGCCGCATGGCGTAGCGCATGTCATAGAAGTCAACCATGTGCTTTCCACCGTCCTCGGTGTACGCCGCCCGAAGTTGTCCGAGGGCGAACCAGTCGAATGTTTTGATTTCCGGCAGTTGCCGCGCCTTGCGGACCCATTCGTTGTCGATGATCTCGGTTTCGCTTTGCGCGGCGCTTCGGAAATCGATGCCGAAGAGAACATTCACGCGCGCGGCGAACCACGAGTGCGGGCATTGCCGCGTCACGCGCCAGACGAATATGGTGCCTATCTGCGGATAGGCGCGGAATTCCGCGGGGGCGGCGCGGTCTTCCCCGCAGTCGCCAATCTGGATTTTCGCCTGATGCAGAACCATCTCGTGAATGCCGAAGCCCGCGGCGATGTATGCGACGGAAATGAGGAAGCCGAGCCACGCAACTTTCAGCGTGCCACGGCGCTTCGTCAGGCGCGCGATGAGGCAAGCGAGAAGCGTGAGGAGCAGAATGGGCGTATAGATTATGTCCACGATGGGGAGGGCGTCGATGGCGAAGCGTTTGTGCGTGAAGGGAGAAAAAATCTGCGTGCCGTAACTGGTGAAAATGTCCAGCAAGGGCTGGCTGCAGAGTGCCGTGAGGACGCAGAAATATAAGAGCCGGAATGACGGCTGTGCGCCTTTTGCAAAGCGCCGCCTCACGACTCGCCACAGGAAGGCCAGCGGAAGCGCCAGCAGCGGCATCAGGAAAAGCGAATGGCTAAGCCCGCGGTGGATCACCATCATGTCGAGCGACATCCGCGGCAGGCCGAACAACGACTTCACCGATACGGCGGTCATGTCCAAATCGGGCAGGAGAGCAACCGCCGCCGCGACCCATGCGGCTTCGCGGCCGATCCGCTGCCTGAAGCCAAGTTGCGCCGTGACAGCGCCCAAAACGCCGTGTGTGAAAGTGTCCATGCAGGAAGGATAACCGCCGCGCCGCCGCATTGTCAAGTCGCGGCGCATTCCAGCGAATTTCCTGTCACACCTGTGTGCTATACTCACAGCAACGAGGGGCAATCCGTATATTTATATGCTTATGGAGCATCGCGATGGAAATCACGTTAATCGCAAAGAATTCGCTGCGGTCGCTCTTTCGCCGAAGGAAAAAGGAATGTTTTAAGGCCACGCCGGTAAAGGTTGCGGCGCTGGAACCAAGCCGGACCGCGGTTGAGGCGGAAGCGGCGAGGGATATTATCACTGCGGAAACCGTGCCATGCCCGGGTGCGGGGGTTTTCTGCGCGTTCTGCGATTTCTGCATGTTCGCAATACAAAGCGGAGAATAAAAATCTTTCGGAATTTTCGGGCGACGGGGGTCAGACCCCTCCCGTCGCTTCGCTCCTCTTCGGCGTCTGACCCCCTGGATGAAAATTCGGATTTGGTGAAACAAATCCGCCAATTATCCGTCTCATTCTTGTGAAGTGGAAATACGCAATAAGGTGTGCTGTAAGTCGATGGAGTGCAAAGTTACAGGAGGCAACGACGCGTTCCGTCATTGCAGGTTGGAAGATGGCACGCATACAGAGCAGTGAGAGAAAGTCAAACGTGCTGGCCCCTTCCTCAATGGGCTGTCTTGAAGGCGTGGCGTCGGTAAACGTCGCAGCGGGCTGCGCCCACCAATGCGTTTATTGCTACGCCCGCGGCTACCCGCACTACCCCGGCGACGGTGTTGTAACCGTCTATGACAATCTGGTTGCAAGGATGCTGGGGGAACTGTCTCACATCCGGAAATGGCCGCGGGTGGCCTATTTCTGTCCCGCCACGGATCCCTTCCAACCAGTCGAGAAAGTGCAGGACATCGCTTACGGGGCGATGGCCCACCTTCTTGAGCGAGGCATACGCGTCGGGGTTCTTACCAAGGGCGTTATCACGCCGCGATTCCATGCGCTGTTCGCGCAATATGCCGGTCTTGTGGATGCGCAGGTGGGCATTACCACGGTGGACGACACACTCCAGAAGATGACGGAGCCGATGGCTGCCACGCCGGTGGAGCGGCTGGCCGCGATATGGCGGCTGCGCGAGGCTGGCGTGCACGTTGAGGCGCGGATTGATCCGCTCCTGCCGGGCATAACGGATACGGACGAGAACCTCGGCGCGCTTTTCGCGCGCCTGTCCAGCGTAGGCGTTGACCACGTTACGCTGAATTACCTTTTCCTCAGAAATCACATTAGAAATCTGATTACAGCGGAAAGCCGGAGCGACGTTTCAAAGGCGGTCCTGGATAATTTCAACGGCGGCGTGCTGTTGCAAATCGTCGAGAAGGGATCGGCCTGCGCCACGGCGCTGAACCCGCTTTATAGGCGCGCGGCTTACGACAGGATAACGGCCCTCGCCGCGGCCTATGGCATAAGGACGCACATTTGTTCGTGCAAGAACCCCGACGTACAAGGCAGCGGCGAAACCTGTACCGGCGTGCGCCGGACAACCACGGCAATCCCACACGAAAGGCAACAGTTGCTTCCCTCTAACGGCTTATGACGCTGAGCGGGACACTTTCCTCCCTCTGCGACTTCAACGCTTTCCCGCCCATAGATGTTCTATCCTCAAAAAAATCGCGTTCCGCAGGCTCTTTCCGGGCAGAAGACATCACTGCGCTCCAACCCTACAGATTTATTTGACCTGTTGCACTTGACTTTCCCGAGCAAGTTAAATATAATATTTTGTTTAAGAGAGAAGTCCTCACACCTTAAGGGTTTTGGCGGTCTGCACACAGGTTTCCCCGTGATGGCTGAAGAACGCAAACTGCTTGGCAGGATCCTTGTTGAAAAGGGGTTCCTGACCGAGGAACAACTCAAGACGGCAGTCGCCCAGCAGCAGAAGAACGGCGCGCTGCTTGGCGATACGGTCATACAGTTGGGTTACACCACCGAGGAAGCCGTCACCCAGGCCCTTGCTGAGCAGTTCAATCTCCCGTACATCGACCTTAACACCACCGAAATTCCCGACGAAGTCATCCGCACCGTCCCTTACAACATAGCCAAGGAATACAACATTATCCCCGTGGCGCAGAAAAACGGGCGGCTGCAGGTGGCAATGACAAATCCGAACGACCTCTTCGCCCTGGATAACCTGCGCTTCATCCTGAACATGGATATCGAATGCGCTCTCGCACCGCGCACGCACGTGCTGGAGGCGATTGAGTCCTACTACCAGAAGCACACAAAAGTCCGAATGGAGGACGCGGCGAAGGCCAACGTTGAGGTCACGGTCAGAGGCGGAACGGACCGTGACACCGGCGAAGGAGACGACGCGCCCATCATCCGGCTTGTGCACCTAATCATTGCCGAGGCGTTGCGCCAGCGGGCGAGCGACATTCACATCGAGCCGCTCGCGCACAGGCTCCGCATAAGGTACCGCATAGACGGCGTATGCTTCGAGGTCGACTCGCAGCCCAAGATAAACCAGGGGCCGATACTTTCACGTGTAAAGATCATGGCCGGCATCGACATTGCCGAGAAGCGCCGCCCGCAGGACGGACGCATAAACCTGACGTTCGAGGGGAGGGACATCGACATCCGTGTTTCCGCGCTGCCCGCCACGAACGGCGAAAGCATTGTGATGCGTCTGCTGGACAAGGAAAAGGGACTGAAGGACCTTGAGGAACTCGGCTTCGATCAGATAGACCTCAAACATTTCGATTTAATAATAAAGCGCCCGCACGGGATTCTGCTTGTCACCGGCCCGACCGGTTCGGGAAAGACCACCACTCTTTACGCCGCGCTGAAAAAACTGAACCGGCCCGACGTCAAGATCATCACCGCCGAGAACCCGGTGGAATACCTGATACAGGGCATCAACCAGTGCGAAGTGAAGCCGAAGATAGGACTGTCCTTCGCGAGGATCCTTCGCGCAATGCTGCGACAGGCGCCGAACATCATCCTGGTGGGCGAAATCCGTGACCATGAAACCGCCGAAACCGCCATCCAGGCGGCCCTCACCGGCCACCTGGTATGCTCTACCCTTCACACCAACGACGCCCCCAGCGCCCTGACGCGACTGATAGACCTCGGTGTGAAGCCCTTCCTGGTGTCCTCGTCCATCCTCGCGGTGCTGGCCCAGAGGCTGGTGCGAGTCCTCTGCGATAACTGCAAGGAACCATACACGCCCACCGTCAGCGAGATGCGAGCGGTCGGAATGACGCCGGAGACGATCGAGGGAAGGACCATTTTCCGCAAGGGTGGCTGCGCGCGCTGCAAGCATGCCGGATACCTAGGACGGCTGGGCGTATACGAACTGATGGAAATGAATACCGAGTTGCGCACCCTCACGTTCGACGGCGCCTCCACCCAGGAAATCAGGAAGACCGCCAGGCTCAACGGAATGACCACGCTGCAGGAAGACGGCATCCGCAAGATCCTTGCGGGCGTCACGTCCATCGAGGAGGTCCTACGCCTGACCCATGCCCAGGACATCGAGTGGTCCTTGTGATAACCCGGGCATATAGCCCGACGGAAGATATAACCTGCGTACTGAGACAGGAAATGACATGAGAACTTTTGCAAAAAAGAACCATGATTGAAAAACTATTACAACTCGCCGTCGACAAGAACGCCTCGGACCTTCACCTGACGGTGGGCCGCCCGCCCACACTGCGCATAGCCGGAAGGCTGCGCACCGTCAACCTTCCGCCGTTGACGCCAGAAGAGACGAAAAAAATGGTGACCGAGATCGCGCCGGAAAAGAACCAGCAGGAACTGGAGAAGGTCGGCTCGAGCGACTTCGGTTACGCCTACAAGGATTACGGGCGTTTCAGGTGCGCGATCTTCATGCAGAAAGGCGTGGTGGGCATGGTACTGAGGCTCATCCCCAGCAAGGTGATGAGCTTCGAGCAAATAGGACTACCGGAAAGCCTGAAGGAGGTAATTAAACGCCCGCGCGGGCTATTCCTCGTGACCGGCCCCACAGGAAGCGGAAAGACCACGACCTTGGCCACGATAATTGACTATCTGAACAACACATTCGATTATCATATAGTTACAATCGAAGACCCGATTGAATTCTATCACAAACACAAGAAATCGATTGTAAGCCAGCGGGAAATGGGCGTCGACGTGCCGGGATTCGCCGAGGGCTTGCGTAGGGCGCTCCGCCAAGACCCGGACACTATCCTTGTGGGCGAAATGCGCGACCTGGAGACCACGCGCGCGGCGCTCACGGCGGCGGAGACCGGGCACCTGGTGTTCGGGACGCTCCACACGCGTAGCACGTCCAGCACGATAATCCGAATCATCGACCAGTTCCCGGTGGATCAGCAGGAGCAGATACGCATACAGCTTTCCGTGAGCCTGCTCGCCGTGATTTCGCAGGTGCTGCTGCCCACCAAGGACGGCAGAAGCCGCGTGGCGGCGTTCGAAATAATGTACATGACGCCGGCAATCGCGAACCTGATACGCGAAAACAAGAGCAACCGGCTGGACGACGAAATCCTTAAGGGACGGAACATGGGAATGATCACGCTCGACGAGCACCTGTTCTCGCTATACACACGCGGGCTGGTCAAGAAAGAGGACATGCTTGAGAAGTCGATGAACCCGCAGGCCATTCTGAACAAGATAGCCGAGGCGCAGGCGGCCCATGAGGCCGCGCAGCAACGCCGGTGAGCCGGTTTTGCGATAATGAAGCCCCGTGTTTTCAAAAGAAAGGCGGCATCAGCCGGAGAAGCAAATGGCTGAACCCAGAAAACCAATAGGACAAATACTCAAAGACATGGAGTTGGTCAGCGAAGGCCAAATCCAGGAAGCGCTTGAAATACAGAAGGAAAAAGGCGGCGCGATCGGACGAGTTCTGGTTGAACTGGGCTACGTAACCGAGGAGGAAGTGCTGTTCGCGCTCGGCGCCCAGTGGGGAATGGAAATAGTGAACCTTGACGAACTCTCCATCCCGCCGGAAATCATCGAAAAGGTCCCCCCCTCGATTGCAAACATGTACAAGATCGTTCCGGTGGAAGCGGACAACGGCACGCTCGTCGTGGCCATGTCGGACCCGCTAAACGTGAGCCTTCTTGACGAAGTGAAGTTCATGCTCGACTGCCCGGTCAAAGGCGCGGTGAGCAACGAAGGCGCGATCGAGCGGGCGATCAAGAGATATTACGGCGATCAGGTCGAGTCAATCGAGTCCGTCATACGTCAGTTGGAAAAGGAAGAGGAACTCGCCGACAGCGGCACAATCGACCTGTCCAAGATCGAGATGATGGGCTCCCTGCCGCCGGTGGTGAAGTTGCTGAACCTCATCCTCTACCAGGCCATCCGCGACAGGGCAAGCGACATACACTTCGAGCCGTTTGAAAACGAATTCAAGATCCGCTACCGCATAGACGGCGCGCTTTATGAAATGGCCCCTCCGCCGCCGCACATCGCGCTGGCGCTGATCTCGCGCATAAAGGTCATGTCGCGCCTCGACATCGCAGAGACGCGCATGCCGCAGGACGGCCGCATAGCGCTTACCATCGCCGGCAAACCGGTGGACCTGCGCGTCTCCACGCTGCCCACCATGTATGGCGAAAGCGTCGTGATGCGCGTGCTCGACAGAAGCGTTGTATCTTTGAGCCTAGAACAAATAGGATTTGCCGACGAAGAACTGCGGATGTTCCGCGACCTGATACAGAAGCCCGACGGCATCATCCTGGTGACCGGCCCCACCGGCTGCGGAAAGACCACAACGCTTTACTCCGCGCTGCAGGAAATCAACACGCCGGACCTCAAGATCATCACAACCGAAGACCCCGTGGAATACGACATCGAGGGCATCATGCAGGTGGCGGTGAACGAGGAAATCGGCGTGACGTTCGCGACATGCCTGCGCTCAATCGTCCGCCAGGACCCGGATGTGATACTGGTGGGCGAAGTCCGCGACCTCGAAACGGCCGAAATGGCGATTGAAGCGTCCCTGACCGGACACCTGGTGTTCAGCACTTTGCACACCAACGACGCGCCGACCGCCATCACGCGAATGATAGAACTGGAAGTTCAGCCCTTCCTTATCTCGGCCACGCTGCAGGCGGTGGTCGCCCAGCGCCTTGTGCGAAAGATATGCCAGCGCTGCAAGACGGAATTCGTGCCGACGGAGGAAATGTTGTACGAACTGGGACTCAGGCGCGAAGACATCGGCAACAACAAGTTCTACTACGGCCGCCGTTGCATAGAGTGCAACCACACCGGCTACAAAGGCCGAACCGCCATTTTTGAAACGCTCGTAGTGAGCGAACGCATAAGACAGATGATCATGGACGGCGCCTCCGGCAGCGTAATCCGCGAGACCGCCCGCGAGGAAGGGATGCTCACCCTGCGCGAGCGAGGCCTGCGCCTGATATTCGAAGGCGTGACAACGGTCGAAGAAATCGTGAAGGAAACGATCCAGACGATATGACGATTACAGCGGAGAAGTTCCCCGGACAACTCCGTTTCATTTATGATAGAAAGGGACGATTATGCCTGTGTTCACTTTCAAAGCGGTTGACAGCCAGGCAAGACAGGTGACGGACGAGATCGAAGCCGCCAGTGTTGAGGAGGCGACCGCCCTGATAAAGGGCAGGGGATACTATCCCACTGAAATAAAGCCGAAAGCGGCGCCCGCAAAGCCCGCAGCGCCGGCCGCGCCGAAGAAGAAGAAATTTGTCCTCGGCTTCGGCGGCGTGAAGAACAGAGACCTGGTGCAGTTCACCACGCAGCTGTCCATCCTCCAAGACGCGGGCCTGCCCATCGTGCGAAGCCTGCAAATACTCGAGGCGCAGGCAAAGCCGGGAGTCCTGAAAAACGTCCTGATGGACGTGACCGCGGATGTGGAAGGCGGCTCCTCTCTTTCGGAGGCGTTGTCGCGCCATCCCAAGGCGTTCAACAACCTATACGTGAACCTTGTCCGCGCGGGCGAGGTGGGCGGCGTACTGGACACCATCATGGAGAGGCTGGCCAGATTCCTCGAACAGGGCCAGAGGCTCCGCAACAAGGTACGCGGCGCGATGGTGTACCCCATAGCCATAGGCTTTATCGCCTTCACGATCGTCAGCGTGTTAATGGTCGTCGTCGTGCCGAAGTTCGAGCAGGTCTTCCAGCAGCAAAACCAGGATCTGCCGGGGCCAACGAAAGTGGTGGTAGCGCTGAGCCGCTGGAGCATGGCGCGCTTGGGCTTTGATCGACAGGGCACCGAGTACCACTTTGTCCCGCTGAATATACTGACTCTCGCCATTGCTGTTGCAGTAATCATTGCGGCTTTCACGCTGATGCGCAGAACAAAGTGGGGCCGCAGGAGCCTTGACTGGCTCAAGATAAACGCTCCGATCATCGGCCCGGTGTCGCGGAAATCGGTCGTCACGCGCTTCTGCCGTACGCTCGGAACGCTGGTGGCGTCCGGCGTTTCGCTGCTCGAAGCGCTCAGCGTCTGCCGCGGCACCATAGGCAACGTGCTTCTCGCGGACGCGATCGACACGGTGCACGACTCCATCCGCGAAGGCGAAAGCGTCGCGAACCCGCTGCGCGCATCGGGGATGTTCGACGAAATCGTCGTGAACATGGTGGCCGTGGGCGAGGAAACCGGCGAACTGGACAAGATGCTCCTCAAGATCGCCGATTCCTACGATGAAGAGGTTGACGACGCGGTGACCAACCTTGTCCGCCTGATGGAACCGCTGTTCATCGTTATCATGGGCGCGTCGGTGGGCGGGATCGTAATCTCCCTGTTCCTGCCGATGGTGTCCATCATGCAGAAGATCGGCCAGCAGCAGGGCTGACAGATGCAAGCGCCGAAATCAAAGGCCTGTCCCAAACGGGGGCGGGCCTTTCTCTTTCGTAGGAAGCGGGGTATAATCCGCGAATTCATAATTTGAGGAGCGAAAGATGAAGAAGACGGGCAAGGCGGAGGCCTTCAGGCGGCGGCTCGATTCCCACGAGGCGGTGGTCGGGATAATCGGGCTGGGCTATGTGGGCCTGCCGCTTATGCGCGCTTTCTGCGACAGGAACTTCAGGGTACTCGGCTTTGACACCGACCCGCACAAAATCAAACAGATCAACAAGGGCAAATCATACATTAAGAACGTTGCCACCCCTGTCATCGCCAAGGCCGTAAACGCGGGGCTTTTCAGCGCGACAGGCGATTACAGGCGGCTCAAGGAGGTCGATGCGATCATAATTTGCGTGCCGACCCCGCTCAACAAGATGCGCGAACCCGACCTCTCATACGTCGAGAACACTTGCCGCGATATCGCAAAGAACCTCAAGAAGGGCCAACTCGTCGTGCTTGAGAGCACCACCTACCCGGGCACAACGGATGAGGTGGTAAAACCCATGCTGGAGACCAGCGGCCTCAAATGCGGCAGGGATTTCTACCTCGCCTTTTCGCCCGAACGCGAAGACGCCGGGAACCCGAAGTATTCCGCGCCCAACATACCAAAAGTTGTCGGCGGGTCCGACGAGCAGAGCCTCGAAATGGCCTCCGCGCTGTATTCGCGGGTGGTCGTGCGCGTAATTCCGGTCTCATCTACGCGCGCGGCGGAGGCATGCAAGATGCTGGAAAACATCTACCGTTGCGTGAATATAGCGCTTGTCAACGAACTGAAGATGCTGTTCGACAAGATGGGGATCGACGTGTGGGAGGTAATCGAGGCGGCTTCAACGAAGCCGTTCGGCTTCCAGCCCTTCTATCCCGGGCCGGGGCTGGGCGGGCACTGCATACCGATAGACCCGTTCTACCTGTTGTGGAAGGCGCGGGAATACAACTTCACGACGAAGTTCATCGAACTCGCCGGGCAAATCAACACCTCCATGCCGCAATACGTCATCGCCGGTATAAGTCGCGCGCTGAACGAACGGGGCAAAGCGATAAGTGGCTCAAAAATACTCTTGCTCGGAATGGCGTACAAGAAGGACGTGGACGACTGCCGCGAGTCTCCCGCTCTGGAAATAGCCACGCTGTTGACAGGCCTGGGCGCACGGGTTTCTTACCACGACCCCTACGTCCCTGCGCTGCACAAGATGCGCGGGTACAACCTGAAACTCAAGTCCGTGCCGCTCAGCGACAAGAGGCTTGCGGGCACTGATTGCGTGGTGATCGTCACGGACCACAGCCGCATGGACTATGCGCGCGTTGTGCGCCTCGCGCCGCTGGTCATCGACACGCGCAACGCCACCAAAGACGTCACCGAGCACAGGGAAAAAATAATAAAATGCTGACGCTCACCCCGGCAAGCGCCGCATGCTCCTTCTGTTACGACGTATGCGCCGTCGCGCGGTCGGAACCTAGTCCTCCTTGAGCCGAAAGGTAAACGCGATCTTCTTGGTTGAGTCGATGGGGAGGCCAAATCTCGTGGCGGGGATGAAGGTGCTGTTCCGCACGGCTTCCAACGCAGCCTGGTCAAGGCGAGGATAGCCGGACGATTCCGCAACCTTGATGTCAGTGGCCATCCCGTCCGCACGAATCGTAAGGGAAATCACAACGCGGCCTTCCTCGCCTTTTTCACGAGACTCCCGCGGATAGACGGGCATGACCATACCGGCTCCGCTTCCCGAATCGCCGCCTCCCCCACCGCCTGCGTCATTTGCCAGACCGGAGCCACGCGCATCCTGGCCCGAACCCGAGCCGACAGGCGCTGCGCCGCCTTCTCCCCTGCCGCCAGCCGGCCGCGAAGCGGCGCCATCATCCCCTCGCCCGGTTTCGGATTCAGGCCGTAACGTTCTTTCCGCTCGATCCTCGATGACTGCGCCGGGAATTGCCGGAGAGACGCCTGCAAGGCGCGCAGGAACGAACTCCTTCGCAAATGGCTCTTCGGATTGCAGCAAGTCCGGCGGCTCCGGCACTTCCACTGCAACGGACACAGCGGGTTGAACTTCCAGCAATGCCCGGTTTGGCAGGTCCAGCGGCATGGGTTCCAAGGCCGGATCGTCCACGCCCGCCTCGGCCGGGTCGGCAATCGCAACAGTCACGCCGCCGGATCCGGCGTCTCGTGATAAGGACTGGTCCAACTGGATGCCCAGTCCCGGTCCACCGCCCTGCAAGTACGCCGACGTCAGCGTCGAATTGAACAGGCAGAACAATACCGCCGCGTGCAGAGCAGTTGAAATTGTCACTGCTACGACGGTATCGACCTTGCGGGCGTTACGCCAGTTGCGCAACTTGAATGCGATGCCGCCCAGCGCGATCACAGCCGCGACAGCAACGAACGCTATCACCCCAACGCCTGCGGCCGGCAGGTTCATCATATACCCTGCTATGTGGAACATCGCCAGCATGGTTCAATCCGCCCAATAGTTCTATCAGAAAGACAACTCAAACCCCATGTACGCCGAAAAAGCCGCAACGCCGTAGCCTTTAACTTCCTCATAATCCTGGTTAAGAATGTTCTCAAGCCTGCCCGTAAGGGTCAGGTGCTTTATGACCTTGTAACGCCCGCTCATTCCCATCAGCGTGTACGGGCGGAGCGAGACGCGTTTGGTCGGAAATGCAACGGGATCAATATCCGCGCGGCGGCCCACGTGCATGATGCTAAGGGTGATGGCGCCGCGGTCCTGCGGAAGGCTCAACTCCACGTCAAGGCCGCAGGTGTTCCGCGGGCGGCGCAGCAATTCCTCGCCGGTGGTAAGGTCCTTTGTGTTCGTGCGCGTATACCACGGGCGCAGGGAGATGCAAGAGAGCGGACGGTACGTGATGTAGGTCTCGACACCGTTGGTTCGCGCCTTGCCGACGTTCTTGTACTTCCACGTCGCGAAGTCAAAGTCGATGAAATTCTGAAAGTCGTTGCTGAAGTATGTCGCGCCGGCGTTCAGAACGCCCTTCAGAATATCCTGCTCGACGCCCACGTCCCATCCCCTGCTTTTTTCCGGCAGGAGATTTGCGTTGCCGTATTCCGAGAACAACTGGTAAAGCGTCGGCGCTTTGAATCCCAGGCCATAACTGCCGTGGATGGAAGTGCCGGTCTCCTTGACGTTGTACCTTGATGCGATGCGCCCCGTCGGTGCCGTCCCGAAAACGCCGTGGTGGTCAATGCGCCCGCCCACAACCGTGGTCCAGCGGTCCCACAGGCATATCTGGTCCTGAAGGTAGTAACTCTGCATGACCGCGGACTTGTCCTTGAACTCGCTGTCGAAGGGGCCGAAGGCGCTCGTGATATGGGTGGTGGAATTGCCGCTTTCCTTCTCCAACTCAAAGCCCGCAGTAAGCGTGTTGGTCTTGTGAAGGATGACGTTGTGCTGCCAGTCCAGTTTGTCAACCCGGCCGTTGAAATGGGAATGCAGCGAGTCGAATGGATGAAATCGGTCAACGTCGTTATCGTAACGGCGTGAAGTATTCGAATAGGAATAGCCGAGTATCTGCTCCCACTTGCCGTCCAGCAGTTGAGCCTTCAACTGGCTCCTCAGAAATACCTCTTCCGTATAACCCACGTAATTAGGGTCGTCGCCGCCCCGCCCGCCGTGATTATCAAGTTCCACGCGCGAATTAACGTAGCGCAGGGTTGCGGAGAACTCCAGCCAGTCCAGCGGACGGATCAAAACATGCGGCGCGACGGTGGTGATGCCGTAGCCGTCCTTTTCGTGGTTGCCGTCCTGGCGGCGCGCGGCGGAAAAGCCTTCGCTGTCGTCCCTTGACAGGCCAAGCGAATATTCGTACCAATCCTTGCCGCCGCTCACGTTCGCGCCTTCACGAAAAGTGTTGTAAGAACCGTATTCACTGAACACGCGACCGGACGGCGGCCCCTGCCCCTTCTTTGTAATGATGTTGATTACTCCGCCCATCGCGTCGGAACCGTAAAGCGTGCTCTGCGGGCCGCGGACGACCTCGATGCGCTCGATGTTGTCAACGGAGAGATTCGCAAAATCAAACGCGCGCCCCGGCGAAAGCGGATCGTTCAACTCGACGCCGTCGAGCAGCACAAGCGTGTGCTCGCTCTTTGCGCCGCGCATAAAGACCGACGTTACCTGCCCGGGGCCGCCGTTGCGAGCTACCTCGAGGCCCGGCACATCGCGCAATACTTCAGCCACGTTCGACTTGCCTGAACGCTCAATATCCTCGGCGGTGATTACAGTGACGGAACTGGCAACGTTCCGGGCAGGAGTCTTTACGCGCGTGGCGGTAATGACGTATTCCTCCGTTTCCCCTTCTTTCTTTTTTTCCTCTTCCTTCTTTTTTTCTTCCTCTTTCTTTTTTTCTTCCTCCTTTTGCTTGTCCTTTTCTTCGTCTTTTGCCTTTTTTTCTTCCGAGGAAACCGCGCCTTCGCCGTTCGCCTGAGCCGCGGCCGGATTGTCCGCGTTTTCCGCAAACGCCGGCATCACGAAAAGCAAAAGACCCAAAACAGCGCTCAATCCTATCCCTATCTTCATGGCAAACCCCCTTTCTCGCGAGGAGTTGTAGCCGCCCGGCGCTCGTCTCCCGGCTTGAGCCGCTTCCCGCTTGGGACTTCCTCGCGCGCCTTCCCCGTCCTTCTCGGAAAGGTGGCACATGCGCGAGATGTTACGGCTCTCACGGTCGCGCGGCGGCAGCGGTTTCTCACCGCTTTCCGTTAGCCGCCGGGCAAAATAAAAAGAAAGAACGAAACTACCAAAACAAAAAGCCCCGGATCTTCCCGCGAAGATTCGGGCTTTTCATGCCGTCTGCACTCCGTCGGTCGTACATGGCCGAGAAAGCATTTTCCGCAACTAACCCCTCCCAGGGGCATCGGCATTCCTCGCCATGTCAGCCGGCAAGAGTGCCCTCACCGAATCTTACTGCCGAAGATCGTGCGAAGCGTTTGCAGGCAGGTCTTCTGGCTTTCGGATCATTCTACTCGCCGCCCCTTCCCGTTCTGGAGATTGCTCTCATGAACAGTGGGTTGCGCGGCTTTCGTCCCCGATCACAGCGGCGGGTCCGCTCCCGATTTTCACGGGCTTCCCTGTCGGAGGCTTGCTCCGATATACCTGCAACCGAGTCTTATGCTCTCGCTTCATGGACTTGAAGCCCAACCGCGCGCAAAATTGCGCACGGCCTCCCAATCACACTCCCTATTATCCTAGACACGTTTCAACAATCAAAAGTATGCAAAAAACAATTCAAGAATGCAAGCCCTTCCGAAAAGTTTTTTTTGACCGGCTTTGCTACGCTTCCGTTCGCTTTTGAACCAATATCATCCGCTTTTGAATCAATACCGTTCGCTTTTGAACCAATATCGTTCGCTTTTGAACCGATTCCGTCCGCTCACTTCCCGCCAGATGCGGGTAAACCTCAAGCCTCATCGTTAATAGGTGGAACTAAGCGGAACTATGCGGAACTAAGCGGAACAAACCCGGAACAGCGCCGCTTGCGCGGATTTTCCCGTTGCCCCATGCCGCGCCTGACCTTACGAACGATTCCCCGCCAAACGCCGTGGCAGATGTTCCGCCTTTTGCGACCGGCGCATAATTTTCGTTACCCCTTGTTGCCAAAGACCTTACGACATTCGTCCCAACCGCAGTGCCGGTACATTCCGGAACTTTTCGCCCCCCGTACTTTCCGCCGCAATTGCCCACTTTTCTTGCGTCCGCCCTCGGGCGTAATAATGTAGCACACCCGCCCTCGGGTGTGAAAAATGTAAATAATCAACCACAGCCGGGGGCGGCTGTGCTCCACTTCCTCATCCCTCATCCCTTCCGCGATACACTGTTCCACGTGGAACAACACACCTAAATAGGTGTGCGCATGACGAACCATATCCCGTGAACTTGCGAACGTCAAGGACTTTTTGAAAAATATTTTACGAAACCACAGATTTCACAGATTTCGCAGATTTTAGAACCACCAAAGCCTGCCCCGACTCCTGTGTCGGGGACACTAAGACACCAAAAAAATATTTTAGATTTGCCTATAAAATCTTTGTGCCTTGGTGCCTTTGTGGTGAATTCCGAACGGGATGGACACGGATTTTCTCATTACCTAAAAACCACGAGGGTCGCTAGGATAAATACTCAGGCGCGACGGGTGAGGGTTGAAGTGAACAGGGCAATCAGCCCGCCGAAGAATATGTACCCGCACACCACCTCCGCCGCCGCCACAATCGCCCCCGCTGTATTCAGCGGTGTAACACTCCCGAAACCAAACGTCGCAAACGTCAAGACACTGGAATAAAGACACGTCCAGAAATTGTAGGTCGCAAGACACGGATCGTTCATCTTTGTTATCGGGGCGAGCCAGTATGCAAATGCAAATCCAACAATAAACGCCAAGCACCAAAATGACCACAGCCCAATACTCCGTCCGCAATCCGAACTCCCCGCCCACAGCCAGTAGATCGCCGGATGTTTCTCCTTGAAATCCTCAATGAACTGCTCGTCCTCGATATCCCTCTTCAATCCTGGATTCCTAGACCAATTCACGCCCGATGTATCAACTCCGAAACACGTGGTAGGACGTCCTGCCCAAAATGTGGTTGGTTTAGAATAATCCTTAAGATCGATTTCTGTTTTCTTATTGGTTCCCTTCTCCTTTTTCCATTTTCGCCATGCGTGTTTTGTCGATTCAAGCCGCCACGGTCTCTTCAGGAGCATGAAGATGCCGTTTAGAACCTTGGTAAGGATGAACGTGACAAACGAGACGGCATATGCTGCCCAACGCGGCCCGGTCCATTCGCGCGAATATTCCATTCCCCGTAAATCCGCCGATCGTTCGTGAATCTCCTGCCACTTCCCGTTGCCCTCCGGCCCCTTATCCATCAAAACCGCCCCGGCAAGCGTAGTGCCAGACAAATCCGCCCCCTGAAGTTTCGCCCCCCTGAGGCCCGCCCCTTCGAGATGCGCATGTAAGAGATTCGCCCCTTGAAGATTCGACTCCGTTAGATCCGCCCCCTGTAGTTTTGCGTACGCAAAAACTGTTTCTCTGAGGTCTGCGTTACCGAGATCAGCCCATTCAAGGTGTGCTTTCCTAAGAGCCGCGCCATAAAACTTTGCACCCGTTGCTTTCGCATTTTGCAGCCGTGCGTGTCGGAGGTCCGCTCCCTCAAGATTTGCGTCATTCAGTTGGGCATCCTCAAATTCCGCGCCACTAAGGTCGGCCTTCCTGAAATCTGTTCCGATGAGATGCGCCTGCTGTAGATTCGCGTCGCCGAGGCATACCAGTTGGAGATTAGCATTGTCAAGGACGGCGTTTTGGAGATTAGCGCGCGGGAAACTGACATGTGCTAGGTCAGTCCATCGCAGATCACGAAATTGCCACTGGCCTTCTGTTCCATGTACATAATAAAAATCGACGAAACGCTCCCCGCTAGTGGTATTCATAATGTTTCCAAAATCTACTCCCGTACTACCGAGCACCCGCATCCATAGATTTCTGCTATTTCTCAACAGGTTTACGATTGTTCCTACAAATGTCTTACCTTCCCTCGTTAGCCATCTTTGGCGCAATTCCAAAGTGTAGTCACAACCATCTGATGGCAATATTTCCTCCTTGTCGCGTTCGTCTTCTTTAACTAGAATCCCCAAAATCTCGTGGCGGGCGTTCCATTGGGCAAGTTGTTTTTCTTCCCATTTGGCGCGCTCGGCGGGGTCTTTGATGTCGGAGGCGAAAAGCGGCTGACCTTCATTTTCCTTGATGTGCTGCTCAAACAGTACGCGCAGGCGCGTCTTGAGGCGGGCGATGTATTGCTCCTTGCTTTCGCCTTCCTTCTGATTCAGGTCGTTGTCTTCCGGCATGAAATCTCCTCCCATGACTAGCAATGAAAACGTCTCAAATGCTATCAATATATACTACCCCTTTCAATGAAATCTTTTGCATTGTTGCCAATTCCGCGGCGATTGGGGGGACAAGAAAATCTGCGGCCATCAGTGGCCATCGGTGGCTAAAATCTAATCTGTGGAATCTGTGTAATCTGTGGATTGTTGAAGGTCTTGACTTTGCGCGTGGGGAGGGTATTCTTACCGCGTTTCCTTGCGTGAACCGGAGGACGCGTGAAATATTTTTCGCACATGCTTCGATTGTTTACCTGCATAGCGCTTGCGGGACTCGTCTGTTGCGGCAGGCAGGCTACGCCTCCGTCGAATACCGCCATCCCGCAGAGGATTATCTCCCTCTCCCCCACCGTGACGGAAATTCTTTACGAACTTGGGCTGGGCGACCGCCTAATCGCCGACACCACTTTGTGCGACTATCCCGAGGACGCGAAGAACAAGGAGAAGGTCGGGGACTTCCTCAGCGTGAATGAGGAGAAGATTATTTCGTTACAGCCGGACCTCATCATCGACACGACAAGCAAGTCGCACGAGAAGATGTGGGAGCGCATGGCGCGCGCGGGAATCCGCGTTGAGCATTTCGAGATAGATACAATGGACGCGGTGTATGACGCCTATACCGGCATCGGGAAAATCGCGGGAGTGGAAGAGAAGGCCGCGGGACTGGTGAACAACCTGAAAGACGGCTTCGCGGACCTCAAGGCGCGCGGGGCGCGGGCCGCGAACAAGCCCAGGGTGCTTTTCGTCGTGGACTACGAAAACCTTGTGCTTGCCGGAGAAGGCACCTTCATCGATACACTGCTCGCCGACATCGGCTGCGTGAACGTAATAGCCGACAAGGGCTGGCCCGGCAACGCTTCATTCGAGGTGTTGATTAGCCTGAAGCCGGACATCATAATCATCGCGGTGAACGGGAAGGATTTGACGGAGGAAAAGATTAAGACGATAAAGGCGCGCTGGACGACTGCCGCCAGCGTGCCCGCGGTGGCAAATAATCGAATTCTCGTGATTAACGCCGACACGGCCACTCGTCCGGGGCCGCGCCTGTTGAAAGGCTGGACGGAGACAGCAAAACTGGTTCACCCGGAGTTATTCAACTCACCGTGAAAACGCTCAATCCACAACGCTGGCTGAAAACGATACTGCTGATGGCGGCGGCGCTTGTCATCGTGATGTGCGTCGCCGAACTCATCGGGCCGGTTTTCACAAGCCCGACGCACCTGTTCTCCGGCCCCAATGACGCCGGGGAAAACATACTGATGAACCGCCTGCAGCGTGTCCTTGTCGCGGCCATGGTCGGCGCGGCGCTGGCGATGTGCGGCGCGGTTTTCCAGGGAATCCTGCGCAATCCGCTGGCGGACCCGTTCATCCTCGGCATTTCCGGCGGAGGCACGGTGGGCGCGGTGCTTGCCGTGGCAACGGGCGCGGAGGCGGTCGTATTCGGTTTTTCCACCCGCACGGCCTTCGCGTTCGCCGGTTCGCTCGGCGCGCTCGTATTGGTGCTGGCCTTTTCGCGGATCAGGGGAACCGTGGCCACCCACAACCTTATCCTCGCCGGGGTCGTGCTGAACGCCATCTTCAGCGCCATAATCCTTTTCTTCATGTCCATCATGTCCGTTTCCGAAATGAACAACATTTACAGATGGCTCATGGGCAGCCTCTATCACGCATACGACTGGAATTTCGTCCAAATAGGCGTCGGCGCGGCGATGATAACCGCGTGCGCGCTGATCCTGCTGACACTGGCCAAAAGCCTCAACCTTTTCGCGCTCGGCGAGGAAACGGCGGTGCAGATGGGCGTCCGCGCCGGGACAATGCGTTTTGCATGTCTCATTCTGACCGCGATACTCGCCGGCGTGGCGGTTTCCATTGCCGGCCCCATAGGCTTCGTGGGACTGATTGTTCCGCACATCATGCGGCTAATAGTCGGGCCGGACCATCGCATGCTTCTGCCGGCATCGTTCTTCGGAGGAGCGATTTTTCTTCTGATAGCGGATACGCTGGCGCGCTCGATAATGCCGCTGACGCATCCTTCGATAGTGGAACTGCCGGTCGGCGTGGTGACGGCGCTGTGCGGCGGGCCGTTCTTCCTGTGGCTGCTCAGGGCGCGTTCGCGGCTGGCGATTTTCGGAAAATGACGCAATGTTGGAAGTCCAAAACATAGCCTTCTCCTACGACGGCGTGCGCGTGATAGACGGCGTGTCGTTCCGCGTGGAGGACGGCGAGTTCGTCGGCGTAATCGGGCCGAACGGGTCGGGCAAGACGACGCTGCTCAAGTTGCTCAGCAAAGTGCTCGGCGCCGACAGCGGCAACATAAAAATCAAGGGGAAGGAAATATCGCGGATTTCAAACAAGGAACTCGCGCGGATTATTGCGGTGGTGCCGCAGGAATCGCACGTGCTGTTTCCGTTCACAGTGCGGGAAATCGTGCTGATGGGCCGCTACCCGCACCTCGGCGCGCTCGCTTTCGAGCACCGCGAGGATTTTCGCATCGCCGAAGAGATGATGCGGACGACGGACGTGGCGCAGTTCGCCGACCGCCTCATCACCGAGGTAAGCGGCGGCGAGAAACAGCGCGTGATAATCGCCCGCGCGCTCGCGCAGGAGCCTGCGGCGATGCTCTTGGATGAGCCGACGGCGTTCCTCGACATAAAGCACCAGATAGACGTGCACGAATTGCTGAAAGCACTGAACGAAAAACGGCGCATGACGATCCTGTGCGTCTCGCACGACCTCAACCTTGCGGCGCGGTACTGCAAGCGCCTCATTCTTCTTGACCGGGGGCGCGTCGCCGCCGACGGAACGCCGCGCGAGGTGCTGACGCCGGAAAACATTTCGCGCGTGTTCGGAGTGAACGTGCTCGTCCAGCAGCATCCCCACACCGGCTCGCCAATCGTCATGCCTGACACACCGGCCGGCGCATGAGAAAACGCCTCGCGCGCGGAATTCAATTCAACGAAACGAGTTGACTTTGGGCGAAAAGGGTTTATTATGCTTAACGCTCGGGGCGATTAGCTCAGTTGGCTAGAGCGCATGCCTTACAAGCATGAGGTCAGTGGTTCGAGCCCACTATCGCCCACCATGGGATTTCGGATGGCGGATTTCGGAGGAAGAGATTCGTCATCTGTTTTACGTATGGGGACGTAGCTCAACTTGGTTAGAGCATCGGACTGTCGATCCGAAGGTTGCGGGTTCGAGCCCCGTCGTCCTCGCCAGCAAAAACAAGGACAGAAGCGTGAATCAAGGCTTCTGTCCTTTTCCCTTTTCTTTTAGTCGGAGGGGCGAGAACCCGCAGAGGAAAAAGGGCCTGCGGCCCTTCGAGCCCCATCGTCCTCGCCATAACAAATAAGGACAGAGACCATCACAAGCCTCTGTCCTTTTCCCCTTTCTTTTAGTCGGAGGGGCGAGAACCCGCAAAGGAAAAAGGGCCTGCGGCCCTTCGAGCACCGTCGTCCTCGCCAAAAAAATTAAGGGCGGAGAGTTCAAAAGACTCCCGCCCTTTTGTTCGCTTATCGGTTGATGCGTTTGAAGCCGCATCCCCCGCTGAAAAAAGGCCGCGACTGTCCGCCCGCGGTCCCTACCCATTAAGACGACAAGTCCCTTAATATATGCCTCATTGCGTTTGTAATCTGCAGCCGTAAGATATTACAAGCAGAAAATCTCTTCAATCACAAACGCAACGAAGGTCATTATAGTTACAAGAAAAGTAACTATCGCGCTGAGAATCGTTGCTTTCCTCATCGCTGCATCCTTGCTGCATTAACTACTAAGTACCCGTCGCTATTCATGCCCGCCGGCACAACCGTTCAGACGGCGTGCCAAAACATGCACGTAACGCTCGCTAATATGCCCTCAAAAGGATAAGTCAAAACGATGAGGATTAAGCAGAACAGCAGTTGTCGGCAGAACTGATTTCAAAGTGAAGACCGTGGCTATCGTCTGCCGCCGGTGGGCTAGCACTGACATAAAACACCACTAATATATCTTTGCGTTGACCCATCCGCACTTATATAAGTATATCACACAATTGGCATTCTGGCAAGAGAATTCCGGCGCTTTTGATGCATGCTTCCCACAAAAATAAGCCGCCCCGTCTTCGTGTCCGAACACATCCCTTTCTCCGTGACACATTTGCCGGGTGCATGTATAATTCCTCCGGACTAAACAAGTGTAATTGCCTTTGCGTGCCGGAACCAACAATGCCGAAAGCGATAATACATGTTGACATGGACGCGTTTTTCGCGTCGGTGGAGCAACTGGATTTCCCGGAACTGCGCGGGAAGCCGGTGGTCGTTGGCGGCGAAGCGAAAAGCCGCGGCGTGGTGGCGGCATCCTCGTACGAGGCGAGGCGTTTCGGCGTGCACAGCGCAATGCCGATGGGAACCGCCCTGCGCCTGTGCCCGCAGGCGATCTTGAGGCCGGTGCGGATGAAGCGGTACGCGGAAATCTCCCGTCGCATCCATGAGATACTTCTCTCTTACACACCCCTGGTGGAACCGATAAGCATAGATGAGGCCTTCCTCGACGTGACGGGCAGCGCAAAACTCTTCGGCGACGCAGAGAAGATCGGGCGCGACATAAAGAGGCGGATCAGGGAGGAGACGGGTCTAACGGCGTCGGTGGGCATAGGGCCGAACATGTTTCTTGCGAAGCTCGCCTCCGGCAGGAGCAAGCCTGACGGGTTCCTGGTGGTCAGCGACGAGGACAAGGAGGACTTCCTTGCGCCGCTGAGCGTTTCGGAGATATGGGGGGTAGGCCCGGCGACGGAGGCGGCGCTTAATAATCTCGGCGTGCTGACAATCGCGGACCTTCGGAAGATTCCGCCCGAAACGCTGAAGGCGCGGTTCGGCAAGTTCGCGGAATCCCTGCGCAACATGGCGTGGGGAATCGACGAGCGCGAGGTAACGCCTGAAACACTGGCAAAGTCGCTGAGCAGCGAGGTTACTTTTCCGCAGGACATCTCGGACATGGAAACACTGTGCCGCGCGCTGTACGAGCAGGCATACGATGTCGCCCGGCGCCTCCAGAGGAACGGCCTGGCCGGCGGAAGGGTGACGCTGAAGGTCCGGTACGCGGACTTCAGGACGATAACGCGAAGCGTCACGCTGGAAGAGCACGTCAACACAAGCGCGGCGATTTATGACTGCGCGAAGAAACTGCTCGATACAAAGGTTGAGATGAAGGGAAACCGCGTGCGGCTTATCGGGGTGGGCGTGTCGAATCTTGCGGAGACGATTGAGCGCCAGTTGAGATTGTCCTTCGGGGCCGGCGGCGCGCGCGACCGCGGTGATAAGCGGCGGAGGGCGCAGAAGGCGCTTGACGATATAAAGCGGAAGATGGGCGAGAACTCCATCACGCGCGGCGATGTAAAATAACAGATTGCGGAGGCATGGAAGATTTTATCTTGCGGCGTCGATAAGGATTTGATAGTTTCCGGCCATTAGGATTCGATCCCCTTTCGCGGAGGCGCAATGCACGATTCTCTTTGGTGGCTGATATTCATATGGTGCGGGGCATTCGGGCTGGCGGTAGGCAGTTTCCTGAACGTCGTCATCCACCGCTTGCCGCGGAAATGCGAATCAATCGCGAAGGGCCGCTCCTTCTGCCCGAAGTGCCTCAAGCCGATAGCGTGGTTCGATAACATACCCGTCTTGAGTTATATCATCCTTGGCGGGAAGTGCCGCAAGTGCGGAGCGCGCATATCTCCGCGGTATCTTTTGGTTGAATTGCTCACGGGAGCGATGTTCGTCTGGCTGGCGTACCGGTTCCTTCTTGCGAAGCCCGGCGAGGGGATCATCGCCAAGACATGGCCGCTCTTCTTTATTTACGGGGCGCTGATTGCCGCAATGATCGCATGCAGTTTCATTGACCTGCGCCTCAGGATCATTCCGGACGAGATTGACAAACTTTTTGTCCTGATCGGGCCGGTGGTGAGTTTTACCTATCCGGAGCTCCATGCTTCGGCCTTGAAGCATTTTCTGTGGCGCGAACAGATCCTGCGGTGGCAGATGGGTGAAAACATCCTCGGATTCTTCTCTTCCATCTTCGGGATATTCGTCGGGGCGGGTATTATCTTCGTCGCGGGCGTGCTGGGAAAAGCGCTGTTCAAGAAGGAAGCAATGGGCGGGGGAGATTTGAAATTCATGGCGATGATAGGCGCGTTCATGGGATGGGACATGACGCTGCTGGCGTTCCTCCTCGCCTGCCTTATAGGGGCGATAATCGGGGTCATCGTGCTTGTGGCCACGAAAGACCACTACATGCCTTTCGGGCCGTTTCTGGCTCTGGGAGCGGCAATCGTGATATTTTTCCACGATGCGCTTTTGGAAGCAATCTCGTGGTACATGAATATTCTGTCGGGTTCCACCTGACAATCAGGAGGCATCAATGCGCTCGTTGATTCTAGCGAGCATTACGGCCCTGCTTGCGGCAGTCCCGGCGTCCTGCTACTCCACCACGCCTGAGCACAAAGGCCCGCCGGACCCGGCCACGTACGAAGAACTGAACGCGCGCACGTATTTTGCGCTGAAGAGCAACGTGGAGGGCAAGGTCATCAACGAGCGGCAATCCGAGGACGGACTGTGGCAATACGGCCAGTTTGTGCTCAAGCGCACCCTTGACCCTGCAATGCCGATCGAGCGCGAGCGCGAGATTGACGCGACCATCATGGCGTATTTCAAGGCGCGGACAGGCGAGGTTGAAGCAATCGGGGGGATGCTGAAGCCGCATATCGAGGCGGCGGTCCAATCGGCGGGCGAAGACCGGTTAATCACGGTGGACAAGGGGACCGCCGACGGCCTGAAGGCCGGTTATTTCGCCACGGCGATGAAGAAGTTGAGCGATACGCAGCGGCAATCCCTGCATAACGTGATGGCGAGATATTACTATGAAAACATAGATGAAGTGGTTGGGATTTTCGAGGTCGTCGAGGCCGGCGAACACTCCTGCACGCTCAAGCCGCTCGAATTTCGCGAAGGGAGAACCATGCGGAACGTGGAAACGGGCGCGCCGGTAATATTCGGTTTCGCGCCGAAGTGGAAGTACGAGATACTGCACATGATCCCTTATGCCGTCAGCGAACTGCCAAACCTCCACGTAATGACGAAGAGCGAGGCTGTTTCAAAGATGACCGACTACCTCGTAACATATTATGACGGCGATAAAGCGACCATCGACGAGATGATCACGCTGCTCAGCGACAATTCGCCTGTAACCCGGGAGGTGGTGAGCGCCGCGCTGAAGAGAATTACCGGCATGGACTTCGGCTATAACCCGCAGGCGGATGCCGCGGAGACGGCGCGGGTTGCCAAGAGAGCGCAGGAATGGTGGGACAAGGAACGGTCAAGTTTCGAAGGATTTTCGCCGAAAAAAGGAAACGATAAGTCGCCCGAACAATGAGATGAAGTACTACGTCACCCCCGGGGATCAGTAGTGAAAAAGACCCTGTACACACTCGTAATACTCGGCGGGTTGATAGGATTCTTCCTGTTCACGACGCCGGGGCTGGACACATTGAAGCGTCTTCCCGACGCCCACAAGGATGCGTCATGGGCTCCCTTCCTGTATTACAACATCGCGCGCATTCACGCCGACTTGGGCCGCACGGATAAAGCGGAGGAGATTTACGAGCAGATGCTCAACGTGTACGACGATGATTTCATGCGCAAAGGGAAATGCGCCCCCTTTGTCCGAAACGAATTGAGCCGCCATTACATGCCCTATGTACTGTTCCGGTGTGGGACATGTTATGAAAAGACAGCCGATAACGAATACAATCTTTATACCGTCCAGCACAGCCAGGGGAATGAAAAAGAAGCCGGCGACAATTTGGATAAAGCAAGGAAAGACTACGCAACGGCAACCAATCTGTTCAGCGAGTTCATCGATAGATTCCGCGACCACCCGCTCTACTCCGAAGCAAACCGCCACCACAACGAAACCGAGACAAAATACGAGTCTCTGCCGTAATCCTCATGCGCCTTCGGCCCCCACAACCGCAACAGGCGGCCAGCATCCTTTCGTGCGCGGTAACACTTCTGAAGGGCCATATCTCTGAACGCTTCCGGGAATACATGTGAAATTGCGTCCGCGCAAGTTATAATGTAATCAGTCAGGGGGCATCGGCCAACACCAGTGCATCAGAGGAAGAAAACCGTGGGCCCAGCGAAAAGCAAATGGATATGTTATCTCCTCCTTTTCGTCCTCATAGCGGGCCACATCGCCGCGAACATCATCTGGATATCGCGCAACCGCGCGCCGATGTTCTGGGACCCCGCGGATTACCTGACGCTCTCTCAGGAATACCAAATCCAAATGCAGTCGGGCGGCAACGGCCTCTGGTGGGCTTACCAGAACCTTGACAAGACCCGCGCGCCGTTGCTGCCCGTGCTCGCCCTGCCCTTCTACAAAATCTTCGGCAACGAACTGGCCGCCGCCATGTGCGTCAACTATCTCGCAATCGTTGTCTTGTGCCTCAGCATCTACGGCATAGGCTCGCTGATTTGCGACAGGTGGCTCGGCCTCATCGCCGCGTACCTTGTAATGCTTGCGCCGGCGATGTTCGGCCTCTCGCACACCTTCTTCGTGGAATTTCCCATGGCCGCCGCGATTGCGGCGACGATATATTTCTGCCTCAGCGCGCATAAGCATCCGTTCTACGTTTCCATTCCGCTCATCGCGCTCTCGGCTGCCGCGGCGATGCTGCTCAAGGTCACGTTCCCCATATTCCTCGCGCTGCCGATACTTTTCATCATACTGTGGCAGTTGTTTCGCGCCGTCGTCGAGGGAAGTAATGCGCATCTGGCCGCCTTTGTGAAAACGCTTGGCGGGGTCGTCATCGCCCTTGTCATCGCATCCACGTGGTACGTGCCGAATATCAAGTCGGCGCTGGATTTCATAATGAAAAACGTCTCCGGCGCCCGCGGCGCCACATACAGCATGCCGATCCCGGATTACCTGACCGAAGAAGCGCGCATGACTTTCCTGAGTTACCACGTCCTCGCGCTGCTCATTCTTCTGATTCTGTCCGTGCTCGCATGGTTATTCGCGAAAAGACCGCAGCCGAGGGCGGCTGTGCCACACGAAAATCACAAAGATACGAACTTAATTGCAATCCTTGCCGTGGCCGCGTGGTTCGTCGTAGCGCTGTACGCATGCCTCCACGTCGAGGATAAGGAAGTGCGCATCCTCTTCCCCGCCTTGCCCGCGCTTGCGATACTGATTGCAATGAGCTATCGCTCCATGGCGCGCGGTTGGCGCATCATCCCGGCGGCCGTACTGCTGCTCTTTCCCTTGATCGCTTTCTATAATCTCTCTTTCAAAGGCCCGTACGACGCCACCGTTGACTGGCGCGGGCAAAGCAAGGTTGACATCGTGAGCGCCGACTACTTTCTCGGTCTCAAACCGCTGACGCCTTACGTCTATCCGCCCAACGGCCAAGACTGGAAGGGCGGGGAAATCGTCCGGGCAATCGGTGCCAACATCCCGCCCGCGCTCGAATACAACATCAAGACCCAACCCGGCATGGGCGTGGGCATTCTCGTTGTGCCCAACAATCCGTACCTTCAGCCGAACTGGCTCAACTACATCGCGCTCAAAGAATACGTTGACGGCAAAACCAAATACCAGATGAGTTTCGCCGACCCCGGCTATCACGATGACACCCTTAAGCCGGACGCATGCCGGCTGGACCTCGACAGCGCGGGGCATCCGGCCACGCCCGGCGCGGTGATGAGTGAACTACTCAGAAGGTACGCCATGAGAATCCTTGCCTCAAAGGCGCAGTTCATCGTTGTTACAGACGGCTGGCAAGGCGCGTCAATGTATAGTCATTTTATTGACGGCAAGGCCGCGTTCACCCACGGCGACGTGATGAAAAAAATCACGGAACTCATGCCGAAAGCCAAACTCTTCGAGCGGCTCCCCGGCGAAATCACCCTGCCGGACGGCTCGCGCATAACCATTTACCGGAACAAGTACGCCGGAGGAACCGCGCCGCAAAAGGAACTCGCCGATTTCATCAACCTTTTCGCAACCGCCGGCGAATAGAAAGAATTCACAGATTACGCCGATTTCACAGATTTTACGAGATAGAAAAAACAGGGGCGCACGTTTGTGCGCCCGGTGTTTTTGTTTTTCGTTTTTCAATCGCGCTACGCGCGCTTTCCTGTTCACCTGTTCCACTGCTCTCCGTGCAGCGGGCCCTATTCCGTGATTTCTATTTCGACGAGGAAGATTTCGCCATCGCGCCGGGCCAGCCCATGAAGTTCCCTCAGCGAGTCCGGCACCACGCCTAAAAACTCGTCGTATTCCTTGCTCTCGGCCCCATCAACAACAACCACACATTTCTCACCGCGCATTGCGACATACGCAACGCGCTCCGAATCGGGAATAAAGATAGGGTTATACAGCCAAATGTTGTCGTACTCCCTACCCTCAACCCCATCAACTATGATCAATCGTTTCTCCCCGCGTTTCGCCATATAGAGAACACGGTTCCCGTCCGGACTGAAGATGGGAGTGAAAATATTGTCATACTCCTTGCTTTCGACCCCGTCAAGGACGACCACGCATTTGCCGTTGCGCCTTGCTTCATACGCGACGTGCTTTGAGTCGGGACTGAAGATGAGGCTGCCTTTCCCAATGCTGTCGTACTCCTTGCCCTTCACCCCGTCAACGACGACCGCCTCTTTCTCACCGTGCTTAACAACCCAGGCCGCGTGACGCCAGTCCGAGCTGAAGCGCTCCGAATACTCAACAAGTTCTTCCCCGGCCTTGCCGAGGGAAGTTTCGGTGGTGTTGAGCGTGGGGGCTTTTGCTTCAGGCCGGGTGTTGTCCGTGTCGTCCGCAATAACGACGCGGCCGCCGGCAAACAACACCGTCAAAACGCCCGCGAACGAAACGGCGAGCAGATGTTTCCATGACTTGAGCACTGCATTCCCTCCGAAAACTTCAGCAACCTTTCGCGGATGCGGAAAACAACATGAATTATCTTAAAAAGCACCCGGCTATGTCAATCTAGTTACGGGAATTCCTTCACTGTTCGGATTGTTTACAGCGGGCCGCGGCGGACCGGTCCGTGTCCGGCTGCGGGTGGGCATTCGCCGGTTGCCGGACCGCGCGGTTGCTGGTAGAATCCGCGCTTTGCTCTTCAATCCGAAAGGCGCGCTGAGACGCAGTGTTGTTCAGAAACCGAAATCTTGTGCTCTTGTGGGCGGGGCAGATTGTCAGCCAGTTCGGCGATTTCATATTCGTCATCGGACTGCCTCTGCTGGCCTACAAACTTACGGGCGGTTCAAAGCCCCAGGTCGGAACCGTCATGTTCTTCTACGCGATTCCATTCATGGCGCTGGGGATTTTCGCCGGCGTTATCGTTGACCGCGCCAACCGCAAAGCCGTTATGCTGTTCTCCGATTTCTCGCGCATCTGCACCGTGTTCACGGTTCCCCTGCTGTTCTGGCTCGGCGGGCTGAACGTCTATACGCTGACTGCCGCGGCGTTTCTCACGTCCTGCTTTGCAACGCTTTTCAATCCCGCGCGGGACGCCCTGATTCCCGACATCGTGCCCGCGGAAAACCTGCTCGGCGCGAATTCGCTGATGCAGACGTCCTTTTACATTGCCGCCGTCGCGGGCGCTCTGGGCGCGACCGCGCTGATAGGAACCTTCGGCACCGCTCAGGCGTTTGCCGCCGGCTCGGCCACTTTCGCGGTTTCCTTTGCGACGGTGGCGCTCATCGGCGTGCCCGCGCGCGGCGCAGCCCACCGCGAGGGCCGACCCGCCACGCATCCGCTGACGGACCTTGTCGAAATCGCAAAATATGTCAAAGAGGAAAAGCGGCTGCTGCAACTTCTCGCTATAACGGCGGTGGACAACCTTTTCATAATGGGCCCGGCGACGGTCGGCGCGATGCTGTTCATCAAGGAGGCGCTCGGCAAGCCCGACGTTTACTACGCCTTGCTTGAGGTCGTCTTCGCGCTGGGAATCATGCTTGGCATTCTTATCCTGCAAAAAGCGGGACGAAACCTGCCGAAGGGCAAAATGGTTATCACGGGGATGTTCCTGGACGGCGCGACCTACATTCCGTTTCTATGGTGCCGGAGTTTTGAGGCGCTGGCAATAATGATGTTCATCCATGCCGCCGTGGTGTCGCTCATCGTTGTGCCGCGCGCGGCGCTCATCCAGCAACACGTTCCAAAGGGACGGCTGGGGCTGGTCTTCGCGCTGGTCAACGTGACCGTCATGGGGTTTATGGCATTGTCCGCGGCGATGACCGGATTTGTTGCGCAGTTTCTCACGCCGCCGCAACTGTTCTTCCTGGCGGGACTGGGCGGGGCGATCTGCGGGCTGACCGCCGCAACGTTCCGCTCCCTGCGCCGAACCGGATAAGATATGACGGTACGAGTTTCCGCTCCGGCGGACCTCCCGTTTTTTCCTTGCGTGGCGCGGATTTGACTTGACTTGGTTTTCGCGCGCCCTAGAATACGCGTATCAAAAGACAGCCTCGCCGCAGTGGGGCTGCCTCTCGTTTTTGGGCGATCTTTACTCGACTGCCGCCAGGCTTTGCTGATATGGGTGTATCGAAGAGAATACTCAACCTGATGAAGCGATATCCGTGGCTTGCCCAGACCGCAACCACGGGCCTGACACACACGGCGAAAGAGATATGTGATTTCCGCCGGGGATACCCCCACACCGAGCCGCCGGAGGAGTTCAGGCGCGCGCTCACCGATACGGTCGAGAACGACCGCACCGGCGCGCACCGTTACATGCAGAACGCCGGCTTTCTCGAGACGCGCAAAGCGGTTGCCGACTACATATCGCAGGAGCGCAAGTGCGATATCCCGCCTGAGTGCGTTCTCATGAGCTACGGCGCCAGCGGCGCTGCGAACGTCATCCTCAAAGCGCTGGTTGACGCGGGCGACGAGGTGATACTTCAGGCGCCGTATATGCCGGAGTACCCGCTTTACGTTGACAATCACGGCGCATCGCCGGTTGTGGTGCAAACGGGCGCGGATTTCCTGCCGGACATCAGCGCCATCAACAAGGCCATCACGCCCAACACGCGCGCAATCATTGTGAACTCGCCCAACAACCCGACCGGCCTGATATATCCGGAGCCCCTTTTGCGCGCCCTGTGCGTGCTCCTGCAACACAAGGAAAAGGACTTCAAGAGTACCATATATCTCATCAGCGACGAGCGCCTGCGCAACATCACCTACGACGGCCCGCCGGTGGCGGACGTGCTGAAAATGCACACGAACAGCGTGGTGATCGGTTCATACTCGAAGACCCTCGCGGTCGGCGGGGAAAGGATAGGTTATCTCGTCATCAACCCGCGTTGCCCCTGCAAAAAGGACCTTGTCATGGCATGCGCCACGCTCATCCGCACGCTTGGTTTCGTGAACGCGCCCGCCCTCATACAGCGGGCCGTGGCGCGGCTTCAGGGAGTAACGATTGACCTTGCCCCATATCGCCGCAACCGGGACAAACTGTGCAAGGCTCTTAAGGAATTCGGCTATGCCTTCGTCCGGCCGGAAGGCGCGTTTTACATCTTTGTGAAAACACCATCGAAGGACGAGATGAAACTCGTAAAAACGCTTGAACAGGAAGGCATCCTGGTCGTGCCGGGCGAGGCATTCGGACGGCCCGGACACTTCCGGATTGCCTTCTGCGTTGACGAGGCGACAGTCGAGCGCGCGCTGCCCCGCTTCAAGCGCGCAAGGGAGAAATTCCCCGCCTGAATCCACCGCCCTCTTTTCAACACCCCTTGCGGGCAAAGCCAACAAATTTGGAACATTTTTCCTCTTGATGCGTCTAACGCTTTAGTGTGATATAATGCCCGGTACACGCCATAAATTTTCATCTCTTTTAAGGAGGAGACGATGAGGAACTTTATTGCATATTGCGCCGTCGCCGCCCTGCTCATTGCGTTCATGTGCGGCATAATCACGTGCAAAGGAAGCGAGCAGTCCAAGGCCGCGGAAAACGGCGGCGAAAGCAACCCCGCCACACTTAACTTCAGCGAGAAACCGCCCGCATTTGTCCTGAACAAGGCCGCCGGGGCGGAGCAATCCGGCATCTTCTACGTAGGCTATATGACGAACTACACCAATATAGCCAACGGCCTGCAGGCAGCCCTCGAAGCATTCTCGCAGAAAAACAACATCCCCGTTGATCTGCGCGAGGTCAATTTTGAGGAAGACATGCCGCTCAACATCCCTGTAATCTGCGTTGACTTCAACGCGCTCGACGACAAGGCCTTCAACAAACTCGCGAAATACGTTACCGAAGGTAACGGCATGCTGATTATCCAGAATGTGAGGGAACTGAACAAACTCGGCAAGGCGCTCAAATGCGATGTAACTTGGGCGGAGCCTTCAAACGAGGATATGCGCAAGCCCGGCACTCTGCGCGCGGGCTTTATAAACGAAGAGCCGCGCGTCTTCGCGGCGATGATCAACGCATTTGACACGCTGGCGTGGAACACCAACGACCCCAACGCCCCAATATACGCGGCATTCATCGCGGACGCGCTTTCCGCGGCGCTCGTCCAGGGCGGGATGGTGGAGAAGGTTGAGCCCGCGCCGCTTCAAATCGCCGGCGCTTACACGGAGAGCGGCGTAACCATCGGCATCCGCGCCAACCAGATAAAAGACGCGCCCTCGGCGACGATTTCGCTGAAACTTCTCGACGTGCGCAACAACTCGCTTGGCGATTACACGCGCGACATCAAGTTCGACCAAAAGCAGAAGGAGGATTTTTTCGCGTTCAAGACCGATCCGGTTGAAAATCCGTATCTTTACAGGCTTCAGGTGGAATACAAACTGCCGGACTTCACCATCGCGTACACGAGGAGCCTCGCGGAAATCATCGGCATCATGAACGTGAAGTTGCTCGGCCAGAACGAGGTCTATGCGAACTCCCTTTCCAGCATGCGCGTCATCGCGCTGAACGAAGTTGACAACTCGCCTATCCCGAACGCGGAAGTGAAGATGCTCGTGCAGGCCGGCGGCGAGCCGATTTCCGTTTCCGGCAAGACCGACAAGACCGGGACGCTTGACCTGCCTTTCACGGTCGGCGACATCAAGCAGGACTCGCTGAAACTGGAAGTGGACGTGAAGAGCGCGCTGGGCACGGAAAAAATCACGCAGGACCTCAAGGTCAAGCGCGCCTACAAGATCATGCTCAACACGGACAAGCCGATTTACAAGCCCGGCCAGATGATGCACGTCCGCGCGCTTGCGATGCAGATGCCCTCCATGCAGCCGGTCAGCGGAATGCCGCTGCTCCTGGAAATCGAGGACGCGAAAGGCAACAAACTTTTCAAGAAGGACCTGGAACTCAGCAGTTTCGGAATCGCTTCGACGGATTTCCAACTCGCGGATGAAATCAACCTCGGCACGTGGACCGTCCGCGCCACCGTGGCGGAAAAGGAATCGCAGGAAAAGAAGGTGGATGTGAAACGCTACGTCCTGCCGAAATTCAAGGTCGACGTCAAGCCGGAGAAAACGTTCTACATGCCCGGCGACGTGGTCAAGGGCGAAATCCAGTCGGACTACTTCTTCGGCAAGCCCGTCGCAAACGCCGATGTGAAGATTGACTTCGTCGCATTCGAGGTCGAAGAAACCGTGATGGGCACCGTTCAGGGCAAGACGGACGACAACGGCAATTTCAAATTCGAGTATCAACTGAAGGATTATTTCGTCGGGCATCCGCTGACCAAGGGCGACGCGCCCGTCATCCTTAACGTGACCGTCACCGATACCGCCGCGCAGAAAGTGGAGAAGTCCGCCACGATAACCGTGAGCAAGGACCCCATCCACGTTTACGCAATCCCGGAGAGCGGGAAACTCGTGCCCGGCGTGGAGAACATCATCTACCTGATGGCGACGTATCCCGACGGCTCGCCTGCGGAAGGCGCGACCTTCACCATCAGCGGCAACTCGATTGAAGCCGACAAACTCGGCATCGCCACCGTCACCGCCACGCCAACGGAACAGGCGTACACCATGACGGTTGAAGTCGCGGACAAGCGCGGCGCGGAGGCGACAAAGGATTTCAGGTTTGACATCAACGCCGCCGAGGAACAGGCGCTGCTGAGGCTTGACAAGGTCTTCACGAAGGTCGGCGACACGCTCAACGCGACCGTCTTCTCGTCGCTCGGCGCAGGCTCGGTCTATCTCGACATCATCCGCGACGGACAGACCGTGCTCACCAAGGCGATGACGCTGGAGAACGGCAAGGCCACCGAAAGCATCGACCTGAGCACGGACTTCTTTGGCACGCTCATCGTCAACGCGTACCAGATAAACCGCACCGGCCAGATAGTGCGCGACACAAAGAGCCTGTACGTCTCGCGAGCGGACGACCTGACCATCGCAATCACGCCGGACAAGGAGACCTACCGTCCCGGCGAAGAGGCGACGTTCAACTTCAGCGTCACCGGCACGGACAGCAAGCCGCTCATGACGGCGCTGGGGGTAATCGTCGTGGACGAGGCGGTCTTCGCCCTCTCCGAGATGCAACCCGGGCTGGAGAAGGTTTACTTCACGCTTGAGAAGGAAATCATGAAGCCCCGCTATGAGATTCATGAATTCGTGCCTGACCAGTTCGTGCTGAACCCCATCCGTCCGGAAGAGAAGGACCGCATGCTCGCCGCGCAGGTGCTTGCCGCGGCGGCCTCGAACGACGTCCAGTACTCGCTCGACGTCAACACCGCGCAAAACAAGGTCGAGGACTATTACAAGACCCTCGAAAAACTGCTGGACGACCAGATGGCGCCGATGATAAGGGCGATGCAGGACTGGGCCGACAAGGCTGCGCCGGACGACCTCGCGAAGATGAACTCACTGCGCGATCTGGTAAACGCGCTTGTAAAATCCGGCGCGCTGACAGAGGCGCAGACCCAAGACCCGTGGGGCAACGACGTGATTTTCCCCGGCTGGGTCATGCCGACCACTCTCCTGATTTACAGCAAAGGCCCTGACGGCGAACTCGGCACATCGGACGACGTATGGGTGAATAAAGAGAACGCCTTCAAGAACGACAAATGCCCGCGTTTGCAGAAATTCGACGTGGAACTGTGGCAACTGGCGCAGAAACTGCAAAGCGCGGACATGACCCGCTCCCGCCTGTTGCAGCAACAGGGCAGAAGGGTCTTCATGGGCGGCAGAAGAGGCGACATGCTGATGGAGAAGAACAGGGAGATGGCAATGGACGCGATGCCGGAAGCGATGCCGATGCCCGCGCCTGCGGGTGCAGCGGAGGCAGGCGGCGCCGCTCCGCCCGCGCCGACCGAGAAGCCGCGTCTGAGGCAGTTCTTCCCGGAAACGCTCTACTTCAACGCGCAGGTTCTCACCGACAAGGACGGCAAGGCGACGCTCAAGATACCGATGGCCGACAACATCACGACCTGGCGCATGAGCACTTTCGCCTCCGGCATGACCGGCCAGTTGGGCAGCATGCAGACGGGCATCCGCGTGTTCCAGGATTTCTTCATCGATCTCAACCTGCCGGTTGCGCTCACGCAGAGCGACTACGTCGAGGTGCCGGTCGCGGTTTACAACTACCTCAAGGAAGAGCAGACCGTGACGCTTACGCTTGAGATCGGCGAGGACAAGTGGTTCGAACTCACCGGCCCCGAAAAAGTGGACCTGAAAATCGGGCCGGACGCGGTCGCCGTGGCGTACTTCCCCGTGAAGGCCACAAAGGTCGGCTCGCACGCATTCACGGTGCTTGCCGAAGGCAGCGCCGGGCTGAAGGACTATATCAAGAAATCCGTCGATGTGGAGCCTGACGGCAAGATGTTTGAACTCGTCCAGAACGGAAAGATCTCCTCCGGCGACAAGCCGGCGGACTTCGCCGTGGAAATCCCGCAGGAGGCCGTGCCGGACGCCTACAAGATTTTCGTCAAGGTCTATCCCGGCGTGATGGCGCAGGTGCAGGAGGGCCTCGACAGGATGCTCCAGATGCCTTGCGGCTGCTTCGAGCAGACGTCGTCCTCGACTTATCCGAACGTCCTCGTCCTCGATTACATGAAACGCGCGAAAAAGATCACGCCCGAAATCCAGATGAAGGCGGAAGGCTTCATCAACCTCGGCTACCAGCGGCTTGTGGCGTTCGAGGTGCAGGGCGGCGGGTTCTCGTGGTTCGGCGATGCGCCCGCGAACCAGATTCTCACATCCTACGGGCTGATGGAGTTCCACGATTTGTCGCAGGTTTACACGATAGATCCGAACGTGATTTCCCGCACGCAGTCGTGGCTCGCCTCGCAACAGAAGGAGGACGGCCACTGGGATCCGGACGCGGCATACCTGCACCAGGAGTCCTGGGGCAAGATACAGAACTCCAGCCTCCTTGTGACAGCCTACGTGATGTGGGCGCTGGAGCACACGAAGTACGAAGGCCCGCAAATGGCCAAGGGCTTCGACTACATGACGAAACACATGGCCGAGGCCGACAACGCATACACGCTTGCGCTGATGCTTAACGCCTACGCGCTGGACAAGAAGCACGAGAAAGAACTCGCGACGATAATCGACAAACTCCTCGGGATGAAGAAGTCCGATGGCGACAAGGTTTGGTGGGAGGCCGGCGTGGCAAGCGGCACATACTCCTCCGGCGACTCCGCCAATATCGAGACCACCGCGATAATCGCGATAGGCCTGATGAACGCCGAGCAACAGATACCTCTCATCAGCCAGATAATGAATTATCTCATCGCGCAGAAACAGCCCGACGGCGCATGGCCCGGCACGCAGGCGACGATCCTGGCGCTCAGGGCGCTGCTCCTTAGCGTGGCGAAGTCGCAGGAGAAGGTCAACGGCGAAGTTACCGTGACCGTGGGCGATGCGCGCGAGGACTTCGCCATCGAGCCGAAGAACGCGGACGTGATGCACATCCTCGACTTCAAGGGCGCCACGAAACTCGGTCAGAACAAGATTTCGCTGAGTTTTGACGGCGAGGGCGGCATGATGTATCAGGTCGTCACGCGCTACTACTCGCCCTGGAAGGAAGTCCCGGTGCCTAAAGAAGAACCGCTTACAATCACCGTGAAGTACGACAAGACGCAACTTGAGCGCGACGACATCGTCACGGCCAACGTAACCATCAAGAACAACGCCCCGGGCGAGATGAAGATGGTGATGGTTGACCTGGGCATCCCGCCGGGATTCGAGGTGCAGCAGAACACGCTGTGGGACCTTGTCGAGACCGGCAAGGTTCAGCGGTTCGAGACGACGGGCCGACAGATAATCCTGTACCTCGAAACGATGAAGAGCGGCGAGTCGCTCGAGTTATCGTACAAGATGCAGGCGAAGTTCGTCATCAAGGCCAAGGCTCCAAAGAGCACGGTCTATCAGTATTACAACCCCGACAAACGCGCAGAGAGCCAGCCGTTCGACATCGAAGTGAAGGGGCAGTAAGCGCAAAAGCGCAAAAGCAATCGGGCGGGCTTCACTCCAGAGGCCCGCCCGAATTTTTTACACAGCGCTCCGAGGGAGTCAGACGCCAAGTTCAAGGAGGAAAATTCAAAGGTTTTTTTCATCCTTTCGCCTTCATCCTTCATCCTTGACGAGCGGGCCTGACCCCATAGTACGCTACGGACCGACAAGCGCGTTCAGGAGGACCTCCTTGTCCTGCAAGCCCGTATAGCGCGCCGTCTCCTGGCCGTTGTGGATTATCACGAAGAGCGGCACGCCTTCATTCGCGTGATAACGCCGGGTCAACGCGCTCTGCGTATCCGCGTTCACGGAAAGGACAAGCGCCCTGCCCTTCGTCTCGTCGGCGATCCTTGAGATCGTTGGCGCCATCTCTGCGCAAGGCACGCATCCCGGAAGGTAGAAGTCCACGAGCACCGGCTTGCCCGAATTCGCAACGAGATCGTTGAACTGCTGTTCGCTTTTGATTTCGATGATTTGGTCGCTTCGCTTGTAGGCGAGGCCCTTCAGGTCATACGCCATGTAGCCGACGAAGCCGCCGACGGCCACGCCCATGAGCGCGGTCCCCAGGAGATTGCCCAGTCTGCGGCGCGGTGCCGGCTTCTTTTGCTCGACGGATTCAGGACCTTCGGGAGTTGGGGGCGAAGGCGTCTTCCCTTTCTTGAGGTGAGCGAGAAGGAACCCGCCGATCCCGCCGATTATTGCGCCAATAAATATGTACAAAAGCACTTCGCGCCTCCCGTGAAATTATTGACGCATGTATTATATCAAAGGGAGAAAACGCGCGCCATTCCGCGCAACACCATCATCATATCGGCTACTAAAGGGGTCTGACCCCTTTAGTAGCCGATTTTTCGTAGCCGATTTTCGTGGCGCGGCGGCGCGCCAATCGGCGCGATGTCGGGACATAAGGCTTGACAGCGGGCCGCGCGGGCAATATGATACGAAAACCGACCGGGGGACTAGCTCAGTTGGGAGAGCGTCTGGATGGCATCCAGAAGGTCAGGGGTTCGAGCCCCCTGTCCTCCACCAAAAATCAAGGCGGCGTTTTTCACGAACGCCGCCTTTTTCTGTTGCCGCAAATGGCCGCTGACGCAGACCATGCCGGTCTATTGTTTGCCGGGCGCGGCTTCCGGCTTCATTACTTCGAAGCGCACCTCGTTGGAGACGCATGGGTCGGGTATTTCCTCCTTCATTTGCCACGGAATGTTGCTTGTCAGGCGGAAGGTATATTTCCCCGGCGGCAGATTGCAGGCGGTACGCAGGTCATACTCCTTGGTCAACGCGGCGCCAGCGGCAAGTTTCTCGTACTTCACATCCGGCGCACGGACAGCCTTCACGATTTTCCACTCCACGCCCTTTCCGTTCTCGTCGGTTACCGTTCCCGTGGAGTAATAGGTGAGCAGCATGTCATCCGGCGAATATACTTCCATTTCCTTGTCGCTCTCGTTGTAGAGCCGCACTTCGACCATCACCGGCTCCTCAGCGGCATACGTTTCCTTTTTCATTCTGACAAACATCGTGATGCCGTTGACGGGCTTCACAGACGCGCCAGCAACTCTGAAGACGATTGTGTTGGACTCGGCCGCGCCCGTCCAGCAGTTGAAGCCTTTGTCCTTGAGGTCAAACGTGTTCTTGTAAACTAATGAGAGCGAGTACCTGCCGGGCTTCAGGCCTTGCGGCAGTTGAACCATCTGCTTTCCGCCATAGAAGCATCCCGGCTGCAAGGTGCACGTCGGGCTGACCGGAGGAGCAAGTTTCACATCCACTGCTGGCATCTGGACTGGCTTGCCGTCCGGGCCAATCAAGTTCGCGCTGAGGAATTCCGACCCGAGAATCGCGGTCACACTTAATTGGATGTCGCCCTTCTCCTGCACGTTTGTCATGCGGTACTCGATTTCAAAGGCGGTGTCGCCGGGGAGAAGCGGATGTTCTTTGAGCATCTTGATTTCGAACAAGAGGCCGTTGACAGGCTTCGCCGGGATTTCCTTGTGCTCGACGCCCTTCGGTTCTTCCCCTCCGGCGGCGAGGCGGATTTTCACCGGCCAGATTTCCGTGACGGCCTGGCCTTCGAGTTCGAACGAGTTCTTCTTGCCGATGATTTCGACCTTCTTGCCGACGTATTCCTTCAGCACTTCCTTGGTTCCAGTATATACGCCGACGCCGTCAAGTTTGTACGGCGTATAGCGCATGAGCGTTGATGCGCCTTCTTGCTCCTCGAACGTCAGAGTGCCGGAGAACGTTTCCTCATTCGCCTTGACCTTATTGTACTCATCCAGATAGGCCTTGTCGTCGGCGAAGATTTCGCGCCATTCACCGGCCTTCGGCGCGGCCTCGTCGCCTCTGGCATTAAGCGCCGAAAACAACGCCGGCAAAGCGACGCACAGGGCGAGAAGGAAAAACCTTGCGGACAATAATGTCTTTTTCATTGCTCGTTCCTCCAAAGAAATGATGGCAGTCACGCACCCTTAGACGCCCTCCGCTACAAAAAGTTCCCGAAATCCTCGGACGCGTCGGACAAATCGGACCCGTCGGACTCAGTAAGCCTTCGCGAAGACGGCGAGGTGCTTGCCGGGATGGCCGCAGGCGATGCAGGGCTTCATCTCTTTCGGCTGGTCGAACGGGATGACGCGAATCGTCGCCATCGTCTCTTCCTTGATTTTCGCCTCGCACTCCGCCTCGCCGCACCAGAACGCGCGCATGAAGCCGTTCTTCTCGTCGAGGATTTTCTTCATCTCGTCGTAGGATTTCGGCTCATACGTATTTTCATCGCGGAATTTTTTCGCGCGGGCGAAGAGGTTCGCCTGGATTTCGTCGAGCAGTTTCTTCACGGCGGGCAGGACTTCGGCAAGCGGATAAGTCTTCTTCTCGCTGGTGTCCCTGCGGACGACGACCGCGGCGTTGTTCTTCAAATCGCGCGGGCCCATCTCGATGCGGACGGGCACGCCCTTCCGCTCCCATTCGTTGAATTTCCAGCCGGGCGAATACTGGTCGCGCGAATCGAAATTGACCGTGATGCCCGCGTCGGCGAGTTCTTTCTTGAGGCCCTCGCATACTTCGAGCAGCCGCGCGTTGTCCGCGTCCTTCATGACGATTGGCACGATAACGGCGTGGATGGGCGCGATTTTCGGCGGGAGGACGAGGCCGCTGTCGTCGCTGTGGACCATGACGAGCGCGCCGATGAGCCGCGTGGTGACGCCCCACGAGGTGGGCCAGATATGCTTGAGCGAGCCGTCCTGGTCCTGGAACTGTATGTTGAACGCCTTGGCGAAGTCCTGGCTGAGGAGGTGCGACGTGCCGGCCTGGAGCGCCTTGCCGTCCTGCATTATGGCCTCAATGGGATAGGTTTCGATGGCGCCGGCGAATTTTTCCGACTGGCTTTTTCGGCCCGTCAGCACGGGGATGGCAAGGTAGTCCTCGGCGAAACCGCGATAGACCTCCAGCATTTTCAGGGCTTCGGCCTGCGCATCTTCGCGGGTGGCGTGGCAGGTGTGGCCTTCCTGCCAGAGGAATTCCGTGGTGCGGATGAACAGGCGTGGCCGCAGTTCCCATCGCACGATGTTCGCCCACTGGTTGACCATGTAGGGCAGGTCGCGCCAGGAATGTATCCACTTGGCGAACATGGCGCAGATGATGGTCTCGGACGTGGGCCTGACCATGAGCGGCTCTTCGAGTTTCTTCCCGCCGCCGTGCGTTACGACGGCGCACTCGGGCGCGAAGCCCTCGACGTGTTCGGCCTCGCGCTTGAGAAAACTCTCCGGGATGAGGAGAGGGAAGTACGCGTTCTGGGCGCCGGTTGCCTTGATTTTGGCGTCCATGACGCGCTGGATGTTTTCCCAGATGGAATAGCCGTAGGGGCGGATGACCATGCAGCCCTTGACGGGCGCGTAGTCAGCGAGTTCGGCCTTCTGGACGATGTCGTTATACCATGCGGAATAATCCTGACTTCTCGGCGTTATGCCTTTGCTCACGATTTGCTCCGGAATTCATGCTTGTTGTAAGGCCGGCGGGCGCGAATCAATTTGCGCCGTCGTCCCAGCCCTTGATTTCCTTGTCAAAACCGCTCTCTTCCCCTTCCTTATCGACCGCGACAACGACTATCCACAGCCGCTCGCGCGAATAGTTCTCCACAATCGCCTCGTTGCCGTCCCTCACGTCGATGAGCGGTGAATAAAACGGTATCTTGTCCGTGCGGCCGTAAATGCGGTAATGGTCAACCCTGCCCGGATTGGCAGACGACCAACGCACGATAATCCGCCGGTCTTCAACGCGGACGCTTTCGATCTTCGGCGCGCCGACAGGGTCGGGATATTCAAACCGTTTCACTCCCTTCATGTCAAGCATCTCTGCGAGCGACAGTTTGCCGTAATGCTGGGTTGACTTGTCGCGGCTGCCCTCATCCTCCAAGCGTATCTGCTTGAAGAGTTCGAGAGCGAAGCGCTGCTTGGACGGGACAACGTCGTTCATCATTAGAATATATCTGGCGCGAGGGTTGTTGTCCATCATCTTGTAGTTGGTTCGATTTATCGGGCCGAAAAAGATAGGGTTATGCAGGTAAAAACTCATCAACTGATAGCCGTCCCAGTCGGCCAAGATGTAACTTCTCCGGTCACAGACCTTGTCAATGTTGAAAGCCATCACGGCGAAATCCATCTGGCTGTTAGCGCGGTAAAGTTCACGGGATTGTAAATATGCGCCGGCAAAGAGCAGCGCGACGATTACGATCTGAACAAAGAAGCCGCTCCCTTTCGCCATGCGGGAGAACAGCCTGCCGGCCCAATAGATCGTAAGGCCGCCCGCAATCGCCGCGGACGGCAAAAGATAGTACGACCAGTACTCGTGCTTCTGCGCAGGCTCGATGAAAAGCGCAATGTGCAAAACCGCGAAAACAAAGAAGAACCAGATTATCCAGTAAACTTTTGCGCCCTTCCGCAGAAGTCTCATCACAGGAACCGCAATAAGCCATGCCGCCAGCATAATCAGGGCCGGCAACGTGAAGAACATGAGCCAGATTTCCCCCATTCGCGTGGCAACTCCGCTCACTCCGGCCAGCGTGGGGACATAATAAGAACCCCTTGTCAAAGCGAGAGCCTGCAGACGCCCAACGTCCAGTCCAACCTTTCCGGTTATCACCCAGTTGCTGTAAACCACCCAGGCGGCGAGCATCGCCAAGGCCAGCGGGAAAAGCGCGGCGACGGCGAGTCTGTGCTTGCGGCGCATGAGAATGTGGTAAGCGGGCAAAAGGACGGCAAGATAATAAACGGGCCAGTCGGAAAGCATGCCGATGACAAATGCCGCGTAAAGGAGAACAAGCGCAATCCCGCCCGGCCCGTCCACGAATTTCTGGTAGAAAAACAATATCAATATGACGAAGAAAAGCGGCAGGACGCCCTGCACGTCCACGAGCGTGCCGTAGAAAACCCCCATTGGCAGTACGCAGAACACCGCCAAAACGCACAAAGCCGTCTCCCCGTTCCAAAGGCGTTTCGCCAGAAAGAAAAGAAGCACCATCGTCAGGAACGAGAACACGAACGGCACAAGCCGCGCGGTGAATTCGTTCATGCCGAACGCCTTGAAGGACAGCGCAACGAGCCATTCAAGCAGCGGCGGATGATTGAGATAATAAATGAACTCGTCCGGCGATTGGGGGTTGACGCTGTCAATGGGCGCGAATTTTGTGGCGAGAAAACCGTAGTTGACGAAATTTCGAGCGACGTTGCTGTAACGCGAGCCGCACTGTCCGCGGAAATCCGTCGTCCAGCGGCAGTCGATTTGCTGCAGGCGCAAAAACACTCCCACTGCCAGCAAGAACACCAAAAGTGCCTTGCGCAGGACCCTTCGCAGCAGGGAAGCCTTCACCTCCACAGCAACTCTGTTCAGCATCCACCTTCTGCTCATTCTGGTAACCTAGGGAGAAACCCTCGCCTCTTCGCTAAATCCCGTCTCGCGGCCTTCTCCGTCCAGTGCGGTCACGATTATCGTCACCGGCGCGCGTAATTCGTACCACACTGTCGCCTCGTTCGCGCCACTGAATGAAAAATTATCGGTGACATCAGTGTAAAAAGTCTGCCGGTCGGACTTGCGATAGATTTTGAAACGCGTGACCTTTTCCGGCTGGTCATGTTTCCAGTATATCTTCAGAAGGCCGTTTGTGTAATCCGTCTTGATGTCGCGCGGCGGCGGCACGCTGGCCGCGCCGAGCGCGGACCACAGCCCGGTTACATCCAGTGCGCAGACAGGACCTACTCTTATGGAACGCGTAGCGTGTTCCAAGAGTGCCGCCTTGAAATTTGACATTACCCGGTCGCCCGGATTCTCCACGTTAATGAGAAAAACCGCGCCGCCGTGGTGTTGGGCGGCCACCTGAAGATTGGGGGCGCAGGGCCGTGCGTACTCCGTGTAGTCGGCGAGGTAAAAAGCGAAGCGGTAGTTCCAGTAGTCGGGCAGTTTTTCCTCGGCCAGAAAGAGGGTTTGGCGGGGCACGAGGTCGTTGAGCGTTTTGCCAAAGGCGGCGTAGTCCGCGCTGCCGCGAGTGCGCTGAAGGTTCAAATCGCTGGCAGTGGAGGCGGCGCAGGCCGCCAGTGTAATCGCGAAGTAAAAGATGGCGCGCAGCGTGAAGGCGTTTGCAAAAAGCACCTCACCTGACCGCACGACGCATATCGCCACCAGAAGGGCGATTGCAGGGTAAAGATAATACCCCCAGAAATCGTGGTCGTACGCGCCCTGGCGGAAAATGAGCACGTGCACCAAGCCGAAAGCGAGGAGAAGCGCGAGCACGCCGTCGCTCTTGTCCGCGCGACGCGAGGCGGTTCTCAAGACATAGAAAAGCAGTCCGACCGCGGCGAGGATGAGCACCGGGAGGCTGAACATCACGCGCAGATTCTGCGCGATTGCTCCGAACCAGTCAACAACCGTGAAGGACTGACCCGAGGCTTCGCTCGCGGTGGAAATCGCCCTGTGGGCGAACCATTGCACCATTTCGTCTATCCTGAAGGACGCGCTGCCGAACTCGACCCAGTTGATGTAAAAGACGAAGAGGGCAATCGCGGCCAGGGCCACGGCGGGCAGAAGAAGGACGCGCCACCGCCGCAAGCCTGCGCTTTTCGAGAAAAAGTGGTGGACGAGAATAACGGGGACGAGGTAGTAAGCGGGCCAATCGGAAAGGGCCGACACGATGAACGCGATAAGCACCGCAATCCAGCGCCCCCATGTGGTGCGCTTGTCAAAGCGAAGGTAGAGGTATAAGGCAAGCAGAACGAAGAAGAAGGGTATCGGTCCCTGGACGTCAACGAAACTGCCGTAGAAGGCGGCCATTGGGGCGACCGCCGCGATGGCAAGCGCAATCAACACGGTCCGCGTTTTCCAGAACCGCCTGATTATGAGGTACATGAGGATCAGGCCGCCCATGGAGCAAAGCACGGGAACGAGGCGCGCCGACCATTCGTGACAGCCGAACACCAGGAAGGAGAGCGATAGCAGCCAGCCGGTCATGGGCGGATGGTCGAGGTAATACTGGAAGTGAGCGGAATCCTGGGGGTTCACGCTACGGACCGGGGCGGCTTTGGTTTGGGCGCAGCCGAATTCCAGGTAGTTGCGCGCGATGTTGCCGTAGAAGGATCCGCCCCAGCCGCGGAAATCATTGGTCCAGGGCTGGTTGAAGTCCCATAGCCGCAGAATCGCCGCGAAGACCAACAGCGCCGCGAGTATTGTTATTTCATGTTTTTTCATGCGCCTGTAAGATTGCAGTCCATTTGCCGCCGCCTGACAAGAGCGCGGAACCGCGCTCAGTCGCGCCGCACGGGAATTTCCCGGGTAAAGCCGCTTTCCTCGCCGTTCCGCCCGATTGCCACTACCACCATAACGCCTGCGGTCATGGGAGGAATGTTGGCGGTCAACTCCGTTCCATCAACATCCGTGTAGTACACGAAAAACGATTTTGTCACCGGACGGGTATAAATCCGGTATCTCGCCACGTTCTCCGGGTGAGGATGAGACCATTCCATATGGAATTTGTCGCCCTGCACTTCGGCCTTGAGCACCGTGGGCGGTTCAAGAGAAGGCTTGCAGCGGGAGTAATCGAACCGGGTCATATCCACAAGGTACGCGTTTCCGAAATCCAACCTTTGTATTCCCTGGTCATTCAGAACATGGAAGATCTGGGACTTGTAGTCGTTGAACAGGGTGCTGAAGAAGAAATAGCGGACGTCCTTATGCTGTGACATCAGTTGGAAGTTGGCGGGGCAAACGATGGCGAACTGCATGGGATTGCGGACGTAGAAATCCATGCCGAAGTGGGCTTCAAGGTCAGTGAGGATGAGGGATCCTGGCCTAGTGAGGCTTGAGAGTATGACGCCCATCTTGGAGTACTGGGTGGCGGTGTCTTTTCTGAGAATAGCATTTTCCGCCAGGCAGACTGTGCCGAAAGCGCACACAACGATGACGAGGAAAACCACTGCGGCCGCGTGTGATCTTTTCCTGATGAGGCGTGCTATCGACGCTATTGCCAGCGCGGTGCCAAGCGCGACAGCCGGCAGGAGGTAGTATGACCAGAACTCGTGGACTGCGGCGCCCTGTCGGAAGATCGCGATATGTATCCCGCCGAAAACGAGGAAGATAAGGAACAATTGGTCCGCGCCGGAAAATCTGCGCGCGGCGGCTTTTGCCATGACGGCGAGTAGCCAAAGGCCGGCCATGACGAGGCATGGGATTGTGAACAATTTGGGCCAGAACTTGAAGACGACGGTGTTGAACCATCCGCCGGTGGTCAGATGCCCCAACGCCTGGCCGATGCTCGTTTCCATCTCCGTGCCCGCCCTGAACAGGAATGCGTTGAGCATGTAATGGACGTTGAGCGAGAGTCTGCCGCTGAGAGCGTAGTTCTGGTACAGTATAAAGGCCATGCCCGCAAGAACGGCCGCTGCCGGCAAAAGTAGAATCCTCAAGTCCTTTTGACGCACGCTTAGGAGATAGTGCACGAACAGGATGGCCACGAGATAGTATGCGGGCCAGTCGGTCAGCGATCCGAGCAGGAACGCTCCCAGCAAGCCGCCGATGTTGGACCATGCCGGCCGCTCGGTGAAGCGCTGATAGGCCAGAAGCATCAGCATGCAGAAGAAGAAAACGATGGGCCCCTGCACGTCTACAAAAGTGCCATACTGCACGGCCATTGGCAGGACGGCCATCAGCGCCAGGAAGCCGACTGCGATGCCTGTGTTGTAATGTCTTCGCACAACCGCATAGAGCACGGGAAGCACGGCAAGGGAGAACAACAGGGGGACCAGCCTTGCCGACCAGTCGGAATAGCCGAAGACCGTGAATGAGCCCGCCAGCAGCCAGCCGAGCATGGGAGGATGGTCCACGTAGAAGTCGAATTCGGACGGGTTGCGGGGATTGAGCGTGGTCACCATTGCGCCCTTTGTTTCGGCGAAACCGAAGGTGATGTGGTTTCTGGCGACGTTGGAGTAGAATGCCGCGCCCCAGCCGCGGTAGTCATCGGGCCAGAGGGCCGCGAGGTCCCATGCCCTGAGGACTACAGCGAGCACAAGCAGCGATACAATTACTCCGTTGGTGATGGCTTTCATTTCGCTGAATTCCGCACGCGTTATGATATATAATGTTGCGCGGCTTTGCGTCGCGGACGCGCTACGGGCCTACCTGTACGGCCCTGTCAAACCCGGATTCGTTGTTGTTCGTGTCAACAGCGGTAACTATTATCCAGATTGGCTCCCGCAGTTTTACACAGATTTTCGCTTCATTTCCAGTTATGGAGACGGATTTTGCATCGAGGGCGGCATAGAAATCATCGGCGGCGAGGTAGAATATCTGGGCGTTTGCCCGCCAGTAGATTTTGTAGTACTTGATTGTGTTGGGCGCGGGATGCGTCCAGCGAATCTCGATGCAATCGTTCTTGTATTCGGCGTGAACGGCGGCGGGCGGGGCAGTAATGTCCTTTATCCGGGGCCAGAGTTTCTGGACCGCCGCGCCGCGTACCACGGTGTCCATGAAAATCCCGCAATGCTCAAGTATCGCGAGGTGGAGATTAGCCTTCGGTGACCCAGGAGGAATGTAACTGTCCATAAGAAAGATGACCTGACGCTTGAGATCGTTCGCGACCTGAACATTGGCGGGACATATCGCCGCAAATTCCACGTAGTTGTTCAAGTAGAACGGGATTCTCATGTTGATGGGATGGTCCAGTCTCTCTTCCGCAACGATGAAAGCGTCCTCGGAGACTGAGTGCGTGATGGCGGCGAGATTGTAGTTGCTCGCGTATCTATTTGTCCCGCGCAGGGCTTCGAGTTTCAGGGTTCCCGCGGTTGCCAGCGCGCAAAGGACGCCGATGAGGGCCAGGTAGGCCGCGTAAGAAGCATATTGCGGCGCGGACCTCCAGGACGCCGCCGTCCTTCTCATAATCTGGAACGGTATTGTTGCGAAAATGGCCACGGCGGGATAGGCGTAATATCCCCAGTAGTCGTGAACGTACGCGCCCTGCGGAAACAGGAGGATGTATGACACGCCGAACACAAACAGCACCGCAAGAAATCCCGCGCCGTTTCGCAAGCGGCCGGAAGTTATTCCAAAAACGTATAGCGCCAGCCCCAGCCCCGCAAGGAGCAGAACGGGAAGCGTGTACATCAGAAACAGGTGATCATATATCCGCGCAAACCAGTCCCCCAACGTATATGACCGTTCGCTCCCCTCGACCGCGCCGGAAAACGACCTCAGCCGGAAGTTTGCCAGCATGCTGTCCAAATTAAACGACGCCTGGCCGTAACGGACCCAGTTGCAGTAAAGGACAAAGCCCGCAACCATCGCGCAAGCGAGCAGCGGCAGAAGAAGGATTCTCCATTTCCGCTTTTGCGCCGGCTCGGTGCCGCCTCTTGAGAAGAAATGATGGATTGCCAAAATCGGAACAAGCAAGTATGCGGGCCAGTCGCAAAGCACGGCCAAAAAGAACGCGGCCAGCACAAGTAAAAACCTGCCCCATGTCCCGGCCTCGTTGAATCTAAGGTACAGATAAAGCGTCAGCATGATGAAGAACATCGGAATGGGCCCCTGCACGTCAACGTAACTGCCGTAAAACGCCGCAATAGGGATCGCCGCCGCAACCGCGAGCGCAATGAGCGCGGCGTCCGTTCCCCAAAATTTCCGCGCCATCACAAAGAAGAACGCAAGCGACCCCATGGAGCAGAGAACCGCCACAAGCCGCGCGGCCCATGTGTGGTAGCCGAGAACGCGGAAAGACAGCGACACCAGCCAGCCTGTCATCGGCGGGTGATTGAGGTAGTAGAGGAAGTGCGATGAATCGGGCGGGTTAACGCTGCAGACGGGCGCGGCCTTTGTTTCGGCATAACCGAACTTCAGATAGTTGCGGGCGATGTTGCCGTAGAACGATCCGCCCCAGCCGCGATGATCATCGGTCCACGGAGCGGCGAAGTCCCACAGCCGCAACACCGCTGCGAGAACCAGCAGCACAGCCAATGCGATTGTCCTGTAATTTTTCATGTGCCGGGCAAAACCTCAATCCTTGTATCGTCCCGCGGCAACTGCCGATCGGCGCCAGCCGCGCGGAAACCTACTTCACCACGATGTTCACAAGGCGCCCGCGGGCAACGATCACCTTGAGGACCTGCTTACCTGCGATGTGCGGCCTGACCTTCTCATCGGCGAGGGCTTTCTCCTTCATCGTGTCCTCGCTCGCGTCGGCAGGCACGACTATCCTGCCGCGGAGTTTCCCGTTGACCTGTATGGGTATCTCGACGTCGTTTTCCCTGACGAGTTCGGGATTGAATTTCGGCCAGGGCTGCGCGTGGACGCTGTCCGCGTGTCCGAGCAGCGTGCGCCAGATTTCCTCCGCGAAATGCGGAACGAACGGCGCCATGCACTTGACGAACATCTCGCAGCATCCGCGGTCCATGCCCTTGATTTCGCCTTCCACCGTTATCGCGTTCACGTATTCCATGAACGCGCTCACCGCCGTATTGAACCTGAAGCCGTCCACGCGCTCGGTTACCTTCTGCGCCATCTTGTGCGTCTCGCGCAGCACGGCCTCCGAGGGCGCGTCCGCGAATTTTCCGATACCGTAGAGCGCCTCCCACGCGCGCTTGAGGAAGCGATAGCATCCCTCTATGCCGGCCTCAGTCCACAGTTTGTCGGCCTCCGGCGGGCCCATGAACATCTCGTACAGGCGAAGGCTGTCCGTGCCGTATTTCCGAACCATCTCGTCGGGCGAGACTACATTGCTCTTGGACTTGCTCATCTTGTGCGCCTTGAAGAGGCCGCGGATGAGTTCCTCAGTCTGCGCGAACTGGCCCGTCGGTTCCTTTATCGACTTCGCGTCGCGCAGCACGGCGAAGACCCCTTCCGCGTCGTTGGCGCCGGCGCGCAGTTTCGCAACCGCGCGGCGCAGTATTTTCACCTCCTGCTCCGACATCGAGTCCGCATGGGTATTGATGACCTGCTCCACCTTGTCGATGGCCTCCGGCGTGCGGTCAGGCTCCTTGACGACCATGCCGAACGCGAACAGCCTCTGGAACGGCTCGTCATGCTTCGTCACGCCGATGTCATAGAGGAACTTCTGCCAGAACCGCGCGTAGAGCAGGTGCAGAATCGCATGCTCGATGCCGCCGAGATACATGTCCACCGGCAGCCACTTGTCGATGAGGTCGCTCGCGGCGATTGCCTTGTCGTTGTCGGGGTCGAGATAGCGCATCCAGTACCAGCAGGAGCCGGCCCAGTTGGGCATGGTATTGGTCTCGCGTTTGGCGGGGCCGCCGCACTTTGGGCACTTTGTGTTGACCCAGTCGGTGAGGTTCGCCAGCGGCGACTCGCCGGTGCCGCTGGGCTGCCAGTTGTCGATTTCCGGCAGGAGGAGCGGCAGTTCGCTTTCGGGCAGAGGCGCCTCGCCGCACTTGCCGCAGATCACAATCGGTATCGGCTCGCCCCAGTAACGCTGGCGGGAGAAGACCCAGTCGCGCATCTTGTAGTTCACGGTCGCCTTGGCCTTGCCGCCGAGATGCTCGACAACTTTTCTCTTAAACTCGCTCGAAGGCATGCCGTTGAACCTGCCGGAGTTGACCATCATGCCTTCGCCGATGAAAGACTCAATCAGTTTTCCGGCGGCATCCCTTTTCGCGGCGGGGTTTGAGACGACCTCGATGATAGGGAGATTGTATTTCTTCGCAAACGCGAAGTCGCGCTCGTCGTGCGCCGGAACCGCCATTATCGCGCCGGTGCCGTAGGACATCAGCACGTAGTCGGAAATCCACACCGGGATCTTCCCGTTGTTCACCGGATTGATAGCGTAGCCGCCGGTGTCCACGCCGGTCTTCTCCACCGCCGCGGTGCGGTCGATTTCCTTCTCCATCCTGGCCCAGGCGACGTATTTTCCCAGTTCCGGCTTTTTGCCCGGCGCGGCGATTTCCGCGACCAGCGGATGCTCCGGCGCAAGTACCATGTACGTCGCGCCGAAGAGCGTGTCAGGCCGCGTGGTGAAGACCATGAGGTCGAATGATTTTTTGCCGTCGTGGGAGAAAAGTTTGAACGTTACCCCCGCGCCTTCGCTTCGGCCGATCCAGTTGCGCTGCTGGGTCTTCACCTTCTCGTCCCACTCAAGTTTGTCGAGGTCGTAGAGCAGGCGGTCGGCGTATTTCGTTATGCGAAGGAGCCACTGCATGACGTCCTTCTTGCCCGCGACAGTGCCGCAACGCTCGCAGCATCCGGCGACGACCTCCTCGTTGGCGAGCACTATCGTACAGTTCGGGCACCAGTTCATCGACATGTGCTGCCGGTACGCGAGGCCCTTCTTGTACATCTGGAGGAAAATCCACTGCGTCCACTTGTAATACCTCGGGTCGGTGGTGTTTACCGCGCGGGACCAGTCGTACATCGCGCCGATTTCCATCATCTGGCGCTTCATGTTGGTGACGTTCTTTGCCGTGTTCACCTTCGGGTGCAGGCCCTTCTTCACCGCGTCCTGCTCGGTAGGCAGGCCGAAGGCGTCCCAGCCCGTGGGATGGAGCACCTCGAAACCGCGCATCTTTTTGTAGCGCGACCAGAGATCGCTCATCACGTACGGTTCCCAGTGGCCCACGTGGAGCGCGCTGCCGGAGGGATAGGGAAACATGTCCAGGCAATAATACTTGGGCTTGTTGGAACGCAAATCGCATTTGTGCAGGCCGGATTCTTCCCAGTGCTTCCGCCATTTCGGCTCGAATTCGCTGAAGTTGTAGTCGCGTCTGCTCATGGGCGCTCCCGAACCGCATATATCAGGTTAAAGAAAAGGGCAATGGTTTTGTCGATTAGTTTATATTCAGACCCAACAATAAACGATATAATGCGGAGGTTTTCAAGGAAATTTGTTTGTGCGTTACTTTAGATGTAAAATGGTGTTCAAGACTTTACGTTGTGTTGTTTGATTTCTCGCCGGCGGACCTGCTTCTCAATGAGGCAGATCCGCTGGCAAAACGGTCGATTCGATTTTTGGAGGAAAAGCCATGAAGTTGACTACTGTTACGATTGGCGCGCTTGCGCTAGTATTTGCGGCCCCGATTGGATGCTCGTCGCATTCCATCAGGGAACTTGAAAAGAAGAGAGACAGGGCTGAATTCCGTCTGATGGAATTGAACAAGGAGATTGGATACAAGAAACAAAAGATTGCTCTGGAGGCGGGCATTGGAGAACGCGGCCTTGCGCCTGAGAAGATGCGCACAATTGTAATCGGAGAGGATGGACGGGCGAGCAACAGAAACATTGGCGTGGTGGCAAACCGCCTGGGCAGCGGTGAGCCGAAAGTCATGCGGATTGCAGTGCGGCGCGGCCCGGACGGTATGCAGCCCGGCATGAATCCACAGCAAATGCCGCAAAAATTCTTGCAGATGCCCGGCCAAGCCGTGCCCCAGGGATTCAGGCCGATGTCCGGCATGCCGATGAACCAGATGCCGCAGGGATTCATGAGGCCACAAGAGCGCGGCGGATGGTTCATGAATCTCCCTGAGCCGATGCGCGAAAACGCGATGCTGTGGATTTTCTACATCCTGACGCACAAGCCGCCGATGGAAGGCATGCCGCCGAAACCGGAATTTAAGCAGCCGCCGAAAGCGGGCGCGCCGGCGCCTGCCACCAACGCCGCCGGAGTCCCCAACGAGATGATGGAGCGAGTGAAGGGCGCAATCGCGGAACGCGACCAGAAGATCGAGCGCCTGACCCGCGCGCTTGAAGAAGCGAAGGCTCAGGGCGGCAACCCGGGCGAGATGGAGAAGCGCTTCAAGGCGCAAATGGAAGAAAAAGATAACGTCATCAAGAAGCAGAAAGAGCGCATCGCGGAGATGGAGAAGGCCATCCAAGACTTGAAAACCAAAGTCGAGGCGCTGCGCAAACAGCAATCAAACGGCTGAACGCGGTCGCAGCAAGAATCGGCTACAAAAGGGGTCTGACCCCTTTTGTAGCCGATTCACATTTTCAGGAGGATGCGGCCGGGGAGGTGCTTGCGGACTTTCGCGTCCTGGCCGTCGAGAAGGATGCACAGGATTGTCGGCGCAACGTCCTTGAGCGTTCCGTCGTCGCGCAGTTCCCGCTCAGGCAGGCCGAGCACGGCGAACGGGACGCGGGCGCGCGTGTGATACGTGTTCGGCTCGCCATCGGTTTCCAGTTCCTCGATGTTCCCGTGATCGGCGGTGATAACCATCACACCGCCCGTCGCGAGAAGCGCCTCCGCCATTCGCTGGAGCGATACATCTATCGCCTCAACGCACTCGATGCAGGCGTCCATGTCGGCGGTGTGTCCCACCATGTCAGGATTGCAGATGTTCACGGCGATGAAGGTTTTCGCGTCGGCCTTTTGCACTTCCCGGATAACGGCCTCTGTTAGTTCATCCAGTTCGACCTTCGGATATTTCGCGTAGGGATTTTTTTCGAAGGCGGGCCGACCCTTGTAAACGTCGTAGTCGCGGATATATTGCGCCATGTCGGGCGGGAGCGGCACGACGATGCTCTCCTGTCCTTCATAAAGCCCTTTCTTTCCCGCGCCGTTGAGCAGAAGTATCGCGGAGGCTTTGTCAACGCCGGAGATGAATTTTTGCCTGAAGCCAAACTCGCTGAGGAACCGGCCGAGGCTGTACTCATGCGCCTTCGCCGGAAAAGCGACGGGACATGGAATCCCCTTGTAATACTCGACGAGCGCGGCCACCTTGACAGTCGAGTAATCAAGTCCTTTCTTCGCAACCTTCCTGAATTCTCTGATGCCTTGATAGGTCGGGTCGCCGGATTTTCCGAGCATCTCAACGATCTTCTCCTCCGGTTCCGCGAAAAGTTTCATAAGGAACTCGGCGCGGTCGCGGCGGAAGTTGAAGTGAATGAGCGAGTCATGATTCGCCACGCCCCGATAATCGCCGATGACGCTTACGGGCACGTACTGGTCATTAAGCCCCAGCGCGTAGGCGGCCTCAAAGGCATGGTCGATGGAGTCTATCCGCGGCGCTTCGGCCTCGACTATCGCGCGAAAGACGGAGGCGGTCTTGCCCCAGTAAAGCGCGCTGCGGTTCATCGTGAGGTCCCTGCCGCCGACGGTGGCGATGCGGATGTCAAACGATTTGTCGCCGCCCGTAATCTCGGCTATCTTCCGGCGGAGTTCCTTGACGAAGCGCGGGCCGGACTGCGGTGGCGTACCGCGGCCATCGGAAAAGAAATGGAGCCAAATCTTTTTCTGCCCCAGTTTCGCCGCGCGCCTGAGAATCGCGTAGAGGTGATTGATGTCGGAATGTTCCCGGTTGTCGGAGATAAGCCCCATCAGGTGCAGCGCGGAGCCATGAGAGAGCGCGTGGTTTATCGCGTCGTCGATGACGGGCGACATCATCTCGCCGTCCTTGATTCCCTCCTCGATAAGGTACATAGGGTGCTCGTAGTCCACGCCGCTCAAGACCTCGTGGCCGACCGCCGTGGAGCCTTTTGCCCCCTCAGGCATGCCCACGGCGGGGCCGACGGCGGCGAGCGTGGTGTAGGAAACCGGGCCGAACCTGCGCGCGAAATTTTTGCCGGGCGATTTTCCCGAAAGGTAATCAAAGAAAGGCGTCGAGGAGTGCGCGATCGCGTTGCCTTCGCGCTCCTCGCGGACGCCGTAACCGTCCAAAATCACAAATAGAAAAGGACCTTGTTTGCTCATGTTCGGCTCTTATGCTTCCACGTGAACGGCTGATGAACAGGGAGATGACAACCAAAGGGGCGAGGTTCCGCCGTATCATTCACCGTTATTTGCCGCCTCTTCGTCGTATTCGCGGACGATGCCCGCTATCAATTGCACCGCCTCGCGCAGGTCGCGGTTCTGAATGACATGACAGCCGTTCTGTATCGCCTGCTCGGTAAGGAACTGCTGGAAGGCGCGCCCGCGGACGAAGTTCGCGATTTTGTACCGGCTGCGATCCGCGCCCTGTCCGAGTATCCGCAATTTGTGCTCTTCGGGGTCCGAGATGATAATAATGAAGTGGTGCAGGCGGACCCTGGACTTGTCAACCTGGATAATTCCCGGCAGCAGGTGCACGCCGTCAATGATGACGTCGCGCTGTTCCACTACGGCGCGGTGGATGATGGACTCCACGGCGCCTTTCATCTGACGCGCCTGCTCAATGAAGCCGTAGATTTCGGGATACCTGTAGTGCATGGGGGCGAGGTCCGCGGCAAGTATCGCGGAGGTGTGAAGGACCGGCAACATTTTCTCGGAGACGCATGAGCGCATGACCTCGCGGATCATGTCCGTGCCTATCTGCGTCGAGATGTCCATCAACTTTGCCAGTTCTATACCGATAGTGGACTTGCCGGTACCATCCGATCCGCCAAGCAAGATGACTAGAGGCCTGTACACGCGTGGTCTCCACTAAGGCTTTTATGACAAAGTCGGCGCAAAAGCCAATCACAGGGTTCTCTTTTCCGGCCCATATTATGCCATATTTAAACGATATTTTCACTAGAAATCCGGGGCCGGCCTCCACGTCCTAAAGGCATCTTTTCGGTTGCAAAACCGTCCCGATTTTGGTACAAATACTCTTTAATAGTTCCGGCGGGGGCAGACGAGGGGGGAGCAATGGCAACTCTCAGTTTCCACCACTTGCGCCGGCCGCCTGCCCTATCGAGTTTAATCTTGCCAAAACCGGATGATATAGGACTTATAGGACCTATTGGACATATAGTATGCTTAACGCGCGCGAAAACATAGTCCAGATACCGATTGAAGACGAGATGAAGGATTCGTATCTGGTCTATTCGATGAGCGTCATCATTTCCCGCGCCATCCCGATGGTCGAGGACGGCCTGAAACCCAGCCAGCGCCGCGTGCTGGTCGCGATGAACGACCTGGGGCTTAGCCCCAACTCGCGCTTCCGCAAATGCGCCAAGATATGCGGAGACACCTCAGGCAACTACCATCCCCACAGCGGCGAAGGCGTTTACCCCACCCTTGTGCGAATGGCGCAGGACTTCAGCATGCGTTACCCGCTGGTCGAGGGCCAGGGAAACTTCGGCTCCATCGACGGCGACCCGCCGGCGGCCATGCGTTACACCGAGGCCCGCCTCACCCCGATAACGATGTACATGCTGGAAGACCTTGACAAGGAGACGGTGGACTTCGTGCCTAACTACGACGGCACGCGCACGGAGCCGATAATCCTGCCGAGCAAGTTCCCGAACCTCCTTTGCAACGGCTCATCGGGCATTGCGGTCGGCATGGCGACGAACATCCCCCCGCACAACCTGACGGAAGTCGCCACGGCGATCATCAAGGTCATCGAAAACCCCGACATCAAAGCCGCCGAATTGCTGAGATACGTAACCGGCCCGGACTTCCCCACCGGCGGCATAATCTGCGGCAGGTCCGGCATCATCAGCGCCTACAAGACCGGCCGCGGCAGAATCACCGTCCGCGCAAGGGTCGGCGTGGAGCAACTGAAGAACGACAAGCGCAATATCATCGTAACCGAAATCCCTTATCAACTGAACAAGACCAACCTCATCGAAGGCATCGCGGCGCTGGCCAAGACCGGCAGGATAACCGGCATCACCGACATCCGCGACGAGAGCGACAAGGAAGGCATGCGCCTTGTGATCGAGTTGCGCCGCGGGGAAGAGGAAAACGTCGTCCTCAACCAACTGTTCAGCCACACTGAACTGCAGAAGACCTACAGCATAATCATGATAGCGCTCGTGGGCGGCAGGCCGGTAACGCTGGGCCTGCGAAGACTGATAGACCTCTACATCGACCACAGGATCAACGTCATCGAGCGCCGCACAAGGTTCCTGCTGGACAAGGCGGAGAAGCGCGCGCACATCCTCGAAGGCCTGCGCATCGCGCTGGCGAACATCGACGCGGTCATCGAGACCATAAAAAAATCGCCGGACGTCGAGGCCGCGAGAGCGCGGCTGATGAAGAATTTCAAACTGTCCGAAGTGCAGGCCAACGCAATCCTCGACATGCGCCTGCAGAGGCTGACCGCGCTTGAAATCGAAAAGGTCGAAAGCGAGTACAAGGAACTCCAGGTGAAGATCAAGGAACATAAGGCGCTCCTCGCCGACAGGAAACTTGTGCTCGACATCATCAAGAAAGACCTGAAGGAACTGCGCGACAAGTTCGGCGACGACCGCCGCACCGAGATCATCTCCGAGGAAGCGGAAACGTTCTCGGTGGAAGACCTCATCGCGGAGGAAAACGTCGCGGTCACGATAAGCCACGAGGGCTACATCAAGCGCCTGCCGCTGAGCACCTACCGCAAGCAGCACCGCGGCGGCAAGGGCATTACCGGCGCGTACCGCAAGGAAGGCGACTTCCTTGAGCACCTCTTCGTCGCCAGCACGCACGACTACATCCTCTTTTTCACCAACCTTGGCAGGCTGCACTGGCTGAAGGTTTACGACATCCCGCAAATGTCGCGCATCTCGAAAGGCCGCGCCATCATCAACATGCTGCACCTCGACAAGGACGAAGTGATAACCTCCATGATCCCGGTGCGCACGTTCGACGACAGGCAGGTCGTGATGGCGACGAACCTGGGCACGATCAAGAAAACTCCGCTGGAGGCGTTCTCCCGGCCCAAGAAAGGCGGGATAATCGCCATAAACCTTGAAAAGGACGAGCGTCTCATCGGCGTGCAACTGACTCACGGCAGCGACGAGATAATACTCGGCACATACGACGGCCAGGCAATCCGCTTCAAGGAGACCGACATCCGCTCCATGGGCCGCTCCGCGCACGGCGTCAAGGGCATTACCCTTAGAAAGGGCGATTACGTGAAGGACATGGTGGTGGTCGAGCCGGAAGGCGACCTCCTGACGGTATGCGAAAACGGCCACGGCAAGAAGACCCCCTTCTCCGAATATCGCTTGCAACATCGCGGCGGAAGCGGGATAATCAATATCAAGACGAGCGAGCGCAACGGCAAGGTCGTGGGCCTCAAATCAGTGAAGCCGGACGACGATCTGGTGATAATCACCGCGCAGGGAATGGTGCTCAGGATCTCCGCGACGGAAATCCGCGCAATCGGCCGCGCCACCCAGGGCGTGCGCCTGGCCTCGCTGGAGGAAGGCGACAGGATAGTGGGCGTGGCGCGCGTGGCCAAGGATGAAGGCGGCGGCGAGGGCGGCAACGGCGGCGAGGAAGCCGAAGAACCGGGCGAAACCGAGGAAGCCGAGGATGCGGACATCCCGGAAGAAGAGGAAGAGGTGGAAGAATCAGGCGGCTCGGAAGGTTCCGAGTAACGCACAGGCCGTGGCTGGCGCGGCACAACGGACGTCGGCGGTAAGCGCAGACGAGTATTCGACCAAAACCACCGGAGGAGGTATTATCATGGCTTGGGACGGAGTAGAACGACGGAAATCCAAACGCTATGGGGTCCACTCTTCCACCGTAAGATACGGCAGCGGCGGCATACTTTCGGCGCTGGCGAACCTGGGCCAGAAGTATCTGATACTGAACATCAGCGAACGGGGATTCAAGTTCATCACAAAGGAGCCGATGAACCAGGGTGATAAGTTAAAACTGCTCATAGAAGCGCCGACGATCAACAAGACGCCGCTCAAGGCCCAGGGCCGCGCGGTGTGGGTGATGCGCAGCCAGACACAGGACGTCTGGCACGTCGGCGTGGAATTCACGCAAATCAAGTCGAAATACGAGGGCATTCTCAAGACCCTTGTCGATTCCGCGGTATTGGAAAAAGTGGACATCTCCACTACGATGTATCTGCGCGAGATTAAGCGCCTGTAATCATTGGCATTGGTCGCCGAGGAATGCGATGAAACGATTTATTGTGGCTGTGATTCTGGTTGCATTTGCTGCTGCGGGATGTCCCAGGGAGCCGGAGCCGCCGCGGAACTACGTCAATGCGGACAAGCATTTCCGGATGAACAAGCCGGACGGCTGGGACGAGGTGAAAGATTGGACGGAAGCGACCAATATAACGGAAATGAATCTCGCCAACAGCGTGGACGTGGCCTTTATCTCTCCTGCCGAGACAAGTACGGCGTACAACCCTTCAGAAGAATCTTCACCGTCCGATACCAATACCGCCGTGCGTGCAGTCATAAGCGTTAAAACCTATACCGCCCCGGAAAGCGGAGGAGGACAGGCGCTCTACGAGCGGGAAAAGGCCGACCTCATCAGCAAACTCGCCGGCGATAACATGGGTGTTTTTAGAGTTCAATCCGAGGGGGACTTCATCACGACCAACGGCAAGGCCCACTACGTCCAGTGCACATGGAACACTGACAATAGGATAAGCAAGAAAGGATTGTTCGTTTTCGTGACCGCCGCCCGGCGCGCCGCCATTGTGCTTTGCGCGTGCAAGGAGACGGATTATTCCCTGTTCGAGGAAATGTTCAAGAAAGCCTGCGAGTCCTTTTACCTTAATCACGTACAACAGTAGCCCGCTCCGGCAAACGAGACCAAACAAAACCGGCCCGCGATGTTTATCGCAGGCCGGTTTTTTCGTCGTCTGCCTGAAACGCCCCGTCAGTACATGTCCTCCATGTCGCCGGGAGACATGGCCGGCATCTTCTCTTTCTTTTCCGGTATCTCGCCCACAAGCGCCTCGGTGGTGAGGAGCAGAGAAGCGACCGAACCGGCGTTCTGCAGCGCCGTGCGCGCAACCTTCGTCGGATCAACGACGCCGTTTTCAACAAGGTCTTCATAGGCCATCTTCTGCGCGTTGAAGCCGAAGTTGCCAGTCGCCTCCATCACCTTGTTCGCCACGACGGCACCGTCAAGGCCAGCGTTCTCCGCGATGTAACGGATTGGATATTCAAGGGCGCGCTTCACGATGTTCGCGCCGATGACCTCGTCGCCCGCGAGTTTCAGTCCGTCAATCTTCCCGCGCGCGCGCAGATAAGCAACGCCGCCGCCCGCGAGAATCCCCTCCTCCACCGCGGCTCTGGTCGCATGCAGGGCGTCCTCGACGCGGGCCTTCTTCTCCTTCATCTCGACCTCGGTCGCCGCGCCGACGTTGATCTGGGCGACGCCTCCGGCGAGTTTCGCAAGGCGCTCCTGCAACTTTTCCTTGTCGTAGTCAGAGGTGGAGTCCTCGATCTCCTTGCGTATCTGGGCGATGCGGCCCTTTATGGCTTCAGTGGAGCCGGCGCCCTCGATAATCGTGGTGTTGTCCTTGTCCGCGATAACCTTCTTGGCGCGGCCGAGATCAGGCAAATCAACGCTTTCCAACTGTATGCCGAGGTCCTCAAAAATCGCCTTGCCGTTGGTCAGGACCGCGATGTCGTCCAGCATGGCCTTGCGCCTGTCGCCGAAGCCTGGCGCCTTGACGGCGAGGCAATTCAGCGTGCCGCGCAGTTTATTGACGACGAGCGTCGCAAGGGCCTCACCCTCGATGTCCTCGGCGATGACGAGGAGCGGCTTGCCCGCGCGCGCGATCTTCTCCAGCAGGGGAATGAGGTCTTTAACGGCGGAAATCTTCTTCTCGTAGATGAGCATGTACGGGTCCTCAAGCACGCATTCCATGGTCTCAAAGTTGTTGATGAAATGCGGCGAAAGGTACCCGCGGTCGAACTGCATTCCTTCGACCCACTCGACCGTGGTCTCAATGGTCTTGCCTTCTTCAACGGTGATGACGCCGTCCTTGCCGACGCGCTCCATCGCCTCCGCGATCATCTTGCCGATTTCCTCGTCGTTGTTGGACGCGATAGCGCCGACCTGCGCGATTTCCTTCCTGTCGGTGACGGACTTGCTCATTCTCTTGAGTTCTTCCACGACGGCGGCGATTGCGCGCTCGATGCCGCGCTTAAGCGCCATGGGGTTTGCGCCTGCGGCGACGTTCTTGAGGCCCTCGTCAAAAATCGCCTCGGCAAGGATGATAGCGGTTGTGGTGCCGTCACCGGCGTCGTCGCTGGTTTTGCTGGCGACTTCGCGAACCATCTGTGCGCCCATGTTTTCGTACGGGTCTTTAAGTTCGATTTCTTTTGCAACGGTAACGCCGTCCTTCGTGACGGTGGGCGCGCCCCAAGATTTCTGGATGACGACGTTGCGCCCCTTGGGGCCGAGGGTCGCGCGCACGGCCTTCGCGAGTTGCTTGACGCCGGAGCGGATGGCCTCGCGGGCTTCCTGGTGGTAGAGAATCTTTTTTGCCGGCATGTCCCTTCCTCCACTAATTCTCACTACGGTTCATGGTAATTTTCACGGGCTTGGCGGATTTCCGCGGCAAATCGCCGAGAGGCGCACTAATGTAACAAATCCGCGGCCGCCTGTGAACAGCGCAAAACAGGCCGGGTCCTCGGCCCCAAAGAAGCGCCGAGGCCCCGCGCCGATGTTCATTCGACCTTGATGTTGATTTCCTTCGGCTTTGCCCCCTCCTTCTTGGGCAGAGTAACGTGAAGGACGCCGTTCTTGAACTTGGCGGTCGCCTTGTCCGCCGCAACCTGGCAGGGCAAGGTCAGAGACCGGGAGAACGAACCGTAGGAGCGTTCAATCCGATGGAAGTTTTTCTCCTTGGTCTCTTTCTCCTCGCGCTTCTCGCCGGAAAGAGTAAGGATGCCGTCCTGCAGATTCAGTTTGATATCCTTCTCCTCGACGCCCGGCAGGTCCGCGGCGACGTAAACGTTCTCCTTGTCTTCGCTGACATCGAGAGCGGGCGAAAGCATGCCCTCTTCAACGTCCTCCCGGCGCACCGGCCAGAAGTCCTCGAACAGCCTGTTGATGTCCTTCTGCAAAGAGGTAAGCATGCCGAACGGACGCCATTTCTGAATAGCCATAGAACACCTCCTTTTCTGAAAATATGTTCGTCTTACCCGCGGCCTGAGAGCCGCCAGTTATCCAATCACGGCAAGGACGTCTTCTTCGCTCATTATGAGCATTTCCTCGCCGTCCACTTTTATTTCCGACCCAGCGTAAGAGGTGAAAATCACCCTGTCACCTACCTTCACCTGGAAGGGCGCGCGCTTGCCGTTTTCAAGCATCCTGCCCTTGCCGACGGCAACCACCTTGCCTTCCTTCGGCTTTTCTTTTGCCGTGTCGGGCAGAACGATGCCGCCCTTTGTCTTATTTTCTGCTTTGACGCGCTTTACGATGATCTTGTCGTTCAGGGGTCTGAGTTTCGCCATGGTTAACTCCTCAAAAACTCTCCTCAGGGTTTGCTATTTCGCCGAAAAACTTGCGCATCATATCGCGGATTGTCTGCTCTATAACAATGTCCAAGAGGGACTTTCTTATGACGGTGTAGGCGCCGGCGCTCAAGGCTTTCATGCGGGTCTCCTTGGAATCATTCTCCACGATGATTACCGTCGGAACCGCGCCCCGTAGGCGCCGCATGACCCCGAGTATCTCCACGGCGCTCGCATCGGGCAGGAACATATCGAGAACACCCATCTCAATCGGCACCTTCTGGACAATCTCAATCGCCTCGGTGCCGCAACTGGTCGTATATGTGCGAAAACCATGCCGCTGGAAAAAGCCATCAAGCCTGTTGCGGCAGGCAACATCATTTTCCGCGACCAGAATAGAGTGAGTCATTCGACCCTCGCATATTTAATCGTGCTTCCATCCCGAAAATCGCAAACGGCATGCCCGCGGAAGCGGCATAGCCGTATCTTCATTAGCAACAACACCTTATGAGAAATGCGCGCGTTGGATGGCACAAAGAAGCCGGCTGGGAGGTGCCAAAATGCCATCTGAATGCGCTGCCAAGTGCCATTTCGGCATGCCCGGAAACGCAAAATCTATAAAAGATATGCCTCTCAGCGGGATATTACCTTTGTATGGGCCTGCTTTTCGTAGGCTATGGTGCGGTGCCTGTGCGTGCTTACGCGGGCGCTGATGACTATGAGAAGCAGGAAGACAACGCCGGCGCCGATGACGAAGCCGTACAAAAGGCTTTGCGTAAAATCGGCAAAATCCGCATCCGCAAGCCAATCCTTGGTTGACGGGTTGCGGTATTCTGAATCTATCTCCTTCAACGTATCCCTGACTTCCTTGAAACTTGCCCTCACTTCCCGCGGCTCAGTGGGCAGGTCTTTCAATCTCGTCGCAACGTCCCCCAACGACCCGATATCGGCGCTATGCGGATTCTTTCTCTGCAACTCACCGATGCGCGCGGGGATTCCATGCTTCTCACTAAGTTCGGAATTTACCACGCTGCGCGCTTCCGCGGCAAGGGTGTCCCTTTTCGACTGCGTGAATACGCCGGCGGCAATCGCCGCCACCACCAGCACGCCCATGATTATAAAGCCGACGGTTCTCAGCCGCACATCCCTGTCAAGCGCGCCGAGGTCAACGAGCACTTTCTCAGGGGGCACGTGGATCCTGTTAAGGCATGAGCGGCATTGCACGGTGCCGTTGGCCTGCTCTCCGGTTACGGGTATCTTCACGCCGCATCTGCACGTCAGGTTTGTATGCATCAAGAGTTCTCAGTCCGAATTTTGAAAACATTACAGCCCGGCCGGTATTCCGGGAAACATCCATGATACGCAGCGGGCGGCAAATTGTGAGAACAGGCGCGTTCGTGGACCAGGTCCAATCTACGAGTTTGGCCGCTTCGCGTCCTCCGCTCCGTAATTGGGACCTGGTCCCGTGGCGGCCGCCTCCGCGTTTTGCCTGAGCGCGGCGATGCTCGCGGCATAGTTCTTCGTGTGGAAGACGGAAGTCCCGGCGACGAAGACCCGCACTCCGCGCGCGGCGGCCAACTTGATGTTTTCCAGGGTTATCCCGCCGTCGATCTCCACCAGGATGTCCGGCTTCATCCGCAGAATCCCCTCAACCTTGTCCAGCGCGCGCTCGATGAACTTCTGCCCGCCGAATCCGGGATAAACGGACATGACCGTAACAAGGTCGATGTGATTTATCATCTCGTGAATTGTGGACGCCGGAGTGTCGGGATTGAGCACAAGGCCGACCTTGACGTTGCGGCCGAGGTTCGCCGCGGTCTTCTGGATTTCGCGGATTATCCAGCCGGGGTTGGCGGCAACTTCTATGTGAAAGGACAGGATGTCCGCGCCCGCCTCCACAAAGCGCGGGGCGTATCTCGCAGGGTCGGCTATCATGAGGTGCACGTCAAGAGGCTTCGTGCTGTACTTCTTCATCGCCTTGACAACATCGGGGCCTATCGTGATGTTCGGCACGAAATGCCCGTCCATCACGTCCACGTGCAGCCAGTCCGCGCCCGCGGCCTCGACGGCCTGAATCTCCTCCTTCAGCCGCCCGAAGTCGGCGGAAAGCAGTGAAGGGGCGATGATTACTTTGCTTTTGTTCACTCTTCAACTCTTTCAAAGAAGGGATTAGGCCCGCCACAAGGCCGCCTTCAGCGAGCCTCGCCAAGGGCGGGTGGCGAGGTCTCATCCCTATTTCAGGTTCGCGGCAAACGCAATCAAATCGCACACGCGGGTCGAGTAGCCCCACTCGTTGTCGTACCAGCCGAGAACCTTCACCATGTTCGTGCCCATCGTCATCGTGCAGAGCGCGTCGAAGATGCACGAGTGCGTATCGCCGATGACGTCGGAGGAGACTATCGGCTCGTCGCAGTACTGTAGGATGTTCCTAAAGCCCGGTGTCGCGGCGGCCCTCTTGAACGCCTCGTTGACGGCCTCCGCCGTAGCCGGCTTCTTGGTCGTGCAAACGAAATCGGTAATGGACCCGTCGATGACCGGCACGCGGAGCGCAAGCCCGTTTAGTTTGCCCTTGAGGTCGGGGATGATCTTGCCGACGGACTTGGCCGCGCCAGTGGTCGTCGGGATGATGTTCTGAGCCGCGGCGCGGGCACGCCTCAAATCCTTGTGAATGAGGTCCGCAACGCGCTGGTCGTTCGTGTAGGCGTGCACGGTGGTCATAAGGCCTTCAACCACGCCGAACGCATCGTGAAGCACTTTTACCATCGGCGCCAGGCAGTTCGTGGTGCACGAGGCGTTGGAGATGATCTTGTGCTCGGGCTTGAGCATGTCATTATTGACGCCCATGACGATCATCGCGTCGATTTCGTCCTTCGCCGGGACGGTCAGCAGCACCTTCCTCGCGCCCGCCTCGATATGCTTCATGCAGGCATCCTTGGTGGTGAAAACGCCGGTGGACTCGACGACGAAGTCGATGTTCATCTCCTTCCACGGCAGTTTCGCCGGTTCCTTCTCGGCCATGACGCGGATGTTCCTGCCGTTGATGATCATCGCGCCTTCCTTCGCCTCGACTGCGCCCTCGAAGCGGCGATAAACGCTGTCATATTTGAAGAGGTGCGCCAGGGCCTTGGGGTCGGTGAGATCATTTATGGCGACAACCTCGAACTCTTTTCTCCCAAGCATTATGCGGCACACTTGCCGGCCAATACGGCCGAATCCATTAATCGCTATTCGGATAGCCATGCGCTGCTCCTTTCTGTGGAATAAAAATGGAAAGCGTTTTTGCTTTGCAAAAACGGCCTTTCCGACCGATAATTGAATACAGCATTATATTGACAAAGCCCTCGCAGTCAAGAGGCTCCGCAAGGATGCCGCAGCCGCATCCGACTGGCCCGCGAGGACGCCTGCGGTCGGACCGTCTCCGCTTGCCGGCGATATGCGTTTTCCGTCAAAGGAGGCAACCATGAAAATGCACCGTCTGTTGACGAACTTGCTCGGTATAGCGCTCCTCCTAACCGCGGCGGGATGCATCATCGTGCAACCCCAACCGCCCGCCCCCCAGCAAGGCCCCAAGGAAAAATACGTGCTGATTGAAGGGCCGATATTCGCCGTCCAGAAAAGCCCCGGCATCTATGATACCGTCCAGATAAAACAAGTCTTTGTCCAGTTAAACCCCGACCTGGAACCCACCAGAATGCAGGCCCTTATGACCAACATCATGCAGTCCCGCGTGGAAATCAAGGAGGCCCTGCAGCAAATCGTGCTTACAGTCGGCTACCAATACCTCTTCAACGATGAAAAACGCGCCATGATGGAAGGCAGACTCCGTCAGGAAATCATCCGCATATTGAAGGGAAACTTCAGCGACAAAGACGTGAAAGGCGTTGTCCTCGATAAGTACTCAATAAGCAGTTGACGCCGACGTGAAACGAAGCGAGTAAATATACGGTCTGCGGCAATCGCCGCAGGCCTGTTTTTTCGCCACAACGCCCCACCGCTAAATGCGCCAGAAGGCAATGTCCGGGTGGGTCTTGAGGTTGAATGCGGTCAGGCGGTAGAAGAACGGGTTGGTATATCTCGCCGACGATCCCGCCGCGACCCAGTCCTTGAGCGCGTTCCGTTCGAAACGCCACTCGCCCCCGATTCTTCGCGCGGACAGCGTGTCCCGCTCCAGCGCGGCGAGCACCTGCGCGGGACGCAGTCTCAGCACGTACGCGGCATCGCGTATGTCGAGAATATCTCCGTGACGGCTTATGGCCATCTCCATGACCCATCTCCTGTGGGTGCGTCTTTAGACACTATCTTTGTACTCTAAGCGCTGCAAGCGGGGCGAGCGGTTTGCGCCGCTGCGCCCTGGCATGTTCCCCCGTTTTGCGCGGTCCCTTGTGGCGCGTTACTTCGCGGCAAGGAACTTGTTTACGCCCGTCCCGCAGGTGGGGCATTTCCCTTTCGCCATTCTCCTCTTGTTCTTGGTCGTCACAACCTTGTACTCAGTAATCTCCTTTTCGCCCTTGCACTTCACGCAATAGACTTTCATTTTTTCTGCCATGACACACCCCTTCGTGTTAAGAATGGATAATATTATAAGACCCAACGATACTGTTGAATATTAAAACTAACTGCGCGGAGAAAATCAAATTATTTTTGAATTGGGCTATTAGACTGTTAGACTATTAGGCTGTTAGGAAAAGATCCTGCGGCGCGCCGCGTCGCATCCCCCCTGGCCCGCGCAGCGAGACGCACGATATATTGAAAGAATGGAAATCTTCCGCTAACAGTCTAACGGTCTAACAGTCGAACAGTCGAATAGTCTAACTGCTTAACAGCCTATCGTACAAGGCTTGCGTCCGGGCGACCATTTGCTCAAGGGAAAACTTCGCGCAAACATGCCTCCTCGCCCGCTCCGCAAGCGCCTTGGCGGTCTCCGGCTCCCTCAGAATTCGGAGCGCCGCCGATGCAAGTTCGAGGCAATCGCCGTGCTTCACCAAAATGCCGTTCCCGCCGACCGCCTCCCGCACTCCCGGCACGTCAAACGCCGCGACCGGCACCCCCGCCGCCATCGCCTCCAGCGCCGCCAGCCCAAGCCCTTCCCTCGGCGACGTCATAATAAAAACATCCGACGCCGCCAAAAGCCGCGGCACATCCTCTCGCACGCCCGCCAGATGCACGCGTGGCGGCTCGTCATCCATCGCAAAAACCGCCTGCTCCACCTCCGCTCTCAAGCGCCCGTCCCCCACGATAATTACATGGGCGTTCCTATCGCCGGAGAACATCGCCTTGATGGTCGCCAGCAAATGATCAACGCCTTTTTCCACATGGAACCGCGTCACGGTTATAACAACGGGCGCACCAACCGGGATATTCAGTTCTTCCCGCACGCTCACGCGCACCAAACCCCTCTTGGGCAAGTCGAATCGCCCGATGTCCACGCCGTTCGGTATGAGCACAAGTTTAGCCGCTGCTGCGTGCCCATTCGTGCGGGTGTGGTCGAGGACCGCTTGCGAAACGCAAACGACACGGTCAACCAATCCGCCCGTCACCGACTCGGCGAACAGCCGCACCCGCCGCGATTCCAGCAGATGCACGGACGAAATCCGCACCGGCGTCCTTGCCCACCATCCGGCAATCCGCCCAATAATGTTCGCGTGGAAAAGAAAGGTGTGCAGAATACCAATCTTGAGGTCGCGCAGAAGGCGGCGCAGTTTGAAGACCGCCCGGATGTCGCATTTGCCCTTCATCTCTAAATAATGAACCGGCACGCCGGCCTTCTCCAGCATCCGCCCGATTTCCCCGTGTCCGGTGAGGCACGCCACGAAAGGATTGAACCGCGCCCGGTCAATGTGCGTCACGAGGTCGAACAGCGTCCGCTCGGCCCCGCCCACGTCCAACTCCGTTATGAGGTACAGAACGTTCGTCATCTATGTCCCTGCCCCGTGCTATGATTAAGGTGAATCTTAACACGAAATCGAAACGGATGGAACATAAACTCTGGAAACATTGGCTCGCGCTGATATACTGACATGATAGCAGGCATATTTCCAAAACCTCCCGCCGCATTCATTAGAGGCGGGAACCTTTCAGACGACGCAAAAAATCGTTTTCGCGGGATACCCGTGGCCGAACAGGAAACACCAACGCTGATACCTGACCTTGCCGCGACAGAGGCGCGCTTCGCCGATGTCGTCGTCAACCGGCCGGTGGACCGCGTGTTCTCGTACCGCATGCCGGAACATCTCGCCGAGCAGGTCGCGCCCGGCAAGCGCCTTCGCGTGCCCTTCGGCAAGACCGCCATCACGGTCGGCTACTGCGTCGGCATCTCCAACGTCCCCCGCGTCAAGAAACTCAAAGACATCATTGCGGTGCTCGACAAGGAACCCATCGCCGACGCCGCAATGCTCCGCCTCACTCGGTGGATCGCCGACTACTACTTCTGCTCGTGGGGCGAGGCGCTGGAGTGCGCCATCCCCGGCGGCGTCAAGCGCGGCAACCAGGGCCGCCTCATCGAATTCGTCGGCCTCGCCGTAAATCCCGCCGACGTTCCGCACATCATCGAAAGCATGGGCAAGCGCGGCGCGAAACAGGCCGTCGCCCTGAAAACCCTCGTCGAGATTGGCCGCGAGGTCTCCGTCCGGTATCTCGCCTCAAAGGCGGGCCTCAGCGCCGCCGGGCCGATAAAGGCCCTCGCGAAAAGAGGCATTCTGAAAATCGAAAAACGCCGCGTTACGCCCGACCCTTACCATCAACTCACCGTCGAACGCACGCGCCCGCTCGAACTCACTGAGGAACAGAAGCGCGCGCTCGACACAATCGTCAGGGGCGTGGACGCGGGAACCTTCGGCGTCGCGCTCCTCCACGGCGTAACCGGCAGCGGCAAGACGGAAGTCTATCTCCAGGCCATCGACCACGTCGTCGCGCAGGGCAGGCAGGCAATCGTGCTTGTGCCGGAAATCTCGCTCACGCCGCAGACGGTCCTCCGCTTCCGCCAGAGGTTCGACTCCGTCGCCGTCCTTCACAGCATGCTCAGCGACAGCCAGCGCCACGCGCAATGGTTGGACATCCGCGAAGGCCGCGCGCAGGTGGTCATCGGCCCGCGCTCCGCCATCTTCGCGCCCGTCCGGCGGCTCGGCATCATCGTCATCGACGAGGAACATGAGTCCTCCTTCAAACAGCAAAACGTCCCCCGCTACCACGCGCGCGACGTGGCCATCCTGCGCGCCAGCAATGAGAATTGCTACGTCGTGCTCGGCTCCGCGACGCCCTCGCTGGAAAGTTACTACAACGCGATCATGCGCAAGTACGAACTGCTCGAACTGTCCGAGCGCGTCGAAAAACTGCCGCTGCCCAAGGTTGAACTCGTGGACATGCGTGAGGAAGGCCGCGAGACGAAACGCTTCCCGCTGATTTCGCGCCACCTGCGCAACCTGATAAAGGAATCGCTCGCAAAGAAAGAGCAGGTGATGCTCTTCCTCAACCGGCGCGGCTTCGCCACCTACATTGACTGCCCGCGGTGCGGCCACGTGATGCGCTGCAAGCAATGCGACGTGTCGCTCACGTACCACAAAAAGCGCAACGAACTCCTCTGCCACTACTGCAACGCGCGATACCCCGCGCCGGAAAAATGCCCCGAATGCGGCTATGGGAAAGTCCGCTACTTCGGCATAGGCACGGAAAAAATCGAGGAAGAAATCCAGCGCGAATTCCCGCAGGCGCGCATGCTCCGCATGGACAGCGACACCATGACCACCCGCACCAGCCACGAGCGCGCGTTCCACGAAGTCCTCTCCGGCAAGGTGGACATCCTGCTCGGCACGCAGATGATCGCGAAGGGACTGCACTTTCCGAGCATCACGCTGGTCGGCGTAGTGCTCGGCGACACAGCGCTCTACATCCCGGACTTCCGCTCGGCGGAGCGCACGTTCCAACTCCTCGCGCAGGTCGCGGGGCGCACCGGGCGCGGCGAACTCGGCGGGCGCGTCGTCATACAGACTTTCCGACCGGACCACTTCAGCGTGCAACTCGCCGCGAAACACGACTACGAGGCGTTCGCGAAGAAGGAACTCGACATGCGCCGCGGCCTCGGCTACCCGCCGTACAGCCGCCTAGTGCGCTTCCTCGCCGAGGGCGCGAAAGACTTCCAGGTGCGCGAAAAAATCACGGAGATAGGGAATGCCCTGCAGGAAGTAAAGGCGAAGGAGCCGATGCGCATCGTCGGCCCCGCGCCCGCGCCGATAGCGTACATCGAGGGCAAGGCGCGCTGGCACGTCCTCGCCATGACGCCCACCTCGCGCGGCATCCGGCGGATTCTGGCCGACATCGGCGGCCACCTCAAATCCCACGCCTCCGTCCAGGTCAGCGTCGACGTCGACCCGATCGACCTTCTTTAACCACCAAAGCCTGCCCCGACTTATCGGGGACACCAAGTCACCAAGAAAATACATTTGACATATTGTACAAATTATTGTACAATTCCCCCTACTTAACAATAATCTTCTATTTTACGGTGCAATATGGACAAGATAGCGCCACTTTCGGAAGTCAGAGGCAACCTCAGTGGAATCATCTCGCAACTCGAGAAAGACCGCCGTCGCGTTGTCGTAACAGTACACGGCAAACCAGCCGCCGTAATCATGAGTCCTGAAGAAGTGGAGACACTTGAAATAACTTCCGACCCCGAACTCATGGCCTCGTTGCGACGCGCCGTGGAAGACGTGAAAGCAGGCCGGGTTGTGAGCCACGAGGAACTATTTGGCGCCAGACAATCTGCAAGACGCCCGGCAACTGGAGGTATTAAGATTGGCAAGGCGTTCAGGAAAACATCTCCCAGCAAATAATGGAGAAAAATACCCGGAGTTGTTTGCACGAAGACACTGACGGGGCGCAATGGATAATCCGTTTCGAAATCAAATTCGATATTCTAATGAGGCCGCAAGAATAATCGGCAAACTTCCCGCTGTTGACCGGGGGAGGCTTGCGGCGCAAATCCAAACACTGGCCGATTCTCCAGGCCGTGGCAAAATACTCAAGGGCAGTCTCTCTGGATGGCATTCGCTTCGCGTCGGAGACTTTCGCGTTATATATCAACACTTCCCAGATGAGCATCGCGTCATTGTCCTCACCCTCGGCCACCGCAAAGACATCTACAAAAAGACCCGCCGGAAAAAGTGATTCTTTTGCCACTGATGGCCACGGATCAGCACAGATATTTGTGATTTACGGGGAGTAGAGAAGGCAATTCACGCTATACTGAGGAGGTGAAATATGGCATCTGACAATCTAAATAACGGAACCGACCCCAACGAAAAAATGAATTTCGGTTACTATGTGGTGTGCCTGATTGATGTGCTTGGTCAAAAAGCAAAACTGGCCCAGTGGGCTGATCTTCCACCAAGTCCTCAGGCACCAACCGAGTTTATCGAGGCGCTCAAGAAAACCGCCGGCACAGTCATGGGGTTCAGCCAGATATTCCACGACTACTTCTACCAGGTCACTATGCCAGGGGTTCCACCGGAAGGAATAACTATCACACAGGACATGAAGGATCTACATCAACGATACAAGGAATGCAAACTTGGCAAACAGCAATTCTCAGATACGTTCGTCTTCTACTCACCACTGTGTAACACCGCTGGCGATGTTTCGATAGTTGGCTTGTACTACATTCTCAGCGCCTGCTCTATGGCAATGCTTGCATCACTAGCCACGCATAACCCGCTACGCGGATCTATATGCATCGGCACAGGGACGGAACTAGCCGAGGGCAACTTCTACGGACCTGCTCTGGCAGAGGCGCATTATCTGGAAAGCAATTGTGCTGATTATCCGCGTATTGTTGTGTCTGACAAGGCTACTCGGTTTACGCAAGGTGTGAACTTCAGCAAAGATGTGAACATAGAGCAAAGGATGAGGGACTTGGCAGCCCTCTGTCGGTCCCTGCTATGCCACGACATTGACAAAAAAGTTGTCGTTGATTATTTGGGAGAAGGCATGAGATCACTTCCTAGTGCTACAAATCCTTCTGTCATTAAAATGATTCAGCAAGCATATTCGTTCGTGACTTTCGAGAGCGACCGTTTTCGTCAGGCCGGAGATGAAAAGCATGTCAAACGGTACGAATGCTTGAGGAACTATTTTGAGTCGCGGTTGCCAATCTGGGGCATAAAACAGGTGTAGGCATTACGTCGTATTATCCGTGGCCATCTGAGGCCATCTGCGGCGAAAGAAATTATTTCAGGTGCTTTGTGGAGCCGAACATGCACACGACGACTTCCGCCACAGCGCGGACCTCAGGGACCGGCGAGGCCCCCAAAAATTTGGGAATAATTTCCTTGAATTAGCATAGGAGTTTGCTATACTACTCTACTCGCAATTCTGCCCCCCCGGAGGGGCTTCTTCTTTCACGATTTGCGGGGCTTGTTACGGCATGAGCCCCTTTTGGAAAAAGTTTTGTGTGGTTGTTCAGCGAAATACTGAACTTATTCACGTAACGAATGTTTTTTGATGAGGTGAACACAATGGCAGACAAGAAAGCAGACCTGGCCGGTCCGGGCATCGGGAATTATGAGGACCTGGAGAAAATCCTGCCGCGGGATTACAACTCCCTGCTGACCCCGAAGGAAACGATGAAGGCCCTCTTTGCGGCGAAGAATTACATCGAGGAGAACCTGTGCAAGGAATTGAACCTGATGATGGTTCAGGTCCCCCTGATCGTGGACGTCGAGAGCGGCGTGAACGACATGCTGGACCGCGACGGCTCGCGTACCCCCATCGGGTTCCACATCTCAAACGACTATGACAAGAACCCCGTCGACGCCCAGGTGGTACAGGCCGCGACCAAGTGGAAACGGATGGCGCTGGCACAGTTCGGCATGAAACCGGGCGAAGGTCTGTGCACCGACATGCACGCCGTGCGCAAGGATTACTTCCTCGACCACGACCACAGCGCTTATGTGGACCAGTGGGACTGGGAGTTGACGATAACGGAGAAGGAGCGCAACCTGGATTTCCTGACGGGTGTGGTGAAGAAAATCTGGAAGGTCCTCAAGGGCGCTGAGACCCATGTGCAGGAACTCTTCCCGCAACTGAAGACCAACAAGTATCCCAACCTGCCCGATGAACTCACCTTCCTGCATGCCGAGGAGATCCTGGATATGTACCCGGACCTGCCGCGCAAGCAGCGGGAAACGGCCATACTGCAGGAATACCCCGCGGTCTTCATTTACGGAATCGGCTGGACGCTCAAGGACGGCTACCCGCACGAAATGAGGGCGGCGGACTACGACGACTGGGTCACCGAGACGAAATCCAAAGACGGCAAGCCCATGCACGGCCTCAACGGCGACATCCTCGTCTGGAACCATGTGACGAAGCGCCGCCACGAACTGACGTCCATGGGCGTCCGTGTCAACCCCGAGACGCTCAAGAAGCAGTTGGAGATGACAGACCAGTTGGACTTCCTCAAATTGCCGTATCACCAGGCAATCATGAACAGCAAGATTCCGCTCAGCATCGGCGGCGGCATCGGGCAGTCCCGCACCTACATGGCGCTGCTCAAGAAGGCACACCTGGGCGAGGTCAGCGTCACCGTATGGCCGAAGATACTCAAGGACATGTGCGCCAGGAAACACATCTACATCCTGGACTAAACTTCGGTGACTGTCACCGCAAGGCGTTGATAGAAACCGGAACGTAAAAACAGGCAGCAAAAACGGCGGCCGCGTCGCGGGCGCGCGCATCCGCGAAATCATCCTCGCTAATTTACAGACAGGAACCGCCAAGAACGCCAAGGACGCAAAAGCCCGCCCCGATGTATCGGGGAAATCAAAGGGCAAAAAATAATTTGTAACAAGGTCTCAACACCCGCGCAAAAACACCAAAGGCCGATGTCACACGTCGGCCTTTTTGTTGTGAGAAAAATGGCAACTTTCCCTGACGCCTTTTGCGGCGCGGGCGGAATAATCACTCATCCCCCGTCTCTAATCCCTCATCCCTATGCTGCGTTTATCCGCGGCCAGCCGTGACAAGATTCAAGTGGCAAGGACCGGCAGGAGCAGATTCGCGTCCGGAATGATTGCTATCGACGGGCTGCCGGTTTTTGCGATGAGTTCGTTCACCGTGCGCTGCATGTCGTACGTCGGCTCAAGGCCCATCTTCTGAACGAAATCGTCCATCAACAGCGACTGCAGGAAAATGTTTATCCGCCGTGACTTCTCGCGCATGGCGTAGGCGGTGTGCGCGTTGAGCGTGTAGTCGCTGCGGATTTCCTCGGCCATCTCCTCCATCGTGTCATAGTCGAACCACTGCTCAAACGTGTCGCTGCCGATGCCGTCGCGCGCCTCGCCGCAAAAGACAAGGTATCCGCCGTCCCTGACAATCTGCGCGGCGTGGTGGATGCCTTTGTGCATCTGGATGAGGTTCCGGTCGAACGGAAATCCGCCGCACGACGCGATGACAACGTCGAAGGATGACGGCGCCTGCACCCTGTAAATCCTGTCCACCATCGCGCAGGCCTCGCGGTGCGACGCGTCGAGTTCGCCCGCGAAAATCCCGCATATATCGCCCGCCGGATTCAGCACGACGTTCAGCAGGAAGACATTCGGCACCATCCGCACCGCCTCAAGCGCGGCCTCGTGCACGGGGTTCTCGTCCAGCACGCCCGAGTCGCAGTGGGGATTCAGAAGGCCAGCAAGTTCCGGCACGTCGCTCACTGTGAGGCGATGGTTAGCGAGGATTGTCTCATGCGCCGCGCAGCCGGGCACGAGCGCCTTGCGCCCGCCGCCGTAGCCCGCGAAGTAATGGTAGTTGGCCGCGCCCGTGGCGATGACAAGGCTGCTGTCCAAGAGCAGCCGGTTCACCGCGACCGGCACGCCCTGCGAGGTTTCGCCAAGAGGGATAAGCATGTGCTCGTCGAAGCAGTCGTGATGTTCGATGCTGACTCGCCGCGCAACGCCGGCGCCAAGGAGCGCGCGGACTTCATCCGGGGAGTGGCGCTCGTGTGAGCCGTACGCGATGAGGATGGTGATGTCGCTATCCTTCGCGCCGAAGGCGTTGAGCAGGTTTACGAGCGGCTCAAGAAAAACATTGGTGGCTGAACTGCGGGTCCCGTCGGAGACAACGATCACAACCTGCGATCCCTTCCGGACGAGTTCCGAAAGCGGCGCGGAGTCCGTCGGCTTTTCCACGGCGCGCTTGAGCGCCTTAGCGACATCGCTCACGGCGGGAGCCTGCACCGGCTGCAGCAGAACGGCCTGAACATTGCGCGGTATTTCAATCAACGCCGTTCCACTGCCGTATCGGAGCAACACCTTCACGCTTCCCGCCTTGCTGATAAAATTCCGCGCCGGCCAGTTTCGGCCCGCGCCATGAAAACAAATTGCAACAGCGTCCAAAAACGCATATAATGCGAGCGGCCATTATAGATGACAGAAAGCCTTGAGGCAACGTGAAACAGGCGCAGCCGCATCTGAGGCTGGTTCACGGTATTGGGATGTTTTCATTGATGGAGAGCATTTATGCCCGCTAACTCCGACGAAACCGCGCGCGAAAGCATTTCCGACATTTTCGGCATCAACGTGTTCAACGATGAGGTGATGCGCAAGCACCTGCCCGGCAACATATACAAGACCATGCGCCGCACCATCAACGAGGGCACGGAACTGGACCGCTCCATCGCGGACGTTGTGGCCAACGCGATGAAAGACTGGGCCATCGAGAAGGGCGCCACCCATTTCACGCACTGGTTCCAGCCCATGACCGGCGTCACGGCCGAGAAACACGACTCGTTCATCGCTCAAACGGTTGACGGCCGCACCATCATAGAGTTCAGCGGCAAGGACCTCATCAGGGGCGAACCGGACGCCTCATCGTTCCCCTCGGGCGGCCTGCGCTCCACGTTTGAGGCGCGCGGGTACACGGCATGGGACTGCACCTCGCCGGCCTTCGTCAAGGCCAACGGCGGCAACGTCACGCTCTACATCCCCACGGCGTTCTGCTCTTACACCGGCCTGGCCCTGGACAACAAGACCCCGCTTCTCAGGAGCACGCAGGCGCTGAACAAGCAGGCCCTGCGCATCCTGCGGCTTTTCGGCAACACCATGTGCACTCGCGTGTTCACCACCGCAGGGCCGGAACAGGAATACTTTTTGGTGGACAAGCGGTTCTATGACCGGCGGCTTGACCTGATAACCTGCGGGCGCACGCTCTTCGGCGCCACGCCCCCCAAGGGCCAGGAACTGGAGGACCATTACTTCGGCAGCCTCAAGGAGCGCGTGGCTTCATTCATGAACGAGGTAAACACCGCCTTATGGCAGTTGGGCGTGTCAGCCAAGACCCAACACTGCGAAGTCGCGCCCGGCCAATACGAAATCGCGCCGGTTTACACCGCCGTCAACGTGGCGTGCGACCATAACCAACTGGTCATGGAGGTCCTGCGCAAGGTCGCCCTGCGGCATGGCATGGTGTGCCTGCTGCATGAGAAACCGTTCGCCGGCGTGAACGGCTCAGGCAAGCACAACAACTGGTCCATGAGCACGGACGACGGCATCAACCTCCTCGAACCAGGGGAGACGCCGCAGGAGAATGCCCAGTTCCTAGTGTTCCTGTGCGCCGTCGTTCAGGCCGTGGACACTTATGCCGCGCTGCTGCGCGCCTCGGTGGCGTCAGCGGGCAACGACCACCGCCTCGGCGCGCATGAAGCGCCCCCGGCCATCGTATCCATCTTCCTGGGCGAAGTGCTCACCGACGTGTTGGAAAATCTCGCCGCCGGAAGCAAGGCCGCCGCCAAGAGCGCCGGATACCTCAAGGTCGGCGTGAACAGCCTGCCGGCCCTGCCCAAGGACATGACCGACCGCAACCGCACCTCCTCCTTCGCCTTCACGGGCAACAAGTTCGAGTTCCGCATGCCCGGCGCGCCCCTCTCCCTGGCCGGGCCAAACTGCGTGCTGAACTCCATCGTTGCCGACAGCCTGGCCGGAATCGCGGACAATCTTGAACACGCCCGGGGCGGGGATTTCAACGCCGCAGTGCAGGAGGCGTTGGGCGACATCGCCAAGGCCCACGGCCGCGTCATCTTCAACGGCAACAACTACTCCATCGAATGGACGCGCGAGGCCGCCCGCCGCGGTCTGCCCAACATCAGCAACACCGTCGATTCCCTCAAGAGAATCACCGACCCGGAAAACGTCGCAATGTACTCCCGCCACGGCGTGCTCACGCCGGAGGAACTGCATGCCCGCCATGAAATCCTGCTTGAGAAATACATAAAGGACATCAATATTGAGGCCCTGACCATGCTCACGATGGCGCGGCGCGAAATCCTGCCGGCCGCCGTCCGCTACTCAGGCGTGGTGGCCGACGCGGCCGCCAAGGTCAAGGCCGCAGGCGCGGAACCCGAGGTACATCTGGGGCTGCTGCGCGATCTCAACGCGCTCATCGGCGCGCTGAACCGCAATATTGCCGCCCTCGAGGATGCGGTCGCCAGGGCGGGCGGCATCAAGGAACCGGCCGCCCGGGCGGAGCACGCGCGCGACCACGTGGTGCAAGCCATGGCCGCTGTGCGCGGCTCAGCCGATGCGCTCGAACGAATCGTGGACCGGGCCATCTGGCCCCTGCCGGCCTATACCGAAATGCTTTTCATGCTGTGAACCGACACCATCGGGGCGCGGCGCAACGGCCCGAACGATCCACCACATCTCAGCCGCCGTTTTACTGTCGCATCGGCACTGCACATTCACGTTTCCGGACTTGCCCGCAAAAGGCAGGCACCGTCACATCCGCCAGCCGCAAGAACGAGGAAAAGCAATTGCAGCCGCGCCCTGTGCGGGATATAATAAAGGTTTCCATTATAGTTGACCGAAAGCCGTAAGGCAACGTGAAGCAGGTTTACGATTGACCCCGGAGCGAACCATGGAACGCGAAGAACTGTTGAGCATGAACTCGAACCCGCTTGTCCAGGAACTGGGGAAACTGCCGGAGGAATGGCAGCGCGAGGACATCCTGGACATAATCGAGCGGCGCGGGATCACGAGCGTCCGCTTCCGCTATCCCGCCGCGGACGGACGGCTCAAGGAACTCAAGATACCGGTAGCGAACCGGCGCCAGATAGAGCGCGTCCTGGCAAACGGGGAGCGCGCGGACGGCTCAAGCCTGTTCCCCGGAATGATCGACCACTCCTTTGGCGACCTGTACGTCGTGCCGATTTACAAGACCGCGTTCCTCAACCCGTTCACGGAGAATGCGCTGGACATCTGCTGCCGCTTCTACAACAGGAACGGCGATCCCGCCCCGCCCACGCCGGACAACACGCTGGCCCGCGCCCGCGAAAGGTTTGAAAAGAAGACCGGCCTGGAACTTCACGCGCTCGGCGAGGTCGAGTACTACCTCATATACGCCGACGACTCGCGCCTCTTCCCCACCCGCCGCCAGGGCGGCTACCACGAGGCGTCCCCCTTCCTGAAGCGCAACCAGGTTACCGACGAAATCCTCAACATCCTCGGCCGCATCACCGGCCACGTGAAATACACGCACAGCGAAGTGGGCAACCTCACCGGCGAAGCGTACACCGACTGCCCGGAACTCGACGGCAAGCAGATGGAACAGCACGAAGTGGAGTTCCTGCTCGCCCCCATCGAGGACATGGCGCGTTACGTGCTCATCAGCAAGTGGGTCATCCGCAACGTCGCCATGAAATACGGCTGCAACGTAACTTTCGCCCCAAAACTGGACGAAGGCGACGCCGGAAGCGGCATGCACTTCCACCTCGCCTGCCACAAGAGCGGAAGGTCCGTCATGTTCGATTCCGGCGGGAAACTCAGCGCCGTGGCGAAAAAGATGATTGCCGGAATGCTCGACTACGCCCCCAGCCTCACCGCATTCGGCAACACGGTCTCCTCCGCATACCTGCGGCTTGTGCCAAACCAGGAAGCGCCGACAAGGATATGCTGGAGCGAGTCCAACCGCTGCGCGATGATCCGCGTGCCGCTCGGCTGGCAGGGCGTCGAGAACCTCGCCATGCACGCCAATCCCGCCCAGCAGGAGCCGGTTGAGGAATCCTCCGACCTGCAGACCGTGGAATTCCGCGTGCCCGACGGCTCCGCAGACGTCTACCTCCTTCTCGCCGGCCTTTGCGTGGCGCTGGAGGCGGGGCTTACGTCCAAGGACTCCCTCCAGACCACCAGCCGCCTGCACATGGTCGGAAACATCTTCAAGGATGTCGCACTCGCCGGCAAACTGCAGTCGCTCCCGGCATCCTGCTACGAGTCCGCCAAGGCGCTCGAACGCGACCGCAAACTTTACGAAAGGGACGGCGTCTTCTCCCCGCAAATCATCGACTTTGCCATCAAGCGCCTCATGGACCAACAGGACGAGCGCCTCAACGATGAACTGCAGAAACTGAGCAACAAGGATCGCCTGCGCGAAGCGCGCAAAATCATGTACAAATTCCTCCACATCATGTAATCTCCGCCGACAACAATAAAAACCGGGCCTCCTCATCCGGGGAGGCCCGCTTTGTTTTCGGTTTCCTATCAATGAAAAACCCGCGCGTTGACTGGGCTGCGCGGACATGGTATAAGTGTGCCGGAGTTGCGGAAGTCTTTTGACGCCGTCGCCGTTTGCGGGTGAAGAAAAGAGCATGGCTCAGAGCAAGAAAAGACGAAGCCTGCCGGGCTATCTGGACCAGTCGCGCAGTTTGGTGAACAGCCTGGTCATGATGATCCCGCTGCTCGCAATCTACGAGGCGGCGCTCTGCCTGAGCAATTTCAAGGTACAGAACCGCTTCGACTTCCTCACTCGCTTCGTCGAGGAGCACGGCTTCAACGGCCTGCTCGTCTTCAACGCCCTGCTATTCACGGCCGCGGTAATCGCGGTGGCGTACCTGAACAGGCGCAGGAAATTCGACCCGGCGCTCTGGCCGGGGATAGTAATCGAAGGCCTTTCGTACGCGCTGGTGCTCGGTTCGTTCACGATAGTGCTGCTCACCATCCCCGGCGGGCAAACCGCCGCCGCGCGGCCCAATCCGACCATCGTGGGTATCGGCCTCGCGCTCGGTGCGGGCGTGTACGAGGAACTTTTCTTCCGGCTGCTTATCCTCGGCACGCTGTACACGTGGCTCACGCATACCGTGCGGATGCAGAAATTCCCGGCGCTTGCGTTTGCGTTCGTCGTCTCTTCGACGCTGTTCTCGCTGAGCCACTTCCAGGTGCCGACTCTCGCGAATTTCGACGTGAGGCTTTTCATGTTTCGGTTCATCGCGGGGATAGCGCTCGGCGGGATATTTCTCGTGCGCGGGCTGGGCGTGGCGATATACACTCACGCGATTTTCAACGTGCTTATGATACTGAGGCCGCTATGAGCAACGAAGGCGAGAAATACTGCCTGCTTCTGGCGCGCGAACAGAAAATCGACATCGCCGCCGCGGCGCGCATCACGGCGGAGTTCTTCAACGCGCCGCTGCCGGAAATCGCGCTGTCGCTGCGCAAGGGACACGGCTTTCTTGCAAGCGACCTGCCGAAGGTCGTCGGCGCGGAAATGCAGCGCAGGCTGGACACGCTCGGAGTCGAAACCGTGCTCCTGCCGACCACGGCGCTTGAGCCTCTGCCTCATCCAACGGTCGCAAGAGAAATGGAACTGTCGTCCGACTCGCTTTCGGTCAGCGAAAGGAAGGACAGCCCGCCGGTCCGGATAGCATACGCGCAAATCATGCTTCTCAGCGTCTGCGAGGTTTTCCGCGCGGAGCGCCCGGCCGAAAGCGACGTCTCCGGCTCGAAGAACCTCCGCGACACCCTCCACAAGTTCAACCCGCTGAGGGCGTTTCATGAAACCGTCGAGAGCAAAGCGGTCAGGCCGAAAGCGCGCCTCGAAGTCTTCCTTAACATTTTTACGAAAAAGCCGCACGAGTATTACAGGATTTCGCGCGAGGAAGTCGGCTTCCGCGGACTGGGCGAAATGAAGTCCCCCACCGCGCGGGAAAATTTCCGCGCCGTGCTGGAGGCCCTCGTGCATAAATCGCCGACAGCCTACGTCACGATCCTCACACGGCGGTTCCTCGCCGGCGCGGAGCCGCAAGGAATCGCCTTCGCGGACCTGGCGGAGGTCAACCGCTATCACGCGTGGCTCTTGAACGTGCTGGGGAGCAGATAAAGGAAGATCATGGGCAAACGAATCATCCTTGCAATTACCGGCGCAAGCGGCGCGATTTACGGCCGCCGGACGCTCCAGGCGCTTTGCGCGGAGGGAGCGGAGGTGTGGCTGAGCATCTCGGCCAATGCGCTCCACGTGATACGCGAGGAACTGGGCATTGAACTTGACCTGGAGAAGCCGGACCTGAAGAAGTTCGCCGGCGTCAAGAAGGTGCATTATATTCCCTTCGCCGACATGCTCGCCCCGCCGGCGAGCGGCGGTTTCGTCACGGCGGGCATGATAATCGCGCCGTGCTCCATGTCCACTCTCGGCGCGATAGCATCCGGCCACGGCACGAACCTCATCCATCGCGCGGCGGACGTGACGCTGAAGGAGCGCAGGCCGCTGGTCCTTGTGGCGCGCGAAACTCCGCTCAGCGCGATACATCTTGAAAACATGCTGCGCCTCTCCCGCGCGGGCGCGATAATTCTGCCCGCGTGCCCGGCGTTCTATCACGGCCCGCGGTCGATAGACGAACTTGCGGACTTCGTCGTCTCGCGCGCGCTCGACGCCGTGGGCATAAGCAACTCGCTTGTCCGCAGATGGGGAGGGGAAAAAACCTCCTGAAGCCCCATGTTCCAGACCGCACGGGTTTACCTTTCCGAGATCAAGTTCGCTCACACGATATTCGCGATGCCGTTCGCGTTCGCGGGCGCGGCGATGGCCTTCGCGGAATGCGGCCGTCCGAGCATCCTTTTCATTCTTGAAAAACTTGCCCTCGTCATCGTCGCAATGATAGGCGCAAGGAGCGCGGCGATGATGTTCAACCGCATCGCGGACGTGCGCTTCGACGCCGCGAACCCACGAACTGCGGGCCGTGCGCTCGTCACGGGCCGCATATCGCGGCGCGCGGCGTGGACATTTATCGCCTGCATGTCGGCGCTCTTCATAATTGCGGCGGGATTGCTGAATCCGCTCGCGTTCCTGCTGTCGCCGGCGGCGCTGGCGATAGTGCTCGGATACTCGCTGACCAAGCGCTTCACGGCGCTGACGCATTTCTTCCTGGGACTTTCACTGTCGCTGGCGCCAATCGGGGCATGGATAGGCGTGCTCGGGGCTTTCGGGCATTTCGAAATTCCGGCGCTGACGGCGGGCGCGGTGGTGCTTTGGGTGGCGGGGTTCGACATCATTTACGCCTGCCAGGATTACAAAATCGACGCGGCGTCGCCGCTGCATTCGATGCCGAAATTGCTGGAGATTGGCAAGGCGCTCCTGCTTTCGGCGATGCTTCACGGCGGGACCGTGCTTTTCCTCATCGGCCTGCTCATCGCCGCGCACATGGGAGTGATTTTCGCCGTGGGCATTGTCGTCATCGCCGTGCTGCTTATCATAGAGCACCTGATAATCCGGCCTGGCCACCTCTCGCGGGTGAATACCGCATTCCTGACGCTAAACGGCATCGTAAGCGCGACGCTGATGGTGAGCATCATTCTCGACATGCTGTTCTAAGGCGGCCTGTCCTCATCCATTTCCGGCCATCAGCACATTACCGCTACCGCGGTTTGCCGCTCGCGCCTGATCTCCTGCACGGGCGCAAGGATATCCACATACAGCCGCTCGAATTCCTCGACCATGCGCCCGGGCGTGAATTTTGCCGCAACAGTTTCGCGCGCCGCTTGGCCCATCGCCTTGCGCAACGTCGTTGAACCAAGAACACGAATCATATATTCGGCAATCGCAGCCGAATCCAACGGATTGACAAGAAAACCATTGCGGCCGTGTCTTATAATCTCGGGACAGCCGCCGTTGATGGTGGCGATGACCGCCAGTCCCGCGGCCATGGCCTCCAAAACCGCGCTGGGGAAGCCCTCGTGCAGGGAGCAAAGCACAAATGCGTCCATCGCCGCCAGCAAATCGAGCGGCGCGGCCGTCTCGCCGAAGAACGTCGTCCTGTCGCGAATACCAAGCAGCGCCGCCTGTGCTTCGAGGTCCTTTCTCAGCGGGCCGTCGCCGACGATCAAAAACTGCGCCTCGGGAATTCTGGTTAGAGCCATTTTGGCTGCGGACAGGAAACCGGCGTGATTCTTCACCGGCTTCAGACCGGCGACCACCCCAACGGTCAGGCGGTCCTTCCGCCATGTCTTATGGGCGGCCAGTAGTGTTTCTGCGGTGCGCCTGTCAGGCACTCTAAAGCATTCGTCGGGGACGCCGTCGTAGATCACGCGTATCTTGTCGCCGCTGATCCCGCCCTCTTCAAGCACGTATCGGGCAACCGCCTGCGAGGCGGCGGTTACAACGTGCGCGTGCCTGTTGACCCAGCGAGAAGCAAGTTTCCGAACGCGCCCCCTCTCAAGGCCCATGTCACGCTTGCTTGCAACGGCGCGTACGCCTGCGCGCCGCGCCGCCGCGGTCCCCAAAAGGTTTGCGCCAAAGAGATAGGAATGCACCACATCTACGCCTTCGCGCTCAATACAGTCGGCAAGCCCGCGCAGGGATGCGTACGCATGCACTCCGTACACACGTTTCAAACCGAGGCAGGCAAGCGGTATGTCCTTTGCGCTTAACTCCTCGGCGATCGGCCCCGCGCGCTGAAGACAGCAAACCCGCGGCTCGAAGACGTCACGATCCAGGCCAGTGATAAGTTGCACGAGATGTCGCTGGGTACCGCCGACCTCGAGCCTGTCAATCAGATAAAGTATCTTTACTTTTTTCATTCTCCGTCACTGCATCAGCACAACTCCCTGACAAGCACAAAAGGCTCAACATGGCTCATCCCCACCGTAACGCCGTAAACCCTGGCAATCGCCTCCAGGGCCTCGGGCGAGCGGGGATGAGGATATTCGCGTATCTCGCTTTTGTACGCCCGCATTGCCATGATTTTCTTCTCGAAGGTCTTGCTGATGTCCACGAAGACGTTCGGCGTGAAGGCCGTCTCCCCCGCGGGCGCGTACCATTCCGTGCTGGAAGGCACGGAAAAGGACAGTATCCGCCTGACCGTCTCACCGGCGACAGGGCGAAAGGCCGTCAGTACGGCGTCAAAGGTTATCCTGTGGTCAATGCTCAAATCGTTCCTGTGATGCGTGTAAACGATGACCGGCTTGATCTCGCTTTTGAGCGATTCTATCGCCTTAATGATGCGCAGGCGCGGGATGGTGTCGAATTTGTTGTCGGGGAAATCAAAGAAGTACGTCTTCTCAACGCCGATGATGGAGGCGGCTTCGAGAGCGTTTTGTTTGAGGTTAATCAATTCCGTCGTGGGCGCCACGCCGTCCTCCTCCCTGCGCGAAGTTATTCCCTCGCCCAGCAGAATCGAATAAACCTTGTCCCCTCGTTCGGCATGCAAAGCGATAGCGCCGCCGGGACCAAGGATTTCATCATCCGGATGTGCTGCCACCACAAGAATGTTCACGGATTTCCTCCTTCTAAATGTTTCCCGGCGACATCATCGCCGGACTCTCGCCGCCGCAATTGATGGGGTCGATGTGGTTCCACCCGTGGGAATGGAATACGAGCGTGAAAGCGTCGCGCATAGTTGAGCAGGGGCACGCAGCGGGGCACATTCACGAGTTATCCTCCGGCGTCATCGGCGGTCGCATTGGATGCGCAAGCCGCGACGACCCGACAATCTGCAATTCGCCCTACGAAGCGCTCTCCCCGGGCTTTTCGCATTCGACGCCGGAAGGCAACTGAACCACGCCTTCAGCCAGGACAACGTCGCCAAGGCTTACTTTAACGGCGTACAGTTTTTTCTTTGCGTCGGCGTCGAATTCCAAAGACGCTTCAACGGGGCGCGCCACGATTTTCGGGCTGTGTTTGAAATTAATCATGGGATTCTCTTTCCGAATCCTATACCCTCAACTTCCGCGATGCCGCAGCCGCACCGGGCGCGAACGCGGTCCGGCTTGCGCGAGGGCGGAAACCGCCGCGACATCGCCCATTTCTCTATATATTTATCGGCGGTATCCGCGCTTTTCTGAAGGAACACAGGCGCCTGGCGGAATTGCAAAAAAACCGGGGGCGCGGGTATCCGCCGGGCGGTGAGAAAGGCCAAACCGATGTGCTCGTATGCGCTGGTCAAAGCGCTCCCAATCCGGTTTGGAAAACCCTGTCAACAGGAAATTTCAACGGTTCCCGTACTCCGCCCCCGCCGGGTCCATTTCCATAACATTCTGTGCTATAATGTTTTATGCCGTTTTAGCCGCCCCGCCACTCCGCCCGGACAAGATTTTTTGGAAAATTGCTTGCCGGATGCCGATAATCTGGTTATACTGCTTAGAAGTCTCTAATGAGGGGATACATGAACGATCTTGACGTTCAGAGGCATTTTGAACTCGAGGTCGTTTTGTGCCAAATGGACAAATGCGTTCATTTATAGTGGAACCGCGATAGACACCCAAAAAGGTCTGCAAACTATGAATCGTCGCCGCCCCCAGGGGTTCGCCCCGAAGGACGGCGCTCAGTCCGCGGAGCGTCAGCGAGGAGACGGCACGCCGGGAGACATGGGCGGTTAAAAGGCCGTTGCAAGGCAAAGCCGGTGGGAAGGCGCAGTCCGTGGAAGCGGTGAGAAGTCGAGGTTTCTTTTTCAGCGCAGTGACCAAAGACCACAACATTAGTCTCGGCTCGAAGAAAGAAGTTGATGCTGAGACGGGAGAGAAAATATGGCATGGGACAACTTTAAGCGCATCACCTTCCGTAAAAAGAAGGAGGTGTCGGACGGTTTATGGATGAAGTGCAGTGGGTGCGGCAGCCCGGTTTACAAGAAACGCGTGGAAGAAAAATTGCACGTCTGCCCGGAGTGCAACTACCACTTCCCAATCAGTTCCGCCAACCGGATAAAATTCCTTCTGGACGAGGGAAGTTTTGAAGAGTACTTCGCAAACCTGGAACCCTGCGACCCCTTGAACTTTCAGGGCGAAAAGCCCTACCGCGACCGCCTCATCAAGGCGCAGAAAACCACGGGACTGAGGGACGCGGCGGTGGTCGGCAAGGCCCGCATCCGCGGCTACGACATCATGTTCGGCGTCACCGACAGCCGCTTCATGATGGGTTCGATGGGCTCGGTCGTCGGCGAGAAGATCGCCCGCATCGCGGAAGCCGCAAAGGAAGCAAGCCTGCCGCTCGTCATCATCTGCGGCTCAGGCGGCGGCGCCCGCATGGACGAAGGCATGATCTCGCTGATGCAGATGGCCAAGACCGCAGCCGCAATCGGCCGCTACAAGGACGCCGGCGGATTGTTCATCTCCGTGCTCACAAACCCGTCCATGGGCGGAGCGATGGCCTCATTCGCATCGCTGGGCGACTACATCCTTGCGGAACCCAAGGCGCTAATCGGCCTGTCCGGGCCGAGGGTATGGGGCAGCACCGTGCGCAACCAGAAGATACCCGACGGCTTCCAGTCCTCCGAGTTCATGCTCGAGCACGGGCTGATTGACATGATCGCCAACCGCAACGAAATGCGCGAAATGCTCTCGCAGATAATCCAGTTCTGCCCGGTCCGCACACAAATTTCATCCTACGCGACCTACTAAAAAAGTCCGACAGAAAAGAAAGCCGTCCCGATGAGTCGGGACGGCTTTTTTATTGTCTTGCGAAAAACCACAGATTACACAGATTTCACAGATTTTTCACCGCAAAGACGCAAAAATTTTTGCCAATCCAGAAATTGCACAAAGCATTGTGAAAATGTCGCAGTGATGTGGTATTATATGCAACGGTATAACAAGCAAATCAAAGTTGCGGAGAGCATAACGTGTCATACCATTATGGCCTTGAACGAGACGTAATCCATCACGGCGATTGCCGCGAGGTTTTGCCTACGCTTCCTGCGGATTCAATCGATCTGATTGTTACATCCCCGCCCTATGCGGACAGCCGCAAGAAAAGTTACGGCGGCATCGCGCCTGACGAGTATGTTGAATGGTTTCTGCCAATATCAACAGAATTGCTGCGCGTGCTGAAGCCGGAAGGTTCCTTCGTTCTGAATATTAAAGAAAAGGTTGTTGAAGGAGAACGCCATACATATGTAATTGAGTTAATCTTGGGCATGCGGAAGCAGGGGTGGCTCTGGACGGAGGAGTACTGCTGGCATAAAAGGAATTGCTATCCGGGCAAATGGTCCAACAGGTTCCGCGACGCTTGGGAACGCTGCCTGCATTTTACAAAGCAAAAGAAATTCAACATGTGTCAGGAAGCGGTAATGGTGCCGGTAGGTGGTTGGGCCAAGAAGCGCCTTGCCACGCTTTCGGAAACGGACAGACGGCGGGACGAATCCCACGTTGGCAGTGGTTTCGGGAAGAAAATAGAAAACTGGATCGGTCGCGAGTTGGTTTATCCGACAAACGTTATCCACATTGCGACGGAATGCGCGAATCGCAACCACAGCGCCGCTTTCCCTCTAGGACTGCCTTCATGGTTCATAAAACTATTTACCCGCGAGAACGATGTTGTTCTTGATCCGTTCATTGGTTCAGGCACCACTGCGGTCGCTGCATGGAAATTATCGCGGCACTTTATAGGGATTGAAATAAACGACGAGTATTACCGTCAATCGAGGGCGGCCGTTAAGGAACTTGCGCCGCTGATGATAAAAGAGAAAGGAGTGAAATACAGACGCAAATGACAGGAAGAAAACTACAGGAGTTGATAGCGAAATGCCTCGGAGATTTCTACACGCGGCGCATGGAGATAATACGGGGGATAGAATTAAAGACTATTCTGCGCAGGAAAAACCCTTATCTCTACAAGGCGCTTGGCACAGAAAGGGCTGGCGACATCGTAGAGAGCATACTACTCGCGTATATTTCATCCTCAGATGAAACAATCTTTGGAAATATCTTCTTTGAACCAATCGCAAAAGTAGTGTCAGGCGGGACTGTGTCCCCGAGCGAAGGGGTTGACGTTGCGATAGAAGGCCCATCAAAATACACCGCCTTCTCAATCAAGTCCGGGCCTAATCCTTATAATAGTAGTGCCAAGAAGAGACAGAATAGCGAGTTCTTGGCGCTTCGAAGCCGACTTCTGAAGTTAAAAAAGGATTTTGACCCGGTTTTGGCATACTGCTACGGAAGAATTGGGAGAAGAAAGAGTACGAGCGTGATATACAGAGAAGTCGCAGGTCAGGAGTTTTGGGAAGAGATCACGGGCGACCCAGAGTTCTACAAGAAGTTAATCGACCTCATTGATAGGGAGGTAGTTGCGAAAAAGAAGCGGGCGTACCAAACTGAATGGGATCGCGCTGTCAATAAGCACAGCATTGAATTCGGCAATTTGTTCTGCGACAAGGGCGGCGCTATAAACTGGGAGAAACTTATCGAGTTCAACAGCGGCAAAAGGCAACAGGAAAAATGAATTGACCTCCCATGACTAGCGACAATACCGCTGGATGTGTTTACAAAATCCTAGCAACCCTCCCCGCCGGATTCAACCAAATTCCATCCGCGTCAATCAATGGTTATCCGTGGCGAGGATTTCTTTGCGTCCTTTGCGGCCTGCGGTTTATAGGTAATTCTTGGTGTTCTTGGTGGCTTGGTGGTGAAAACAAAAAGGGTGGTCGTCGGACCACCCCTGATTGATTTGACTTGTGATGCCCTGCCCTTCCGCCTTCATACTTCATCCTTCATCCTTCCGCTTGTGATTAGAAGGCGACGCGGATGATTTCTTCAATGCTTGTCTCGCCGCGAAGCACCTTTTTCACGCCGTTCTCAAGGAGCGAGCACGCGGCGGTCTCCTTCCGGGCCTGGTCGAATATCGCGCGGGACGGGGCGTTGGCGAGGATGAGTTCCTTCATGGGTCGCGAGCCGAGCGAGAGCACCTCGAAAATTCCCGCGCGGCCCTTGTAGCCGCGGTTTTCGCAATGCGAGCAGCCGACAGGCTCGTAAATCTCCTTGCCTCGCAATATCTCTCCGACGTGGGTGAGCGACTTGAGCAGGTCGTCCTTGGGCTTTATGGGTTTCTTGCATTTGTCGCAGAGCCTTCGGACAAGCCGCTGCGCGATGACGCCGTTGTAGGTCGCGGCGATAAGATAGGGGTTGAGGCCCATGTCGACGCTTCGGGTTATGGCCTGCGCGGCGTCGTTGGTGTGGAGGGTGGATATGACCATGTGGCCGGTGAGGGCCGAACGCACGGCGAGTTCCGCGCTCTCGGTGTCGCGGATTTCACCCAGCATGATGATATCGGGGTCCTGCCTTAGCACGGAGCGCAAGACGTTTGCGAAGTCCAATCCTATCTTGGAATTTATCTGCACCTGGTAGATGCGCTCCAGTTGATACTCGACGGGGTCTTCAATCGTAACGATGTTCTTCTCCGGCGCTTTTAACATGTCGAGTATGGAGTAAAGCGTGCTGGTTTTCCCGCTGCCGGTCGGCCCGGTAACGATGCAGATGCCGGTGGTCTTTTTTATGAGTTCAAGCAGGCGCTGGTAGTCTTCGTGTTCCACGCCGAGTTTTGACAGCGGCTGGACGCCCTTGGACATGTCGAGCAGGCGTATGACGACCTTCTCGCCGTGGATGCCGGGCAGACTGGAAACGCGGAAGTCCAGCTCCTTGGTGGCGACTTTGGCCTGGAAACGCCCGTCCTGCGGAAGGCGCTTTTCGGCGATGTCCATTTTGGACATGATTTTCACGCGCGATATGATGGCGGCGCGTGCGCTGCGCGGAATGCTTACGCTGTCCTGCAGCATGCCGTCCACGCGGAAGCGCACGAGCAGGCCGCCCCTCACGGGTTCGATGTGAATGTCGCTTGCGTCGAATTTGACGGCGCGCAGGATTACCTGGTTGACCATTTCTATGACGGGGGCCTGCTCGCCGAGGCTCTTGAGATCGTCTATCTCCAGATCGTCGCCATCCTGGACCGTTCCCTCGGAAGTTTCCACCTCGCCAAGTTTGACGGCCTCATCGGCAAGATGGGTCTTGCCGTAGTAGCGCTCTATTGCCGCCTCGATTTCCGCTTCTTCCGCCACGAGCGGGGTGATCTTGCACTCCGTGATGGCCTTCAGGTCGTCCAGCGCGATGATGTCCGCGGGATCCGCCATCGCCACGCTCATGGTTGTGCCTTCGAGATCAACCGGTATGGCCCTGTACTGTCGCGCGAGGTTCTCAGGCACCCGTTGCACGGCATTGGGATTGAGAAGGTACGAAGAGAGCCGCACAAACGGCGCGTTGTAGAGCAGTTCCAGGACTTCGTGGCTTGCCTCTTTTGAAACGATGCCCATCTCGATGAGCAGGGTGCTTATCGATTTCTTGCTCTTGACCAGTTCCTGCTCGATCTGGAGACGCTGCTTCGCGTCGAGCATGCCCGCCGCTTCAAGGGTGGTCAGCATTGAGAATTCTTTTTTGGACATACGAAGTCCCAAAATACGGTGTTATTTGCGCGGCGAGGAGCCGCAAGCGTGATTAAAGGCATGGCCTGATTTGAAGATGTCTTAGTTGGTCTTCGCAGCGCCGAGAGCGGCGGAGACGGCCTCGCTCAGCTGTCTAGGAGTACACTCGGACTTCACAATGTAGCTGTGTACCCCCATCAGCGCCGCCCGCTCCTTGTTCTGGTGCGAGCTTGTTGCCGTCAGTATTATTATCGGAATGTCCTTCGTATCCTCCCTTCCACGCAACTTTTCAACGACCTCAAAACCATTCATCCCCGGCAACATCAGGTCGGTAAGAATTATATCGGGGTTGACGTTGCCTACCAGTTCCAGCGCTTCCACTCCCCTGGCGGCGACAGCAACCTCATGGCCGCTTCTTTCCAGTTGCACCCTCCATATCTTGGCGATGGTAGCATTGTCTTCAATGATGAGGACTTTCGCCATGGCAACCTTTCGAGACAACAGTTCCTGAATGCAGTATGGGCACTAGGCACTAAACTGTTTTCGGCATTCACCTGCGAAAAATTTAGCCCCACGCCAAGATTTTTTGCCGTTGTATCGAGCGCCCTTCCACTCGCTCCGTTTGCGCTCCGCAATCCCCCCGGCGTCAGCCCTCAGGCAAGCGGCGCCTTTTGCACTTCAGGCGGCATGACGTGCTCCGCCTCGCGCGGCGCACCCGCGCCCTTTGACCGCGGCCCCTCCAGATGGACAAGCACCTCATCATAGTACCGAACAAACATGCCTTCTCTGCCGCAAACCGGTCCCACGTCCTCGCCCAAGAGGTAATGCCTTATGGCGGCCTCGACCTCGTTGAAACCAAAGGCCGCGCGCGCGCCCGTCTCCGCGGAGCAGTACGGCTCAACGGCGAACGTCACGGGACCGCGGTCCGTCATGCGAATCCGCACCGTGCACGGCCCCGCGGGCCTTACCGCCGCCGCCACCCGCCCCGCTTCAGCGCCGACTTCCGGAGCATCCGCCGCCTCCATCACGACCATGCTCCCCGATGCGTCCACGCGCCGCATGCAGATTGCCCCGCCAATCACGCCGTCCCTCTTGATGAACAACCCGACCGCATACTCGCCGTCATTGTTCGGAAGATACTCCTGCACAAGAAGCCCTTTCGGCCGCCGTATCGCAAATTCCAGCGTCTCCTCGTCGCCCGCCACCACCAGCCCGCCGGCGTTAAAGCCCATGCGGGACTTCACCACGACCGGGTAGCCGAACCTGCCGACCATCCGCACCACCGCGTTCCTGTCCCCCGCCTGGACCGTCTCCGGGTAGTTGAACCCGCCGGCCTTGAGAAACCGCACGCTCAACCACCTGTCGTACCCGACCATTATGGTGTCAGTATCGCTGACCATAACCGTCGCGCCCGTCTCATGGTGAATCTCATCGCGCACGTGCGAAAGCAGGAGCGCCTCGTGCGCGCTTCCCGCGAAAACGGCGTCAATCCGTTCCTCCGCGCATATCCGCTTGATCGCGGGGATATATGAATCGTCAGCCGTTTGAGGGACGATCACCCCCCTGTCAGCGGCGTAAAGAGCCGCGCCCCACGGGAAACCGCTCGCGGTGATAAGGCGGAATTCAAACGGCGTGAGCCGCAATGCTTTCACGATGCCCGAAGCCAGCGCGCCGCCCGGGGCCGTGACGAGGACGTTCAATTTCATGGCGTGCCTTTCCGGAGGCCTGTTTCAGGTCTGCCAAAATAAGTCGCGGACAGAATGCAACCGGGGACGGCAACATTCTCCCCTCAATCCGGTCAATGAGCCTCTTTTCCAATATCGGAAAATCGCCCGAACCATCTTGAGACCGCTCGACATCCCCCCTCGACGACTCGGATCAATTCCGCCTTGCATGGAAAAGGCGGAAGGCTATAATGCTAAGTCACGTCCGTTGCGCTGGCAAAAACTTTTTCACGAGGGGCCATTTCAAAGACATGTCCGACTCCCCTAAAATTTATGTCGCGTTCCTGTGGCATCAGCATCAGCCGTACTACACGAACGACCTGACCGGCGAGACGACTTTGCCGTGGGTGCGGCTTCACGGTATAAAGGACTACATCGGCATGGCGCGCCTCATCGAGCGCAATCCGCAGGCCCGCGCGACGATAAACTACGTCCCGTCGCTGCTGAAGCAGTTGCTCGACATCACCGAGCGCGGCCACGAGGACATGTTCATGAAACTCTCGCGAAAACCCGCCCGCGACCTCACGGAGGAAGAGCGGGAGGTGATCCTGCGCAATTTCTTCCATGCGAACCTCGAGCGCATGGTAGAGCCTTACCCCCGCTACCACGAGTTGTTCGTCCGGCGCGATTTCGACAACCAGAGGGTGAGCACAATCCTGCGGAGGTACTCGGAGCAGGATTTCCTTGACTTACAGGTCCTGGCGAGCCTTGTGTGGTTCCACGGCACGGTCCTTGACGAGGAGCCGCAACTGCGCGAACTCCTCCACAAGGGGGAGGATTACACGGAGGAGGAGAAGCAGTTCATCCTGAACAAGGAAATCGAAGTGCTCCGGGAGATCATCCCCCTTCACAGGAAACTGATGGAAAAGGGGCAGGTCGAATTGACCACAACGCCCTTTTACCACCCGATCCTGCCGCTGCTGGTGAACATCGAATGCGCCAAGCGCTGCATGCCCGGCGTGATCCTGCCGGAATATCGCGCGGACAACTACGGCGACGCGGTAACGCATGTCCGCCGCGCGGTCGAGTATCATGAAAAACTTTTCGGCCAAAAACCCTCCGGCATGTGGCCCGCGGAGGGGGCCGTATCCGAGGAAATCCTGCCGATGCTGATGGACAACGGCATCCGCTGGATTGCGACGGACGAGGAGATACTGGTCTATTCCATCCAGAAATTCATCTCGCGCGACGCCACCGGCGGCGTGCAGGAGCCGGAAGTCCTCTACAAGCCGTACCTGCTTGAGAGAGACGGCCGGTCGATGTCGATAGTCTTCCGCGATCACAACCTGAGCGACCTCATCGGCTTCCAGTACGGGCGAAATCGCTCGGAGGCGGCGGTGAAGGACTTCGTTGCGCGCCTTCAGCAGATCGCGGCCCAGCAGCGCGGCGCGCCGCTGCTGGTCTCAGTGATTCTGGACGGCGAGAATGCGTGGGAACACTACCCGAAGCAGGGGATCGACTTCCTCAACGGCCTCTACCAGCGGCTGGCGGGCATGAAGGACATCCAGATGACCACCGTCGGCGACTACCTCATGCGTTACCCGCCGTCAGTGAAAATAAACTCGCTCTTCGCGGGGTCGTGGATAAACCATGATTTTTACATCTGGATAGGCGACACGGAGGACGTCAAAGGCTGGGAGTGCCTCAACCGCACAAAAGAGTACCTCCTGTCAAAGAAATCGAGCGGAAAATACGATAGTGAAACCATAGCCCGCGCGGAAGAGGAAATTCTTATCGCGGAGGGCAGCGACTGGTACTGGTGGTTCGGCTCGGACCACGGCTCGGCCAACGACAAAGAGTTCGATATCCTTTTCCGGACTCACCTTAAGAACGTTTACAAGTTGTTCGGGGAAGAATACCCGAACTATCTGGACGTGCCGATAAAGAAGAGCGTGGCACTCGAGATATTCAGCCCGCCGCGCTCGTTGCTCACCATCAAACTGGACGGGCGGGTGTCGAACTTCTTCGAATGGCTCGGCGCGGGCCACTGCAACAGTGAACCGGAACAAACCGTCATGGAAAAGGTTACCGAAAACCTGATGAGCGACGTGTACTTCGGCTTCGACCGGAGCCAGATGTTCGTCCGCGTTGACGGCATCAGGGACATGGCGGAAATCCTGGGCGAAGGCCACACGGTGCGGGTGAAGTTCATTTACCCGCGCGATGCGGATGTGGAAGTCCACCCGGAGAAGACGCCGGACGGGTCTTTCAAGGTAACCATTCGGAACCTGGCGCAAGGCTGCAAGCCCGCGAAGGCGTGCGTTGACCGCATTGTTGAAATGGCAATCCCGTTCGAATGTCTCGATATGCGCGAAGACCGGGCGACGAACTTTTTCGTGGAACTCGTCAAGGGCGACAGAGTGGTGGAGCGCCTGCCCATGGGCGGGCCCATAACAATCACGGCGCCGACGGCGGAGTTCGACGAAGGCGTCTGGTAATAGGTCAAAACCGTTCACACCAAATATATTAGGAAGGATCTGCGATGCCTGAACTCAGAAAAGACCCCATAACAGGTCGATGGATAATCATCGCCACCGAGCGCGCCAAGCGGCCCACCGACTTCATCACCGAGGACCAGCCGGTAAAAGCCAGTTTCTGCCCCTTTTGCGAAGGCAACGAAGACAAGACCCCGCCGGAAATCATCGCCTACCGCGAAAAAGGCTCGGCGGCGAACACGCCGGGCTGGCGCGTGCGCGTCGTGCCCAACAAGTTCCCGGCATTGAAAATCGAGGGCAACCTCAACAAGCGCGGCGAAGGAATCTACGACAAGATGAACGGCATCGGCGCGCACGAGGTCATCATCGAGACGCCGCACCACGACATCTCGCTCACCGCGCTTGAGGACACGCACGTTCAGGAGGTGCTCTGGGCGTACCGCGACAGGCTGATTGACCTCAAGAAGGACACGCGCTTCGTTTACGGAATGCTTTTCAAAAACGTGGGCGTGGCCGCCGGCGCGTCCCTGGAGCACACGCACTCGCAACTAATCGTAACCCCCACCGTCCCCAAGGCGGTCCTGGAGGAAATGCGGGGCAGCGAGGCGTTTTACAACTACCGCGGCAGGTGCATCTTCTGCGACATGATAGAGCAGGAGGTCGAAAGCGAAGACCGGCTGGTCTTCAACCTCAGCAACTTCATCGCCTTCGAGCCCTTCGCCGCAAGGTTCCCATTTGAGACGTGGATTCTCCCGAAACGGCACAATTCAAACTTCGAGAACCTGCAGAAACTGGGCATCGAGGAACTGGCCACGATTATCAAGGGCGTTCTGATGAAACTTGAGAAGGCCCTGGATTATCCGCCCTATAACTTCGTCATCCATACCGGCCCCTTTGACCGGAGCGATTTGAGTTATTATCACTGGCATATCGAGGTCATCCCGCGGCTCACCAAGGTGGCGGGTTTCGAATGGGGAACCGACTTCTACATAAACCCCGTCCCGCCGGAGAACGCGGCACAATTTCTGCGCGAAATCAAACTGGACGAAGCACCGCCGCGAAACGTGGGCACTCCGGAAGAAAAAAAGCCATAGAGTCCGCTTAATGCAATATTAAACCGGGGATTGGATAATTGATAACATCCAATTCTTTCATCCCGACAGAGGAGAGATATGAAAGCCCTTATCCTGTCAAGCGAGGTGGCGCCGTTCGCCAAAACCGGCGGCCTGGCGGATGTCGTCGGCTCCCTGCCGCCGTATCTGCAGAAACAAGGCTGCCGGACATTCGTCATGATGCCCTACTACCGGCAGGCGGCGCAGGGAAAATTCGACATAAAGCCCACGGGCAAAACCGTATCCGTTACAGTGCGCGATAGCGCTGTTACCGGCGAAATATTCGAGGGGCGCATCAACTCCGCCGTCCCCATCTACTTCATCCGGCAGGACAAGTACTACAACCGCGACGGCCTTTACGGCACGCCAAAAGGCGACCATCCGGACAACTGCGAGCGTTTCGTCTTTTTCGCCCGCGCCGCGATAGAGGCCGCGAAGGCGCTCGGCCTTGAGCCGGACGTTATCCACTGCAACGACTGGCAGACGGCGCTCGTGCCGGTTTACCTCCAGACCACTCACAAGAACGACCCGAAACTCGCCCCGGCGGCCACGCTGCTCACGATACACAACCTCGCCTATCAGGGGCTGTTCTGGCACCTGGATATGCCGCTCATCGGGCTGGACTGGAACTACTTCACGCCGAAGTACCTGGAATTTTACGGAAAGATAAACGTCCTCAAGGGCGGAATCATCTTCTCCACTCTCATCAACACCGTCAGCAGGAAATACGCCGAGGAAATACAAACGCCCGAATACGGCTGCGGCCTTGAGGGCGTTCTGGCCGATAGAAAGCAGGATTTGTTCGGCGTGCTCGACGGAGCGGATTACTCCGAATGGAGCCCGGAGGCGGACAAGTTCATCGCCGCGCGCTACAATATCAACGACCTCACGGGCAAGACGAAATGCAAGGCCGACCTGCAGACGGCGTGCAACCTGCCCGTCAGCGACGCGCCGCTCATCGGCTGCATCAGCAGGCTCGCGGACCAGAAAGGATTCGACCTCATCGCAAAGGTCATCGCCGACATCATGGCGATGAACCTCCAGATGGTGATACTCGGCACCGGCGAACAGCGCTATCACGATTTGCTCGCCGCCATCGGCAGGAAATACCCGCAGAAGATTTCCGTCAACATCAGATTCGACAACAACCTGGCCCATAAGATCGAAGCGGGCTCCGACATGTTCCTCATGCCTTCCCGCTACGAACCGTGCGGCCTGAACCAACTGTACAGCCTGAAATACGGCACAATACCGATAGTCCGCAGCACCGGCGGTCTGGCCGACACGATTACCGACTTTACGCCCGCAACGCTGCAGGCCGGCACGGCCAACGGATTCGCCTTCGTTGAATACGACGCGAAGAAACTGCTTGAGACAATCACGCGCGCCGTCCGGGCCTTCAACGACAAGAACACCTGGAAGCGCCTCATGCTCGGCGGAATGAAACAGGACTGGTCCTGGTCGCGCAGCGCCGGAGAGTACGTGAAACTTTACAACAAGGCCGTACAGCGGCACGCGCAAATGCCGAAATAGGAGGAAAGGTCAGACGGGTCCGACATGTCAGACAGGTCAGACGCCAAAGACAATGGAGCGTTCGGAATGGGAAGCGTCAACTTCACAATTGTCCTGCACAATCACCAGCCGGTGGGCAACTTCGACAAGGTGTTCGCCGGGGCCTACGATGCCGCGTACAGACCCTTCCTCGACGTGCTGGAAAGATTTCCCGCCGTCAGGATAGGCCTGCACGTCTCCGGCTGCCTGATTGACTGGCTCGAAGGCAACCGCCCTGAATACCTGGACCGCCTGCGCGAAGCCGTCAAACGCGGCCAGATAGAAATGCTCGGCGGCGGATACCACGAACCCATCATGCCCGTTCTTCCAGAGCGCGACCGCATCGGCCAGGTCCGCATGATGCGCGATTACCTCCGCGCCAGGTTCAGCGTTGAGGCCGGCGGATACTGGCTTGCCGAAAGGGTCTGGGAGCAAAGCCTCGCAAAGTCGCTCGTTGACGCCGGCGTCGATTACACGCTGTGCGACGACGCGCACTTCTTCCACGCGGGCCTGCGCGAAGACGAACTCACCGGCTACTACTGCACCGAGGACGAGGGGCGCATCCTGAAGATCTTCCCCATCTCCGAAAAACTGCGCTACTGCATCCCCTTCGCGGACCCGGAAAAGACCGTGGAACACCTCGCCCGCTTCGCCACGGACGACGGGCGCCACCTCATCGTTTACGGCGACGACGGCGAGAAATTCGGCTCCTGGCCGGAAACGCACAGGCACGTTTACACCAACGGCTGGCTGGAGCGTTTCTTCAGAATTCTCAGCGAAAACTCGCACTGGATAAAAATCCTCAAGCCGTCCGAAGCAATCAAACAACTGCCGCCGCGCGGGCGGATATTCCTGCCGGACTGCTCCTACCGGGAGATGACCGGCTGGGCGCTGCCGGCGGGTGCGCAGGCGGAATTCGAGGCGCTGCACGACAAACTCGAGCGCGAGGGCGGACGGGGCAAGGAAATCCTGCGCTTCCTCAAGGGCGGCTTCTGGCGGAACTTCCGCGTGAAATATCCGGAGGCGAACCAACTCTACGGCAAGATGATGCACGTGAGCGCAAAGGTCGCCGCGCTTCCCGAAGGCTCGCCTGAAGCCGGGAAAGCAAAGCGCGAACTCTACCAGGGCCAGTGCAACTGCCCGTACTGGCACGGCGTCTTCGGCGGACTGTACCTGCCGCACCTCCGCTACGCGGTCTATCAGCACCTCATCAACGCCGAGAGGATCGCCGACGAGGCGGCGGCCCAAAAATTCACCACGCCCCTCATCAGCCGCGAGGATTACGACTTCGACGGCCTCGACGAGATACTCGTGCAGACGGGCGCCTTGAACTGCTATCTCAAGCCGTCCCAGGGCGGACAGATGGTGGAACTCGACGTGGTGGAAAAAGGGATGAACATCCTCGACACGCTCAGCCGCCGCAAGGAAGCCTATCACGCGCGGCTCATCGAGGCGTCGCGCAATTCCGGCGTTGCGAACGTCGAAGTACAGAGCATCCACCACATGGTCAAGACCAAGGAAAGCGGACTGGAGCGCCTGCTCCACTACGACCGCTACCAGCGCAAGAGCCTGGTGGACCACGTCCTCCCGCTCGACGTGACGGTCGAGCGGTTCGCAAACGCGGAATACGACGAAATACTCGATTTCACCTCCCTGCCCTACATCGCGAAGATTGAGAACCGCAGCGAAGGCCGCGCCGTCGTCATGACGGGGCGCGCGGGAGACATGGAAATCTCAAAGGCTTTGACTTTCACGCCGAATTCGCATATAATATTGGACTATCGTCTGTTAAATCACTCCGGAAAAGAAACCAGGCTAAAGTTCGGCGTCGAATTCAATTTTTCGATGCTCGCCGGTAATGCGCACGACCGCTACTACTTCACTTCGGCGACGGACAACGCCGGCAAACTCGCGACCGTCGCGCATCACAGGCAACTCGGCCACGTCGGCCTTGTGGACGAATGGACCGGCATACGCATTCGCCTGAACTTCGACCGGCCGACGGACGTTTGGACATGTCCCGTCGAAACCGTGTCGCTGTCCGAAGGCGGATTTGAAAGAATATATCAGAGTTCTTGCGTTGTTCCGGTATGGGAAATATCAATTCCCTCCGGGGATAAATGGCAGGCGAGGATAATCAAAGAGATTTCCCCGCGTCACGCGAAGGAGTAACCCATGAGCAGCGATTCCGTAAGCAACTTCGGCAGCAAGCCCGCGAAGCGCGAACAGGAGCGCGTCGAGGAGGCCAGGCGCGAAGCGCCGCGCGAGGCCTTCGTGGACAAAGGCCCGCCGCTGCCGCCGCAATACGGCGTGGACAAGATAAGGCTGCACATCCAGGACCCGCATACAATCTGCGCCCAGTGGGAGTTGAGCGGCGGCGCTATTGACGCCGCGCGCTCGATGCCCCGCAACCCGCACCCGCCGGCGCTCAGGCTGGAACTGACCGACCTCACGCGCGGCCATTCGATAACGGCGGATGTAACATCCTACACCGACAACTGGTGGTTCAAGACCATCCCCGACACGGAGTACAAAATCCGCATAGGGCTGGCGGTGGGCGACCAGATCCGCTGGGTAGCGGAATCAAACATCATCCGCACCCCGCGCAACGCCATCTCCGACGTTCTTGACGTGCAGTGGATGATCGTAAACGAGCGGTTCCGCGAAATGCTGAAGATCGCGGGCTTCGACGAAAAACGCTATCTGCAATCGACCATGGCGGGCAGCATGGGCCTCGTATCGCACGTCCAGGTAAGGGAGGCGCTCTTCTCCGGCGCAATGTTCTCCGGCATCCTCCTGAGCGGCCAGGTCTTCGGCAGCCTCAACCTCTTCGGCGGGGCGTCGGGCCAGAACAGACCATGATTTTCGCGCGTGATATATTGATTATCACGTTAGGACAATTATAAAGGCGGAAAAAGT